>Ga0222427_100190_pt1 | contig 155676 bp, 135 predicted proteins | sample 2B20Ametagenome_FD_182890 | JGI IMG/M metagenome (GOLD analysis project Ga0222427, IMG submission 182890) | Enriched microbial communities from leaf-cutter ant dump, University of Wisconsin, Madison, United States - 2B20A (version 2) | ecosystem: Environmental > Terrestrial > Nest > Insects... | reverse complement strand
GGAACATGTTCTTCTCGGGGTCGAAGAACTGCTCGATGGTGCGCACCTCGATCAGGCCGCCGTCGGCGCGGTCGCGCAGGTCGCGGTAGATCTGGCGCGCCAGCTCGTGGTTCTCGGGCGCGTCGGTGCTGTGCCAGTTGTCGAAGCTGATGTGGAAGCCGTCCAGGTACGGCTTGCGGCCGGCGGCGATGTCGGCCACGAACTGCTGGGGCGTCTTGCCTGCCTTCTCGGCGGCGATCATGATCGGCGCGCCGTGCGTGTCGTCCGCGCCCACGAAGTTGACCGCGTGGCCCTGCATCCTCTGGAACCGCACCCAGATGTCGGCCTGGATGTATTCCATGATGTGGCCGATGTGGAAGTTGCCGTTGGCATACGGCAGGGCGGTGGTGACGAAGAGCTTGCGTGGTGCGGACATGGAATGCGGCTTTCTCGGAAGAACCCGCCATTTTAGAAGCCCGGCGCGCCGCTTTCAGCGCGCCGCGTCGGGGCGCTTGCGCCGGTACATGTCCTCGTCGGCATGCTTGAGCAGGGTCTGGGCGTCGCGGCCGTCGCGCGGGTACAGGGCCTGGCCCACCGCGGCGCCCACGGTGACCGGCTCGCCGTCCGGCACGCCGTGCAGCGTGGTCAGCGGCGGCGCCAGCGCGGCCTCGATGTGCTCGCGCACAGTCTGCGCCTTGGCGTCCTCGTCCACGCCGTGCAGCACGGCCACGAACTCATCGCCGCCCAGGCGGGCCAGCACGTCGCTGGCGCGCAGCTGCGAGCGCAGGCGGCTGGCCACCTCGGCCAGGGCGCGGTCGCCGTTGTCGTGGCCCCAGCGGTCGTTGAGCGGCTTGAAGCGGTTGAGGTCGATGAAGAGCAGGGCGAAGGGCTGGGGCGCCTGCCCGCCGGGCAGGGGGCGCGTGAGCGTGGACAGAATGTGCTGCAGCGCGCTGCGGTTGGCGTTGCCCGTGAGCTGGTCGGTGAACAGGTCGTGGCGCATGGCGTGGAAGTTGCGGGCCAGCTCGCCGATCTCGTCGTTGCGCCGCAGGCTGATCGGGGTGTCGATCTCGCCCTGGCCCACGCGGCGCATGGCGTGGGTGAGCGTGCGCATGTCGTTGGCCACGCCACCGAAGATGCGCAGCCCCAGGGCCAGCGCCATGCCCAGTGCCAGCAGCCCCAGCGCCGCAACCAGGACCACGTGGCGGCGGATGCCCGCGAGCATGTCGTCGTGCGGCACGGCGACGACGGCCATCCAGTTCAGGCCCGCGCCGTCGGCGATGCGCCGGTAGGCGATCTGGATGGCCTTGCCGTCCGCATCGGTCAGCACCAGGGTACCGCTGGCCAGGCCGGGCTCCTGGAACAGCGGGCGCAGCTGCGCGTACACGGCCTCGACCAGCGGGTCGCCGGTGCGGGCGGCGTTCACGCGTTCGGGCCTGGCGCCTTCGCCCGTGCCCTCGCGGATGTTGGCCATGTCCGACGCGGCGATCAGCGCGCCGTCGCTCTCCAGGATCAGGGCCCGCCCGCCCGTGTTCAGCGGCAGCCGCGCCATGAACTGCTGCAGCGTGCGCAGCGAGACGTCCGTGGCCACCACGCCCTCGAAGCCGCCGGACGGCGAAAGCACGCTGCGGGCCCGGGTCATGACCAGGTCCCGCGCGTTGAAGTCGATGTACACCGGCGTCCAGATGTAGCCCCGGGCCGCGCGCGCCTGCTGGAACCACGGCCGCGTGCGCGGGTCGAAGAGCGTCGCCTCGGTGGAGAGCGCTACGGGCGCGGCGCGGATGCCGTCGAGCCGGTAGTAGCCGCGGTGGGCGCCGGCCTCGGTCTTCAGGCGCAGCTCGGCCAGGTCGCGCCCGCGGCGCAGCAGCCCGATGTTCTGCCCCGCCACGTTGCCGTAGTGCACGTAGCCGCCGGGCTCGCCGCTCAGCGAGGTGGCGGTCCACAGCCGCGTGCGCAGTTCGGCCAGGTCGCGGGCGATGTCGGGGCCGGCGGGAAGGCCCTCGGGAAAGGCCGCCTCCAGCACGGCGCCCGAGCCCTGCAGGTGCCCCTCGATGGTCTGCACGATGCGCCCGGCCATCTCCGTCATGAGCTGCTGCGACAGCGTGGACACCGTCTTGCTGCCCGTCCAGTACCACAACACGCCCAAAGCGCCCGTGAGCAGCGCGATCAGCGTCACGAACGGCAGGACCAGCGAGAGCTTGAGGGAGGAGCGTTGGCGGAAGGACATGCGCGGGGGTGGTGGGCTCTGGCCGCGGTCAGTGCGGGGAGGACGAAGCGGCGGCGGGTTCCGCCGCCAGGCCCGCTTGCGGCCCCGGCCCCGGGTCCGGCCAGCCGAAGAAGCGGCACACCTCGGCGCGCATCGCCAGCGTGTCGGCCCGGCCCAGGGCCATCAGCTCCTGCGTGTAGCCGGCTTCGAACAGCAGGTAGCTCGCCAGCGCCGCGCCGCGCACGTCCGCCATGTTGGAGGTGACGCCCAGCGCCGCCAGCATGGTGCGCACCGGCCCCGGCAGCTCGCCCACGTGGCGCGCGGCCACGGCGTCCAGCCGCTGCGAGGGCGCGATGACCAGCAGCTCGATGGGCCGCAGGCTGCTCAGGGCGCGCGCCTCGGCGGGGATGAGCGACAGCGTCTGGTTGATGCGCTGCACCCGCTCCACGTCCACCGAGAGCGCGTCCAGGAAGATGTTGGACAGCGCGTGCCCCGCGATCTGGGCCAGCGACGGGTAGCTGGGCGTGGGCTGGGCGCTGGCATCGCCCTTGGGCTCGTGCATGCGGCCCGCGCCGATCACGAGGATGCGCTCGGCCCCCAGGTGGATGGCGGGCGCGATGGGGGCGGACTGGCGCATGGAGCCGTCGCCGAAATATTCGGTGTGGCCGTCCACCGTGATGCCCTTGGCCGGGAAGATGAAGGGAATGGCCGAGGACGCGAGCAGGTGCTCGTGCGTGATGCGGTCGCTGGCGGCCTTGCGCTGCGAGCGCACCCAGGGCTTGACGGGCGCCGCCGACTCGAAGAACGTGACGTGCTCGCCCGAGCTGTAGCTCGACGCCGTCACGGCCAGCGCCGTGAGGTGGCCCTTGCGGATGAGCCGGGGCAGGCGCACCAGGGGCACCATCTTGACCAGCAGCTTCTCCAGCGGCGTGTTGTCCAGCAGCGAGCGCGGGCGCATGCGGCGCCAGCGCGCCAGCGCCCAGCCCATGGACAGCAGCGTGAGCCAGCGCGCGCCGCTGCGCATCACCGACAGCGAGTCGGCCCCGTACACCTGGCCGGCGTGGAACTGGTGCCACACCCGCGCCATGCGCCGCACGGCGCGGTCGAAATGGTCGGCCCCGCAGGCCAGCGCCGCCGCGTTGATGGCGCCCGCCGAGGTGCCGGTGATGATGGGGAACGGGTTGGGCCCGTGGCCCTGGCCGCAGGCGTTGCGGATGTCGGCAATGGCCTCCAGCACGCCCACCTGGTAGGCGGCCCGCGCGCCGCCGCCGGTCAGCAGCAGGCCCGTGGCGCGCGGCGGGGTGTCGGGGGCCGGGGCCGCGAGGGCGTCTTGGGAGGGATGGGTGAAGAAGGACATCGGTGGCGGCGCGGGTGGTGTGCCGAGTTTGGAGCGCTCCACGGGCCGCTCCAAATGGGAAAACCCGAAGGAGCCGCGAGCTCTCGGAACCGGTTCTCAGCCCAGCAGCAGCGCGGCCACGGCGTCGCCTTGCAGCAGCGCGATGCCGTGGTCCCGCGCGAAGGCGCGGGCGTTGTCGCTGACCTGCCCGTGGGTGGCGACGTAGATGCCGGCGGCGGCATCGCGCGCCTGCATGGCCGCGTGCAGCTCGCGCAGCGGCTCCACGCCGTGCGTGGCGGCCTTCCAGCGGCGGGCGCTGACCAGCGTGGTCCGGCCGCCCTGCGTCAGCATGAAGTCGGCGGCGCCACCGTTGGCGGTGTTTCCGGGCAGGCGCTCCACGGCATAGCCCGCGCGCGTCCAGGCGGTGGCCAGCGTGTCGGCGAAGCCGCGCCAGGGCATGCTGGCCACCGCGCCCAGCATCTCGGCCACCCGGGCCGGGCTGGGGGCGCGCAGCTGCCGCCAGGCGGCGATGCAGCCCACCACGAAGATCGGAAAGCCCGCGAGCGCGCCCACCACGAAATACTCCTTGGGCAGCAGCGCGCCCGCGGCCAGGACGATGAGGCCGACCACCACGAAGCTGACCCACCACGGCGAGCGCAGCAGCATGGCAAACAGGGACTTTTCGGCCATCTTGAATTTCACGGGGTTCCTTTTCTTCCTGGGGAGGGCGCATTGTCCTTCAGGCACGAGGGCCGAAGCGTTGGGAATAGACTACCTGACCACAGGAGTCATATCGAGAATGTCAGTCACCGAACAAGGCCTTCTGGCCGCGCTTTCCAGCGTGCAGGACCCGCATACGGGCAAGGATTTCGTGAGCGCCCGCGCGCTGCGCAACGTGCAGATCAGCCCCGGCGGCGACGTGGCCTTCGACGTGGAGATGGGCTACCCCGCCAAGAGCCTGCTGCCCGCGCTGCGCAGCCAGTTCATCGCGGCGGCCAGGGGCCTGCCGGGCGTGCAGAACGTCTCGGTCAACTTCTCCACCAAGGTCATTCCCCACGCCGTGCAGCGCGGCATCCAGTTGCTGCCGGGCGTGAAGAACATCATCGCCGTGGCCTCGGGCAAGGGCGGCGTGGGCAAGAGCACCACGGCCGTGAACCTGGCGCTGGCGCTGGCGGCCGAGGGCGCGAACGTGGGCCTGCTGGACGCCGACATCTACGGCCCCAGCCAGCCCACCATGACGGGCACATCGGGCCAGCCCGAGAGCCTGGACGGCAAGCTCATGGAGCCCAAGCGCGCCATGGGCCTGCAGATCAACTCCATCGGCTTCCTCGTCAAGGAGGAGCAGGCCATGATCTGGCGCGGCCCCATGGCCAGCCAGGCGCTGGAGCAGCTCATCACGCAGACGCGCTGGGACAACCTGGACTACCTCATCGTGGACATGCCGCCCGGCACCGGCGACGTGCAGCTCACCATGGCGCAGAAGGTGCCGGTCACCGGCGCGGTGATCGTGACCACGCCGCAGGACATCGCGCTCATCGACGCGCGCAAGGGCATCACCATGTTCCAGAAGGTGGGCGTGCCCATTCTGGGCATCGTGGAGAACATGGCCGTGCACGTGTGCAGCAATTGCGGCCACGCGGAGCACATCTTCGGCGCGGACGGCGGCAAGAACCTGGCCGCCGCCAACGGCATGGACTACCTGGGCGCGCTGCCGCTGGCCCTGTCCATCCGCGAGCAGGCCGACGCGGGCCGCCCCACCGTGGCGGCCGACCCCGAGGGCGAGGTGGCCGGGCTCTACAAGGCCATCGCCCGCAGCGTGGCCGTGAAGGTGGCGCAGCAGGCCAAGGACTTCTCGGCCAAGTTCCCCACCATCACGGTGAGCAAGAACACCTGAGATTGCTATTTAATCAGGAGCTGCTGGCGCTTGCTGCATAAGCGCTGGAGGCATTTTTGATTCAGAATTCTCGGACCAGCTGAGCGGCCAGCTCCGGCCGCTCCCAGTCGCGCTCGCCCTGCGCCCACAGGCGCGGCCGGCCTCGGGCGTCCAGCAGAAAGGTGGCGGGCAGCGCCTGCGCGCCCCAGGCCTTGAGCTGCGTCTGGCTGCGGTCGAGCAGCACCGTGCCGTGGAGGGGCACCTCGGCCAGGAAGCGGCGCACGCGCTCGGGCATCTCGCCATGGTTGAGGGCCACGAACTGCAGCCCTTGCGGCGCGAGCCGCGCGGCCAGGGCATTCAGGCCGGGCATCTCCACGCGGCACGGCCCGCACCACGTGGCCCAGAAGTTCACCAGCAGCGGCCGGCCCGCGAAGTCGGCCAGGGTGCGGCGCTGGCCCGTGGCGAGGTCGGCGGCGTCCAGCGCCGGGGGGCGGGCGGGGCGCCAGGGCTGCAGACCGGCGCCGTCCGACGCCCGTGCCTGCCACGGTGCCAGCGCGGTCGCCGCCGCGCCGCGCAGCAGGCGGCGGCGCGTGGCGTCAGGCAACACGCGCCGACTGGATGCTGTAGCGGAAGGTCGCGGGGTCCAGGCTGTCCAGGCGGCCGTTGGCGGTCTCGCCGTTGGGGTACATCAGGAAGCCGATGGGCGCGGCCTGCGCGCTGCCGGCCAGTCGCACGTCCTCGGCGCTGTTGTAGCCCATCCAGTTCATCTCCCATGCGCCGAAGAGCATGGCGTTGGCGGCACGCACGCGGGCGTCGTCGCGGGGCAGGCCGCCCTTGACCTCTTCGAGCATCACCTTGCGCACGTCGGCCGGGTCCACCGGCACCCAGCCGTAGCCCTGGGCGTAGAACTCGGCGCGGCAGTGCTGGGCGCGGCTGATGTCGCCGCTCTTGCCCATGCTCTTGTAGCCGTGGGCCGAGTCGTCCACGCGCACGCCGTACACGTCGCGCGCGGGCACGCCGCTGGCGCGCGCCAGGGCCACGAACAGGCCGTTGAGGTCGGCGCACTTGCCGCCCAGGTTGCCGCTGGTCAGCAGGTAGGCCGCATCGCCCGTGCCGCAGCCGCGCACGGCGGCCTCGCGGTGGCAGTTGGCGACGATCCAGTCGTAGATGGCGCGGGCCTTCTCGAAGTCGGTGCGCGCGCCCGCGTCGGACACGATCTTGCGCGCCGTCTCGCCCACGACGCCGTTCGTGGGCTTCAGGCTGCTGGCGCGCAGCCAGGGGCGCAGCTCGGCCGCGCTGGCGGTCGGGGCCGGGGCCGTGCCGCCCAGGTCGGCGGCGCGGTCGCGCAGGGCCACGCGCGTGACCAGGGTGGCCTGCTGCGGCGCGCCGCTGTCTGACCATTCCACGGCCAGCATCTGCGCGCCGCCCGTGCCGTTGACGATGGCGGCCCGCTTTGCGCCGGGCGCGTCGAAGCGCGCATCCACCAGGTGCTGGTGGGCGCTGGCGCCCGCGCCCAGGTGGCGCGCCGGCAGCGGCACCCAGACGCGGCCCTGCGCGGTGCGCTCGGCCACGTCGATGCGGGTGGTGATGTCGTAGGTGCGCCAGCCGTCGGCGGCCGGGTAGGTGCTGGCGGCGCGGGCCAGCCCGGGCAGCGCGCCGGCGAGCGGCGTGGCGGCGGCGGCGAATTGCAGGAAGTGGCGGCGTTGCATGGCGGGGCTCCTTCTTCGCGGGGGGTGGGGTGGCCGTCATGATCGCACTTTCTGGGATGATGGGTGCCCGTGTTTCCCTGCATTCCGCACCGCTTGCCATGACCCAGGCCACACCTTCCTCCCCCCGTCTCACGTCCCTCTCGCACGGCGGCGGCTGCGGCTGCAAGATCGCGCCGGGCGTGCTGTCGGAGATCCTGAAGTCCAGCGGCGCGGCCGGCTTCGTGCCGCCCGAGCTGATGGTGGGCATCGAGACGGCGGACGACGCCGCCGTCTACCGCCTGAACGACGAGCAGGCGCTGGTGGCGACCACCGACTTCTTCATGCCCATCGTGGACGACCCCTACGAGTTCGGCCGCATCGCCGCGACCAACGCGCTCAGCGACGTGTACGCCATGGGCGGCAGGCCCATCATGGCGCTGGCCCTGGTCGCCATGCCCATCAACACCCTGCCGCTGGCCGTGGTCGGCGACATCGTGCGCGGCGGGCAGGACGTGTGCCGCGCGGCGGGCATTCCCATCGCGGGCGGCCACACCATCGACTCGGTCGAGCCCATCTACGGCCTCGTCGCGCTGGGCCTGGTGCACCCCGGCCGCGTGCGCCGCAACGCGGGCGCGCAGGCGGGCGACGTGCTGGTGCTGGGCAAGCCGCTGGGCGTGGGCGTTTACTCGGCCGCGCTCAAGAAGGAGCAACTGAGCGACGCGCACTACCGCGAGATGATCGCCAGCACCACGCGCCTGAACACCCCCGGCCCGCTGCTGGCCGAGCTGCCCGGCGTGCATGCCATCACCGACGTGACGGGCTTCGGCCTTGCGGGCCACGGCCTGGAGATGGCGCGCGGCGCGGGCCTGACGGTGGCCATCGACTGGGCGCGCGTGCCGCTGCTGCCCGGCGTGGCGGAACTGGCCGCCGCCGGCTTCGTCACCGGCGCCAGCGGCCGCAACTGGGCTGGCTATGGCGCCGACGTGCGGCTGGCCGGCGGCCTGCCCGCCACGGCCCAGGCGCTGGCGACCGACCCGCAGACCTCGGGCGGTTTGCTCGTGGCCTGCGCGCCGGACAGCGTGGATGCGGTGCTGGCCGTGTTCCAGCGCGAAGGCTTCGCGCAGGCGGCGGTCATCGGTGCGGTGGAAGCGGGGCCGGCGCGGCTCGATATTCTGGCTTGATGCTCACTAATTGATAGCTGCCAGCGCTTGCCACATAAGCTCTGGAAGCCTAAAAGACAAAATTTCGACAAAACATGAACGCCGTAGAAATCGGAAAAGCGCTCTCTGACTTGGCCGGACAGCTCTTGCAGAGGACAGCATGAGCGAGCCAGCGGAAACCCCGTCCTTGGGCAACTACGCCGCCTTGCTTGGCGACATCAAGCAGCGTATCCGCCATGCGCAGACCCGTGCGTGGATGGCGGTCAATGCCGAGATGATCCGCCTGTACTGGTGCATTGGCCGGTTGATTGAGTCCCGCCAGCACCAGGAGGGCTATGGCACGGCGGTAGTCCCGCGTCTGGCGCGCGACCTGCGCAACGAACTGCCGGAAGTCAAAGGCTTTTCGGAGCGCAACATCAACCGCATGCTGGCCTTCTACCGCCTGTATCCGGCCGAAGACCTGGAGTTCGAGCTTTTGCCACAGCCTGTGGCAAAACCATCGGCAGAGGTCGCCCCGGCGGTTTTGCCACAAGCCGTGGCACAACTGCTGCTGTCCGTACCGTGGGGCCACCATGCCGTGCTGATGGAAAAGGTCAAGGAAGCGTCCGCCCGCCAGTGGTACATGCAAGCCATATTGGAGAACGGCTGGAGCCGCCATCTGCTGCTAGACCATATCAAGGCGGTGACGCACCTGCGCGCCGGGCAGGCTGCCAGCAATTTCAGCTTGCGCCTGCCTGCGCCCGATTCCGACCTGGTGCAGCAGACGCTGAAAGACCCGTATCTGTTTGACTTTCTCACACTGGATGAGCCGTTTCATGAGCGAGAGCTGGAGACCGGCTTGGTCGCGCACCTGGAAAAGTTCCTGCTGGAGCTGGGCCAGGGCTTTGCGTTCGTCGGGCGCCAGTACCCCATGACGGTGGACGGCGCCGATTTTTATCTCGACCTGCTGTTCTATCACCTGAAGCTGCGCCGCTATGTGGTGATTGAGCTCAAGCGCGGCGCATTCAAGCCGGAATATGCGGGCAAGGTGAACTTCTATTGCAACGTGGTGGACGACCATTTGCGCCATGGGGACGACCAGCCCACGATCGGCCTGATCCTGTGCCAGGAGCGCAGCCGCGTGCTGGCTGAATACACCTTGCGCACTATCGACAAGCCCATCGGTGTCTCCAGCTATGAGCTGACCCGCGCCCTGCCGAAGGATTTGCAGTCGAGCCTGCCGAGCATCGAGCAGATCGAAAGCGAGTTTGGTGACGAGGGGGCGCCATGAACCTGCTGGCCGCCCTGCGCTACCTCGTCGCGCTTGACGAACACCGCCACTTCGGCCGCGCGGCGCAGGCCTGCCACATCACGCAGCCGGCGCTGTCGAACGCGCTGCGGGCGCTGGAGGAAGAGTTCGGCACCGTCATCGTGCAGCGCGGGCGCAGCTTCGAGGGACTGACGCACGAGGGCGAGGCGGTGCTGGCCACCGCGCGGCGCATGCTGCGCGACAACGAGGTGCTGCGCCAGGAGCTGCGCGGCACCGAGGCCGCGCCGCAGGGCCGCCTGCGCATGGCGGCCGTGCCGACGGCCATGCCGCTGCTGGCGCGCTTTGCCGCCACGTTGCAGGCGCGGCACCCGGGCATCGTGCCGGTGATGTTGTCGATGAGCTCGCCCGAGCTGGAAAAGGGCCTGGACGACCTCTCGCTCGATTTGGCCCTGGGCTACTCCGAACGCATGCAGGCGCAGCGCGTGGGATTGCGCGCCTGGCCGCAGTGCAGCGAGCGCTACTACCTGCTGCAGCGCGCCCGTACGCCGTCGCCCGAGCGCCTGGCGATCGGCCCGGCCGTGGGCTGGGCCGAGGCCGCGCGCCGGCCGCTGGTGCTGCTCACGCCCGACATGCACAACCGCGCCATCATCGACGCGGCCCTGCGCGAGGCGGGCCTGCCGGTCGCGCCCGCGATCGAGACCAACGCGGTGCTGCCGCTGGTGCTCAGCGTGCTGGCGGGCGACGTGTGCAGCGTGCTGCCCGGCGCGATGGTGGCCGCCGTGCGCAGCGAGCGCACGCTCGAAGCCCTGCCCCTGGTGGAGCCCGACGTGCGCACGCCCATCGGCTTCATGACCCAGCGCGGGCCGCGCGTCTCGCGTGCCTTGCAGGCGGCGCTGGCATTGCTCGACACCGAAGAATGGAAGAGCCAGCTCGCCACCCACTGCGGCGATCTGCCGGAGTGAGCACCCCTTCATTCGATTCTTGAATCGACCCATGTGTCGATTCAATTTGACGCATCCGTCCGCTGCCAAAGACACTGCGCCACGCCTTGACATGGGTCAAGCGGCACGCAATCAACACAACAGGACGGAGACTTCTCATGACCTCTTCTTCGGCAGGCACCGCCACGCTGCCCCTGCCCGGCGCCTCGGGCGCGCCGGGCTTCCTGGACAAGGAACGCATCATCGCGGGCCCCGGCTTCAACCGCTGGCTGGTGCCGCCCTGCGCGCTCGCCATCCACCTGTGCATCGGCATGGCCTACGGCTTCTCGGTGTTCTGGCTGCCGCTGTCCAAGATGTTGCAGACAGCGGGCACCGGCGCCGCCTGCGGTGCCGACGTGGGCTTCTTCCAGGAGCTGTTCACCACTACCTGCGACTGGAAGGTGGCCACGCTGGGCTGGATGTACACGCTGTTCTTCGTCTTCCTCGGCATCGCGGCGGCGGTCTGGGGCGGCTGGCTGGAGCGCGTGGGCCCGCGCCGCGTGGGCATCATCTCCATGCTCTGCTGGTGCGGCGGCATGCTGTTCTCGGCGCTGGGCGTATACACCCACCAGTACTGGATGATGATCCTGGGCTCGGGCGTGATCGGCGGCATCGGCCTGGGGCTGGGCTACATCTCGCCTGTGTCCACGCTGATCAAGTGGTTCCCCGACCGGCGCGGCATGGCCACCGGCATGGCCATCATGGGCTTCGGCGGCGGCGCGATGATCGGCTCGCCGCTGGCGGTGGAGCTGATGAAGTATTTCTCGACCCCCACCGACGTAGGCGTGTGGCAGACCTTCGTGGTCATGGCCCTGGTCTATACCGTCTTCATGACCGGCGGGGCGCTCGGCTACCGCGTGCCGCCCAGCGGCTGGAAGCCCGCCGGCTGGACGCCGCCGCCCGCGCAGACCAGCAACGCGATGATCACGCAGCACCACGTGCACGTGAAGAAGGTCTGGGGCATCCCGCAGTTCTGGCTGGTGTGGACGGTGCTCACCATGAACGTGAGCGCCGGCATCGGCGTGATCGGCATGGCCTCGCCGATGCTGCAGGAGGTGTTCGCCGGCGCCCTGATCGGCGTGCAGAAGACATTCACCGAACTGGGCAAGGACGAGCTGACGGCCATCGCCATCGTGGCGGGCGGCTTCACGGCGCTGATCAGCCTGTTCAACATCGGCGGCCGCTTCTTCTGGGCCAGCCTGTCCGACAAGCTGGGCCGCAAGCTGACCTACACCGTCTTCTTCGTGCTCGGCGGCGTGCTGTACTGGAGCATCCCGTCCAGCGCCGCCGCGGGCAGCCAGATCCTGTTCGTGGGCGCGGTCTGCATCATCATCTCGATGTACGGCGGCAGCTTCGCCACCGTGCCGGCCTACCTGGCCGACCTGTTCGGCACGCAGTTCGTCGGCGCCATCCACGGCCGGCTGCTCACGGCCTGGGCGACGGCGGGCATCCTGGGCCCGGTGGTCGTCAACTACATGCGCGAGTACCAGCTCGGCCTGGGTATCCCGCGCGCGCAGGTCTACAACCAGACCATGTACATCCTGATCGGCATGCTGGTGATCGGCCTCATCGCCAACCTGCTGGTGCGGCCGGTGGCGGCCAAGCACTTCATGACCGACGCGGAACTGGCCGTGGAGAAGAAGCTGGCGCACGAACGCGCGGTGGCGGCCGAGGTCACGGGCAGCGGCGGCGCCAACAGCGGCGGCCCATCCAGCGGCGCGCTGGTGGCTGCGGCCTGGCTGCTGGTGGGTGTTCCGCTGGCCTGGGGCGTCTACCGCACGCTGCTGAGCGCGGCCAAGTTCTTCCACTGATAAATACAAAGTCCCCCACGCAGGGCCGCCCGGATTGACGCGGGCGCGCCCACCACCGAAAGTGCGTCATGGCCGAACAAAAGATCGAGTTTTACAAAGGCCCCGCAGGCGGCTGGGGCGCGCTCAACAGCGTGAAGAACACGCTGCTGCATCAGGACATCCCCCTCAAGGGCGCCAAGACCCTGCTCTCGGCCAACCAGCCCGACGGCTTCGACTGCCCCGGCTGCGCCTGGCCCGACCGCAACCACCATTCGGCCTTCGAGTTCTGCGAGAACGGCGTGAAGGCCGTGGCCGCCGAGGCCACGGCGCGCCGCGTGGGGCCCGACTTCTTCGCCCAGTACACCGTGGCCGAGCTGGCGGAGAAGAGCGACTACTGGCTGGAGGACCAGGGCCGCCTGACCCAGCCCATGGCCTACCACGCGCCCAGCGACCAGTACCGCCCCATCGCCTGGGACGACGCCTTTGCGCTCATCGCGCGACACCTGAACGCGCTGCCGGACCCGAACCAGGCCATCTTCTACACCTCGGGCCGCGCGAGCAACGAGGCGGCCTTTTTGTACCAGCTCTTCGTGCGCGAGTACGGCACCAACAATTTCCCCGACTGCTCCAACATGTGCCACGAGCCCAGCGGCTCGGCCATGAAGCCGCAGATCGGCGTGGGCAAGGGCACGGTGACGCTGGATGATTTCACCAAGGCCGACGCGATCTTCATCTTCGGCCAGAACCCCGGCACCAACCACCCGCGCATGCTGGGCGAGCTGCGCGCGGCGCACAAGCGCGGCGCGCGCATCGTGAGCTTCAACCCGCTGCGCGAGCGCGGGCTGGAGCGCTTCCAGGACCCGCAGGACAAGCTGGAGATGGCGACCTTCGGTTCCACGCCCATCAGCACGCACTACTTCCAGTTGCGCGTGGGGGGGGACTTCGCGGCCGTCAAGGGCATCATGAAGCACGTGATCGAGCAGGAGGACGCCCGGGGCGGCGTGCTCGACCACGCCTTCATCGCCGCGCACACCAGCGGCTTCGACGCCCTGGCCGCCGACCTGCGCGCCGAGGACTGGGTTCTGCTGGAGCAGGAGTCGGGCCTCAGCGAAGAGCAGATGCGCGCGGCGGGCGACGTGTACCTCGGCGCGGGCAGCGTCATTGCCTGCTGGGGCATGGGCATCACCCAGCACAAGTACGCGGTGTCCGCCATCCAGGCCATCGTGGGCCTGCTGATGCTGCGCGGCAACCTGGGGCGCGAGGGCGCGGGCGCCTGCCCCGTGCGCGGCCACAGCAACGTGCAGGGAGACCGCACCGTGGGCATCTGGGAAAAGCCCCCGGCCGCGCTGCTCGACCGGCTGCGCGAGGTCTACGGCTTCGAGCCGCCGCGCGCGCACGGCGTGGACACGGTGGAGGCCATCCAGGCCATGCTCGCGGGCCGGGGCCGCGTGTTCTTCGCCCTGGGCGGGAACTTCGCCGCCGCCACGCCCGACACCTACGAGACCTGGAAGGCGCTGCGCCAGTGCGACCTGACGGTACACGTGACCACCAAGCTCAACCGCAGCCACATCGTGCACGGGCGCGAGGCGCTGATCCTGCCCTGCCTGGGCCGCACCGAGATCGACATGCAGGCCGCCGGCCCGCAGGGCGTGACGGTGGAAGACTCCATGAGCATGGTGCACATCAGCGTGGGCATCAACCCGCCCGCGTCGGAACATTTGCTGTCCGAGCCCGCCATCGTCGCGCGCCTGGCCGCCGCCACGCTGGGCGCGCGCAGCCGGGTGCCCTGGCTCTGGCTGATCGAGGACTACGCGCGCATCCGCGACGAGATTGAAAAGGTCTTCCCGCAGTTCGCGGATTACAACGCCCGCATCGCCGTGCCCGGCGGCTTTCGTCTGCGCAACACGGCCAGCGAGCGCATCTGGGACACGGCCGACGGCAAGGCGCGCTTCTACGCCCACCCCGTGCCGCGCGACACGCCCGTGCACCGCGCCCGCGAGCGCATGAAGGACCGCGTCGTCTTCACGCTGTTCACCACGCGCTCGCACGACCAGTACAACACCACCATCTACGGCATGGACGACCGCTACCGCGGCGTGTTCGGCCAGCGGCGCGTGCTGTTCATCCACGCCGAGGACATCCGCGCGCTGGGGCTGAAGGAAGGCGACTGGGTGGACATCCACACCGTCTGGAACGACGGGCAGGAGCGCCGGGCCGACGGCTTCAAGCTGGTGGCCTACGACATCCCGCGCGGCAACCTCGGGGCCTACTACCCCGAGACGAATCCGCTCGTGCCGCTCTCCGCCGTGGCCGATGCGGCGGGCACGCCCACGTCCAAGTCCATCCCCGTGCTGCTCACACCTCGCGAGACCGTATGAGCCCCTTGGGCGACGCCATCGTGCGCGCGCTGGCCGAGGAGGGCGCGCCCGTCTCGCTGCCGCGCCTGTCCAAGCGCCTGGGCCAGAGCGGCAGCGCCGTGCTGCGCGAGATGAGCTTCCTGGGCGACGCCGTGATCGGCGGCCAGAGCGGCCCCGGCTGGGTGCGCGTGTGGCAGGACGACGGGCGCTGGATGGCGGCCCTCACCGACGCCGGCCGCGTGCAAGGTGCATTGCTCGATTGCTCCTGAAAGAAGAGCTGCTCGCGCTTGGTGGATAAGCGCTGGATGCCATTTTGGCCCTATATTTCATCCCCCGCCCGGCGGCGCCCGGAAGTTCTCGGCAATGTGCTTTTCCGCCCTGGCGAGCGCGGCGGCGGCCCGCGCCAGCCAGGCGCGCAGGTGGTTCTTGAAAGAAGGCGGGGGTTCATGAGGCATGGCGGGCAATGCTCTGGCCCGGACAGACATCTGTAAAGTTGAATTCAATGAAGCCTGGGTTCACAATTCCTGATGCGTAACCTGAACCTCGACCAACTGCAGACGCTCGTCGCCATCACCGACCTGGGCACCTTCGCCGCCGCCGCGCAGGCGCTGCACCTGGCGCCGCCCACCATCAGCCTGCACATCAAGGAGCTGGAGTCGCGCATGGAGGCTGCGCTGCTCGTGCGCGGCCGCCGGCAGGCCGAGCTGACGCCGGCCGGCGAGGCCCTGGTGCAGGAAGGGCGCAAGCTGCTGGCCGCCAGCGACGACCTCATCGACCTGGTACGCCGCCGCGCATCGGGGCGCGAGGGCATCGTCCGGGTGGGCGTGTCGGCGGGCGTCAGCACGCGGCTGCTGCCGCTGATGCTGCAGTCCCTGGCCGCGCGCAGCCCCGGCGTGGAAGTGCGGCTGGAGGCCGTGGCCTCGGCCGACGCCATGCTGCGCCTGAAGGCGGCCACGCTGGACGTGGCCATCGTCGCCAGCCCGCAGCCGCCCGTGGCGGGCATTGGCCTCACGCCCTGGCGCAACGACCCGATGGTGGCGCTGCTGCCGGCCGCCTGGGACGCGCCGGAGCCGGTCACGCCCGGCTGGCTGGCCGAGCGCCGCTGGGCCTCGTTCGCGCCCGCGACGCAGATGCACGGCCTGATCGCCGCATGGTTCGGCCAGGCCGGCTACCACCCCCGACCGTTCCTCACGCTGAGCTACCCCGGTGCCCTGAAAAGCCTGGCCGCCGCCAGCCAGAGCGCGGCCCTGCTGCCGCTGGAAGAGGTGGAGGACTTGCGGGACGCGCCGGGCGTGCAGATCCGGCACCTGTCGCCGCCGCTCATGCGCCCGATGGCCGTGGCCCACCGCCACACCCCTGCGCCGCACGGGGGCGTGGCGCAGGTGCTGGCGGTGCTGGGCGAGTTCGCGGACTGACCCCCTGGGGCATTCATGCGAACCAGCCGTGGAAATGCTCCACGGCGCAATGGGCAGCGAGGGCCTGCAGCGGGAACACCTTCCACGGCGCCGCGGGCTCCAGGCCCGGGAGCCTGGCCAGCACGGCATCGCGCACCGCGGGCTTGACCATCTGGCGCCAGCCGAGCACCTGGCCCCAGGTCGAGGAGCCGGTCATGTGCAGCGCAAACCCGGGCGCGGCGACCGATGCCCCATAGGCCGGGGGAAACAGCCGCCGGTACGCCTCGAGGTTGTACAGCCAGGACAGGCCCATGACGGACCGGACGGGGGCGCCCGATCGACGCACGTACCGGAACAGGTCGCGCAGCTCCTGGCGGCGCTCCGCCATGCTGTCCCGTGCCAGCGGGCTTCGGGCCATCCCTTGCGGCGGCATGAAATGCAGGCGCAGTGTGCCGCTGTCCGCATCGGGCAGGTCGCACGAAAAGCAGCCGAAGGTGCCGGGGGATGGCGGTGCCACGGGGCGCGTGGCGAATGCGTCCAGGCACAGGGCGAGCGCGGCGGGGCGGTCTCCGGCCGTGCCCGCGAGGCGGGCCAGCAGGGCGTGCCAGCGGGGGTCACCGGCCGCTCCCTGCAGGTGCAGGCGCCGCCGCAGATTCGTGCAGCAGGCCACCGCCGCATCGAACGGCATGTGCGCCACGGCGGCGTACCGTTCGGCAACCTCCAGCTGCAGGTCGAAGTAGTCTTCCAGCACGGTGATGAGACAGCGGCGGAAGGGAGAGGGAGTCGAACCCTCCGGCCGCGCATGGCGCAACCCGCCGGGTTTGAAGCCCGGGCGCCCCACCAGGGACGCTTCCCTTCCAGAAAATCAAAATAGCGCCGTGCCGGGCCGCAGCAGATGCGCATCCTTCACGCGCCGCGTGAAGCCCACGCGGTCGAAGAACTCGAGCAACTGGATGGCCCGCTTGCGGCCCAGGCCGGTCGCGTCGCGGAAGGCCGCGGCCTGCACCGCCTCGCCATCCGCCATGCATTTGCGCGCGATGGCAGCCAGGCGCTCGACCGTCGGCAATGGATAGTACAGGTCTTTGACCACCTGAAAGACCTCGCCGCGCCGCGCGAGGCTGGCGAGGGTCTGGCGCACCAGGGCCTCGGCGGTGCCGGTGTCCTGGGCGAGGGTGCGCACCCAGGGCGGGTCGAAGCCACCGGCCAGCAGCGGGGGCAGGATCTGCCGGGCGAGTTGCTCCTCGGCGGCGTTCATGCGCGCGGCGTGCTCGGGCAGGTGCAGCCAGTGGCCGCTGCGCACGAGGGCCTGGGTGGCGGCCAAACCGTCGATCACGTGCTGCCACAGCGCATCGCCCGCACGCGGCGCGGCCAGGCGGCGCAGGCGGCGCATGTCGGGGCCGATCTCCTCGGGGCTGGCGGCGTGGAAGGCGCGCAGGCGCTCCAGCACCTGCGTCTGCAGCGCCTGCAAAGCGGCGGGCGCGATGGCGAGGGCATCGCCCGCGATGCGGATGGCGTCCGCGGGCAGCGGCAGGTCGCCCGGGCCGGGCAGGGCCTCGGCACGCGCGGCCTGCGCGAGATCCAGGCCCAGGGGGGCATGGCCCAGCAGCGCGGCGATGCGCGCGGCGCGGTCGGGCAGGGCCTGGGCGGCGAGCTGCGCAAGGCGCTCGGGCGTCTTGCGGTAGCGCTGCGGCGCGAACGGGTCGAGCACGCGCACGCCGGCCACGGTGCGCGTGGCCGAGGCATCGCGCAGCACGCCCCGGTCGCCATGCCACGCGGCCACGGTGCCGTGCAGCACCAGCTGGGCCAGGGCGGTGCTGCCGGGCGCAAGCGTGTCGCAGTCCAGCAGCACGATGCTGCCGGTCACGTCGCTGGTGCCCAGGTGCACGTGCACGGGCGTGCCGGAGCGCAGCGCCTTGGGCTCGTCGGCCCAGAGCTGGCATTGCACGTCGATGCGCGTGGTGGCCAGGGCGATGGACGGCGCGCAGGCCCAGTCGCCGCGGCGTACTTCGTCCTTGGCCACACCCGCGAGAGCGAGGGCGCAGCGCTGGCCGGTGCGCGCTTCCTCGGCCGGCTGGTTCTGCGCATGGATGCCGCGCATGCGCACGCTGCGGCCTTGCGGGGCGAGGACCAGCTCATCGCCCACGCGCGCCGTGCCGCTGGTCACGCTGCCGGTGACCACGGTGCCCACGCCCGCGAGCGTGAAGGCGCGATCGACGGCGAGGCGGAAGGCGCGTGCGCCGTCCTGCAGGCTGGCGGCGCCGGGCGGCCGGGCGCTGGCCAGCAGGTGCAGGCGCAGCGCCTCCACGCCTTCGCCGGTGACGGCGGAGACGGGGAACACGGGTGCATCCGCCAGCGCCGTGGGCGCGAGCAGCGCGCGCACCTCGGCCTGCACCTCGGCCAGCCGCGCGGCGCGCGTGGCGGGGTCGAGCCGGTCTATCTTGGTGATGGCGACCGTGCCCTGGGTCACGCCCAGCAGCGCCACCACGGCCAGGTGCTCGCGCGTCTGCGGCATCACGCCGTCATCGGCGGCCACGACGAGCAGCGCGTGCGCGATGCCCGTGGCGCCTGCGAGCATGGTGTGCAGCAGGCGCTCGTGGCCCGGCACGTCCACGAAGCCCAGCGACGGCCCGCCGGGCGCATGCAGGTAGGCGTAGCCGAGCTCGATGGAGATGCCGCGGCGCTTTTCCTCGGGCAGGCGGTCGGTCTCCACGCCAGTGAGCGCGCGCACCAGCGAGGTCTTGCCGTGGTCGATGTGGCCTGCGGTGCCGATGATCATGGTGGTTGCTATGGGTTCAGTAGCTGCTCGCGCTTATCCATCAAGCGCTGGAGGCCGATTTGGCTTGTAGTCATACTTGCGCGAGCGCATCGGCCAATGCGGGCAACTGCGCCGTGAAGGCAGGCACGTCGGGTGCCTCCAGGCAGCGCAGGTCCAGCCAGAGCGTGTCGCTGGCGATGTGGCCGATGACGGGGCGGGGCAGGGTGCGCAGCGCGGCTTCGAGCCGGGCCAGGGCGCGGCCGGCGCGCTTCGGTGCAGCGGGCGCGATGGCCAGGCCGTGGCTTGGCAGCGTGTCCACGGGCAGGGCGCCGCTGCCGATCTGGCTGAATAGTGGGGCGGCGCGCACGGTGTACTCCAGGCCCACGGCGGCCTGCAGCGGGGCCAGCAGTTGTTCGGCCTGCGCGCGCATGTCGGCCTGCGGGCGGGTGAACAGGCGCAGCGTGGTCAGGCGCTCGGGCAGGCGTTCGGGCGCGAGGTACAGGCGCAGCACCGGCTCCAGCGCGGCGAGCGTGAGCTTGCCGACGCGCAGCGCGCGCTTGAGCGGGTTCTTCTTGATCCTGGCGATCAGGTCCTTGCGGCCTACGATCAGGCCGGCCTGGGGGCCGCCGAGCAGCTTGTCGCCGCTGAAGGTGACGATGTCGGCGCCGGCGCTTACGACGTCGCGGACGGTGGGTTCGTGCGGCAGGCCCCATTGCGCCAAGTCCACCAGGGTGCCGCTGCCCAGATCGACGGCCAGCGGCAGGCCGCGCGCATGGGCGATGGCCGCCACCTCGGCCTCTGGCACGCTCTTGGTGAAGCCGGTGACGGCGTAGTTGCTGCAGTGCACCTTCATGAGCAGTGCGGTGCGCTCGGTGATGGCTTCCTCGTAGTCCTTGGCGTGGGTGCGGTTGGTGGTGCCGACTTCGACCAGCTTGGCGCCGGCGCGGTCCATGATGTCGGGGATACGGAAGGCGCCGCCGATCTCGACCAGCTCGCCGCGCGAGACGATGACTTCCTTGCGCGGTGCGAGGGCGTTGAGCGTGAGCAGCACGGCTGCCGCGTTGTTGTTGACGACCGTGGCGGCCTCGGCACCGGTGAGGTCGCGCAGCAGGTCGGTGATGAGGTCGTCGCGGTCGCCGCGCCCGCCGGTGGCTAGGTCGAATTCGAGGTTGGCGGGCGTGGTGAGCGCCTGCACCACGGCCTGCACGGCTTCGTCCGGCAGCAGGGCGCGGCCCAGGTTGGTGTGCAGCACCGTGCCGGTGAGGTTGAACACGGCCTTGAGGCGCGGTGCGAAGCGCCCGGCCAATTGCTGCTGCGCCCGTGCGGCGATGGCTCCGGGCGCGAGCTGCTCGGAGGTGGCCTCGCCCGCGAGTGCGGCGGGGCGCAATGCGTCGAGCGCGGCGCGCACGGCGGCGGTGGTGGACGACGCGCCGTACTCGGCCGACAGCGTGCGCGCCAGCGGCGTGGAGAGCACGCGGTCCACGCTGGGCAGGCGGGCGGCCGTGTTCATTCGGCGGGGCCTTCGGACATGGGCAGCAGCGGGTTCATGCTGGCGCGGGCATAGTCGGTCTCGCCCATGAGCAGGTCGAGCAGCAGCGTGGCGAGGTCGTCCGCCAGGGGCTCGGCGAGCGGGTCTTTTTCCTGGCTCACGATCTTGCGGTAGGTGTGGCACTGGTCGCAGGTTTCGGCCAAAACCACCTCGTCTTTTTGCCCGCCGCTCTCGCTTTGCATGCCCTGGTAGCGCACGCCCTTGGTCGATTCGCAGTGCGTGCACTTGACGCGCACCATGTGCCATTCGGTGCAGCAGGTGCCGCAGTGCAGGTAGCGCAGGCCCGCCTCGCGCCCGCCGATGCGCAGCACGCTGGCGACGGGCGGCGTGGCGCACACGGGGCAGATGGTGGCGGGGTCGGTGTAAGGCACGTCGCTCTCTTGCAGGCGACTGGCGCGGTCTGCGAAGGTGACCTGCAACGCGGCCATGACGATGGGGGCGGCGGCCAGGTCCTGCGACTCGGTGAGCAGGCCGACGAGCACGCGGCGCGCGAGAATGTCGCGTTCCTCAGCGGGCATCGTGCGCAGAGTCTGCAGCGTGGGCCGCAGCGCATCGGGCACCTCGGCGGCATCGCCCAGCGCATCGAGCAGTTGGTCCAGCACGCCGTGCCAGGCCGGATCGACGTGGCTGGCGGCGGGCAGCAGGGGCATGGAGTGTTCCTGCGCCTGGGCGATCAGCGCTGCGTCAGGCGCGGCGGTCTGCACTGTGCCGGCGGCCTGCTGCTGGGCGCGCACCAGGCGGGCGAGAAAGCGCAGGTAGTCGCCGATGGGGTTGCCCTCGGCCTTCTGCGCGAGGCGCGCGGCGCGGTCGGCGAACAGGATGGCCGGCTGGGGCAGGCGGATGCGCAGCAGGCTGGTGCGGTCCAGGGCTTCGATCTCGCCGGGTTGAAGAATGCGTTGCACGGAAATCGGTCTCCAGAAATGGAACTGCCGCCAGGCAGGGTCACCGCCGGCGGCAGGAACGAAGGCAGCGTACCAGCTTAGCTGTTATCGCCGGTCATCTTGCGGTACCAGCCGCGGTGGTGCTGCTTGGCCCAGGCGCGCGTGACGGTGCCGTAGAGCATGGCGCGGATGGTGCCGCGCGTCCAGATGGCAGCATAGACGTGCAGGATGATCAGGCCGATCATCCACACGGCGGCCACGGCATGCACCACCGAGGCGATGCGGATCACGGTGATGGGCGGTGTCCACCAGGCGCGCCACATGAGCACGCCGGTAATGACGATCAGCAGCATGCCGATCACCAGCCCCCAGAACAGCACCTTCTGGCCGCCGTTGTACTTGCCCTGCTCGGGCATGTCCTGGTCGTTGCCATCCACCATCTCGTTCACGTTCTTGAGCCATTCGACGTCGCGCGGCTCGATCATGTTCAGGCGCCAGAAACGCAGCGCCATGATGAAGAAGAACACGAACATCACCAGCCCGATGTAGGGGTGCAGGATGCGCGTCCAGGGCCCGCCGCCGAACAGTTGCGTGAGCGGGAAGAAGGCCGGGTGGAAGAACGCCAGGCCCGAGAGCGCCAGCAGGATGAAGCAGATGCCCACGATCCAGTGGTTGGCGCGTTCGCCTGCCGTGTAGCGCTGCAGGTCGCGTGGATTGCGTCTCATGGCAGGTTCTCCTTGGCGGCGGCTTCGGCCTCGCGGTCCTTGCGGTCCATCTCGTCCTCCAGTTCCTTGGAGACGTCGTTGGGCCCCTTGGTGATGTAGTGGAACAGGCTGCCCAGCGCCGCGGCGCCCAGGGCTGCCATGGCGAGGGGCTTGGAGACGCCCTTCCACAGGCCGACCAGCGGGCTGATCTTCGGCTCGTCGGGCAGCCCCTGGTACAGCGAAGGCTTGTCCGCATGGTGCAGCACGTACATGACGTGCGTGCCGCCCACGCCGGCCGGGTCGTACAGGCCCGCCTGGTCGAAGCCGCGCTCCTTCAGGTCGGCGATGCGCTCTTCGGCATGGTCCTTCATCGCCTTCTTGGTGCCGAACACGATGGCGCCCGTGGGGCAGGTCTTCACGCACGCGGGTTCCTGGCCCACGGCCACGCGGTCGGAGCACAGGGTGCACTTGTACGCCTTGTGGTCCTTCTTGCTGATGCGCGGCACGTTGAACGGGCAGCCGGTGACGCAGTAGCCGCAGCCCACGCAGTGCTCCTCGTGGAAGTCCACGATGCCGTTCGTGTACTGCACGATCGCGCCGGGCGAGGGGCAGGCCTTGAGGCAGCCCGGGTCCTCGCAGTGCATGCAGCCGTCCTTGCGGATCAGCCATTCCAGGTTGCCCGTGGCCTCGTTCTCGTATTCGGTGAAGCGCATCACCGTCCACGCGTTCTCGGTCAGGTCATTGGGGTTGTCGTACACGCCCACGTTCACGCCCGGCTCCTGGCGCAGGTCGTTCCACTCCATGCAGGCGGTCTGGCAGGCCTTGCACCCGATGCACTTGGAGACATCGATGAGCTTGGCCACCTCGCCCGAATGGGGGGAGCGCGCCTGCGGCGCAGGCGTGGTGGTGGCGGAGAGGCGCTTGATATCGAGGGATTGCAATGACATCGTGGCCTCCTTACGCCTTCTCGACCTTCACGAGGAAGGTCTTGAATTCCGGGGTGTTGGTATTGCCGTCACCCACGAAGGGCGTCAGCGTGTTGGCGAGGAACCCGGGCTTGGTCAGCCCCTTGAACCCCCAGTGGATGGGGATGCCCACGTGGTGCACGGTCTTGCCCTCGATCTTCATCGGCTTGATGCGCTTGGTCACCACCGCCACGGCCTTGATGTAGCCGCGCTTGGAGCTGACCTTGACGCGGTCGCCCGCGGCGATGCCCAGTTCCTTGGCCAGCGCCTCGCCGATCTCCACGAACTGCTCGGGCTGCGTGATGGCGTTGACCAGCGCGTGTTTCGTCCAGTAGTGGAAGTGCTCGGTCAGGCGGTAGGTCGTGCCCACGTGCGGGAACTCGTCGGCCTTGCCGAAGGTGTCCCAGATGTTCTTGAACACCCGCGCGGCCGGCGAACTCGTGGCCTTGGGGTTGTTCGGGTACATCGGGTTCAGGCCCACGGGCGTGTCGAACGGTTCGTAGTGCGTGGGGAACGGCCCCTCGTTCATGCCCTTGCGCGCGAAGAAGCGCGCCACGCCCTCGGGGTTCATGATGAACGGGCCGTTGCCGGTCTCGGGCGCGATGCCCAGCCCGGTGTCGGGCACGTCGTAGCCGCCCCAGGCCTTGCCGTTCCACTCGACGAGCTTGCGCCTCGGGTTGAACGCCTTGCCCTGCAGGTCGGCCGAGGCCCGGTTGTAGAGCACCCGGCGGTTCGCCGGCCAGGCCCAGGCCCAGTTCAGCGTGTTGCCGATGCCCGACGGGTCGGAGTTGTCGCGCCGGCCCATCTGGTTGCCCGCTTGCGTCCACGCGCCGGCATAGATCCAGCAGCCGCAGGCCGTGGTGCCGTCGTCGCGCAGCTCGGCGAAGCCGGAAACCTGCTGGCCCGCGGGGCGCAGCACCTTGGCCGGGTCCTTGGGGTCGAGCAGGTCCACGAGCGCCTTGCCGTTGTACTCCTTGGCGATTTCCTCGGAGCTGGGGTGCTCGGGGTGCGAATACTTCCAGTCCAGGTTCAGGATCGGGTCCGCGAAGGCGCCCGGTTCCTTCTGGTACAGGGCCTTCAGGCGCAGGTGCAGCGCGGACATGATGGCCACGTCGGTCCTGGCCTCGCCCGGCGGCTCGGCGGCCTTCCAGTGCCACTGCAGCACGCGCGAGGAGCTGACCACCGCGCCTTCTTCCTCGGCGAAACAGGTCGTGGGCAGGCGGAACACCTCGGTCTGCACGGAGGCCGTGTCGATGTCGTTGTACTCGCCGTAGTTCCTCCAGAACTCCGACGTTTCCGTCGCCAGCGGGTCCATGATCACCAGGAACTTGAGCTTGGCCAGGCCGTCGCGCACGCGCCCGCTGTTGGACAGCGCCGCGATCGGGTTGAAACCCTGCGCGATGTAGCCGTTGACCTTGCCCTCGTTCATGAGCTGGAAGATCTGCAGCATGTCGTACTGCTTGTCCAGCTTGGGCAGGTAGTCATAGCACCAGTTGTTCTCCGCCGTGGCATTCGCCCCGAAGAAGGACTTCATGAGGCTGACGTGGAACTTGGGATAGTTCTGCCAGTAGCTCATCTGGCCCGCGCGCAGCGGTTTCTGCGTGCGCGAGGTGACGTAGCCCTGGTAGTCCTGCTCCTTCTCGTTCGGCAGCGTCAGGTAGCCCGGCTGGCTGGCCGAGAGCAGGCCCAGGTCCGTGAGACCCTGGATGTTGGAGTGCCCGCGCAGCGCGTTCATGCCGCCGCCCGCCACGCCGATGTTGCCGCACAGCAGCTGCACCATGGCGGCGCAGCGCAGGATCTGCGCGCCCGTGGAGTGCTGCGTCCAGCCCAGGGCATACATGATCGTCGCCGCGCGGCCGGGCACGGCCGTGGAGGCGAACTTCTCGCACACGTGCAGGAACTTCTCGCGCGGCGTGCCGCAGACGCTCTCCACCTTCTCGGGCGTGTAGCTGGCGTAGTGCTGCTTCATGAGCTGGTACACGCAGCGCGGGTGCTGCAGCGTGGGGTCGGTCTTCACGAAGCCGTCGTCGCCCAGCTCGTAGTCCCAGCTCTTCTTGTCGTAGGTGCGCTTTTCCTCGTCGTAGCCCGAGAAGATGCCGTCCACGAACTGGTAGTCATCGCGCACGATGAAGCTGAAGTCCGTGTAGTTGTGCACGTACTCGTGGTGGATCTTGTCGTTGGACAGGAGGTAATTGATCATCCCGCCGAGGAAGACGATGTCGCTGCCCGACCGGATGGGGGCGTAGAAATCGGCGACCGAGGCCGAGCGGTTGAAGCGCGGATCGACCACCATGAAGTGCGCCTTGTTGTGCGCCTTCGCTTCGGTCACCCACTTGAATCCGCAGGGGTGCGCTTCGGCGGCATTGCCGCCCATGATCAAAATAACGTCCGCGTTCTTGATGTCGACCCAATGGTTCGTCATCGCTCCACGGCCAAACGTCGGGGCAAGACCTGCCACCGTCGGGCCGTGTCAAACACGGGCTTGGTTATCGAATGCCAGCAGGCCCCAGGAACGGGCCACTTTGTAGGTGATGTAGCCGGCTTCGTTGCTCGAAGCCGATGCGGCGAGCATGCCGGTGGTGAGCCAGCGGTTCACGGTCAGGCCGTCATCCGTCTTGGCCTGGAAGTTCGCGTCGCGGTCGGCTTTCAGCAGCTTGGCGATGCGGTTCAGAGCGTCGTCCCAGGACAGCCGCTTCCATTCGTTGGAACCCGGCGCACGGTACTCGGGGTACAGCAGGCGGTTGGGGCTGTTGATGAAGTCCAGCAGGCCCGCGCCCTTGGGGCACAGCGTGCCGCGGTTGACGGGGTGGTCGGGGTCGCCCTCGACGTGGATCACCGAGAGCTTGGCATTCTTGCCGCCGTCGCCCAGCGCGTACATCAGGATGCCGCAGCCGACCGAGCAGTAGGTGCAGGTCTGGCGGGTGACGGTGGTGGCGGCCAGCTTGTACTGGCGGACCTCGGCGAGCGCGGTGGCGGGCGAGAAGCCCATGGCGACCAGGCTGGAGCCGACCAGGCCGGCGCCGCTGACGCGGAAGAAGTGGCGGCGGTTCATGTCCATGACGGAACCTCCCGCGCCGGAGTGCATGAGAATTTCATCGGGCTGCCTCTTACAGGTTGCTGGATGTGCGGCATCCGGGGGATGCCGGCTGCCATTATTGCGCCGCTAGCCCTTTTCTCCTACCCGGGCAAAAATGTGCACCGCACCATGGATGGAACAGGCTGGTATCGTGGCGCCCATGCAAGAGCCATCTTTGTCCGCCAGCGCGGATTCCATCGCCGCCGCAGCCGGTGCCGGCGACAGCCTCCAGCCCGTGCTGGAGGTGCCGGCCACGTTCTGGCAACCCGGCGGGGAAGGCGTGGCGGACCGGCGCACGGTGGCGGCCGAGGTGCCCGTTGCCCTGGTCTTCAACGGCATTTCCCATGCGGTGATGATGGCCACGCCGGATGACCTGCCGGCCTTCGCCATCGGCTTTGCTTTGAGCGAGGGCATCGTCGAGCGCCGCGAGGACTGCCGGGGCGTGGAAGTCACCGCCCACGGCGCGGGTACGGCCGATGCCGGCTGCTCCGTCCACATCGAGATCGCGCCGCGCCAGTTCGCCCGGCTCAAGGAAATCCGGCGCGCGCTGGCCGGGCGCACGGGCTGCGGCATCTGTGGCATCGACAGCCTGCAGGCGCTGGACCTGCACCCGGCGCCGCTGCCCGCGCCCGCTTGGCGCGACCGGCTGGACATGGCCGCCATCAACCGCGCCTTCGGCGCGCTGGCGCAGCACCAGGTGCTCAACGCCCAGACGGGCGCGCTGCATGCCGCCGGCTGGGCCACGCCCGAGGGGCAGTTGACCGACGTGCTGGAAGACGTGGGCCGCCACAACGCCCTGGACAAGCTGTTGGGCAGCCTGGCGCTGGCGGGGCGGCTGGGCGAGCCGGGCTTCATCGTGATGACCAGCCGCACCAGCTACGAGCTGGTGCGCAAATGCGCCCGGCTGGGCGTGCCGGCCCTCGCGACCATCTCGGCGCCCACGGGTCTGGCATTGCAGCTGGCGCGGGAGGCTGGCATGCACCTGTGGGGCCTGTGCCGGCCCCCCACGGCTGTGCGCTACGTGTGACCGCAGGCCCGGGGCTTCTTCAGGCTTGCAGTTCCACCCGGTCGCGCCCTGATTGCTTGGCCATGTACAGGGCCGCGTCCGCCTGCTCGAACAGCGACTGCACGCCGGCCTCCGGCGCGTCCTGGGCGGCGGGCCGTGCGCAGGCCACGCCGATGCTCACCGTGACGTGGGGCTGGGCCGGCGAGCGGTCGTGCGCGATGGCCTGCGCGGTGACGGCGTCGCGGATCTTCTGCGCGATGAGGCGGGCGTGCGCGGCGTCGGTGTCGGGCAGCAGCACGGCGAACTCCTCCCCGCCATAGCGCGCCACGAGGTCGCCCGCGCGCGTGACCGAGGCCGAGATCGCCCTCGCCACCTGCTGCAGGCAGTGGTCGCCCGCGACGTGGCCGTAGTGGTCGTTGTAGGCCTTGAAGTGGTCCACGTCGATCATCAGCAGCGACAGCGGCGTGTGGCTGCGCTGGGCCCGGTGCCATTCCGTGTCCATGTGCTCGTCCAGCGCCAGGCGGTTGGCCACCTGGGTCAGCGGGTCCAGCCGCACGCGCTCCTCCAGCGCGGTGCGCACCTGCGCCAGCGCCTGCTCGGCGGTCTTGCGCTCGGTGATGTCTTGCACCGTGCCGATCATGCGCGCGACGCGGTTCTCATCCGCGTCCACCGCGTACTCGTATTCGCCCCACACCTCCACCCAGCGCTCCTGCCCGTCGCTGGCGCGGTGCAGGCGGTACTGGGTGCGCAGCGGCAGGTGTTCCGACATGGCCCGGGCGTGCACGGCCAGGGTGGCGTCACGGTCCTCGGGGTGGATGAGACCGATCCACTGGCGCAGCGCCATCGGGCCCGCGGGCGGCAGGCCGAAGATGGCATTGGCCATGGGCGACATGGAAAACAGCTCGCCCGCCACGTCGTAGGCGAAGTAGCCCAGGGCGGCCGCCTTCTGCGCGCCTTCGAGCCAGCGCAGGTTGCGCTGCAGCTGCGTCTTCAGCGCGCGCTCGCGGCGCCATGCGCGCCGCTGCCAGTACACCAGCACGCAGCCCGTGCCGAGCAGGACCAGCACCACGGGCAGGCCCAGCGCCAGCAGCTCGTTCCATTCGGTGGCGAAGGCCTCGCTCACGTCGATCTTGGAGACCATGGTCCAGGGCGTGCCCGTCACGGGGCTGGCCATCGCCATCACGGGCTCGCCCCGGTAGTCGCGGCCGTAGAAGACGCCGCGCATGCCCATCAGCGCCTGCACAGCGGGCTCGTCGGTGCGCGACAGGGGCAGGCGCAGGTTCAGCGCCGCGTCCTCGCGGTGGCGCAGCGGGCTCAGGAACAGCACGCCGTCGCCCTCGGGCGTGACGATGGCCGACTCGGCCGTGGCGCTCGCGGTGGGCCAGCGCTCCAGCAGCGGGTAGAGCGTGGTGCGCACGTCCACCACCAGCCACACCGCGCCCACGGGCTGCGCCCCGTCGAACACGGGCGCCAGCAGGCTCAGGAACGGAAAGGCGAAGGCCCCGGCGTCGCGGTGCGGCTCCACGATGCCCGGCATGGCCTGCGCGAGCGCGGCCTGCAGCGCCTGCTGCTCGGGCTCTGGCAGGCGCCCGAAGGTGGTGCCGCCCGGCGTGAGCAGCAGCTGGCCCCGCGCGTCCACCAGGTGCACGGCGGTGTAGTTCTCGTGCTCCTGCAGGATGCGCAGGCGCTCCTCCACCATCCGCTCCACGTCCTGCGAGGGGGCGCGCAGCCATTGGGCGACGGCCTGGGCGAGCAGGGTATCGTCCGACAGCGCCATCGCATCCGTGAGCCGCTGGGCGCGCCAGTCGGCCAGGCTCTGCGCCTGCAGGTGGCTGATGGCCTGCAGCCCGAGCTCGGCCTGGTGGCGGTGGCGTTCCATGCGGTCCTGGTAGACCAGCGCCAGGCCCCAGAGGGCCAGCGCCAGCGCGAGCAGCCCGGTGAGGGCCAGCGCCCAGGGGCCGATGCGGTGCGGGTGCGCGGTTTCCGTGAACGGCGGATGCAGGGACATGAAGGCGGGGAGGCGGGCGGAGACGGCGCGATGCAGTGCGTGGCGGGCTGTGAATCTGGCTAGCCTACCACCGGGGCCGGCCGAATACCATGTCAGAATTTCCCCAAGGAGGGAGCACCAGCGCCGAGGGCCGTGGGCTCTCGCCGGAACCCCGCCGCCGTCGCAAAGGAAAGCCCCGCCGTGCCCATCAACCGCCGTGCCGCCGCCATGCTCCCCTGGGCCCTTTGGGCGGGCCTGACCGCTCCGGCGCGGGCCCAGCCGGCCGGGCGCGGGCTGGTGATCAGCCTCTCGCTCGAACCCGACAGCCTGGACCCGACCATGGCGCCCTCCGCCGCCATCGGCCAGGTGGTGCACGGCAATGTCCTCGAAGGGCTGGTGAAGATCGAGGAGGGCGGCTCGGTGTCGCCCCTGCTGGCCCAGTCGTGGAGCATGGAGCCCGACGGCAAGACCTACACCTTCCGGCTGCGCCGGGGCGTGCGCTTCCATGACGGCGCGGCGTTCGATGCGCAATCGGTCAAGTTCAGCTTCGAGCGCGCCAAGGCCGCGGGCGCCGCCAACAAGGCCAAGAAGGCGCTGTTCGACAACATCTCCAGCATCTCCACGCCCGACGACCACACGGTCATTCTCACGCTGAACAACGCCGACGGCGACACGCTGTTCCGCCTGGGCGAGAGCCCGGCCGTCATCCTGCACCCCGCCAGCGCCGCCCAGGCCGCCGCCCGGCCCGTGGGCACCGGCCCCTACCGGCTGGACGAATGGCGCAAGGGCTGGGGCATCACGCTGGCGCGCGCCAGCGGCTACCGGCGCGCGGCGCAGGTGGCCATCGACGCGGTGACCTTCCGCTTCATCTCCGACCCGGCCGAGCAGTCCGCCGCCGTGCTCAAGGGCGAGGTGGACATGTTCTTCAACATCGCCACGCAGAACGTGAGCCGCTTCCAGGCCGACAACCGCTATCAGGTCCTGATCGGCGCCTCCGCCGGCAAGGGCATGCTGGCGCTGAACAACCGGCGCAAGCCGCTGGGCGACGTGCGCGTGCGCCGCGCCATCACGCACGCCATCGACCGCGAGGCCTTCATCAAGGACGTGCTGCAGGGGCGGGGCGGGGCCATCGGCAGCCACTTCTCGCCCACCGACGCGGGCTACGTGAACCTCACGGGCGTGTACCCCTATGACCCCGACAAGGCCGTGGCCCTGCTCAAGGAGGCCGGGGTGACGGCGCCCCTGGCGCTCACCCTGACCCTGCCGCCCACGCCGTATGCGCGCGGCGGCGGGCCGGTGATCGCGCAGGCGCTGGCCCGCGTGGGGATCCAGGTGCGCCTGGAGCACGTGGAGTGGACGCAGTGGCTCGCCGGGGCGTTCCAGGGGCATTTCGACATGACCATCATCAACCACGTCGAGCCGCTGGACTACCAGATCTACGCCGACCCGCGCTACTACTTCGGCTACGACAGCGCGGCCTTCCGCACCCTGGTCGTGCGCCACGCGGCCAGCGGCAACGCGCGCGAGCGGCGCATGCTGTTCCAGCAGATGCAGCGGCACCTGGCCGAGGACGCGGTGAACGCCTGGATCTTCGCGCCCCAGGTCAGCACCGTGGTGCGCAAGGGGCTCAAGGGCGTGTGGATGAACTACCCCATCTTCGCGCACGACGTGGCCGCGATGTACTGGGGCTAGCCACCCGATGCGCAGCCACGACAGCCCCCGCGCCTGGGCCGACACCCTGCCCAGCCAGTTCGAACCCTATCCGGTCCCGCCCGAGACGACGGAAATCGCCGAGGCTCCCCCGGCCGCCGCATCGCCGGCCCCGCAGCCGCCCGCCCGCCTGCCGGTCGTGCGCTGGCTGGCGGAAGGCCTGCGCGCGGCCTTCCTGCGCGCGCCGCGCACCGGCAGCGCACGGCCCACGCCCTGGCAACTGATCGTCCTGGTGCTGCTCAGCAGCGCCGTGATGGTGGGTGTGGCGCGCGTGCTCGTGCCGGGTCCGGCGGATTTCAGCCTGCGCGGCTGGCTGGCGCCGCAGTGGACCAGCCTGGTGCTGCTGTGGGGCGCATGGTGGGCCATGGCGCCCGCGCAGCGTTCCCGGGCGCCTTCGGGCGGCCCGGCGGCCTGGTTCGCGCTGGCCGCGTGGGCGCCGCTGCCGCCCGTGGCGCTGCTCTACGGGCTGGCGGGCTGGGCCACGCTGCGGCCCGCGTTCTGGAGCCAGGAGTACGCGCCCTGGGTGTTCTGGGGCGTGTACGGCGTGCTGGTGCTGTGGTTCCTGGCGGCGCTCATCGTGCTCGGCGGCCGCTTCATCCAGTCGCGCCCGCGCACGGCCGCCTTCGCGCTGATCGCCATCGCGGTGACCGGCGTGGGCGCTTGGCAGTTCCCCGACGACCAGCCCTGGGAGGCCGCCCAGGCGTCGCCGGCCGCGGCCGGCGACGCCCCCGAGCCGCCGCGCCTGCACCTGTCGCAAAGCCTGTTCGAGGCGCAGCAGGCCCTGTGGGCGCGCCAGGTGCAGGCGCTCGCGCCGCAGCGCGGCGGCGTGGTGGACGTGTACGGCCTGGTGTTCGCGCCCTATGCCGGCGAGGACGTGTTCCGCCGCGAAAGCACTCTGGTCGGCACGCTGCTACAGGAGCGCTTCGACGCGCAGGGCCGCGTGCTGCACCTGCTCAACCACGCCGAGACCGCCGCCACCCACCCCTGGGCCACGCCGCAGAACCTGCAGCGCGCCGTCGCGGCGCTGGGCGCGCGCATGGACCGCGACGAGGACGTGCTCGTGGTCTACATGACCTCGCACGGCGCGCGCAGCCACGAGCTGGCCGCATCGCACTGGCCGCTGGAGGTGCCGCCCGTCACGCCCGAGATGCTGCGCGCCGCGCTGGACGAGGCGGGCATCCGCCACCGCGTGATCGCCATCTCGGCCTGCTACTCGGGCGGCTGGGTGGAGCCGCTGGCGAACGACGACACGCTGGTGATGACGGCGGCCGACGCCACGCACACCTCCTACGGCTGCGGCAGCCGCTCCGAGCTGACCTTCTTCGGCCGCGCCGTGTTCGACGAGCAGCTGCGCCGCACGCATTCGTTCACCCGGGCCTTCGAGCAGGCCGTGCCCGTCATCGCCCAGCGCGAGGTGGAGGCGGGCAAGAGCGACGGCTTCTCCAACCCGCAGATGCGCGTGGGCGAGCGCATCGCCCCCGTGCTGGAGGCGCTGGCGCAGCGGCTGGACGCCGCCGAGGCGCCGGAGCGCTGAGGCCGTTGCTTTAAAAAGCATAGCTACTAGCGCTTGCTGGATAAGCGCTGGAGGCCAAAAACACATTGGAAGTCAGCTATGCGCGCCCATGGGTGCGCGCGGTACCGCGCGTCCAATCCCGGCCCTGCTGCAAGGCCATGAACTCGCTCTACAGTACGGCCATGAACACTTCCTTCCTGCGCCTGGGCTGGCGCACCCTCTGGCGCGACCTGCGCGCGGGCGAGCTGCGGCTGCTCATCGTGGCCGTCACGCTGGCGGTGGCCGCGCTCACCTCCGTGGGCTTCTTCGCCGACCGCCTGCAGGGCGGCCTGCAGCGCGACGCCCTGCAGCTGCTGGGCGGCGACGCCGTGGTGGCCAGCGACAACCCCACGCCGCCCGCCTTCGTGGAACGCGCCCGGGCGCTGGGCCTGCAGTCGGTCACCACGCTGGGCTTTCCCACCATGGGCCGCGCCAGCGACGCGCAGGGCGGCGCCAGCAAGCTCGTGGCCTTGAAGAGCGTGCAGCCCGGCTACCCGCTGCGCGGCAGCCTGCGCGTGGCCGACGCGCCCGGCGCGCTGGACCAGCCCACGCGCGACATCCCGGCCCGGGGCGAGGTCTGGGTGGACGCGCCCCTGCTCGAATCGCTGAACCTCGCCATGGGCGACTTCCTGCTGCTGGGCGACGCGCAGCTGCGCATCGCGCGCATCATCGTCATCGAGCCCGACCGGGGCGCGGGCTTCATGAGCTTCGCGCCGCGCGTCATGGTCAACGAGGCGGACCTGCCCGCCACCGGCCTGGTGCAGCCCGCCAGCCGCCTCACCTACCGCTACGCCGTCACCGGCCCGGCGGCGGCCGTCAAGGCCTTCAACGACTGGGCCGCGCAGGAACTCAAGAAGCCCGAGGTGCACGGCGTGCGCGTGGAGTCGCTCGAAAGCGGCCGCCCCGAGATGCGCCAGACGCTGGACCGCGCGCAGAAATTCCTCAGCCTCGTGGCCCTGCTGGCCGCGCTGCTGTCGGCCGTGGCCGTGGCGCTGGCCGCGCGCGGCTTCGCGGCCGAGCACCTGGACGCATCGGCCATGCTGCGCGTGCTGGGGCAGAGCCAGCGCACCATCGCGGGGGCCTACACGGCGGAGTTCGCGCTGGTGGGGCTGTTCGCCAGCAGCCTGGGCGTGCTGCTCGGCTACCTGGTGCACTACGTCTTCGTGCTGCTGCTGGCGGGGCTGGTCGAATCGGCCCTGCCGCCGTCGAGCGGCTGGCCCGTGGCCTTCGGCCTGGGCATGGGGCTCACGCTGCTGTTCGCCTTCGGCCTGCCGCCCGTGCTGCAGCTGGCGCAGGTACCGCCGCTGCGCGTGATCCGGCGCGACGTGGGCGGGCTCAAGCCCGCTTCGCTGGCGGTGCTGGGCATCGGCATCGCGGGCTTCGCCGCGCTGCTGCTGGCCGTGAGCAGCGACATCAAGCTGGGCCTGATCGCCGTGGGCGGCTTCGCGGGCGCGGTGGCGCTGTTCGCGGGGCTGTCATGGGTGGCCGTCAAGCTGCTGCGCAAGAGCGTGAACGAATCCACCGCGCCGCGCTGGCTGGTGCTGGCCACGCGGCAGATCTCCGCGCGCCCGGCCTATGCCGTGGTGCAGGTCAGCAGCCTGGCCGTGGGCCTGCTGGCGCTGGTGCTGCTGGTGCTGCTGCGCACCGACCTGATCGACAGCTGGCGCCAGGCCACGCCGCCCGATGCGCCCAACCGCTTCGTCATCAACGTGATGCCCGACCAGGCCGAGGCCTTCCAGCAGGCGCTCAGGGACAGCGGCGTCACGCGGTACGACTGGTACCCCATGATCCGCGGCCGCCTGGTGGCCGTGAACGGCCACCCCGTGGGCCCCGACAACTACACCGACGACCGCGCCAAGCGCCTGGTGGACCGCGAGTTCAACCTCTCCAACGCCACCGAGGCGCCGCCCCACAACCAGGTCGTGGCCGGCGAGTGGAAGCCCGGCGAGGAGGGGGCCATCAGCGTGGAGGAAGGCATCGCCCAGACCCTGCGCCTGCAGATGGGCGACCGCCTGCAGTTCGACATGGGCGGCGTGCAGAGCGAGGCGCGCATCACCAGCCTGCGCAAGGTGGACTGGGGCTCCATGCGCGCCAACTTCTTCGTGATGTACCCCGTGGCCAGCGTGAAGGACGCGCCCGTGACCTACCTCGCGGCCTACCGCGCGCCGGAAGCTCCTGGTTTTGACAACGCGCTGGTGCGCCAATTCCCCAACATCACCAACGTGGACATGGGCGCCACCATCCTGCAGGTGCAGCGCGTGCTGGACCAGGTGATCCGCGCGGTGGAATTCCTCTTCGCCTTCACGCTGGCCGCCGGGCTGGTGGTGCTGTTCGCCGCCGTCACGGCCACGCGCGAGGAGCGCGCGCGCGAGTACGCCATCATGCGCGCCGTGGGCGCCCGCGCCAGCCTGCTGCGGCAGGTGCAGCGCGCCGAGCTGGTGGGCGTGGGCCTGCTCGCGGGCTTCCTGGCGAGCTGCGTGGCCGTGGGCGTGGGCTGGGCGCTGGCGCGCTTCGTGTTCGACTTCACCTGGACGGCTGCTCCCTGGGTGCCCGTGGCGGGCGCCATTGCGGGTGCCGTGCTGGCGCTGGCGGCGGGCTGGTGGGGCCTGCGGGAGGTGCTGCTGCGGCCCGTGGTGGACACGTTACGCCGCGCTGCCGAGTAATCTAAATTGATAGCTGCCAGCGCTTTACCCACAAGCGCTGGAGGCCGATTGGGCCATGAATCCTGATGCGCTGCCGGTGGCGCATCGCCCCGCGCGGTGCTACCGTGGGCGCCCCTGGACTGCCTGCCGGATGCCCTGACCATGAAAGCACCCCTGAAGATCCTGTGCGCGGGCCTGCTGGCCTGCTGCGCCCTGGCCCACGCCCAGCCCGCCCCTGCATCCGCATCTGCATCCACGGGCGGCGACACCTGGAGCAACGTGCCGTCCGCCCCGGACGACCGCTTCACCAACCCCAAGAGCAAGCTCTACGCCGGCCCCAACGGCTGGCACGACTTCGGCGAGGTGCGCGCCGAGGTGGCGGGCGCTTCGGGCAAGCGCTACGGCTTCAAGGGCGGGCTGCACTACATGGAGACGCCCAAGTCCTTCATCTTCTCCACCAGCTCGCAGCTGCAACTGGTGGAGGTGGACTTCGGAACTGACAAGCCCGCGCCCGGCGTGTACGAGGCGGCGTCCAAGCCCGCTGCCGCGCAGAAGAAGGTCAAGGTGTCCTTCCTCGACACCTCCGGCGGCAAGCTGCTGGGCTGGGAGAGCGCCGACAAGGCGGGCACCGTGGCCGTGTCGCAGGCGGGCCGCTACCTGTACCTGAAGGCGCGCGGCCTGCGCCTGGCGCCCGTGGGCATGAGCAACACCGGTGATCTGAAGCAGCCCATGGCGCTGGGGTTCGAGGGGGCCCTGGCGCCTGAATAATGAATGTTGCTACGTTTTGAATAGCTGCTGGCGATTGCTGGACAAGCGCTGCAGGCCATTTTCATAGGAAACCTCAAGCGGCGCGCGCGAAGGGCGAGCGGATGTCCGCCAGGAACTGGCGCGCACGCGGGTGCTGCGGGCGGCCGAAGAATGCCTCGGGCGTGGCGCGCTCCAGCACGCGGCCCTCGTCCATGAAGAGCACGCGGTCGGCCACCTCTCGGGCGAAGCCCATCTCGTGCGTGACGCAGACCATGGTCATGCCGGCCTGCGCCAGGTCGCGCATCACCAGCAGCACCTCGGACACCATCTCGGGGTCGAGGGCGCTGGTGGGTTCGTCGAACAGCATCAGGGGCGGCTGCATGGCCAGGGCGCGGGCGATGGCCACGCGCTGCTGCTGGCCGCCCGACAGTTCCGACGGCCAGGCCTGCGCCTTGTGCGCCAGGCCCACGCGCTCCAGCAGGGCCAGGGCGCGCTGCTCGGCCTCGGCGCGCGGCAGGCGGCCGATCTGGACGGGCGCCAGCGTGCAGTTGCCCAGCACCGTGAGGTGCGGGAACAGGTTGAACTGCTGGAACACGAAGCCGATGCGCGAGCGGAACGCGTTCACGTCGATGCCCGGGCCGTGGATGTTGTGGCCGTCCAGCAGGATGCGCCCGCCCTGGATGGGTTCGAGCCGGTTCAGCGTGCGGATCAGCGTGGACTTGCCCGAGCCCGAGGGCCCGCACACCACCACCACCTCGCCCTTGGCGATGGTCTCGGTCACGTCCACCAGGGCCTGGTAGCTGCCGTACCACTTGTTGACGTTATGCAGTTCGATCATGGCGTTGCGGTCGTTGTCCGAAGGGGGGTGCTGCCGCGCCGCGCCAGCCGGCGCTCCAGCGCATAGGCCAGGCGCGACAGGCCGAAGCACAGCACGAAATAGGTCAGGCCCAGGATGCCGAACACTTCGGCGGGCCGGGTGAAGACCTGGGTGTTGATCTGCGTGGCGATGAAAGAGACCTCGGCCAGGCCGATGATGTAGCCCAGCGAGGTCTCCTTGATGGTGGAGACGAACTGGTTCACCAGCGAGGGCAGCATGCTGCGCAGCGCCTGCGGCAGCACCACGCAGCGCATGGCGCGCGGGTAGCTCAGGCCCAGGGCGCGCGCGCATTCGAGCTGGCCGCGCGGCAGGCCCTGGATGCCCGCGCGCACGATCTCGGCCAGGTAGGCCGCGTCGAACACCACCAGCGCGATGAGCATGGTGGCGAACTGGCCGGTCTTCACGCCCGTCACGCTGGGCAGGAAGAAATAGGCCCAGAACACCACCATCAGAAGCGGCGTGCCGCGCACCACGAAGACCAGGGCCGTCACCGGCCAACGCACCCAGCGCCAGGGGCTCACGCGCGCCAGGCCGAACAGAACGCCCAGCGGCAGCGCCAGCAGCAGGCCGGCCGCCGCGAGCACCAGGGTCAGCGCCAGCCCGCCCAGCGGCCCGCCGGGGAACTGGCCCACCAGGAAGTACAGCCAGTAGGTGTCGATGAGTTCGGTCATGCCGCTGCCGTCCTCACCGGGTAGCGGTGCTGGTACCAGCTGGTCAGCCCCGTGATGAGCAGCGACACCGTGAGGTAGGCGGCGCTGGCGAAGGTGAAGGCCTCGATGCTGCGGAAGGTGGCGCTTTCCACCTGCGCGGCCTGGTACATCATCTCGGCCACGCCGATCACGGTGGCGATGGAGGTGTTCTTCCAGAGGTTCAGCGTCTGCGAGATCAGCGGCGGCACCGTCACGCGCAGCGCCTGCGGCAGGATCACGCGCCGCATGGTGGCCAGGAAGCCGAAGCCCAGCGCGCGCCCCGCCTCCATCTGCACCGTGGGAATGGCGCGGATGCCGCTGCGGATGTCCTCGGCCATGTAGGCCGCCGTGTACAGCGTGAGCGCCGCGACGGCGCTGGCGGCCTCGGCCTTGCCGCTGTCATAGAGCCACTGCTTGGCCGCATCGGGCAGCAGCTCGGGCGCGCCGAAGTACCAGAACAGCATGTGCGCCAGCAACGGCACGTTGCGGATGCCCTCGACATACGCAAAGCCCAGCCAGCGCAGCGGCGCCACGGGCGCCAGGCGCAGCAGGGCCACGGCCAGCGCGAGCGGCAGGGCCAGCACCAGCGAGGCGGCCAGCAACTGCAGGGACAGCACGAGGCCGCCGAGCAGCATGTCGTGGTACTTGCCGGTCAGCAGCAGGGAATAGTCGAACAAAGGCATGCAGTAGGCACGGCCACTGCGAAGAGGCGGCCGTCCGTCATTGTTTTCTTGACTCTCAGCGCACTACGGCCTGCGGGCCACCCGCAGCCCATGCCACTGGCGCGGCCCGGGCCAGCAGGCGCCGTGGAACTGGCTTTGCCAGGCCACTGGCGTCGTCCCCCTGGAGGGGGAAGGCGCGAAGCGACTCAGGGGGTCACCCGTCAATCCTGTCCGTCTCGAACTTGAAGGGGCGGGTGGTGAACTTGATCTTGGTCTTGGGGCCGTACCACTTGAAGAAGATCTTCTCGGCCTCGCCGGACTTCTCCAGCTCGCGCAGCGTGTCGTCCACCACGGCCTTCACGGCGACCTCGCCCTTCTTGATGCCCAGCGCCAGCGGCTCCACGCTCAGGTTGGTGGGCAGGATCACGTAGTCCTTGCTGCGCTCGCCCAGCTTGCCGAAGTCGTCGATCAGCGAGGACTCATCGTTCACGTAGCCCACGCCCTTGCCCTGCTGCAGCGCCAGGAAGGCCTGCTGCGTGGTCTCGAAGGTCACCACGTCCACGCTGGGCACGGCCTTGCGCACGTTGGGCTCCTGCGTGCCGCCCTTGACGGTGAGCACGCGCTTGCCGGCGAGGTCGGGCACGTCCTTGATGCCGCTGGCCTTCTTCACCAGTACCTTCTGGCCGGTGACGAAGGTGGTCAGCGAGAAGTCGATCTGCGCCTCGCGCTCCTTGTTGTGCGTGAGCGAGGCGGCCAGGATGTCCACGTGGCCCTGCTGCAGCTCGGGGATGCGCGCGGCCACGGCCAACTGCTTGAACACGGGCTTGACGCCGATCTTCTTGGCAATGGCGCGGCCCAGATCCACGTCGTAGCCGATCAGCTCGCGTGTCTTGGGGTCGATGAAGCTGTTGGGTTCGTCCGTGCCGAGCACGCCCACGACGAGCTCGCCTTTCTTCTGGATGTCGGCGAGCTGGTCGGCGTGGGCCGCGCCCGAGAGGGCGAACGCCGCGGCGGCGACGGCGGAAGCGAGGAGGCGGATGCGCATGGTTTTCTTCTCCGGGAAAAGAGGTGAAGGAAGGCTGGTGGCCTGGAAAGGGTCACAGACTACGCTTCAAACCAATGGGCATGAACTTCGCTTTTTTTATAATCAAATTCACTGAACGAACTTGACCGCCCCGCCCGGGGCCCGCCTCCATGGACCCGACCCAGACCGCCGCCCCCGCCGCCACGACCCCGTTTGAATGGATCGGCGGCGAAGACCGCGTGCACGCCCTCGTCGAGCGCTTCTACGACCTCATGGACCTGGAGCCCGGCTACGCCGAGCTGCGCGCCGCCCACGGCAGCACGCTGGCCGACGCGCGGCAGAAGCTCTTCTGGTTCCTGTGCGGCTGGCTGGGCGGGCCTCAGCATTACCAGAGCCGCTTCGGCCATCCGCGCCTGCGCGCGCGGCACCTGCCGTTCTCCATCGGTATCAAGGAACGTGACCAGTGGGTGGCCTGCATGGACCAGGCCATGGGCGAGACGGGCGTGCCCGAGGCGCTGCGCACGCGGCTGCGCGAGAGCTTCATGGGCACGGCGGACTGGATGCGGAACAGGGGAACACCCCCCTGAGCGACTTCGTCGCTTCCCCCCGCTCTCGCGCTTTGCGCGGGCAGGGGGACGACGCCGGTGGCCTGGCGGAGCCAGCTCCACGGCGTCTGCTGATACCAGCCCGCCTGGGTCAGGGGCGGCCTCAGCTGGCGGCGGCGCTGCCCTGTTCCAGGAACGCCTGCCCGGTGCGCGCCTCGCTGCGCCGCAGGGCCGACACGCGCGGGGGCAGGGAGGTGTCGATGATGACGCTGGGCGTGGGGCTGGCGGTCAGTTCGCGTTCCAGCCGCGTGACCCGCTCGCGGTACATCTTGCCCAGCGCAGCGTGGAATTCCGCAGCGGTCTCGTGTTCCAGCGCGGCCAGGCGGGCGCTCTCCAGGCAGCGCTGGGCGCGTCTTTGGTAGATGGTCAAAGGATCGAAAAGACTCTTCAGCATGGCCGGCTCCTCGGTGCGTCTTGATGAGCTGCAAGGATGCATGGGCACACGCGCGCCCGGCGTCGGACGGCACGCCGAAGCGGCGCAGGCGCCGGACTGGCAGGGGGCCTGCCAGCCCCGAAAAACCATTCGTCCCAAAGGAAATAGGCAACGCTAAGATGCGCCCATCCATTCATTGAACAACAAAGGAGGTGGGGTATGTCTGCAACCGCATGGACCGTCCTGGGCGTGGCCGTGGTGCTTCTGGTGTGGGCCGTCGGGGTCTACAACCGGCTGGTGCAGCTGCGCAACCGCATCGCCAACGCGTTTGGCCAGATCGACGTGCAGCTCAAGCGGCGCTACGACCTGATCCCCAACCTCGTGGAGGTGGCGCGCGGCTATCTGCAGCATGAAGCCGCCACGCTCGAAGCCGTGATCCAGGCGCGCGGCCAGGCGCTCGGCGCCGCCGGTACGGCGCGCGCCGCGCCCGGCAGCGCCAACGCACTGGGCGCACTGGCGGCGGCCGAGGGCGTGCTCGGCGGCGCGCTGGGCCGCCTGATGGTGGTGGCTGAGGCCTACCCTGACCTCAAGGCCGACGCCACCATGCAGTCGCTCAGCGAGGAGCTCACGAGCACCGAAAACCGCCTGGGCTTCGCGCGTCAGGCGTACAACGACCAGGTGCTGGAGTTCAACGACAAGGCCGCGCGCTTCCCCGACCTCATCGTGGCGCGCCTGCTGGGCTTTCCCACCGCGCCCATGCTCGAATCCACGCGCAGCGAGGAAGAGCGCGCCGCGCCGAAGGTCAGCTTCGCCCCCTGAGACGCTTCGCTTGCATGAAATTCTGGGACCACCAGGAGGACGCCCGCAGCGAGACCCGGCGCCTGCTGCTGGGCTTCGCCATCGCCGTGGCCGTGCTCGTCGTCGCGGTGCATGCGGCGCTGGTCGTGGCCTGGTGGCTGATGGCGGCGCTGCTACCGGGGCGCCTGCCGTTCCCGGCGGGCTTCCTGGCCGCCAATGTGGGCGTGTCGCTGCTGCTGGTGCTGGGCGGCTGGTGGGTGGAAACGTCGAACCTGCGCGCGGGCGGCGTCAAGCTGGCCAAGCGGGTGGGCGCGCGCGAGCTGCGGCCCTCGCTTTCGCACGCCGAGCAGCGCCTGTCCAACATCGTCGACGAGCTGTGCATCGCGGCCCACATGCCGCGCCCCGAGGTCATGGTGATGCCGCGCACCGACGCCATCAACGCCTTCGCCGCCGGCTGGGACGAGAGCGACGCCGTGGTCGCCGTGACCCAGGGCGCGCTCGACTACCTGAACCGCGAGGAGATGCAGGGCATGGTGGCCCACGAGCTGTCCCACCTGCACGAGGGCGACACGCGCCTGAAGATGCGGCTGGCGGGCATGGTCTTCGGGCTGGAGCTGGTCTACAACTTCGGCGACACCTTGCGCGAGCGCCGGGGCCTGGCCTGGTGGTTCGGCTCGGCCATCATGCTGGCGGGCTTCGCGGGCTGGCTCACGGGCCGCATGCTCAAGGCCGCCGTCTCGCGCCAGCGCGAATACTTGGCCGATGCGCGCGCCGTGCAATGGACGCGCAGCCGCGACGGTTTGGGCGGCGTGCTGCGCAAGGTCATGGCCCAGCGCCGCGACACGCCTTCGGGCTACGAAGACCACAGCCACCGCGGGCTGAACCACCCCTCGGTGCAGCACATGCTGCTGGTGGACGTGGAGGGCGGCGGCCGGATGGAGCACTGGCTCGACTCCCACCCCAAGCTGGAGGAGCGCGTACAGCGCGTCTACGGCCGGCGCATGTCGCCCATCAAGGTGGCGCCCGTCACCGCCGCTCCCGAGCCGGCCTGGCGCCCGGAGAGCGCAGGCCAGCCCGCCGGCGTGACCATCGCATCGCTGGTGGACCCGTTCGCGCGGCACATGTGAAGCGCCGTGCCTGCTGGTGGACCTGATCGCCACCGTCGCCCCCGGTGCTGGCGACTGACGCATCCGCTGCACGACCCATGGCGCCGCCGCACTACCACCCCCGTTTCAACGTCTTCGGCCGCATCGTCGAGGTGCAGCGCCAGGGCGCGCAATGGCAGGCCCTGTTGGTCGGGCAGGACGGCAAGCGCAGCCCCGCGGGCTTCGTGGTGCCCGATTTCGTGGAGGCGGACGAACTCGGCCAGTACCTGGCCGACCTGTTCCACGAAAGCGCCACGCCCCAGCACGGGGACGTGCGCCGCATCGATTGAGGTAGTGCTATCTAAAGAATAGCTGCCAGCACTTTCTGGCAAAGCGCTGGAGGCCGATTTATGCCTGAACCTGCGCTGGGCGCCGGGGCTTGCCCACCGGCTGCAGCAGCACCACCAGCGCGCCCGCGCCGCCGTCCAGGGGGCGCGCCTGCACGAAGGCCAGTACTTCACTCTTTTGCACCAGCCAGCGCTGCACGCGGCTCTTGAGCACGGGGCTCCTGCCCGGCGACCCCAGGCCCTTGCCGTGGACGACGCGCACGCAGCGCAGGCCCGCCCTGTGGGCCTGGCGCACGAACTCGCCCAGCGCCTCGCGGGCTTCATCCACGCGCAGGCCGTGCAGGTCCAGCTGGCGCTGGATGCTCCAGTGCCCGGCGCGCAGCCGCTGCGTCACATCCACGCCGATGCCCGGGCGGCGGAAGCTGAGCTGGTCGTCGGTGTCGAGCAGGGTGCTCACGTCGAAGTCGTCGCTGATGGATTCGAGCAGCACGCGCTCCTCGTCCAGCCAGTGCTGCAGGGGCAGCGGCTCGGGCGGCACGGGCGTGTGCCAGCGCCGGTCGCGCTGCGGGCCCTTGAGCGCCTGCACGGGGCCCACGGCGTCCCGGAACAGGTTGCGCTCGGCACGGGCGCGGCGCTGGGCCTCGCGCTGCAGGCGCAGGCGCTCGGCCTCGCGCGCGGCGGCTTCGGCCAGCGCCTGGCGCAGGGGCTGCAGGTCCTGGAGCGATTTGGCTTTCACGGGCTATTGCTGTCCGCCAGCCATGCGCGCCCAGGCCTGGGCGGGTGTGAGGATGTCGATGGACTCCACGGCGCCCAGTGTCAGCAGGTCCTGGTCGCCGCTGACCAGTAGGCGCGCGCCGCCCGCCAGGGCGGCGTGCACGAAGGCGTCGTCATCCGGGTCGCGGCTGAAGCGGCGAGCCTGCACGTCGGGCGGCACATCCACCCGGACTCCCGCGGCGCCAAAGTCGTGCAGCAGCTGCTTGCGGTCTTCGATGCTGAGGTAGCGGTCGAACTTCGGGCGCCACAGCCGCGTCTGCAGTTCCGCGAACGTTGCGTCGGAAAACAGCAGGCGCCCGTGCGCCAGCACGTGCCGTACGACCCGGGCGGGCGGGGAATGGAGTGACAGGGCCGCGCTGATCAACACGTTGGTGTCGATCACCGCCACCGGCTCAACGGTCATCGCGCAGCAGATCTTCGAGCGCCTCGGGCGTCAGGCCCGCTGCCTCGGCCTGCGCGGCGGTGCGGTCCAGCGTGCGCGCCAGCCGGTCGGCATAGAAGGCGCGCATGGCCTCGTAGTCGGCGGGAGACACCATGACGCCCACCACGCGGTCATGGCGCAGCACGCGCACGGGCTCGCGCTGCGCCATGTCGATGAAGGCGCCGAACTGGGTCTTGGCTTGGTTGGCGGTCATGGTCTGCATGGGCGGCGCTCCGGTGGATTCGCGTATTTTAAGCGAATCGTTCGATTTGAGTGGTTTTCGATTTGCTCTGGATTAAGGAGCGGCCAGCGCTTTTCACATAAGCGCTAGAGGCCAATTTCATTGCTCAAGATATTCCACCGCGATGAACTGCGTCACCTGCGCCGGGTTGAAGTTGTCGTCGCTCACGAACACCAGCACGCGGCGCGGGCCAGCGGGGCCGGGCAGGGGCTCGCCCCAGGTCATGGCCTCGATGTTGTCCAGGTGCGTGAGGCCGAGGCGGGCGAAGTCGGCCACCAGGGTCTTGCGCACGGCCGTGTGGTTGCCGGGTGCCAGCGCATGCAGGCCCAGCGTGTCGCTGCCCTCATGAAGGGCGATGCGGTACAGGCGGATGGAGGTGCCCACGCCCAGGGTGTAGCTGCGCTCCAGCACCAGCAGGTGGCCGGGGCCGTCGGCCAGGATCTCGCTCACGCCGTTGGTGGTGTAGCCGCCGGGCAGGGGGCTTGGGTGCGGTACGGCGTCGGGCTGGTAGGCGATCTGGCGCAGCGCGCGGCCGCTTTCCACGTCGATGGCGGTGATGCGCACGGGCGCGCCGCCGCTGGCCGGCGTGGCGCGCGGGCCGTCCTGCAGCCAGGGGCCTTCCATGGCCAGCCAGGCGGTGCGGCCGTCGGGCATCAGGGCCAGGCCTTCGAGCGTGTCGTTGTCGCGCGGGCCGGTCTTTTCCGGCGTGCGGGGCTGGAAGGCGGCGGGCAGGGCGTAATCGCGCAGCAGTGCGCCGTCGGCGGCGCGGCTGGCGCGTAGCGCGGGGCCGAAGCCGCGCGCGAAGTCGCCTTCGCTGGTCCACAGGAAGCCTTCGCCGCCGGGCAGCCAGCGCACGGCCTCGGGGTCGGGCACGTCCACGCCGTCCACGGCGCGGCGGCGGGGCGCGTAGGGCTGGCCGGCAGCGTTGCGCAGGGCGGTGACGCCGGTGAATTCGGGCATGGCCAGGGCGTCGGCGGTGTAGCGGATGCGTGCGGTGTAGACGCGCGCGTCATCGACGTTGGAGCGGTCGTCGGAGAGCAGGATGTACCGCCCCCGCGCCGCGTCGTAGTCGATGCCCGAGAGGCCGCCCACGGTGGTGCCGCCGAAATTCCAGCGCTGCGGGAGCGTGGCCTCGCCGATCAGGCGCAGGCAGGGGCAGGCCCGCGCGGCCGGCGGCGCAGGCTCCGCGGGCTGTGGCGCAGCCGAGGGCCAGGGCGAGGGCGAAATGCAGGCCTGGAGCAGCGCGGCGGCGGCCAGCAGGGCGGCCAGCGGTGCAGAGGGGAGGCGGGGCATTCTCACAGCAGCCCCTCCTCCGCCATCGACAGGGCCTGCCCCGGCGCCACGATGACATGGTCGAGCACACGCACGTCCACCAGGGCCAGGGTGGTCTTCAGGGTCTGCGTCAGCGACTCGTCGGCGCGGCTGGGCTGCACGCTGCCGCTGGGGTGGTTGTGGGCCAGCACCACGGCGGCCGCCTGGTAGTGCAGGGCGCGCAGCACCACCTCGCGCGGGTACACGCTGGTCTGGGTGAGGGTGCCGCGAAACAGTTCCTCCATGGCCAGCAGGCGGTTCTGGCTGTCGAGGAACAGCACGGCGAACACCTCGTGGCCCTTGGCGGCCAGGTGCAACTGCAGGTAGTGCCGCACGGCGTCGGGCGAGTCGAACACCTCGCGCTCGCGCAGCTGCTGGGCCAGGGCGCGGCGCGCGAGCTCAAGCACGGCCACCAGCTCGGCGCGCTTGGCGGGGCCCAGGCCCTTGATGCGTTCCAGGTCGGCCGCGCTGGTGTGCAGCAGCCCGGCGATGCCGCCGAAGCCGCCGCTCACCTGGCCGGTGGCGCGGTCCACGGCGGGCGGCTCCAGCAGCTCCTGCGCCATCTGCAGCACGCCCTTGCCGACGATGCCGGTGCGCAGCAGGATGGCCAGCAGTTCGGCATCGGCGAGGGCGGCGGGGCCGCGCGCCAGCAGTTTCTCGCGGGGCTGGGCTTCGGCGGGCAGGCTTTTGAGGGACATGGGAGCGGTCGGGCGGGGAGGCCCTGGCGGCAGTGGCGGTGGAACGGCGGGCGTAGGGCTTTGCCCGGTTTTCTACAATGCAGGGCAGTTTATCGGGACTTTCATGACGACTTCCTCCGCCCTTCTCCCCACCGTGCAGCCTGGCTCCTTCCTCACGCTGCACTACCGCCTGGCCGGCCCGGCGGGGGATGTGATCAACACCTTTGCCGACAAGCCCGCCACGCTGTCCCTGGGCGCGGGCGAGCTGTCGCCCGCCATGGAGCAGCGCCTGCTGGGCCTGGCCGAGGGCGCGCGCGCCACGTTCGAGCTGGCCGCCGGCGAGGCCTTCGGCGAGCGCAATGCCGACATGCAGCAGTGGGTGGCGCGCAAGCTGCTGAGCGAGCTGGGCGACCCCGACGAGCGCTACAGCGTGGGCGACGTGGTGCAGTTCCCCACGCCCGACGGGCAGGGCAGCTACGCCGGCGCGGTGATGCAGGTGCGCGAGGACGGCGCGGTACTGTTCGACTTCAACCACCCGCTGGCGGGCCAGCCCGTGACGTTCGAAGTGCACGTCATCGGAATCCTCTGATGCCGAGCCAACCGCAGGAAATCCTCCTGGCCGAGCCGCGCGGCTTCTGCGCGGGCGTGGACCGCGCCATCGAGATCGTGGAACGCGCGCTGCAGAAGTTCGGCGCGCCGATCTACGTGCGCCACGAGATCGTGCACAACACCTACGTGGTCAACGACCTCAAGTCCAAGGGCGCGATCTTCATCGAGGAGCTGGCCGACGTGCCCCCCGGCGCCACGCTGGTGTTCAGCGCCCACGGCGTGAGCCGCGCCGTGCAGGACGAGGCGCGCGCGCGGGGCTTTTCCATCTTCGACGCGACCTGCCCCCTCGTGACCAAGGTGCACGTGGAGGTGGCCAAGCTCGCCAAGGAGGGCTACGAGTTCATCATGATCGGCCACAAGGGCCACCCCGAGGTCGAGGGCACCATGGGCCAGCTCGACCACGGCATCCACCTGGTGGAGGATGTGGAGGACGTGGCCCGCGTGCAGCCCGCGCAGACCGAGAAGCTGGCCGTGGTCACGCAGACCACCCTGAGCGTGGACGACGCCGCCGAGATCACCGCCGCCGTGCGCGCGCGCTTTCCGCAGGTGCGCGAGCCCAAGCAGCAGGACATCTGCTACGCCACGCAGAACCGGCAGGACGCCGTCAAGATCCTCTCGCCGCAGGTGGACCTGGTCATCGTGGTGGGCAGCCCCACCAGCTCCAACAGCAACCGCCTGCGCGAGCTGGCGGCCCGCCTGGGCGCGCGCGCCTACATGGTGGACAGCGCGCAGGAACTGCGCACCGAATGGTTCGACGGCGCCACGCGCGTGGGCCTGACGGCCGGCGCCTCGGCGCCCGAGGTGCTGGTGCGCGAGGTCATCGACCGCATCAAGGCGCTGGGCGCGGTGTCGGTGCGCAGCATGGACGGCATCGAGGAGACCATCAAGTTCCCCCTGCCCAAGGGCCTCAAGATCGACGCGGCCACGGGGCTGGCGATCACCGAACGCGTGCCCGAGACGGGGCACTGAATACTACTGAATCGATAGCTGCCAGCGCTTGATGGATAAGCGCTGAAGGCCGATTTGACTATTATTTTTAAAGCGCCGCCGCGGGCCCGCTCCACAGGTCCAGCGGCGGGTCGGCCGCCACGGCGCGCAGGATGTCGGTGCGCGAGATGAAGCCCGCTAGCACGCCCGCCTCGTCCGTCACCGGCAGGCCGGGCAGGCCGGTGTCCAGCAGCACGGCCGCCACGCGGCGCAGCTCGGTGTCTGCCGCCACGGTGGGCACGGGGCTCACCATCACCTCGGACACGGGGCGGCGCGCCAGGTCGATGGCCTGCTTCACGGCGCCGGGCTCGGGCAGCAGGTCCAGCGGCGCCATGTCGGCGCGCAGCAGCAGGCCGATCACGCGGCCCAGCGCATCCACCACCGGGGCCTGGGCCACCTTGTGCTCGGCCAGGGTCTGCCAGGCATCGTTCACGCGCGCGTCGGGCTGCACGCTCAAAGCGCCCGTGGTCATCACGTCGCTCACCTTGGAAAGCGGCTGGCGCGCCTGCTGGGGGCCTTGCTCCGTCTGGGCGTAGGCACTCACGGCGTCCTGCAGTCGCAGGTTCACGGGCGCGGCATGCACGGGGGCGGCGGGGGGCTGGAAGGGCTCGGCCGGCACGTCCAGCACGCGCGTGCGCAGCGCCTGGGGCCGCTGCACGCGGCGCACGGCGGAGATCTGCGCCAGGTTTTCCGGGCCGCCCCGGTACATTTGCCCAGACGGGCCGAACACAAAGAACATGCTTGCTGCCTCCTGCCGGTGAACCCTGTGGCCATGTTATCGGCACTTGCGCGGCGCTGCCGCAGGCCGGCATGTATCCCCGTGTATCCTGCCCAGCCTGTTTTCCCCGGAGTTCCCCGCATGATCGACCGCGCCGCCATCGCCGAAGCCCGCCGCCACATCCTCGCCCGCCAGCCGGGCTTTCTGCGCGCCACGCCGCTGCTGCGCCTGCCCGGGCCGTCCCTGGGCGTGGATTGCGCCGAGGTCTGGCTCAAGCTCGAACATCTGCAGGTGGGCGGCAGCTTCAAGGCGCGGGGCATGCTCTACCGCCTGCTGGCCAACCCGGTGCCCGACAGCGGCGTGATCATCGCCTCGGGCGGCAATGCCGGCATCGCCGTGGTGGCGGCTGCCCAGGCCCTGGGCGTGCGCTGCGAAGTGTTTGTGCCCGAGGTCTCGCCCGAGGCCAAGCGCGAGCGCCTGCGCGCGCTGGGCGCCGAGGTGGTCGTCACCGGGGCCGCGTATTCCGAGGCGTTCGAGGCCTGCGTGGCCCGCCAGCAGGCCACGGGTGCGCTGCAGGCCCACGCCTACGACCAGCCCGAGGTCGTGGCAGGCGCGGGCACGCTGGCGCTGGAGATCGAAGAGCAGGGCGGCCGTCTGCCCGACAGCGTGCTGGTCAGCGTGGGCGGCGGCGGCCTGATCGGCGGCGTGGCCGCCTGGGTAGAGAGCCGCGCCCACGTGGTGGCGCTGGAGCCCGAGCGCGCGCCCACATTGCATGCCGCCCGCGCTGCGGGCCGGCCGGTGGACGTGGAAGTGAGCGGCATCGCCGCCGATTCTTTGGGCGCCCGCCGCATCGGCGCCATCTGCTGGGACGTGAGCCAGCGCCACGTGCACGACGCGCTGCTGCTGCCCGACGAGGCCATCCGCGCCGCGCAGCGCTGGCTGTGGAAGGAGCTCAAGCTGGCCGTGGAGGCCGCCGCCGCCCTGGGCCTGGCCGCGCTGCAGACGGGCGCCTATAAACCGCAGCCGCAGGAGACCGTGGCCCTCATCCTGTGCGGCGCCAACTGCGACCCCGCCACCGTCGCCTGACCGCCCCTCTAAAATTGCACCCCTATGCTTGACATCCTTCTCCTTCGCAAAGACCTCGACACCGCCATCGCGCGGCTGGAAACCCGCAAGAAGCCCCAGGCTTTCCTCAACGTGTCCGCGTTCCAGTCTCTGGAATCCGAGCGCAAGACGCTGCAAACCCGCACCGAGGAGCTGCAGGCCCAACGCAACCAGCTCTCCAAGCAGATCGGCATGCTGATGAGCCGGGGCGACAAGGACGGCGCCGAGGCCGCCAAGGCCCAGGTCGCAACGTCGAAGGTCGAGCTGGAGCAGTCCGCCGCGCGCCTGGAGCAGATCCAGGCGGAGCTGCAGGCCATGCTGGTCGCCGTGCCCAACCTGCCGCACGAGAGTGTGCCTGTGGGCAGCGACGAGGCAGGCAACGTCGAGGTGCGCCGCTGGGGCACGCCGCCGAAGTTCGACTTTGAGGTCAAGGACCACGTGGATGTGGGCGCCCCCCTGGGCCTGGACTTCGACATGGGCGTCAAGCTCTCGGGCTCGCGCTTCACCGTCATGAAGGGCCCCATCGCCCGCCTGCACCGCGCCCTGAGCCAGTTCATGCTGGACGTGCAGACGCAGGAGCACGGCTACACCGAGTGCTACGTGCCCTACGCCGTGAACGCCGATTCGCTCAAGGGCACGGGCCAGCTGCCCAAGTTCGAGGGCGACCTGTTCGCTGCCAAGAAGGGCGGCCAGGAAGGCGAGCCGGTGCCGGACAACGCGGCGCTGTACCTCATCCCCACCAGCGAGGTGCCGCTGACCAACTTCGTGCGCGACGTGGTGGTGGCCGAGTCCGATCTGCCCATCAAGCTCACGGCCCACACGCCGTGCTTCCGCTCCGAGGCCGGCAGCTACGGCCGCGACACGCGCGGCATGATTCGCCAGCACCAGTTCGACAAGGTCGAGATGGTGCAGATCGTGCACCCCGAGAAGAGCTACGACGCGCTGGAAGAGATGACCCGCCATGCCGAGGCCGTGCTGCAAAAGCTGGGCCTGCCCTACCGTGTGGTGTGCCTGTGCACCGGCGACATGGGCTTTGGCGCCGCCAAGACCTACGACCTGGAAGTCTGGCTGCCCGCGCAGAACACCTACCGCGAGATCAGCTCAGTCAGCAACTGCGAGGCCTTCCAGTCCCGCCGCCTGCAGGCCCGCTTCAAGAACGCGCAGGGCAAGAACGAACTGCTGCACACCCTGAACGGCTCTGGCTTGGCCGTGGGTCGCACGCTGGTGGCCGTGCTGGAGAACTACCAGAACGCCGACGGCAGCGTGACCGTGCCCGAGGTGCTGCGCCCCTACCTGGGCGGCGTGGCCGTGCTGGCGGCCTGATTCCATCCATCCATCCAACCCGCAAAAAAGCCGGTGAAGAAATTCACCGGCTTTTTTGTTGGCGCCGTGTGGGTTACTTGGTGACAGTGAACGTGCCCTTCATCAGCCCGATGTGGCCTGGGAAGGAGCAGAAGAAACTGTAGCCTTCGCCGGCCTTGAGCTTGGAGGCATCGAGGCTGATGGTGTCGCTCTCGCCGCCGCCGATCAGCTTGGTGGCGGCCAGCACGCGGGCGTCGCCGGGCTTGAGGTAGCCCTTGTCCGCGCCAGCCGGAATGCCGTCGGTGGCCACGGCCTGCATGTCGGCCGTCTTGGTCAGCACCCAGTTGTGGCCCATCGAGGCCTTGGGCAGTTTGCCTGTGTGCACCAGCTTGAGCGTGATCTTCTTGCAGCTGGCGGGCACGCTCAGGCTGTCCTTGTTGAACTTCATGGCGTCGTTGCTTTCGATCTCCAGGTCGCAGGGGCCGGCAATGGCGGAGCCTGCAGCGAACAGGGAAGCGGCGACGATGAAATGTGCATATCGCATGGTGTGTCCTTGGAATGAGAGTGGAGGAAAGGGTAGGGAGGAAGAAGTTTTCTTGGCTGGCGCGCACGCAAGTGTTGGCTGTTCATGATGGTGCCACTCTGTGCCGGCATGGGTAATGACGTGTGTCAAGAAATGCGAGCTAAGGCAGCGTCTGCCATCTAGCGTATATCGGACCCTACGGCCCTGATGAGGCAGGGCAGAGCACGCTCTTGCCCTGGCGTAGCAGATAGGGCTCGGCCATGTACTTGATGGCTGGTGCGAGGGGGCAAAGTGCGGCACTGGCCGCGATGCGATGCAGGAGCTCAGGCTACGGAGGTAGAGATGGAGCTCTGATGCTCCCGATGGGAAGGACCCTGTGGCACCATCCTCATTCCAACAATCCCTTTGAATTTCTATGCAAGAACTGATTGCGCTGCTACTTGCTTTGGCGCTTGCGAGAGATAGTGTTCTGGCTGGCCAAGCCGTGCTGGCGGCGGCCTGAAGTATGCTGGCAGGTTGATCGCAGAAGGAGCATACATGGATGACACCTGGGGCCGGATTCCCCCGACGCACCGCGCCCTCCCTGCATTGGCCCTAGGCTTGGCCCTCGGTTTCGGGGCGGCCGGCGTCCGGGCCGACTGGAATGTCAGCGTGGGTACCGCCAACGCCCACGGCACATGGTCTGGCGGCAGCCCCGACGTCTGGACCCCGAACGGCAGCGGCGCCACAGTGGCCGCTGCGGAAATCACCGCGCGCCTAGCGGGCGGCACACCGGTGGCGATTAACACCAGCGGTGGCGGCGGTGCCGAGAACGGGGATATCACGGTAAGTAGCGGCTTCGCCTGGAGCGCCAACGGTCTTACCTTCCATGCCGCCCGTAACATCGTCATCAACGCCAGCCTGAACGGCAGCGGCACGGCAAGCCTGGCCCTCGAATACGGCCAGGGCGTGGTGGCGGCGGGGAACACGGCGCTATACACCTTGGGCGGTGGCGCCAAAGTCAGCCTGCCCGCTGGCGGCAACTTCAGCAGCAAGCTCGGCAGTGACGGCGGCATCACCACCTGGACGGTCATTACCAGCCTGGGGTTGGAGGGCGATGCCAGCATGGCGCCGACCCCCATGACCTTGCAAGGCATGAACACCGGTCTGGCTGGCAATTACGTGCTGGGTGCGGACATAGACGCCAGTTCTACCGCGGGCTGGAACAGTGGGCAGGGCTTCACGCCGGTCGGGCTCAACTCCGGCACCCCGTTCACCGGTAAGTTCGACGGCTTCGGCCACACCATCAGCGGCCTGACGATCTCTCGCCGGGGGCAACAACCGCGGCTATGGCCTGTTCGGCGCGACCAACAACGCCCTGCTGCAAAACGTCGGGCTGCTCAATGTCGCCATCACCGGCGGCAGCAACGGTGCCACCGGTGCGCTGGCGGGCGAAATCAGAGGCAGCACGGCCGTTCGCAACAGCTACGTGGACGGCGGCAGCGTCAGCACGACAACACAGGTCATAGGCGGGTTGATCGGCGTGGTGAACGCCGCGGGCGCCTCCGTCAGCTACAGCCACGCTAACGTCAGCGTCTCGGCCGCGCTGGGGGGCGGGTCCGGCCAAGCTAGCGCCGGCGGGCTGGTCGGCATCAACAACGGCGCCATCAGCTACAGCTATGCGAAGGGCAGCGTTTCCACGCCGACCGGCATCCCCAACGGAAAGGAAGTGGGCGGCTTGGTGGGACGGCAGAACAATGGCAGCATCAGCTACAGCTTTGCCACGGGCGCAGTCAGCGGCAACAACACGCTGGGCGGGCTGCTAGGCACTATGCCTGGTGGCATGGTCTCTAACAGCTATTGGGACAAGGACGCGACCGGGCAAAGCACCAGCGCCGGCAGCTCGGCCAGCGACGGCAAGACCACGGCGGAAATACATAGCGCCACGTTCTGGAACGGCACTGGCTGGGACAGCGACTATGTCCATGACATCGTCTTCCCCGCCCTCTCCATCTTCATCGCCCCCGTCGGCGCGGGCAGCGCGGCAGCGATACCGACGCTTTCCCAGTGTGCGCTGATCGGCCTGTCTTCCCTGCTGGCAATGTTTGGGCTGGCGCGGATGCGGCGCTGTTCCATCTGATTGCATCGCTTCTACCCATCAACCCTGCATTTGACGCAGTAGCTTGAGCCTGACCGAGGGCAGCATCACCGTGCACGAGGCGCTGAGGCCCTACATGGGAGGGCAGGCCGTGCTGGCTGCCTGAAAATCCTGCTAGAATTGTAGGCTTCGACACAGGAGAGGTGGCAGAGTGGTCGAATGTACCTGACTCGAAATCAGGCGTAGTGGCAACACTACCGTGGGTTCGAATCCCACCCTCTCCGCCAATATGCACAAAGGCTTGCTACTATTAAATTGGTAGCAAGCCTTTTCTGCTTCTGGCGAGTTTCGCTGGGGCAGAAGCGCATCAGGCTTGTGGCGCCGTCCCCTGCTGCTGCGGCAGCACCAGCCGGAACTCGGCGCCGCGCCCCACGTCGCTGTCCACCTCCAGCGTGCCGCCATGGCGTTGGATCACGGTATGCACCAGGGCCAGCCCAAGCCCCATGCCGCCAATGGACGGGTGGCTGCGGTCGTGCAGGCGCTGGAACGGGGCGAACAGCTGGCTTTGCTGGTCCGGCGCTATGCCCGGGCCCTGGTCCCGCACCGATACCGCCCAGTACGCGCCGCGCTGCACGATGGCGCATTGCACCGTGCCCCCTGCGGGGCTGAACTTGACGGCATTGTTGAGCACGTTGGCCAGCGCGCGGCACAGCAGCGCGCGGTCGCCCATCGCGGGGGCGGTCTCCGGAGCGGTGGCGATGCTCACTTCCACGCCGCCGTCGCGGGCCAGGGCCCAGGTGTCGTCCACGGTTTCCGCGAGCACGGCCACGAGGTCCAGCGGTGCCATGCGGTATTCCTGCGACTGTGCACTGGCCAGCCGGACGAAGTTCTCGGCCATGCCCAGCGAGGCGCGTGCATAGCGCTCGATGCGCTGCATCAGTTCTTCGTCGGGAATGCGGCCAGGGTAGGCGCGCTGCATTTCCAGCAGCGTGAGGATGGAGGCGTTAGGTGCGCGGATGTCGTGCGAGATGAAGTTCAGCGCGTGGTCGCGCTGTTGCTGCGCGCGCCGTATCTCGGTGAGGTCCACCAGCGTGAGCAGCCAGCCGGCCTGGGCGAGGTCGGTGAAGGGCTTGCACTGCACCAGCAGGCTGCGTCCCTGCGCATCACGGCCCTCGCTCTGTTCGGGCATGGTCCGGCTGCGCAGCTTCTCCTCGGTGATGAGGGGCTGGCCCGTGCCGGGCTGCACCAGGTCGTGCAGCAGCGTCACCGCCGATTGGCCTTGCAGCGGCACGGACATGTCGCCGCCCACGTGGCGGCGGGCGGCCATGTTGGTGAGCAGGATGCGCCCTTGCGGGTCGCAGACGATGGTGGGGGAGGGCAGTTGCTGCAGGCTTTCGCTCACGAAGTGGTGCAGGTCGCGCAACTGGCGCGAGGCGCGCTCCACCGCGTTGATGCGCTTTTCCAGGAAGTCGCCCGAATCCCCGGCGCCGCTCTGAGGCCGCAGGGACAGGCCTTCGCGCTGCAGCCGCTCCATTTCCAGCCGCAGGAAGTTCGCGGCGGCGCTCAGGCGCCGCCAGCTCCACAGGGGATAGGCCAGCACAAGCCCTGTCAATGCCGCGGCGGGCGCGAACTGCCATCCCAGCCACCAGGGCAGGGCCACGCTCAGCAGCAGCGTGGCGATGGCCAGCGCGGCACTGCTGAGCAGGGCGACGAACGGCCCTGCCAGCAGCAGCACCAGCAGGGCGCAGGCCACCGGAACCAGGTTGAACAAGGTGTTGAGTGCCGGTGCCGCAGGCTGTATGCGTACGCCCGACAGGCGCCCATCGAGCACGTGGGCCACCACTTCCACGCCTGGCATCAGCCGCGACTGTTCGCTCACGGGCGTGGCAAACATGTCGCCCAGGCCCGAGGCTGCCGCGCCCACCAGCACGTACTTGTGGCGAAACGCATCGGCGGGCACCTTGCCGCGCAGCACGTCGATATAGGAATAGGTGGTGAAGTGCCCCGGAGGCCCTGCGTAGGCGATCAGCGTACGGTCTGTACGTTCCCACGGGCCAGCGGCCTGTGCCGTGGGTTCCGGCGCGGCCGGGCAGGATGGACCCGAGGGCTCGGCCGCGCACTGCATCGCGATGCTGAAGTGCGGCCAGGGCGCATGGGCAGGGCCTTCCTGCAGGTACAGGCTGCGCACCACGCCGTCGTTGTCGGGCGCCACGTGCACATGGCCCAGCCGAGCCGCCGCCTGGGCCAGGGCGGGCAGGGGCAGGTCGGCCAGGTGGCTCGCCGGGCCGTGGGTCCGCTGCAGCATGGGCAGCACGACGCGACCGCTGCGCGCCATGGCATCGGCCAGCAGGAGGTCGTCCTCGGGGTAGTCCAGCTCTTCTTCGCTGAACAGCACGTCCACGCCGATGGCGCGCGGGTCCTGCGCGGAGATGCGCGAAATCAACTCCGCATGCAGCGCGCGGCGCCAGGGCCAGCGGCCGATGGCGGCAATGCTGCGGTCGTCGATGGCCACGATCACGATGTCGGGGTTCGCCGGGCGGGAGACGAGGCGCAGGCCCGCGTCCTGCACGAGGTGGTTCACCCGGTCCAGGCTGGAGGAGGAGCTCAGCCAGGCCACCAGGCCCAGCAGGGCCACGGCCAGAAAGCTCCACTCCAGCCGCCGCTGCCGGCCCCGGGTGCTTGCAATGGTCCACATGGGTCAGACGCCGGGCGCCAGCGGGCAGTGGGGCTGGGCGTGTCGCGGAGCGCGGTGCCTCAAGGGCGTCCCACGGGCTGTCCGCTCGACGTGGACACCGGCAGGCCCGCGCCGCTGCGAATGCCCGAGCCCACACGGATCTGGCGCGCGGGCGAGAAATCGCTGTCCAGGCCCGAGGGGTCGAGCACTTGGATGCGCACCAGGTATTCGCCCGCGGCGAGGCTGCTGGCGGTCCATTCGGGGGCGTCCAGCACGGTATCCAGCGTGATCTTATCGAATCCCGGGTCGGTGGCTGCGGCGAGTTGCAGGCGGAACCGCTGGCCCGGCTGGCCGGGCCAGTGCAGGTGCACGGTGGCATCGCCATCCTGCGCCTGCAGCGATTGCAGGAGCAGCGTGGCCGGCCGCTCCACCACGCTGAACTGTTGCGGCGGGGCGAAGGGCCCCTGGTCGGCCTGGCCGTCCGGCAGTTCCAGCAGGCTGGCCATGCGCCAGAAATAATTTCCGACGGGCAGCGCCGGAATGGCCAAGCGGCAATCGGACAGGCGCTGCTCGTCCAGCAGGGGCTGGGTGAACCGCGCATCGCTGGCGACCTGTATGCGGTACCAGCGCACGCCCGGCACCTGCGTGCACTGGAGGCTGCCGAGGCCATGGGCGACGATGGCGCCCGGCGCGGGATTCTGGTGCAGAGGGGCCACCGGCCGGGTCTTGACGGCAAAGGGCTGCACGGCGGGCAGGCCGGGAATCCCGGCATCATCGACCGCGCGCACCGACAGGTAGTAGCGCCCGTCGTCCAGCGCCTGCCAGCGCAGGCGGCCGTCGGGGAAGCGGCCGTGGCGCAGGACCTGGGTGAAGTCCGTGTCACGCGCCACCTGGGCCTCGTAGCGCACGGTGCCGGGCAGCGCGGGTACGTCGATGGCGAGCAGGCCGGCATCGCCCAGCGTGGCCGGGACGCCGGAAGTGTCGGGGGCCGGCAGCAGGGCGCGGGGCGTGCCTACCGTGCCGTCGGCCGCCACGGCCAGGCCCTGGCCGGGCGCCAGCAGGGCCGTGGAGGCCGGGGAGGGCGCCTGCGCGGCAGCGGCGGGTTCCTCCTGGCGCTGTTGCACGGCCACGGATCCGTTGAGCACCGAGGCGGTGGTCTGGCCGGATTCGGTCATGGCCACGCTGAAACGGGTGCCGCGCACGCTGGTCACGGCCAGCGGGGTTCGCAGCTCGAAACGGCGAAACGGCTCGGCGCTCGGCGGCACGGAAGATTCGACGGCGCCGCTGCGCATCTCCAGCACCGACTGCAGGCTGCCGGCGCGCCCACGCCGGCGCAGCTGGCGCAGCTGCAGATCGGACTGCGCCTGCACCCTGACCACGGTGCCGTCGGCCAGTTCGACGGCCACGAAGGCATCGGGCCCTACGTGCAGGGCGGTCCCTTCGTCAAGCTTGCCGCCCTTGGCGACCGGGACGGGCGCATCGCCCGGGTGCGCCTGAGCGGTCACCTGGCCGTGCACGAACGCCACCGTGGCCGACTCCGCAGGCTGCAGGCGCACCGGAATCCACACCACCGAGCCCGGCTGCAGGCGCCGCGGATTGGCCACCTTGTTGCGCGCCTGCAGCAGCGGCCACTGGCGGGGCGCATCCAGGTAGGCCCGGGCCAGGCCTTCCAGCGTGTCGCCCTCCTGCACCGTGTGGGCGATCTCGTCGCCCTGGGGCACGGCGGGGCCTGCGTGGGCTGCGGCGGCCAGCAGGCCAAGTGCAAGGGCGAGGCTTGTGGTTCGCGGAAGCGGGTTTGCGTGGCGAGCGGGCATGGGCTAGGGACTCTCAGGCCTTGGGTGGAACCTCGACGGCTTCGAAGCGGTAGCCCACTCCGTACACCGCCGAGACGATGAAACCATTGGCCGGGCGCAGGTCCAGCAGGGTGCGCAGGCGCGAGATGTGGGTGTCCAGCGAGCGGGACATCACGTCCGCCACCTGGCCCCAGACGATTTCCTTGAGGTGGTCGCGCGACAGCAGCCGGCCCATGTTCTGGAACAGGAACAGGGCCAGGTCGTATTCGCGGTTCTTGAGCTCCACCGGCACGCCGTCGATCTGCAGCGCGCGGCTCTCGGGCAGGAATCGGTAGCGGCCGAACTCCATCACGCCGCCGGCCGTGTCGGGGTAGGCGCGGCGCAGCAGGGCGGAGACGCGGGCATTGAGTTCGCCGATGCGCACGGGCTTGACCATGAAGTCGTCGGCCCCGCTGCCCAGGCCCTCGACGATGTCGCGTTCTTCCTGGCGGTGGGTGACGAACAGGATGGGCAGCTGGGTGCCCATGTTCTGGCGTACCCAGCGAACGATCTCCGGCCCCGTAGTGTCCGGCAGGTGCCAGTCCACGATCAGCAGATCAAAGGTCTCGCGGCGCATTTCGCGCTGAAATGACGCTCCGTTGAGATGTGTGTGGCAGACATGCCCCATCGCCTCCGTGGCCTGTTTGATCAGATCCAGCTGAAGCGCATCGTCGTCCAACGCGGCTATGCGCATGGTGTCCCCCCATCCAAAAAACCAACCTTCTATTATTCGCGAGAACGGTGGCGTTCTGCGCCGGCAGCCCCGCATGGCCCGCCGTTGGTTGACATTTGTTAACTGTATCGGGCCTGAGACGACCCCCAGGCGTCAGGGCTGGCGGTCAGGTGCTTCGCTCACGCATTCGAAGACCAGGCGCGAGCCATCGTTGCGCAGCAGCTTGGGGAACAGCGCGATCCGCTGGCATTCGCGCGTGGCGGCGGCGTGGGCGAGCGAGGTGTCGGTGCCGTACACGGGCACGCTGAAGGTGCGGTCACGGCCCGACGCCATGGGGCCGGAAGGATGCGTGGTGGCGGCGTTGCAGCCCGCCAGCACGGTGAGCACGCAGAGAGAGGCAGTCAGCAGCTTCATGGTCATCTCCAGAAAATCAGATGGTCCAGTTTAGAGCGTGTCGCGTCTTCCCCGCAGCGCCAGGGATTTTCGCCCGGCCGTGCCATTTCAAGGTGATGACACGACCTGCTGGCGGTGTTTTTCAGGGCATCCACGCTGTGCAGGAGGATTGCAGAACGATACAGTGCGTTACACGCAATGGTTCGGGGAGGACATGGCGGTCATGGCGGGCAGGCGGACACCGGTTGGGGAGAAGGAAGCATGGCAGCCCTGGGCGCTGCGGGTGCTGGCTGCCCTGGTGCTGCTGGCGCTGCTCCATCTGCTGCCCGCCTGGCTGCCGCTGCAGCGCCTGGAATACGACCTGCTCAGCAGCCTGACCGCGCCCGTGCGGCCGGATGCCGGCGTGCTCGTGGTGGGCCTGGACGAGCCCAGCCTGGCGCAACTGAACCAGTCGCCCCCCTTGCCGCGCCGCCTGCATGCGCAACTGGTGGAGGCGCTCTCGGCCGCCGGGGCCGCTGCGCTGGGCATCGACATGCTGTTCGGCGCTCCCCAAACGCCGGCGGATGACGCCGCCCTGGCCCAGGCACTGCAGGGGCGCATGCCCGTGGTGCTGGCCAGTGCCGAAGTCGCGGTGCAAAGCTCGCAGGTGGCGCAGTACCGTCAGGTCGTGCCTTCGGTTTTCAGCGGGGCGCGCCATGGCAATGTGGCGATGGAATTGGACGACGATGGCGTGCTGCGCCGCGCGCCGGTGGGCGACGACGCCTTCTGGCGCGTGCTGGCACTCAGTGCCGGCCGCAGCGTCACCGCACCGCCGCCGGGAGCCCTGCTGCGTTACTACGCCCCCGAGGTCCCGCTGCCCTACGCGCACTACACCCAGGCGCTGGAGCCTGTCAGCAGCCTGCCTGCAGGGGCCTTGCAGGGGCGGTTGGTGCTGCTGGGCCAGAACACTCCCGTGGGCGGCGTGGACCAGTTCGCCACGCCGCAACGCGTACTGGGCGGGGGCACGCAGTCCGGCGTCTTCATGCATGCCACGGCGCTCATCAACGGCCTGACGGGCGACTGGATCGTGCCCGCCCACCCCGCAGGTCCCGTGCTGCAGGCTGTGCTGGCGCTGGCACTGGCAGCCTGGCTCACACGCCGCTGGAGCGGCTGGCGCGCCACCTGGCTGACCGTGGCCCTGTCCCTGCTGGCCTTGCTGGGCGCGTTCTGGGCATACCTGGTGGGCGTGTGGTGGAGCGCCCTGCCCACGCTGGCTGGCCTGGCGCTGCACTTGAACGTGGGCGCGGCCGGTAGCTACTGGCGCGAGCGCCGCCGCCGCGAGCAATTGCGCAGCGAGTTCGCCCGCTACGTACCGCCCGCCGTAGTGGATGCCCTGGCCGCCGCGGGCACCGCGGCACCTGCCATGCAGGGCGAACGCCGCGTGCTCACGCTGCTGTTTTCCGACCTCGCGGGCTTCACATCGGCCAGCGAGCATCTGCCGCCCGAAGCCGTGGCCCAGGCGCTCAACGCCTACTTCTCGCGCATGACGCACACCGTGCACGCGCACGGCGGCACGCTCGACAAGTTCATCGGCGACGCCGTCATGGCGTTCTGGAACGCCCCGCTGCCCGAGCCCGCGCATGCCGCGCGCGCGTTGGCCTGCGCCCAGGCCATGCAGGCCGACATGGCCGCGCTGCGCGAAGCATGGCAAGGCACGCCGTTCGCGGACGTGCAATTGCGCATCGGCCTGCACACGGGCGAGGCGGCGGTGGGGCACCTGGGCTCGCACGAACGTTTTACCTACACGGCCGTGGGCGATGCGGTGAACACCGCCGCGCGCCTGGAAGGCGCCAACAAGGCCTTCGGCACGGACATCCTGCTGTCGCAGGCCGTGCGCGAGGCCCTGCCTCTTGGCGACTTCCGGCGGGAACAGCTGCTCTGGCTGGACGCCGTGGTGCTGGCTGGGCGCCACACGGGCATCGACGTGTATACGCCCTGCGGCGACGCGGCCCTGGCCGCCATCGGCGCCGCGCTGCGCAGCCATCTGCAGGCGGGCGAATGGACGCCGGCGCTGCAATGCTGCACGCAATGGCGCGCGCATGCCGAACGGCATGCGCCGCAGTGGATCGCCCAGGCCGACCGCCTGCAGGCCCGCGTGCAGGCGCTGGCCGAGGCCGCAACGCCCACACCGTTCAGCGCACGGGCGCTGGACAAGTGAAGCCATGAACGCAACCCAAGGAAAGGCCGCTCCATGACCGCCACGCGCTTCTTCTTCTGGAAAACGCCCGTCAGCCTGGCCATCTGCGCCCTCGGGACGTTCGGCAGCCATGCCGCCTGGGCGCAGTGTGCGGGGAGCGCACTAGCGCCCGGCGCCTCCGCCGCGCAGATCGTGGCGCTGGCCGGGCAAGGGCAGACCCGTGCCCCGGGCGTGGAACCCTGGTCGCCCGCTGCGCTGTCGCAGCAACTGGCCCAGGGCGCCGACGTGCGCACGCTGGCGCTGTCGTCGGCGGCGCTGCTGCTGGCCGACCGCACGCAGATCCGCATGTCGGCCAATGCCCAACTGCGCCTGTGCGAATCGCAGCCCGAGCGCACGCTGCTGGAGCTGGCCGCCGGCCGCCTGTGGGCCCGTACCAAGAAGACCCCGGCCGCGCTGCAATTGCAGACCCCCGCCGCGCTCGCCGTGGTGCGCGGCACGGACTGGGACGTGGAGGTGGACACCGCCGGGCGCACCACGCTGACCGTGCTTTCGGGCCAGGTGGAGCTGTCCAACGCCCAGGGCAGCGTGCAACTGGGCCCCGCCGAGCAAGGCTACGTGGAGCCCGGCCAGGCTCCCATCAAGCGCGTGCTGGTACGCCCCCGCGAGCGTGTGCAATGGGTCACGGCCTACCCCGGCAGCGGCACGCGCTGGGCGGAGGGCGGTGCGGCGGCGGACCTGGTGCTGGCGGACCAGGAAGTCGCTGGCGGCCAGCTCGACGCTGCCCAGGCCCGTCTGGAGCAAGCCTGGCGGCGCACGCAAGACCCGCGCGCGGCCGCCCGCCGGGCGGAACTCCTCATGGCGCAGGACCGCGGCGCCGACGCCCGCGCCTGGCTCGACGCCGCCCGCGCCGCAGCGCCCGCCTCGGTGGAACTGCTGCTGGCCGACGCCGACTGGCATCGCCTGGAAGGCCGGGGCGATGCGGCGTTGGCGCTGTACCGCGAGGCGGTGGCCCGTGCCGAGGGCAGCGCCCAGCAGGCCGCCGCGCACTGGGGCCTGGGCCGCGCGCTGCAGGAGCGCGGCGACCTGCACGCCGCCCGCGCGGAACTGATGCGCGCCGTAGAGCTGGCGCCCGACAACCCCACCTACCGGGGCGAACAGGCCACCGCCGCCACCGAGGCATTGCGGCTTTCAGAGGCCCGCGCAGGCTTCGACGCCGCCCTTGGGCTGGCTGGCGACGATTACGTGAGCCTGGCGGGCGCGGGCCTGCTCGCGCTCAAGCAGGGCGACCCCGAGGCGGCGCGCACCCAGCTCCTCAAGGCGCTGGTGATCGAGCCGCGCTATGCCCAGGCCCACATCTGGCTCGCCGTGGCGGAGTACCAGCTGGGCGGGCTGGCCGCGGCGTTCGATTCGCTGGAGCGTGCCCGCCTGGCCGATCCCAACGACCCTTTGCCCTGGCAGGTCGAATCCATCTTGCGCAACGACAGCGGCGAGCCCGAGTCCGCCATCGCCGCGGCGCGCGAGGCGCTCACGCGGCTGCCCTACCTCAAGTCGATGAACCCGCTGGCCAGCGACAGCCAGGGCTCGGCCAACCTGGGCAAGGCGCTGGGCGATTTCGGGCTGGAGCATTGGGCGCGGGCGTATGCGCAGCAGTCGTACTACCCGCTGTGGGCGGGGAGCCACTTTTTCATGGCGAACCGGTATGAGAGCAATTTCAGCAAGAACTCGGAGTTTCACCAAGGGTATCTTGCCGACCCGCTGGCTTTCGGCGCCAGCGAAAAGCGGGCGTCGGTGTTGTCTGCCGTGGGCGGAGAATGGCTGGCAGGAGGCAGCGTGCAGCGCGACGCGCGGCATGACACGGGGGTGCTGGACGTGGGCCATCGCGGCTTGGCCGATATTCCCTTGCCCGTGGCATGGCGCCTGGGTGTGGACGTGCAGCAGCACGAGCCGCGGGCCGGCTCGGGCGACTATCGCATGTCAGCCCAGGACGTGCGCCTGGGGGTGGGCATGCGTCCCACGGACCGTCTGGGCCTGCTGTTCCAGCACTACCAGGACAGGGCGCGTTCTTACTACCCTGGCGGTTTGGTGGATAGCGATGGAGTGCGCTTGGATGGGGCCTTGCGCCAGCCGTCGCGCCGTACCGATCTGGGCGGCGCCTGGCGTTGGTCGGCTGATGAGCAGACTTGGTTGACCTTCCATCGAGGGCGCTATGGCGATGCGATGTCGCCCATTGATCCAGTGTCGGGACGCTATGACCAACTCCATGACGATACCGACGAGGGTGTGATGCTACGCCACACGGTGCAGTGGGGCAGCCTGCGCCTGAGTGCAGGCTGGGAGCACAGCCGCGTGCGCTTGCAGGCGGCGCGTGTGTATTCCCTCGTCACCGGTGCCGAGGACACGCGGCTGCGCTTCGACATGCCATGGCTGGGGCTGGAGGGCAGCCATGGCCCCTGGAGCTGGCAAGCCCAGGCCTTCTGGCCGCGCTTCGACATGTACTACCGGTATCGAACCCTGTTGGGAAGCACCGGCGAAGATCTGCGCGATCCGTATGACGATGGCGGTGGCCACGCACGGCGCGTGCGGCCGCGCCTGGGCCTGTCCTATCGCTTTGGCCCGGGGCGCGCACTGCATGCTGCCTATGCTGAGAGCATGTATGCGTCTGCAACGCACACACTCGCGCCGGTCGCGGTGGGAGCCATTCCCATCGACTACCACTTCCAGACGCCGGGCAGCCTGGCGCGCAAGATCGCGCTGCAGCTGGATTGGGAGTTCGATGCCAAGAGCTTCGGCTTTGTGGCCGTATCGCGGCAGGACATCGCCAACGCCATGTATTCGGATGGCAGCCTGCTCCAGTTCCTCAACGTGCTGGAAGGCGACAAGGTAGGTTCTCTCGGCCCGTTGATCCAGATGGCGGAGACATCCGTCGAAGCCTACAACGGAAACCCTGTGTTCGATCGAGGGCGTCTGCAGCGGCTGGGCCTGGGCTACAACCGCATCCTGGCACCGCGCTGGAGCATGCTGGCCAGCTACACCTGGACCCACACGCGCAATACCGGAGATTGGGTGACGGGCAATGAGCTGCCAGGGTTCCCGCGCCACACGCTGGTGCTGGTGAATGTGTGGCGGCATGGCGGGCGTGACTATACCTATGCCTCGCTGGTTTACCGCAGTGCGCGCTACGCCACCATGATCAACGGGCGGCGCGAGGAGCCGGGCTGGGATATTGCGCTGGCGCATTCGCTGGATTCCGCAGACCGGCGCTGGTCGCTGATCGGCACAGTGCAGACCCCGCTCGACGGCCGGGTGAAACCCACGTTCTGGCTGCGCGTGCGCTACCGCGATTAGTGGTGTTTTTGGCTTCCAGTGCTTATGCAGAAAGCGCTGTATGCTATCAAATGAAGAGCGTTTGGCGAAAGCCGAGCGTTCATGCAGCGGCGGCTTCCGCCAGCGCCGCCAGTGCTGCGGTCACCACGGCCTCCGCCACTCCCTCCGCCAGCGCAGCCTGCCCGGCCAACGCCCCTAGCCCTTCGCGCTGCAGCCGCGCAATGGCCTGCCCCGCATCCTTGGGCGCATCGAAACCGGAGCTTTGCAGCAGCAGGCGTCCATCGGCGGCCACCAGCTTGAAGTAGAACTTGCCATCCGCCTCGCGGTACTGCTTGAAGCTGGGGAGCTGAGCCTTGGCGGCCTTGGCCGCCTTTTGGGGCGCAGTGCCCTGCGCCAGGCTGCGCAGGCCCACGGCGGCGCGCAGTTCGCGGATGAAGGGCGTGGCCAGCGTTCGGGCGCGCTCGGCGCCGGCCAGCAGGGTCTGCTCGATGCGGGCCGGGTTGTGGATCAGGTCCTCGTACCTTGCACGCATGGGCGCGATCACGCTGTCCACACGCTCGAACAGCACTTGCTTGGCGTCGCCCCACGCTATGCCCTCGGCGTATTGCTTGCGCAGTGCCTCGGTCTCTTCGGGCGTGGCGAACGCCTGGTAGATCTGGAAGAGTGCGGAGCCTTCCACCTCCTTGGGCTCGCCGGGTGCGCGCGAGTCGGTCAGGATGCTGCCGATGAGTTTCTTCAACTGCTCGCGCGAGCTGAACAGCGGGATGGTGTTGTCGTAGCTCTTGCTCATCTTGCGGCCGTCCAGGCCGGGCAGCGTGGCCACGTGCTCGTCGATGGCCGCCTCAGGCAGTACGAAGTGCTCGCCGTACAGGTGGTTGAAGCTCGCGGCCATGTCGCGCGCCATCTCGATGTGCTGGATCTGGTCGCGGCCCACGGGCACCTTGTGCGCCTTGAACATCAAAATGTCCGCGCCCATGAGCACGGGGTACATGAACAGGCCCGCCGTCACGCCGTCGTCCTGCTCGCGCCCGGCGGCGGTGTTTTTGTCCACGCTGGCCTTGTAGGCGTGGGCGCGGTTGAGCACGCCCTTGCCGGTCACGCAGGTCAGGAGCCAGGTGAGCTCGGGGATCTCGGGGATGTCGGACTGGCGGTAGAACGTGACCTTCTCGGGGTCCAGGCCCGCGGCCAGCCAGCTCGCGGCGATCTCCAGCGTGGAGCGCTGGATGCGCGCAGGGTCCTCGCACTTGATGAGCGCGTGGTAGTCGGCCAGGAAGTAGAAGCTCTGCACGCCGGGCGAGAGGCTGGCCGCCACCGAGGGGCGGATGGAGCCGACGAAGTTGCCCAGGTGGGGCGTGCCCGTGGTGGTGATGCCGGTGAGGAAGCGCGTGGTGCTCATGGGATCGGAAACAAGCAGAAAAAGAAGAGGAAGGAATCAGCGCAGCAGCGCGGTGAGCGGCGTGAGCAGCAGGTTGATGGCGCCGTAGCCGAGCGACATGAGCGGACGCAGCCACAGCGTCCCCACGATGCCGGCGATCACCAGGGCCATCACAATGAAGAAGCCCCAGGGCTCGATGCGGGACACCAGATGGGCCTGCTTCCACGGCAGCAGGCCCACCAGGATGCGCCCGCCGTCCAGCGGCGGCAGCGGAAACAGGTTGAAGGCCCACATCACCAGGTTGACCAGCACGCCTGCGCGCGCCATCTCGATGAAGAAGCGCTCCTGCACTCCCAGGCCCACCAGCGCCACCAGCAGCACGGCCCAGCCGATGGCCTGGAGGAAGTTGGACGCAGGCCCGGCCAGCGCCACCCACACCATGTGCTTCTTGGGGTTGCGCAGGTGGCCGAAGTTGACCGGCACCGGCTTGGCGTAGCCGAACAAAAAGGCGCCCGAGGTGGCGAAGTACAGCAGCAGCGGCATCAGGATGGTGCCGACGGGGTCGATGTGCTTGAGCGGGTTGAGCGTGATGCGCCCCATCATGTACGCGGTGTTGTCGCCGAAGTGGCGCGCCGCGTAGCCATGGGCTGCCTCGTGCACGGTGATGGCGAACAGCACCGGCAGGGCGTAGATCAGAACGGTTTGGATGAGATTGGAGATGTCCACCCGGGCATTGTCTCAGACCGCCCGCATCCTTCCTGCCCGCCCCAGGGCCGGGGCGGGCGATTGTGGGATGTACGTATGCCGGGGCGCCCCCAGGGCCGGCAATAGTTGCTAGCATTGGCCGCTCAGCCTCCGCCTGGGTCCCCCATTGCGCATCCGCGAAGGATCGGAGGGTGGGTTGTTCCAAAAACCAAAACAACAGTTCTGGAGATATTTGCCGTGGCGTTGAACAACCTGAAGATCGGAACGCGCCTGATGCTGGCGTTTGGCGGCATCGCGCTGCTGGTGGCCCTGCTGATGGCGATGGGGCTGTCGGCGATCGGCAGCGCCGAGCAGGCCCTGCCGCAGGGCGCCGGCCAGGCCGCGCTGGCCCATCTGCAAAGCGCCCGGGCATGGATCATCGGCTGCGGCTGCGCGGTCTTCGTGCTGGGGCTGGTGGCCGTGCTCATCCTGCGCCAGAGCATCGTGGCGCCGCTCAACCAGGCCATCCTGATCGCCGAGACCGTGGCCTCGGGCGACCTGAGCCAGGAATTCAGCTCCGACCTGCAGGGCGATTTCGGCCGGCTGCTGGACGGCATGGGCACCATGGAGGACACGCTGACCGACCTGGTCTCACGCATCAAGCAGAGCACCGATTCCATCACCGCCTCGGCCGCGGACATCGACCGCGGCAACACCGACCTGTCGCGCCGCGCCGAGGACCAGGTCTCCACCCTGACCGAAACGGCAGCCAGCATGGAAGAGCTGACCGCCACGGTGCGCCAGAACGCCGAGCGCGCCCATTCCGCGAGCGGGCTGGCCGTGAAGGCATCGGCCATTGCCGAAGAGGGCGGCTCGGTGGTGGGCGAGGTGGTGCAGACCATGCAGGCGATCAGTGGCAGCTCGCGCAAGATCGTGGACATCATCCAGGTGATCGAAGGCATCGCGTTCCAGACCAACATCCTGGCGCTGAATGCGGCGGTGGAAGCCGCCCGCGCGGGCGAGCAGGGCCGGGGCTTCGCCGTGGTGGCCAGCGAGGTGCGCAGCCTCGCACAGCGCAGCGCCGTGGCCGCGCGCGAGATCAAGGCGCTGATCAGCGCCTCGGTCGAGCAGGTGGAAAGCGGCGCGGGCCAGGTGGGCAAGGCCGGCAAGACCATGGAGGAGATCGTGTCCGCCGTGGGCCAGGTGAGCGCCCTGCTGGGCGAGATCTCCACCGCCCTGCGCGAGCAGAGCGAGGCCATCAGCCACGTGAACACGGCCGTGTCGCACATGGACGGCGCCACGCAGGAAACCGCGGCGCTGGTGCAGCACGCGGTGGACACCGCTTCGGCGCTGTCGGCCCAGGCGCGCGACCTGGATCAGGCCGTGGGCGCCTTCAAGCTCTGATTACAAACCGAGCGCTTGCAGGCTGCCGCGCCCTTCGCGCACCACCTCCGGCTCGCCGCCCGTGCCCATGGGCGTGAGGTCCACCACCGTGGTGGGCTCCAGAGGGCAGGGGCCCGCATCCACGATGGCGTCCAGCAGCTTCTCGTAGCGCGCACGGATTTCCTGCGGGTCGTTGAGTGGCTCGGTCTCGCCCGCCGGGATCAGCGTGGTGGCCAGCAGCGGCGCGCCGTGCAACTCCAGCAGCATCTGCGTGCCCTTGCGGTCGGGCACGCGCAGGCCGATGGTCTTGCGCGAGGGGTGGCTCACACGGCGCGGCACTTCCTTGGTGGCTTCGAGGATGAAGGTGTAGGGCCCCGGCGTGGCCTGCTTGAGCAGGCGGTACTGCCGGTTGTCCACGCGGGCGTAGTTGGCCAGTTCCGAGAGGTCGCGGCACAGCAGCGTGAGGTGGTGCTTCTCGTCCACCTGGCGGATGCGGCGCAGGCGGTCCACCGCGTCCTTGTCGTCCAGGTGGCAGACCAGCGCATAGCTCGAATCCGTGGGCACGGCCACGATGCCGCCCTTTTGCAGCAGCATGGCGGCCTGCTTGAGCAGGCGGGGCTGCGGGTTGTCGGGGTGGGCTTCGAAATACTGGGCCATCGGTGAAGCGCCTCAGGCGTGGGCGGGGCGACGGATGCGGTCGGCCAGCAGTTCCCACACGGGGGTCAGTTGGCCCGGGAGCAGCGGCAGCGTGCCCAGGTCGGTGTGGGATTCGTCGGGGCTGTGGAAGTCGCTGCCGCGCGAGGCGGCCAGGCCGAACTCCTGCGCCATGCCGGCGTAGGTGACGTACTCGGCCGCGGTGTGGCTGCCGGTCACCACCTCCACGCCGCGCCCGCCGTGCTGCTTGAATTCGGAGAACAGCGCGTATTCCTCGTTGGCGCTGAACTTGTAGCGCGCGGGGTGGGCGATCACGGCCATGCCGCCGGCCCCGGTGATCCAGCGCACGGCGTCGCCCAGCGTGGCCCAGCGGTGCGGCACGTAGCCGGGCTTGCCTTCGGTGAGGAAGCGGCGAAACACCTCGGGCGTGTCCTTGCACACGCCGGTTTCCACCAGAAAGCGCGCGAAGTGCGTGCGCGAGATCAGCGCCGGGTTGCCCACGAACTGCAGCGCGCCTTCGTAGGCGCCGCGGATGCCCACCTGTGCCAGCTGCGCCGCCATGTCCTTGGCGCGTTCGCCCCGGCCGCCGCGCGTGGCGGCCAGGCCCTGGGCCAGCTGGGCGTCGTCGGGGTCGAACCCCAGGCCTACGATGTGCACGGTGGTGTCGGCGAAGGTGACGGAGATTTCCACGCCGGTGAGGTAGGCCATGCCCTGCGCCTGCGCGGCGGCGATGGCGCGGTGCTGGCCGCCGATTTCGTCGTGGTCGGTCAACGCCCACAGCTCGACGCCGTTGGCCTTGGCCCGGGCCGCGAGGGCCTCAGGCGTCAGGGTTCCATCGGATACCACGGAATGGCAGTGCAGGTCGGCGTTGAGAATGCTTGTCACCGGGCCATTTTAGGGCTTGTACCTATAACGTGCCCCGCCCGGCGCGGCCACCCTGCAGGGGGCCGGGTTTCGTTTCGGAATGCGGGTTTCTCCCGGGGCAGGCCCCGGGCGCAGTCCCGCCCGTCTGGCGTAGGCTATGGCCTGCAGCTGGTGTAATCGAATGTTTCAGCCGATGCATCGCTTCGCATGAAAACACAACAGGCTCACTAGGAAAACCACCATGCAACTCGACAATGTCCGCGTTTCCCGCAAGCTGTGGGGCGCATTCCTGGGGTTGATGATCGCTATGCTGCTGCTCTCCGCTTTTGCGCAGAACCGGGGCAACACTTCCATGTCCAACGCCATGGACGGGGTGATCGAAATCGAAGGCCGGATCGTCGAGGCCGTGCGCTGGCGCGGCGCCACCGAGACCGCCGTCACCATGGTCATGGGCGGCGCGGTGACCACCGATGCCGTACTGGCCGAGCAGTACGGCGCCAAGGTCAAGGAGATCATCAGCACCATCAACAAGGTGCAGGAGTCCATCATCGCCTCGGCCACCGCGCCGGAGGAGAAGGCCGCGCTCGACAAGGTGCTGGAGGCGCGCAAGGCCGTGCTGGCCGCCACCGCCAAGACCTGGGAGCTCAAGGGCGCGGGGGACGGCGTGGCCACCCAGCGATTTGCCGACGACGAGTTCGCGCCCCTGGTGACCAAGTACCTCAAGGCCCAGGACGACTTCGTGGCCACGCTGGAGAAGCGCCGCGACATCGTCCGCGCCGACGCCACGACGCGCCGCGTGGAATACGCGATCTCGGGCTTGCTCAGCTCGATGGTGCTGATGGCGGCGGGCCTCTTCATGGCCTGGAAGCTGGTGCGCTCCATCACCATCCCGCTGGACCAGGCGGTCGAGACCATCGACGCCATCGCCGCCGGCGACCTCACGCGCGAGCTGCAGTCCACCCGCAAGGACGAATTCGGCCACATGCTGCGCTCGCTCTCCGCGATGTCGGCGCGGCTGCGCGGCGTGGTGAGCGAGGTGCGCTCGGGGGTGGACTCGGTGTCCTCCGCTTCGGTGGAGATCGCCAACGGCAACCACGACCTGTCGGCGCGCACCGAGCAGACGGCCTCCAACCTGGAGGAGACCGCCGCCAGCATGGAGCAGCTCACGGCCACCGTGAGCCAGTCGGCCGACACCGCCCGCCAGGCCAACCAGCTCGCCAGCACCGCGGCCCAGGCGGCGGCGCGGGGCGGCGAAGTGGTGGGCCAGGTGGTCACCAGCATGCAGCAGATCACCGACAGCTCGCGCAAGATCAACGACATCATCGGCGTGATCGACGGCATCGCCTTCCAGACCAACATCCTGGCGCTGAACGCGGCGGTGGAGGCCGCCCGCGCGGGCGAGCAGGGTAGGGGCTTCGCCGTGGTGGCCAGCGAGGTGCGCAGCCTGGCCGGGCGCAGCGCCGAGGCGGCCAAGGAGATCAAGCAGCTCATCGGCGCGTCGGTGGAGAACGTGGAATCGGGCTCGGCCCAGGTGGCCCAGGCAGGGCAGACCATGGAAGAGATCGTGGCCAGCGTGCAGCGCGTGAGCGACCTGATCGGCGAGATCACGGCCTCCTCGACGGAGCAGCGCGACGGCATCGCGCAGGTGAACCAGGCCGTGACGCACCTGGACCAGATGACGCAGCAGAACGCGGCGCTGGTGGAGGAGTCCACCGCGGCGGCGGCCTCCATGCGGGACCAGGCGCAGAGGCTGGCGGAAGTGGTGGCGGTGTTCAACGTGGGCGCCGTGGCGGTCCGCGCACCGGCGGCGCCCCCGCGCGCTGCGCCCGCGGCGAAGTCCAGGCCGGCCCCGGCGGCGGCATCCCGTGCCGTGGGCCACAAGCCCGTGGCCAAGGCCCCGGCCGCCGCGCGGCTGCCCTCAGCCACGCCGCCCGCGCCGGCGGCAGCTCCCCGCCCGGCGGCGGCCAAGGCGGACGACGATGATTGGGAAAGCTTCTGATTTGATAGCTGCCAGCGCTTGCTACATAAGCGCTGGAGCCTGATTTGGCCTGAAACCTAGAGCTGCGCGCCCTCGACGAGGAACTGCACGCGCCGCTCGCCCTTCCACTCGTTCACGTCCAGGCGGAAGGCCAGCAGCACGCGCGCGGGCAGGGGCTCGGTGCGGCCGAACCAGATCGCGTCGATGGGGTGGCCCTGGTGCACGAGCTTGATCGACAGGTGGTTCTTCGCCTCGCCGACCAGGCGCTGGCTGACCACCTGCACCTCCTCGCTGAACGTGGGCGGCGCGAAGCCCTGGCCCCAGACCTCGCGGTGCAGCGTGTCCACGATCTCGGCGCGGCAGTATTCGGGCGCGAGCGGGCCGTCCGTCTCGATGCGGCGGGTGAGGGTGGAGGCATCCAGCCACTCCTGCGCCACCTGGGCCAGGGCTTGCTCGAAGACGGTGAAGGCCTCCTCGGCCACCGTGCAGCCCGCCGCCATCGCGTGGCCGCCGAACTTCAGCACCACGCCCGGGTGGCGCTTGGCCACCAGATCCAGCGCATCGCGCAGATGAAAGCCGGGGATGGAGCGGCCCGAGCCCTTGAGCTTGCCGCCCTCGCTGCTGGCCGCGAACACGAAGGTGGGGCGGTGCAGCTTGTCCTTGATGCGGCTGGCCACGATGCCCACCACGCCTTCGTGGAAGTCGGGGTCGAACACGCTCACGGCGGGCGGCGGCGCCTCGCTCTCGTCGAACAGGCTCTCGGCCATCAGCATGGCCTGCTCGCGCATGCCGCCCTCGATCTCGCGGCGCTCGCGGTTGATGCCGTCGAGCTGCGCGGCCAGCGTGGCGGCGCGACCGGGGTCGTCGGTCAGCAGGCACTCGATGCCCAGCGTCATGTCGGCCAGCCGCCCCGCTGCGTTGATGCGCGGGCCGAGGGCGAAACCGAAGTCGAAGGTGGTGGCCTGCGGCGCCTTGCGGCCCGCCGCATGGAACAGCGCGGCAATGCCGGCGGGCATGACGCCCGCGCGGATGCGCTTCAGGCCCTGGGCGACCAGGCGGCGGTTGTTGGCATCGAGCCGCACCACGTCGGCCACCGTGCCCAGCGCCACCAGGGGCAGCAGCGGGTCGAGCTTGGGCTGGGTGGCAGCATCGAACACGCCGCGTGCGCGCAGCTCGGAGCGCAGCGCGAGCAGCACGTAGAACATCACGCCCACGCCGGCCATGGACTTGCTCTCGAACGTGCAGCCGGGCTGGTTGGGGTTGACGATGGCGTCCGCCGCCGGCAGTTCGGGTCCGGGCAGGTGGTGGTCGGTGACGAGCACTTGCAGGCCCAGCGCCTTGGCCTCGGCCACGCCGTCCACGCTGGCGATGCCGTTGTCCACGGTGATGAGCACGTCGGCGCCGCGCTCCTTCACGCGGCGCGCGATGGGGGCCGAGAGGCCGTAGCCGTCGGCCACGCGGTCGGGCACAAGGTAGTCCACATGGCGCGCGCCCAGCAGGCGCAGGCCGCGCACGCCCACGGCGCAGGCCGTCGCGCCGTCGCAGTCATAGTCGGCGACGATGACGAGGCGTTGTTGGGCCGCGATGGCGTCGGCCAGCAGGCGGGCGGCCTGCCCGATGCCCAGGAGGCCCTTATCACCGCCCGGCGGCAGCAGGCGGGCGAGGCCGTCGTCCAGCTCATCCTTGGCGCAGACGCCGCGCGCGGCGTACAGGCGCGCCAGCAACGGGTGGATGCCGGCCTGCTCCAGCGCCCAGGCGGCGAGCGGGGGAATGTCTCTAGCTATTATTTTCATAGCTTGTCGCGCAGGTCCATAAAGCGCTGGGGCCTGAAAAGGCCTTGAATGCGCTGCGCGAGGGAACGCGGCGCGGTGCGGAAGGCCTGGGCATTGCGCTCGCCGCAGAGCGTGAGCTGCACGGGCGCGCCGCCTTCGGCGCGGCGCAGCAGCCCGGCCACGGGGCCAGCGTCCAGCGCCGTCCAGGCCTGGGCCCAGGCGCGCCAGTCCTCGCGCAGGGCCGCATCGCGCAGCGTGGCGGGCATCTCGGGCGGCGTGGCGGCGGGCACCTGCTCGGGCAGCGTGCCGGCGCCGTGCACCCAGAAGGAGTTGACCACGGGCAGCCCGCGCGCCGTGCGCTCGTCGTTGAAGGCGTGGGTGTAGAGCAGCATCTGCATCTCGCTGTGCAGGCGGTGCAGCGTGCGTGCCTGGCTACCGTCGGGCATCCAGGCGCGCACGTCGCGCAGCAGCACGCGCTCCAGCGACGCGGTGGCGAGGCCGTCGAACAGCGCGCTGCTGACCAGCCAGCGCGCGGGCCGGTCGTAGTGCAGTGCGATGCCGTCCTCGGCGAACCAGGGCGACACGATGGCGAGCAGCGCGCGCGATGCGGCTTCATCCAGGCCCAGCGCCTCGGGGTCGCGCAGCGTCACATGGTCGGTACTGACCTGCCACTGGCAGGGCGTGACGAAGGCCCAGGCCTGCCCGTCGGCCGGCAGGCCCTGCTGGCGGCGGTGCCAGGCGGCCCAGGGGATGCGGCCGTCCTCGGCCGGCAGGTTCAGTGCGCGGGCCAGGGCGCGCTCGTGCGGGGCGGAGAAGCTGGTTTCCTTGCCGCTGTCGCTCTGGGCGGGGTGGGGGCTGAGCCGGGCCAGCAGCCGGTCCAGGTGGGGCAGGGCCAGGCCCTGCAGGGCTTGCTGGCATCCTTCGGCGGTGCTCGCGGCGCAGGGGATGAGCAAATGGGTGGCGTCCGACATCCCCCTATTGTCCGGGATGCCACAATCGGCCCCGGCCCGCGCATCCAGCACGGGCCCTTTCTTTCCTACCCATGCAAATTCCCTACGAACTGGCCCTGGGCTGGCGCTACACGCGCGCCGGCCGCGCCACGCGGCGCAACGGCTTCATCTCGTTCATCTCGGGCGTGTCCATGCTGGGCATCGCGCTCGGCGTGGCGGCGCTCATCATCGTGCTGAGCGTGATGAACGGCTTTCAAAAGGAAGTGCGCGACCGCATGCTCAGCGTGGTCTCGCACATCGAGATCTTCGCGCCCCAGGGCGCCGCGCTGCCTGACCCGGCGCGCACGCTGGCCGAGGCCAAGCAGAACCCCAACGTGGTCGGCGCGGCGCCCTTCGTGGCCGCGCAGGCGCTACTGGCGCGCGGCGAAGACATGAAGGGCGCGCTTGTGCGCGGCATCGACCCGGCGCTGGAAGGTGCGGTGACGGACCTGGCGGCCACCAACGAGCAGGTGCTGCAGCAGCTCGTGCCCGGCGAGTTCCGCGTGGTGCTGGGCGGCGAGCTGGCCCGCGCCCTGGGCGTGCGCGCGGGCGACATGGTGACGCTGATCGCGCCCGCCGGGCAGGTCACGCCCGCCGGCGTGGTGCCGCGCCTCAAGCAGATGACGGTGGCGGGCACGTTCGACTCGGGCCACTATGAATACGACTCGGCCCTGGTGCTGCTGCACCACGAGGACGCGCAGCGCATCTTCCGCCTCGAAGGCCCCACGGGCGTGCGTTTGAAGCTCAAGGACCTGCACCAGGCGCGCGAGGTGGCGCTGCAGCTGGCGGGCAGCCTGAGCGGTCAACTGCTGATCCGCGACTGGACGCAGCAGAACCGCACCTGGTTCGCGGCCGTGCAGCTCGAAAAACGCATGATGTTCATCATCCTCACCCTCATCGTGGCCGTGGCGGCGTTCAACCTCGTCTCCACGCTGGTGATGACGGTGACCGACAAGCGCGCCGACATCGCCATCCTGCGCACGCTGGGCGCCAGCCCGAAAAGCATCATGGGCATTTTCGTGGTGCAGGGCGCCATGGTGGGCGTGATCGGCACGGCAGTAGGCCTGCTGCTGGGCCTGGGCATAGCGTTCAACATCGACGTGATCGTGCCCGCCATCGAGCGGGCGCTGAACGCGAGCTTTTTGCCCAAGGACATCTACCTCATCAGCAAGATGCCCAGCGAGCCGCAGAGCAGCGATATCGTGCCCATCGGCGTGATCTCTCTGGTGCTGGCCTTCGTCGCCACCCTGTACCCGAGCTGGCGCGCCAGCCGCGTGAACCCCGCCGAGGCGCTGCGCTATGAGTGACACCATCGTTTTGCAGGCCCAGGGCCTGACCAAGCGCTTCACCGAAGGCCGGCTGGACGTGACCGTACTGCAGGGCGTGGATCTGCAGGTGCGCGCGGGCGAGACGCTCGCCATCGTCGGTGCATCGGGCTCGGGCAAGAGCACGCTGCTGCACCTGTTGGGCGGGCTGGATGCGCCCACGGCGGGCACCGTGCGGCTGCAGGGCGAGGTCATGTCGTCCCTGTCGCCCGAGCGCCAGGGCCAGATGCGCAACCAGCACCTGGGCTTCATCTACCAGTTCCACCACCTGCTGCCCGAGTTCAGCGCGCTCGACAACGTGGCGATGCCGCTGCGCATCCGCCGTATGCCGCTGGCGCAATGCCATGCCGAGGCGGAGCGCGTACTTGCCTCCGTGGGCTTGAAAGAGCGGCTGCACCACCGCCCGGCGGAGCTGTCGGGCGGCGAGCGCCAGCGCGTGGCCATTGCGCGGGCGCTGGTCACGCGCCCCGCGTGCGTGCTGGCTGATGAGCCCACGGGCAACCTCGACAGGGGCACGGCGGACAGCGTGTTCGCGCTGATGCTGGAACTGGCGCGCAGCCACGGCACGGCCTTTGTGATGGTGACGCACGACGAAACGCTGGCCGCCCGCTGCGGGAGGGTGCTGCGGTTGGTGTCCGGAGTTTTGGGATGATTTTGATCACCGTGGACTGAGACGGCGTTGCGCCGCGTGCTCGTGCAGCGCCTCGCGCAAGGCCATCGCCGCCACGCCCAGGGCGCGGTCGGTGCGGCGGGCCAGGTAGGCCTGGCTGTGCGCCACGCCCTGCGGGCCCAGGGCTGTTGCGGCCAGCGGCACCAGTTGCTTGTCGGCCAGTTCGCGTTCGATCGCCCAGCGGGGCAGGCGGCCCCAGCCAACGCCCCCCAGGATCAAGGCGCGCTTGGCGTCCTGCGTGCCCACGCGCAGCGTCTGGGGTGAGAGCACGCCGAAGTCCTGCCCCTCGGACAGCGGCGTGGGGTCTTCCAGCACGATCTGCAGGTGGTCGGCCAGATCCGCACTGGTGAGGGCCTTGCGGCGCCGGGCCAGCGCATGGGTGGCGGCTGCCACCGCCACGATGGGCACCCGCTGCAGGGCCTCGGTCTCGATGCGCGGGTCGAGAAAATCCTCGCCGGCCAGGATGGCCAGGTCGCAGCGCTTGTCGCGCAGCGCCTGCAGCGGGCCGCCCAGCGGCTCGACCGCCAGGCGCAGCCGCACCGAAGGCAGGGCCTCGCGCAAGTCCTTCAGCGCGGCGGCCACCACGGGCAGCGGGTAGAGCGTGTCCACCATCAGCGACAGCTCGATCTCCACGCCTTCACCCAGGCCGCGCGCCCGCGCCCGCATGAAGTCCACCTTGAGCAGCACGGCGCGCGCGTCTTCCAGCAGGGCCAGGCCCGCTGCCGTGAGCGCGGGGCGGTGGCCGCTGCGGTCGAACAGGTGCACGTCGAGCTGGTGTTCGAGGTTGGCGATGGCATGGCTCACGGCCGACTGCGCGCGCCGCAGGCGCGCGGCCCCGGCGCGAAAGCTGCCGGCCTCGGCCACGGTGACGAACATGCGGATCTGGTCGAGCGTGAGGGCGTCCAACATAAGTTGATCGATTTCATGGATCAAAGAAGTCGAAATTTTAGGCCTTCCATCGATCATGATGCCTGCCGATACTCGTCCCCATTCCTGCATGAAAGGTATCCATGCCATGACGACGAAGGTTCTTGTCCTCTACTACTCTTCCTACGGCCACATCGCGGCCATGGCCGCCGCCGTGGCCGAGGGTGCGCGCAGCGCCGACGCCGAGGTGACCATCAAGCGCGTGCCCGAGCTGGTGCCGGAAGCCGTGGCCCGCAAGGCGGGCTACCACGCGCCGGCGCCCGACGTGCCCGTGGCCACGGTGGACGAACTGCCCGGCTACGACGCCATCGTGCTGGGCACGCCCACGCGCTTTGGCAGCATGGCGGCGCAGATGAAGAACTTCCTCGACCAGACTGGCGACCTGTGGGCGCGGGACGCGCTGGTGGGCAAGGTGGGCAGCGTCTTCACGTCCACGGGCAGCCAGCACGGCGGGCAGGAATCCACCCTGCTCTCGACGCACATCGTGCTATTGAACCTGGGCATGGTGGTGGTGGGGCTGCCCTACAGCTTCAAGGGCCAGTTGCGCATGGACGAGATCACCGGCGGCTCGCCCTACGGCGCCACCACCCTGGCTGACGACGGCCACGGCGGCGACCGTCAGCCTAGCCCCAACGAGATCGAGGCGGCCCGCTACCAGGGGGGCCACGTGGCGCGGGTGGCCCGGGCGCTCGCGCAATCACAGCCGATGGCGGTGGCGGCGTGAGGCGCGGCGAGGCTCCGTCCCCGGCGGCGCGCACTGACTGGCGGGCCGTGTGGGTGGTGGTGGCCGCAGGAGTGGTCTCGGCCTTCCACCTCGGCAAGGTGGCGATCGCCGCCCCGTATCTGCAGGCCGAACAACTCGGGCTGGGCCTGGGCATGCTGGGTGGCCTGGGTGCTACCTTCGCGGTGCTGGGCGCGCTGGGCGGTGTCGTGGCCGGCTCGGTGGTGGCGCGCGCTGGCGACCACCGCATGCTGCTGCTGGGGCTGTTGGCCACGGCGCTGGGCGCGGCGATGGCGCTGCCCACCGGCAGCTTTGGCGTGCTGCTGGCCTCGCGCATGGTCGAAGGGCTGGGTTTCTTGTTGATCACGGTGGCCGGGCCCACGGTGCTGGCGCGCGTGGTGCGCGCGGACGACCAGGACACCGCGCTCGTGCTGTGGAGCTGCTTCATGCCGACCGGCATGGCGCTGGCGATGCTCGCCGGGCCATGGTTCGGCGGCTGGCGCGGCCTGTGGGTCGGCGCCGCGCTGGCGGCCGGCCTGCTCGCGGCGCTGGTGGCGTGGGTGGTGCCCCATGGGCCTGCCCGGTCGTCGGTGGCACCTGCGGCCCGCGTGGCCGAGGTCTGGCGCGTCGCGCTGCTGGCAATGGCCGCGACCTTCCTGCTCTACAGCCTGATGTTCTTCGCGCTGTTCAGCTTTCTGCCCGTGCTGCTACAGCAGCGCTTGCAGGCCGGCCCTGGGGCTGTGGGCCTGCTCGCGGCGCTGGCCTGCGCGGCCAACATCGCGGGCAACCTGGCTGCTGGCGTGCTGCTGAAGAAGGCGAGCCGCGAAGCGCTGGGGACCAGCGCAGCGGCCGTGATGGGCCTGTGCGGCCTGGGCATCTTCCTGCCCGTGCTGGGGCCGGGGCCGGCGTTCGCCCTGTGCCTGGTGTTCTCGGCGGTGGGAGGCCTGGTGCCGGCATGCCTGATGTCGTCGGTGCCGCGGGTCACCGCGACGCCGGCGCAGGCGGCCCTGGCGGTGGGGCTGCTGATGCAGGGCAGCAACCTGGGCCAGGCGCTCGGGCCGGTGCTCGTCGGCAGCGCGGTGGACCGCCACGGCTGGCCAGCGGCCGCGGCCTGGGTGTTCGCCGCGGCGCTGGCGATGGCGTGGACGGTGCGGTGGCGGGCGCGCGCCAGGGTGCCGCAGGCCCAGCTGTGAGCCGGCGGGCCTGTCACAAACGGCGTCGGCCAAACGTCTTGGAAGGTGTGCAATCCGTTTTCTGTTTTTCTTCTCTCACTTCACAGGAGCCCATGATGTCTTCTCCCCGACTCGACTACTTCGCGCTGGCGCCCAAGGCCGCCAAGGCGCTTGGCCAGCTTTCCTACGCCGCGGGTGCCACGCTGGACAAGCGGCTGAAGGAACTCGTGAACCTGCGCATCAGCCAGATCAACGGCTGCGCCTTCTGCATCGACATGCACTGGGCCGACCTGGTGCGCCAGGGCATGGACCCGCGGCACATCAACGCCGTGGCGGGCTGGCGCGAGGCGGCGCGCTTCTTCAGCGAGGCGGAGCGCGCCGCGCTCAACTGGGCCGAGGCGGTGAACGCCCTGCCGCATCGTGTGCCGAGCGACGCCGACTTCGAGGACCTGCGGCGGCATTTCCCCGACGAAGCCATCGCGGAGCTGACGTTCGCGGTCGGTGCCATCCGCGCGTGGAACATGCTCAATGCCAGCTTCCACACGCCCGTTCCCGAGACGCCGTATGTCGCCGGTTGATACCGGCCGGTTAGTACTGCGGAGCAACGCGATGGCTATTCCACCCTTGACCCGCTCCATCGGAGCTGCCGAACGCTCGATGCGGGCCTTGCTTGATCGGGAGCTATCCCGCTATGGGCTTTCATTCCCCCACTGGACTACGCTCGTCTTCGCCGCTGAAGGTGGCCTTCCTCAGCATCTCATTGCACAGCGGCAGCTTGCGGGTCGGGTCGTCGCAACCGAGGTCGAAACAGGTGAAGCCGTCGATGAGTTGGTTCGCCAAGGCCTGCTATTTGCCAACCCTGCGGGTTCGCTGCAGCAGACGGAGAAGGGACGCACCACTTTCACCGACATCAGCAAGGCAGTCGAAAGCATCACTGCATCACTCTATGGTGATCTGCCGCAAGCCGACCTTGAGGCAACGCACAGGACGCTCATGGAGGTGGGCAACAGGGCCGCCAGGTTGCTTGCTGAAGATCAAAAATGATAGCTATCAGCGCAAGCTGGTAAAGCGCTGGAGGTCAAAATAACTACAAGATACGTCCATGCCACCACACCGACAGCGCCGCGGCCAGCAGCGCCAGCACGGCGCCCAGCAGCGCCAGCAGCGAAGAAATCTCGGTTTCCTTCTTCTCCACCGTCAGCCGCGTGCTCAGCGTCTCGTAGACCTTGCGCAGGTCCTCCGCCGTCGCCGCGTGGAAGTATTCCGCGTTGGTGCGCGCGGCCACGGCCTTGAGCGTTTCTTCGTCCAGCCGCACGCGCATGGACCAGCCCTCGAAGCCGATGGTCTCGCCCTGCACCGTGCCCACGCCCACGGTGTACACGCGCACGCCGCGGTCGGCGGCCCACTTGGCGGCTTCGAGCGGGTCCACGCCCGTGGTGCGCTGGCCGTCGGTGAGCATGATGATGGCGGCCGAGTTGTACGAGCCCGGGGCCACGGGCGTGAAGGGCTTGGCCGGGTCCTGCTTGCCGATCTCGTCGAGGGACCGGGGCCGCATGGCCTGCCTTCCTCCCAGCGCCGCGATGTCGATGCCCGCGTCGGGGAACAGCGTGGCCAGCGACAGCATGATGCCGTTGCCCGTGGCCGTCCCGCGCTGCAGCTGGAAGCTGTCGATGGCCTGCACCAAGTCCTCGCGGCTCTGCGTGGGCAGTTGCGCCAGCTGCGCGCTGCCCGCGAAGGCGACGATGCCCACGCGCACGTGGCGCGGCAGTTCGGCGATGAAGGCCTTGGCGGCGTTCTGGGCGGCGGTGATGCGGTCGGGCTCCACGTCGCTGGCGCGCATGCTGCCCGAGACGTCCATGGCCAGCATGATGGTCTGGTCCTGCGAGGGCAGGGTGATGACCGCCAGCGGCCGCGCCGCCGCAAGCAGCAGGGCAATGAGCGCGAGCAGGAAGAGGGCGGGCGGGATGTGGCGGCGCAGCCGCTGGCCGGGGCCCAGGGCCTCGCGCACCAGCGCGAGGCTGGAGTAGCTCAGCGCCATTTTCTTGCGCCGGTGCAGCAGCCACCAGTAGAGCAGCACCAGCAAGGGCACGGCCAGCAGCAGCCAGAGCAGGGTGGGCCAGAGGAAGACCATGGGCGTTTCCTTTCAGGCGGCCCGGGGCGTGCGCACGCGGCGTCCGCGCAGGTCCATGAAGCGCAGCAGTGCGTCGGTGAGGTCGTCGCCGGTGGAAAGCTCCAGCGTGTCGGCGCCCGCGCGCGCCAGGCCGTCGCGCAGGGCGGCCTCGCGCTCGGCGGCCAGGCGGGCGAAGCGGCGGCGGAAGGCGGCGTCGTGCGTGTCCACCTGCAGTTGCTCGCCGCTCTCGGCATCGCGCAGGGTGATGAGGCCCATGTCGGGCAGCTCCAGCTCCAGCGGGTCGAGCAGGCGCACCGCGACCACGTCGTGGCGCTGCGCGAGCTGGGCCAGGGGCTTTTCCCAGCCGGGGGCGCTGATGAAGTCGGACACCACGAACACGGCAGAGCGGCGGCGCAGCGTGGCCAGGCCCGCCTGCAGCAGCCGGTGCAGCTCGGTGGCCTTGCCCTGCCGTGGCGCGGAGTCGGGCGATAGCAGGCCGTGCAGCAGGTGCAGCACGTGGGCGCGGCTGCTGCGGGGCGGCAGAACGGTGTTCACGGCGTCGCCGCCGTAGAGCATGGCGCCCACGCGGTTGCCATGGCGCGTGAGCAGGCGCGCGAGCACGCCCACGAAGCCCGTGAGGATGTCGCGCTTGGTGTTGCCCTCGGGGCCGAAGGCGATGGACGGGCTCAGGTCCAGCAGGAACCAGGCGGACATCTCCCGGTCCTCGGTGAACACGCGCACGTGGGGCGTGGCAAGGCGTGCGGTGACGTTCCAGTCGATGTGGCGCACGTCGTCGTGCGGCTGGTATTCGCGCAGGTCGGCCAGGTCCAGGCCGCTGCCGCGCATCAGCGTGCGGTAGTCGCCCTGCAGCAGGCCGTCGAGCCGGCGGATGACCTTCCACTCCAGCTCGCGCAGCAGGCGGTCGGCCTTGCCGGGCAGGGCCGTGGAATCAGGCGGCTTGGCGTTCATGGTGCAGCGGGCGCGCGGGCGCCGGTATCTTGGCCATGATGCGCGTGATGAGCGCGTCGGCGTCCAGCCCTTCGGACAGCGCCTCGTACGACAGCGCGAGCCGGTGGCGCAGCACGTCGGCGGCCAGGTCGGTCATGTCCTCGGGCAGCACATAGTTGCGCCCGCGCAGCATGGCCAGGGCCTGCGCGCCTTCGGCCAGGGCGATGGTGGCGCGCGGGCTGGCGCTGCAGGCGATGTAGTCCGCCAGGTCCTTGAGGCCGTGCCGGGCGGGCACGCGGGTGGCGGCCACGAGCTTCACGGCGTACTGCAGCAGCGACGGGTCCACGTACACCGCGCGGCATTCGGCCTGCAGCGCCGCCAGCTGCTGCGTGGTGGCGACGGGCAGCACCTGCACGGGCACCTCCAGCGCGCGCTGGGCGATCACGAATTCCTCTTCCTCGGTGGGGTAGCCGAGCAGCACCTTCATCATGAAGCGGTCCACCTGGGCCTCGGGCAGGGCGTAGGTGCCCTCGGTTTCGATGGGGTTCTGCGTGGCCATGACCAGGAAGGGCTCGGGCACGCAGTGCGTCTCGCCGGCGATGGTCACCTGCCGTTCCTGCATCACCTCCAGCAATGCGCTCTGCACCTTGGCGGGCGCGCGGTTGATCTCGTCGGCCAGCAGCAGATGCGTGAACACCGGGCCCAGCGAGGTGCTGAACTCGCCGGTCTTCTGGTTGTACATGCGCGTGCCCACGAGGTCGGCGGGCACCAGGTCGGGCGTGAACTGGATGCGCTTGAAGCTGCCCTGGATGGTGCTGGCCAGCGTCTTCACCGTCAGCGTCTTGGCCAGCCCTGGTACGCCCTCGACCAGCAGGTGGCCCTGGGCGAGCATGGCGACCATGACGCGCTCCAGGAAGCGGTCCTGCCCGACTACCACGCGCTTGACCTCGTAGAGCACTTGTTCCATCAGCGTGGCGGTGTTTTGTTCCATGGTGTTCGTTCCTTTCAGAAGGGCGGCATGCCGACCGCCGAAGCTGCGTTTTCAATGGGCACGGCAAAGCCGATGCCGATGAAGGTGCGCGCCGGCGTGGGGTTGAGGATGGCGGTGACGATGCCCACGACCTCGCCGTCCAGCGTGACCAGCGGGCCGCCGGAATTGCCGGGGTTGGCGGCGGCGTCGAACTGGATCAGGTTGCTGAGCTGGCGCTTGCCCTCGGGCGAGGTGAATTCGCGCTCCAGGCCCGAGACCACGCCGGCCGACGCTGAGGGGCCGATGCCGAACGGAAAGCCCACCGCCACCACGTGGTCGCCCGGCCGCAGGTCCTGCGTGGAGCGCAGCGGTGCCGATTGCAGGTCGTCGGGCACCTTGTGGGCCTGCAGCACGGCCAGGTCGTTCTCGGGCTGGGCGCCGGTGATGCTGGCCGTGGTCTCCAGCCCGTCGTAGAAGGTGATGCCGATGCGGTCCGCGCCCGTGACCACGTGCAGGTTGGTCAGGATCACGCCCTTGTCCACAATGACCACGCCCGTGCCCACGCCGCGCTCGATCTCTTCCTTGCCGTTCTTGCTGCGGCCATAACCCACCACGCGCACCACCGACGGGCCGATCGCCTCCACAGCCCGCGCGGCGGCGGAGGGCGGCGTGGTGGTCTCCAGCGTGCGCAGCACGGCGGCGTCGATGTCTTCCTGCGTGATGCGGTGCGGCGCGGGGCGCTGGTGCAGCCACAGGCTGGCGGCGAGCAGGGCGGCGAGAAGCACAATGGTGGCCCACAGGCCGCGCAGGTGGCGCCGTGACAAGGCGGCGGTAGCGGCTGGGGGTGCGCCGTCTGTCGGGGCCTGCGCCACGGGCGCGGGTGCCGGGGCCTCCGTCTCGGCGGCGGGGCGGCGTGCGGGGCGGGAACTGCTGCTGTAGCGGGCGGTCCGGGGCATCCTGTCACCTTGGGCGTGGCGCCGTGAAAAAGCGCGTGGATTCACGTTAGCACGGTTCGCCATGGGATGGGGCATCATCCCCGCATGCCCATCTGGATCGATACCCATTGCCACCTGGACGCCCCGGAATTCGACCCCGACCGCGACGCGGTGCGCCGCCAGGCCCGCGCCCAGGGCGTGGCCCACTGCGTGATCCCGGCCGTGGAGCGCGGCAACTGGGCCACCGTGCGGGCGCTGGCGCACCAACATGGGGACAGCTATGCGCTGGGCATCCATCCGCTGTTCACCGGGCGGGCCGAAGAGGAAGACCTGGACCGCCTGGCGCAGGAACTGGAGCGCCACCGCGCCGACCCGCGCCTCGCCGCCATCGGCGAGATCGGCCTGGACTATTTCGTGCCCGGCCTGGATGTTGCCCGGCAGGAGCGCTTCTACCGTGCGCAGCTGCAGCTGGCGCGCCGCTTCGGCCTGCCGGTGATCCTGCACGTGCGCCGCTCGGCCGACAAGCTGCTCAAGGGCCTGCGCGAACTGCCGGTGCAGGGCGGCATCGCGCACGCCTTCAACGGCAGCCTGCAGCAGGCGCAGGCGTTCATCGCCCTGGGGTTCAAGCTGGGCTTCGGCGGCGCGGCGACATACGACCGTGCGCTGCAGCTGCGCCGGCTGGCGGCAGAGCTGCCCGAGGACGCGCTGGTCATGGAAACCGATGCGCCCGACATTCCTCCCCATTGGCTCTACACCACCGCGGCAGAGCGGGCGGCTGGCCGCCCCCAGGGGCGCAACGCGCCCGGCGAACTGCCGCGCATCGCCGCAGCGGTGGCGCAGCTGCGCGGCCTGCCGGTGCAGGCGCTGGCCGAGGCCACCACGGCCAATGCCCTGGCAGCGCTGCCCCGGTTGAAGGAATTGCTGGTCTAAGAGTGTTTTTGGCCTCCAGCCCTTGCTGCACAAGCGCAAGCAGCTATCTTTTTTACGACGAACATCGTGCACAATGGGCGCATGTCCGCCATTGCCCCGCCCACCCCCGCCCCGCGCTGGCAGGGCCTGCCGCCCGTGGCCTCCGCGGACACCGTGGTGCTGGTGCTGGGCAGCTTCCCCGGGGCGGCGTCCCTGCGGGCCGGGCAGTACTACGCCCACCCGCAGAACCACTTCTGGAAGATCCTGCAGGCGCTGTGGCCCGCCCACCCCCTGCCGGCCGGCTACGAGGCCCGCTGCGCCTGGCTGCTGGCGCGCGGCCTGGGCGTGTGGGACGTGTATGCGAGCTGCGAGCGCGAGGGCAGCCTGGACACCAGCATCCGCAACGCGCAGGTCAACGACTTCGCCCGCCTGCACGGCCGCTGTCCCCGGCTGGCGGCGGTCGCCCACAATGGCGGGGAGAGCTTCCGGCATGCGCGCGCCGTGCGTGCCAGCCTGGGGGCGGCGCAGGGCGTCGAATCCGTGCGCCTGCCCTCCACCAGCCCCGCGAATGCCTCGTGGAGCTTCGAACGCAAACTGAATGCCTGGGCGGCGCTGATGGCGTCCCATGGGCTGTTGACATGACCCGCAAGAAAACCACCCCCATCGAGCTTCCCGAAGTCAGCGTTTCCGACGACGGCGAGGTGCGCCACCTGCACCTTGGCACGCCCTGGATCCAGGGCTCCATGCGCGTCGCCGAGCCCTTCGAGCTGGAGCTGGAATACGTGCAGCGCATGATGGCCTGGCTGCTGTTCGCCGACCCGGCCCAGGTCTCCAAGGGCCACGCCATGCAGCTGGGCCTGGGCGCGGGCGCCATCACCAAGTTCTGCCACAAGAAGCTGCGCGTGTGCACCACGGCCATCGAGCTGAACCCGCAGGTGCTGGCCGTGTGCCGCCAGTGGTTCAAGCTGCCGCCCGACGGCCCCAAGCTGCGCGTGGTGCTGGCCGATGCCGCGCAGGAGGCCAAGAACCCCATGTGGCAGGGCACGGTGGACGGCCTGTGTGTGGACCTGTACGACCACGAGGCCGCCGCGCCCGTGCTCGACAGCGCGGAGTTCTATGCCGACTGCCGCGCGCTGCTGACCGAGACCGGCAGCATGACGGTCAACCTGTTCGGCCGCGCGTCGAGCTACGAGCGCAGCCTGCGGAGCATGGCGGCGGCCTTCGGCGAGACGGCGCTCTGGGCCTTCAAGCCCACGCGCGAGGGCAACACCGTGGTGCTGGCCCAGCGCACGCCCACGCGGCCCAAGCGCATGGAGCTGGCCGCCCGGGCCGAGGCGATCCAGGCCCGGTGGGACCTGCCCACCGCCAAATGGCTGCGGGCGTTCAAGCCCGTGGTGGCCACCCTCTGAAAGGATTGTTCCGATGAAAGCATCCGCCGTTTCCCCGGACCGCGCCGCTGCGCCGGCCTATGTCGGCCCGCTGGACTGGCGGCGCGTGGTGCAGTGGCTGAGCGAGGACGGGGTCATCTCCCCCGAGGAGGCCCAGCGCACCATCGCCCGCTGCTCGCAGGCCGAGAGCGCCCAGCCTGCGCTGGTGCGGCTGGCCAACGTGGCCATGGAGCGCGCCAGCGATGGCAAGCCGCTCGACATCGAGATGCTGTCCGAATACCTCGCGCAGCGGGCCGGCCTGGCCTACCTGCGCATCGACCCCCTCAAGGTGGACGTGGGCCGCGTCGCGGACGCCATGAGCGCCACCTATGCCGAGCGGCACAAGGTGCTGCCCGTGCAGGTCACGCCCAAGGAGGTGGTGGTGGCCACGGCCGAGCCCTTCATCGACGACTGGGTGGCCGAGGTGGAGCGCCAGTCGCGGCGCACCGTGCGCCGGGTGGTGGCCAATCCGCTGGACATCCACCGCTACACCGCCGAGTTCTTCGCCCTGGCCAAGTCGGTGCGGGCCGCGCAGAAGGCGGGCAGCAGCTCGGGCGGCAGCAGCTTCGAGCAGCTTGTGGAGCTGGGCAAGAGCAACAAGCAGCTCGACGCCAACGACCAGGGCGTGGTCAAGGTGGTGGACTGGCTCTGGCAGTACGCCTTCGACCAGCGCGCGAGCGACATCCACCTGGAGCCTCGGCGCGACCAGGGCGTGATCCGCTTTCGCATCGACGGCGTGCTGCACCCCGTCTACCAGATGCCCATGGGCGTGCACAACGCCATGGTCTCGCGCATCAAGCTGCTGGGTCGCATCGACGTGGTGGAAAAGCGCCGCCCGCAGGACGGCCGCATCAAGACGCGCAACCAGCGCGGCGACGAGGTGGAAATGCGCCTCTCGACCCTGCCCACGGCCTTCGGCGAGAAGATGGTGATGCGCATCTTCGACCCCGACAACGCCGTCAAGGACCTGGACGCGCTGGGCTTCGCGCAGCACGACGCCGACCGCTGGGAATCGCTGGTGCGGCGCCCGCACGGCATCATCCTGGTGACCGGCCCTACGGGCTCGGGCAAGACCACCACGCTGTACTCCACGCTCAAGCGCGTGGCGACCGAAGAGGTCAACGTCAGCACGGTGGAAGACCCCATCGAAATGATCGAGCCCAGCTTCAACCAGACGCAGGTGCAGCCGCAGCTCGACTTCAACTTCGCGGAAGGGCTGCGCGCCCTCATGCGGCAGGACCCGGACATCATCATGGTGGGCGAAATCCGCGACCTGGAGACGGCCGAGATGGCCATCCAGGCCGCGCTCACGGGCCACCTCGTGTTCTCGACCCTGCACACCAACGACGCGCCCTCGGCCATCACGCGGCTGATGGAGCTGGGCGTTCCGCCCTACCTGCTCAACGCCACCATCCTGGGCGTGCTGGCCCAGCGTCTGGTGCGCACGCTGTGCAAGGCCTGCAAGCAGAAGGACGAGGCCTCGGACCGCGAGGTGCTGACGGCGGCCGTCAAGCCCTGGAAGCTCAGCGGCGGCTACCACCCCTACAAGCCGGTGGGCTGCGTGGACTGCCGCATGAGCGGCTTTCGCGGGCGCATGGGCCTGTACGAACTGCTCACCGTGAGCGAGGCGCTCAAGGACCGGATCAACCAGTCCCCATCCATCGACACGCTGCGCCGCCAGGCCGTGCAGGACGGCATGCGGCCGCTGCGGCTGGCCGGGGCCCTGCGCGTGGCCGAAGGGCTCACCACGCTGGAAGAGGTGCTGACGGCCACGCCGCCCCTGGAGTAGGGCGCAGTCGCCTTGGGGACTGCCTGGAAACCACCGGCCGGAGCGTTACCGGATGTAGGTGGAATCCACATGCGCGGCGGGGGTTCCAGCCCGCACAATCGCGCAGTCGAGATTTCCGCCAAGGAGACATACGTGAAAATCAAAAGTCAGAAAGACTTCTTCTCCGGCCTCATGTTCATGGGTGTCGGCGTGGCGTTTGCGTGGGGTGCCACCACGTACAACGTCGGCAACGGCGCCCGCATGGGGCCGGGCTACTTCCCGCTGCTGCTGGGCATCCTGCTGGCGCTCATCGGCGCCGCGGTGACCTTCTTCTCCATCACCATCGAGACGCAGGACGGTGACAAGGTCGGCAAATGGGCCTGGAAGCAGCTGTTCTTCATCATCGGCGCCAACCTGCTGTTCGGCGTGCTGCTGGCCGGCCTGCCCAGCTTCGGCGTGCCGGCCATGGGGCTGATCGTCGCCATCTACGGGCTGACCTTCGTGTCCAGCCTGGCGGGCGACCACTTCCGGTTCAAGGAAGTGTTCATCCTGGCCACCATCCTGGCCGTGCTCAGCTATGCGGCCTTCGTGTGGGGGCTCAAGCTGCAGTTCCCCGTCTGGCCCAGTTTCATTGCGGGTTGATTGAGAGGCGCTGACCATGGAATTGTTTGACCACCTTGCAATGGGTTTTGGCGTAGCGTTTACGTTCCAGAACCTGATCTACTGCTTCATCGGCTGCCTGCTGGGCACGCTGATCGGCGTGCTTCCCGGCGTGGGCCCCGTCGCCACCATCGCCATGCTGCTGCCCGCCACCTACGCGCTGCCCCCGGTGGCGGCGCTGATCATGCTGGCCGGCATCTACTACGGCGCGCAGTACGGCGGCTCCACCACCGCCATCCTGGTGAACCTGCCGGGCGAATCGTCCTCGGTGGTGACCGTGATCGACGGCTACCAGATGGCGCGCAAGGGCCGCGCCGGCCCCGCGCTTGCGGCCGCCGGCATCGGCTCGTTCTTCGCCGGCTGCGTGGGCACGCTGATCCTGGCCGCCTTCGCGCCGCCGCTGACCGAAGTGGCCTTCAAGTTCGGCCCCGCCGAATACTTCTCGCTGATGGTGCTGGGCCTGATCGGCGCCGTGGTGCTGGCCTCGGGCTCGCTGCTCAAGGCCGTGGCCATGATCGTGCTGGGCCTGCTGCTGGGCCTGGTGGGCACCGACGTGAACTCGGGCGTGGCCCGCTACAGCTTCGACATCCCCGAACTCACCGACGGCATCAGCTTCACCGTGATCGCCATGGGCGTGTTCGGCTACGGCGAAATCATCGCCAATCTGTCCAAGCCGTCCGACGAGCGCGAGGTGTTCACCGCCAAGGTGCAGGGCCTGTTCCCGACCCTGGAGGACTTCAAGCGGATGTTCCCCGCCATGCTGCGCGGCACGGCCCTGGGTTCGGCCCTGGGCATCCTGCCCGGCGGCGGCGCGCTGCTGTCGGCCTTCGCGGCCTACACCATCGAGAAGAAGACCAAGCTCAAGCCCGGCGAAGTGCCCTTCGGCCAAGGCAACATCCGTGGCGTGACGGCGCCCGAGTCGGCCAACAACGCGGGCTCGCAGACCTCCTTCATCCCGCTGCTGACGCTGGGCATTCCGCCCAACGCCGTGATGGCGCTGATGGTGGGTGCCATGACCATCCACAACATCCAGCCCGGCCCGCAGGTGATGACCAGCAACCCCGAGCTGTTCTGGGGCCTGATCGCCTCGATGTGGATCGGCAACCTGATGCTGATCGTGTTGAACCTGCCGCTGATCGGCATCTGGATCAAGCTGCTGACGGTGCCCTACCGCTGGCTGTTCCCGTCCATCGTGCTGTTCTGCGCCGTGGGCGTGTACTCCACCAACAACAACACCTTCGACGTGTGGCTGGTGGGCGCCTTCGGCTTCGTCGGCTACCTGTTCTACAAGCTGGGCGTGGAACCCGCGCCGCTGCTGCTCGGGTTCATCCTGGGACCGATGATGGAAGAGAACCTGCGCCGAGCACTGCTGCTCTCGCGCGGCGACTGGAGCGTGTTCGTCACCCGTCCGCTGTCGGCCGGCCTGCTGGCGGCCGCCGCGTTGCTGCTCGTGATCGTGCTGCTGCCCGCGGTGAAGAGCAAACGCGAGGAAGCCTTCGTCGAAGAGTGACCGACCGGCGCGGCCGGCTTCTCCCGGCCTCGGAACAACGGCACCTGCGGGTGCCGTTGTTTTTTGGGCAATCGGGATGGCAGGGCGTCCGCGGCGCCGGTACACAATCGCGGACCGAGGTCCGCATGCCCACTTCCGTCCTTCCCCCGCAGCACCCCCACCGGGCGATGCTGCACAACGAGATCCACGCCCGCCCGCCCGAGGCCATGACGGCCCCGCTGGCCATCGCGCACATCGTGATGCTGGCCGACGCCGCCGGGCGCGCGGCCAGCCGCGCCCACGTGGCGGCGCTGCTGCGCGACCACCACCTGGCCCTGCCCGACGAGCGCACCACCCACCTGCGCATGGACCTGGGGGCCTACCGCCTGCGCTGGGAAATGCACACGGAGTTCGTCACCTGGACCTTCATGGTGCCCACGCCCGTGGAAGCCTTCGGCGAGCGCGAACCCGCGAGCGCCGTGGACGCCGTGCCCCGCGGGTGGCTGGCGGCCCTGCCCGGACAATGCCTGTGCGGCCTGAACCTGTGGGTGCTGCCCACCCACACCTTCGGCTCCGGCTCGCTGGTCAAGCACGTGCTGCACGAGGACACGCTGGTGGCCTCCACCGTGGCCGACGGGCACGGCGAGGTCTACACCGACTTCGCCATCCATGCCGACGGTTTTTCGCGCATGGTGCTGCTGGCCGGCGGCATGACGCCGCGCCGCCTGGGGCGCCTGGTGCAGCGCCTGCTGGAGATCGAGACCTACCGCATGGCGGCGCTGCTGGGCCTGCCCGCCGCCCGCGAGGCGGCCAGCGTCCTGGCTTCCGCCGAGGGCGAACTGGCCGAGCTGGCCGACGCCATCCGCACCGCCAACCGCGACGCCGAGCCGGCCCTGCTGGACCGCCTCACGCGGCTGGCGGGGCAGGTGGAGAGCCAGTACGCCGCCACGCACTCGCGCTTCTCGGCCAGCAGCGCCTACTTCGAGCTGCTGGACCGGCGCATCCAGGACATCGCGGAATCGCGCCTGGCCGGCATGCAGACCATCCGCGAATTCATGGACCGGCGCCTCACGCCCGCGCGCAGCACCTGCGAATGGGCCGCGCGCCGGCAGGACGCGCTGTCGCAGCGCGTCTCGCGCATGAGCAACCTGCTGCGCACCCGCGTGGAGATCGAGCAGCAGCAAAGCAGCCAGGCGCTGCTCACCACCATGAACCACCGGCAGGACCTGCAGCTCAAGATGCAGTCCACGGTGGAAGGGCTGTCGGTGGCGGCCATCACCTACTACATCGTCGGCCTGGTGAGCTACCTGGCCAAGGGCGCGCAGAAGCTGGGCTGGCCCCTGTCCCCCGAAACCACGGCCGCCCTGGCGATCCCGGTGGCGGCAGCGGGCGTGTGGTGGTCGCTGCGGCGGCTGCACCACCGGATCTTCAAGCGGCACGGTGCGGCTTCGCCCGGCCAAGGATTTGAATAAAAAGTGCCTCCAACGCAATCCCCACAAGCGCAAGCAGCTAGAAAAAACATAGCAACCGGAGTGATGCTGGCCCTGTGCGGCTCCATCGCCTTCAGCGGCAAGGCCATCATCGTCAAGCTGGCGTACCGCCATGGCGTGGACGCGGTCACGCTCATCATGTACCGCATGCTGTTCGCCCTGCCGGTCTTCGCCGTGATGGCCTGGTGGGCCAGCCGGGGCAAGCCGCCGCTCACGCGCAAGGACTGGCTGGGGGTGGTGGGCCTGGGGGTCACGGGCTACTACCTCGCGAGCTTCCTGGACTTCGCGGGGCTGGCCTACATCAGCGCCAGTCTGGAGCGGCTGATCCTGTACCTCAACCCCACGCTGGTGGTGATGCTCGGATGGGTGCTGTACCGGCGCGGCATCCGCTGGGCGCAGGCTGGCGGCATGCTGATCAGCTACTGCGGCGTGGTGCTGGTGTTCGGCCACGAGGCCAACCTGGAGGGCACCCACGTGGCGTGGGGCACGCTGCTGGTGTTCCTGAGCGCGGCGAGCTACGCCGTCTACCTGGTCTACAGCGGCGAGATGGTGCAGCGCCTGGGCGCGCTGCGGCTCGTGGGGCTGGCGACCACGGTGGCCTGCCTGTGCTGCATGGCGCAGTTCGCGGTGCTGCGGCCCCTCTCCGCGGCGCTGGTGGCGCCCGAGGTGATCTGGCTGTCCATCCTCAACGCCACCCTGTGCACGGCGGCGCCCGTGCTCATGGTGATGATGGCCATCGAGCGCATCGGCGCGGGCATGGCGGCGCAGGCCGGCATGGTGGGGCCGTTGTCCACCATCCTCATGGGCATCTGGATCCTGGGCGAGCCCTTCACGGTTTGGGTGGCGGCGGGCACCGCGCTGGTGCTCACGGGCATCTTCGTGTTCACCAAGACGGCGAAGGGGTGACCGGGGCCACCCGCGGGCTCAGGAGGCTTTCTTCTTGGGCTGCGCAGCGGGCTTGCGCGCCGGCGCTGCCGCAGGGGCCGGCGCTGCCGGCGCGGTGGCAGCGGGTGCGGGAGCCCGGGTGTGCAGGCGCTGGGCCAGGGCCACGGGCGCGGCGCCGGTGAAGCCGTCGAGGTTCTTGCCCATGGCCAGCTCCAGTTGCTCCAGGCGCGACTGGGCGGGCGGGTGGGTGGCCAGGGCCAGGGTGAACATGGGGTTGTCGGGCGTGGCGGTGCGCAGCTGCTGCAGCACCGCCACCAGGCCGTAGGGGTCGAAGCCCGCGCGCGTGGCCAGGGCCACGCCCGTGCGGTCGGCGTCGTATTCGTCGGCCTGGTCCAGGCCGCGCGCGTACAGGTTGCGGCCCAGCGCCAGCACCTGCGAGGCCACCAGGTTGCCCACGGCGTTGGTCTTGATCTGCGAGGCCACCAGCTGCGTGAACATGCCGGACTGCGCCGTCTTGCGCATCGCGTGCAGGTGGTGCTTGGCCGTCACGTGTGTGATCTCGTGCGCCAGGATGCCGGCCAGCTCGGCCTCGTCCGCGCAGCGGTCGATGAGGCCCTTGGTCACGAACACGTAGCCGCCCGGCGCGGCGAAGGCGTTGTAGCCCGGGTCGTCGAGCACGGCGAAGGTCCAGGGCAGGTTGGGGCGCTCGGACTGCAGGCTGATCCAGCGCCCGAGCTGGTTCACGTAGCGCTGCAGCGCCATGTCCGGATGCAGCGGCTTGCTGCCCAGCAGCACGGCCGCGAGCTGGCGGCCGATCTCGATCTCGCGCGGCTCGTCGATGCTTTCGATCGAGCCCTTGAGCAGGCTGATGAGGTCGCCGCCGCCCTGGGCCGGGGCGTTGCCGGCACCGGTCACGGCGCCCAGCAGGCCGGCCGCGCCGCCGCTGTTGTTGCTCCCCCCGCCGCCGAGCGAGTTGAGCAGGTTCATGACGTTCTGGCTCTGGCCGGTGGCGGGCAGCAGGGTCAGGGCGAGCGCGGCGCAGGCGGAGGCCAGCAGCCGCGTGCGGGCGGGAGAAGAAGACAGTCGTTGTCGCATGGCGGCGTTCCTCAGTTAGGACTGAAGTTGGGGTCGGACGGATTGGACGAGGAGCCCGTGGCTCCCGAGCCGCTGGACGAGGAGGGGCGGGGCGGGGCGGCCAGCGTCGGCACCTGGCGTGGGTGCAGCGACGCGTTGGACGCGAACTGGCGCGCCTGGTCCGCATTCACCCGCAGGCCCTCGGCCTTGCCGACGGCCGCCGGGTTGGGCTGGGCGTTGGCGATGTCCTCGGCGCCCAGGCCGCGGATGCCCACCGTGGAGGTGGCCGTGGTGGTGGAGCCGCTGTTGCCGCCGAACAGACCGCCCAGGCTGCGCAGTCCGCCCGAGGCCGTGCCGCCGCCGGCGGAGGCCGAGCCCGACTGCGGCCCCAGGTCGAACATGTGCACCCAGCCGGTGGCGCCCTGCGGCGTGCTCACCTTGGTCCACGCGCCCTTGCGCTCGTTGCTGCGCGTGACGACGGTGTTGGCCTCCAGCGGGGCCACGCTCGCGCCGCTGTCGGCGGGCGTGTCGCGCAACTGGGTGGCGCGCTTGACCACGGCCGATTCCTGCGCGTGGGCGCTGCCGAGGGTGCCGAGCGCTGCCGATGCCAGCCAGGCGGCAAGGGCTCCGCGGTGCAGCCATTTCATGGTTGTGCTCTCCATTTATGATTTCCCGGTGCTATTTATTCGAGTGGATCATGGCTTGCGCAAAGCGGGCTCGGGCAAGGCATTGGCCGTATGGGAACACATTCCGCGCCATTCCTGCGCGCAAGTTCACCATGTATCCAGGTACAACCTGAAGATTGTCACGGAATTGTTATGGATTTAGGTATCGCAGGCAAATGGGCGCTGGTGTGCGGCGCGAGCAAGGGTCTGGGCTACGGCTGCGCGCAGGCGCTGGTGCAGGAAGGCGTGAACGTGGTCATCAATGCCCGCAACGCCGGCGCGCTGCAGGAGGCTGCTACCCGTTTGATAGCTGCCAGCGCAGGTGCAGCAAGCGCTGGGGGTCAAAATGGCTCCCAGCCCCAGGTGCTGGCGGTGGCTGCCGACATCACCACGCCCGCCGGGCGCGACGCCGTGTTCTCCGTGGCCGGCGGTCCGGGCCGGGATTTCGACATCGTGGTGACGAACGCCGGCGGCCCGCCTACGGGCGATTTCCGCGACTGGGACCGCGAGGCCTGGATCCGGGCCGTGGATGCCAACATGCTCACCCCCATCGAACTCATCCGCGCCACGGTGGACGGCATGGCGGAGCGCGGGTTCGGGCGCATCGTCAACATCACGTCGAGCGCGGTGAAGGCGCCCATCGACATCCTGGGCCTGTCGAACGGCGCACGCAGCGGGCTCACGGGCTTCGTGGCGGGCGTGTCGCGCAGCCGGGTCGCGGCGCGCGGCGTGACCATCAACAACCTGCTGCCCGGCAAGTTCGACACCGACCGGCTCGCCGCCACCGTGAACGCCGCCGCCAGCAAGGCGGGCAAGAGCGTGGAGGACCTGCGCGCCGCCCAGCAGGCGCAGATCCCCGCCGGCCGCTACGGCACGGCCCAGGAGTTCGGCGCCATCTGCGCCTTCCTGTGCAGCCGGCAGGCGGGCTACATGACGGGACAGAACGTGCTGGCGGACGGCGGCGCGTACCCCGGCACCTTCTGACGCGCCAGAGGTGCGGCGCGGGGCGGCCTCGTGGTGTTTTGCCGACAGCCTACCCGCCGGGCGGAAAAACTTGGTGAAGAATGGGGCCTGTCATTCGCCATGCCGCAGCACCCCACGCCCCCCTTCGCCCACCGCATTCTCCGCCGCGCCGCGGCGCTGCTGTGCGCCGCGCTGTCCGCCTGGGCGTGCCTGCCGCAGCCGGCGGCTGCGCAGGCATCGGGCGCGGCCCCGTACCGGCTGCGCATCGTGGGCGGCCTGGCCGGCATCAACCAGTACACGCGCCAGGAAGAGCCCTTCTGGAGCAAGGAGCTCTCGCGCCTGAGCGGCGGCCGGTTTGAGGCCGAGATCGTGCCCTTCGACCGGGCCGGCGTGCCCGGCACCGAGATGCTGCGCCTGCTGCAGCTGGGCGTCGTGCCGTTCGGCACCACGCTCATGAGCTCCTTCACGGCGCAGTACCCTGAATACACCGCGCCGGACCTGGCCGGCCTCAACCCGGACATCGCCACGCTCAAGTCCACGCTGGCGGCGTTCCGTCCCTACCTGGAAAAAGCGCTGCGCGAGCAGCACGGCGTGGAGGCGCTGGCGGTCTACGTGTACCCGGCCCAGGTGGTGTTCTGCAAGAAGCCGCTGCGCAGCCTGGCCGACCTGCAGGGCCGCCGCACGCGCGTGTCTTCGTCCACGCAGGCCGACTTCGTCGGCGCGCTGGGCGGCGTGCCGGTGCTCACCGGGTTCGCGCAGATCGTACCCAGCCTCACCTCGGGCAATACCGAGTGTGCGATCACCGGCACCATGTCGGGCAACACGCTGGGCCTGCCGTCGATCACCACGCACATGCATGCCCTGCCGGTGACCTGGGGCCTGGCGGTTTTCGGGGCGAACCAGGCCGCGTGGGAATCGCTGCCGCCCGACCTGCGGACGCTGCTGCGGCGGGAGCTGCCGCGGCTGGAGGCGGCCATCTGGGAGGAGTCCGAGCGCGAGACCTCCGACGGCATGGCCTGCAACCGCGGGGCGCCCAGTTGCGTGGGCGGCCGCAAGGGCGGGATGGTGGTGGTGCCCGTGTCGCCGCAGGACGAACGCAGCCGCCAGGAGATCCTGGCGTCCACCGTGCTGCCCCGCTGGGTGCAGCGTTGCGGGGCGCGCTGTGCCCAGGTCTGGAACCAGACGATCGGCCCCGTGCGCGGCCTGGCGGCCGTCCCCGCGAAACAATGAGTGAATCCACGACGCTGCTGCGCATCAGGGCCTTCGTGTGGGCCGGCGTCTCGGTGTTCATGGTGGCGGTGGCGCTGGTGGCGGCCGTCCTGGTGTGGAACGCCCGCAGCGTGGCGCTGGACGACAACGCCGCCCAGGCCACCCGCTTCGTCGCGGGGGCCGAGGCGGCGCTCAACCGCTCCCTGCTGTCGGTGGACGTGCTGCTCGCCAGCCTCGACGAGCTGCTCGGCCTGTCGGGCGCCCGGCGCGAATGGATCGACCCCGAGGTCGCCAGCCAGCGCCTGCGCAGCTCGGCGCGGCAGAACCTCATGGTGCGCTACGTGGCGCTGCTCGATACCGGGGGGCGGATCATCGCGTCGTCCGATGCGTCCGGCAGCGCGCTGTCGGTGCAGCTGCCGCCGGGGTTCCTGGCGTCGGTGCTCGAGCAGCCCGTCTCCACGCTGATGATCAGCGCGCCGGTGGTGAGCTTCGCCTCGGCCGAGCGCGTGCTGTACTTCGCGCGCCACCTGCGCATGGCCGACAGCGCCCGCGTGGTGGCGATCGCCGAGCTGCCGGTGAGTGCGCTGAGCTCGGTGCTGGTGCAGGGGGTGGACATCAGCGGCCTGCAGGTGACGCTGGAGCGCGCGGGCGGCCAGCTGCTGCTGAGCGTGCCCCACCGCGAAGAGAACGTGGCCCCCACGCTGGCCCCGCCGCTGGCGGAGCTCGCGGCCAGCGGGCAGGAGTGGAGCGCGCCGGCCCGCCTGAGCGGCGATCCCGCGCTGGTGGTCTACCGGCCCATCCTCTACCAGGACCTGCGCATTTCCGCGAGCATTCCGCTGCGCGACGCGCTCGCCGGCTGGCGCGAGCAGCGCAACGCCATCGCGCTCACGGGCCTGCTCTTCATGGCCATGATTGTGGCCGCCGGCGTGCTGGCGCTGCGCTACCTGGACCGCATCTCGCAGGCGCGCATCGCCATCGCCCAGTCCAAGGCCACGCTGGAGCAGGCGCTCGAATCCATGGTCAGCGGCTTCTTGCTGCTCGACAGCCAACACCGCGTGCTGCAATGGAACAGACGCTTCGAAGAAATGTACCCCTTGCGGCACCCCGTGCTGGTGCCGCTGGTACCGTTTAGCACCGTGGTGATGGAAATCTTGCACTATCGCATGCCCTCGGTCACCGACGAGGAGCGCGCGCGCTGGCTGGAGCTGCGGATGCGCCTGCTGACGGAGCCGCACGAAGCGATGGAAGACACGCTGCCAGACGGCCGCACCATCGAGGTCACCGAGCGCCGCACGCCTGAAGGTGGACTGGTCATCACCTACCACGACGTGACCGCGCTACGCCGCGCCAGCGCCGAGATCGAGAGCCTGGCCTTCTACGACCCGCTGACCAACCTGCCCAACCGCCGCCTGCTCATGGACCGCATGCAGCAGCTCATCGCGGCCAGCGTGCGCAGCGGCCAGTACGGCGCCCTGTTGTTCCTGGACCTGGACCACTTCAAGACCCTCAACGACACCATGGGGCACGAAGTGGGCGACCTGCTGCTGCAGCAGGTGGCCGAGCGCCTGAAGACCTGCGTGCGCCGCGAGGACACCGTGGCGCGGCTCGGCGGCGACGAGTTCGTGGTCATGCTGCACGAGCTGTCCACCCACAGCGAGGAGGCGGCCGCCCATGCGCGCCGCGTGGGCGAGAAGATCCTGCGCAAGCTCAACGTGCCGTACTCGCTGGGCGGATACACCCACCACAGCACGCCCAGCATCGGCGCCACGCTGATGGGCGGCAGCCTGCAGCCCACGGTGGACCTGCTCAAGCAGGCCGACATCGCCATGTACCAGGTCAAGTCGCAGGGGCGCAACGCGCTGTGCTTCTTCGACCCGCAGATGCAGATCGCGATCAGCGTGCGCGCGCAGCTCGAAAGCGACCTGCAGGCCGCGCTGGCGGGCCGGCAGTTCGTGCTGTACTACCAGCCCCAGTTCCACTTGGACGGCCGCATCATCGGCGCTGAGGCCCTGATCCGCTGGCAGCATCCCGAGCGCGGCCTGATCGCGCCCGGCGCGTTCATCGGCGTGGCCGAGGAGAGCGAGCTCATCGTGCCCATGGGCCACTGGGTGCTGCGCACCGCCTGCGAGCAGCTGGCCGCGTGGCAGAGCGACCCGCGCTACCGCCACGTGCAGCTCTCGGTCAACGTGAGCGCGCGGCAGTTCCGCCAGCGCGACTTCGTGGCGCGCGTGGTCGAGGTGCTGCGCGAGACCGGCGCACGGGCCCACCTGCTCAAGCTCGAACTCACCGAGTCGCTGGTGCTGGACAACGTGGACGACACCATCGCCAAGATGGGCCTGCTCAAGACCAAGGGCGTGCGCTTCTCGGTGGACGACTTCGGCACCGGCTACTCATCGCTCGCCTACCTCACGCGGCTGCCGCTGGACCAGCTCAAGATCGACCAGTCCTTCGTGCACAACCTGGGCGTGCGCCACACCGACGACGTGATCGTGCAGACCATCATCGGCATGGCCCGCAACCTGGAGCTGGACGTGATCGCCGAAGGCGTGGAGACCCCGGCGCAGAAGGCCGTGCTGGCGGAATACGGCTGCCTGCTCTTCCAGGGCTACCTGCTCGGGCTGCCCGGCCCGGTGGCCGAGCTGGAGGCCCTGCTGCGGCAGGCAGCCACCGGACAGTGAAGGTCAGCGCCGCGAGGACACCACGATCCCGCCCACGATCAGCGCGAACGCCACGGCATGGAAGGCCTGCGGCGTCTCGCCCAGGAACGCCGCCGAGAGCATGGCCGCGAACAGCGGCGTGAGGTTCACGAAGAACCCCGCCACCGCCGGCCCCGCGCGCTCCACGCCCACGCCCCAGCAGCGGTAGGCCAGCACGGCCGGCCCCACGGCGATGAACACGAGCGCGGCCACCAGGGGCCAGCCCCATTCGGCGTGCGCGCGGCCCGCGGCCCATTCCACGCCTGCGAAGCTGCCCGACCAGGCCAGGCCGAACACCATCTGCGCCATCAGGAAGGCCGCCCAGTCGCCCCGGATGCGCGCCGGCTCGCCGGTCCGCGACAGCAGCCAGCTGTAGAAGGCCCACGCGATGGTGGCCAGCAGCATGAACAGGTCGCCCGGCACCAGGCGGAACGCCAGCAGCTGCGCCCACTCGCCGCGGCTGAGCACGATCAGCACGCCGCACACCGACAGCAGCGCGCCCGCCAGCTGGCGCCGCGTGATGGCCGCGTCGAAGAACAGCGCGCCCACGGCCAGCATCCACACCGGCATGCTGGAGCCCACCAGCGTCACGTTGATGGGCGTGGAAGTCTGCAGCGCCATGTACTGGAATGCGTTGTACAGGCCGATGCCCAGCAGCCCCAGCAGCGCATAGCGGCGCCAGTGCGGCCACAGCGGGCTGTCCGCGCGCAGCACGGCCGAGGCCAGCGGCAGCAGGATGGCGAAGGCCAGGATCCAGCGGAAGAAATTGAGGGCGAGGGGGGAAATGAGGTTGTGCACCAGCCGCCCCGTCACGGCGTTGCCGGCCCACAGCAGCGGCGGTATCACCAGCAGCGCCGCCGTGCCGGGCGTGAGTCTTTGCGTCATGGCGCGTACTGTATCGCCCCGGGTATCGTCCCTTGCCGGGCAAGCCTGGCGGATTCATGGCAGGATGGCCGCCGTTTCACGAGGAGCCCCTTGCCATGAGCCTTGCCGTACAGATCCGCCAGCACGGCGGTCCCGAAGAACTCCACCTGGTCGACGTCGCCGTGGGCGAGCCCGGCCCGGGCGAGATCCGCATCCGCCACCATGCCATCGGCCTGAACTTCATCGACGTGTACCACCGCACGGGCCTGTACCCGCTGGGCATGCCCGCCACCATCGGCATGGAGGCCGCGGGCGTGGTCGAGGCCGTGGGCGAGGGCGTCACGCACCTGAAGGCGGGCGACCGCGCCGCCTATGCCAGCAACCCGCCGGGCGCCTATGCCGAGCTGCGCGTGATGCCCGCCAAGTGCGTGTGCAGGCTGCCCGACGCCATCAGCTTCGAGACCGGCGCGGCCATGATGCTCAAGGGCCTCACGGCGCAGTACCTGCTCAAGAAGGCGCGCCCCGTGGAAGGCCTGCAGCCGGGCGACCACGTGCTGTTCCACGCCGCCGCCGGGGGCGTGGGCCTGATCGCCACGCAATGGGCCAAGGCCCTGGGCCTGCAGCTCATCGGCACGGCGGGCAGCGATGCCAAGTGCCAGCTCGCGCTGGCCAACGGCGCGGCGCACGCCATCAACTATCAACAAGAGGATTTCGCCGCGCGCGTGAAGGAGATCACCGGCGGCCGTGGCGTCAAGGTGGTCTACGACTCGGTGGGCAAGGACACCTGGGACAAGTCGCTCGACTGCCTGCGCCCCTTCGGCCTGATGGCCAGCTTCGGCAACGCCTCGGGCCCCGTGCCGCCGTTCGCGCCGGGCAGCCTGGGCGCCAAGGGCTCGCTCTACGTCACGCGCCAGACGCTGTTCACCCACATCGCCACGCGCGAGGCCACGCAGGCCATGGCGGACGACTTGTTCGCCGTGGTGGAGAGCGGGCAGGTCAAGATCCACATCGACCAGCGCTACCCGCTGGCCGATGTGCAGCAGGCGCACCGCGACCTAGAGGCGCGCAAGACCACGGGCTGCACCATCCTCACGCTGTGAAGCCGCCCGCCTTCGATGCGTGGCTGGCCGGCGCGCGGCAGGCTGCGCAGCAGCCTCCCGCGCGGCCGCGCCAGGCGCTGGTGGTGGCGGGGCAGGCGGTGGGCTCGGTGGAAGACGGGTTTTTGAGCCAAATCGGCCTCCAGCGCTTGCTGGATAAGCGCTACCAGCTATCGAAACAGGAGCTTGATGCGGGCGGCGCGGCCTGGCATCTGGACGCGCCGGCCGGCTCCGCCACCGGCGCCCTCAACGCCCTGGCCGCCGCCTTGCGCGCGCACGGCCTGTGCGGCCCCTGGCGCGACGAGCAACTGGCCGTGTGCAACCCGGCCGGCGAGGTGGTCGGCACCGTGGAGCGCGGCGCCGTGCGCGTGCTGGGCATCGCCACGCGCGCCGTGCACCTGGTGGGGCTGGCACCCGACGGCCGCATGTGGGTGCAGAAGCGCTCCCTGGCCAAGCCCAACAACCCGGGCCTGTGGGACACGCTGATGGGCGGCATGGTCTCGGCCGCCGACTCGCTGCCCCAGGCGCTCGCGCGCGAGACCTGGGAGGAGGCCGGCCTGCGCGTGGAGGCCCTGGCCGGCGTGCGGCACGGCGGCCACGTGGACTTCAGCCGCCCCAGCCGCGAAGGCGGCGGCGCGGGCTACATGCGCGAGCGCATCGACTGGTTCCGCGCCGAGGTGCCGGAAGGCCTCGTGCCCGCCAACCAGGACGGCGAGGTGGAGCGCTTCGACCTGCTGCCGCTGGACACCGTGCGCGCCCAGGTGGCGCAGGGCCTGTTCACGCTGGAAGCCGGCCTGGTGATCGCGGGCTTCCTGGGGCTGTGATGTTGTCCGGCGCGGGCACGGGCGGCGTGCAGCAGCCCAGGCCCTCCAGCGTGGCCTGCACGGACGCGTCCAGCGGCGTGTGGGGCTCCGCACCCAGCACGGCGCGCAGGGCGCCGTTGTCCATGCGCAGCGGCTGCTGCCACAGGTAGCGCATCTCGCCCAGCTCGAGGAACAGCGGCACCAGCGGCGCGGCCAGCCGGACCAGCCACCACGGAAACGCCCGCACCCGGGGCGCCGGGCCGCCGCTGCGCACCACGGCGCGGCCGATGGCGCCGGCCATCTGCGTGCCGTCCGCGTCCCAGTGCCCGGCCATGTGGAAGGCCGCGAACGCCGGCAGCCCGGCGCGGCGCTCCAGCAGCAGCACCATGGTGCGCGCCACGTCGGGCAGGTACGCCCACTGGTGGCCCACGCCCGGCCGGCCGGGCTGCTGGACCGTGGCGACCGGCCGCCCCGGCCGGATCAGCCCCTGCGAGAACCAGCTGTTGCCCACGCGCGGCCCGAAGAAGTCGCCGGCCCGCACGACGATCACGCGGCAGTCGCCCGCCTCTGCCGCCTGCCGCAGGCGCCGCTCCAGCTCCACGCGCACGGCGCCCTTGCGGGTGCGGGGGTGCTGCGGGGAATCCTCGCGCAGCACCGGGAAGGCGTCGGGCCCGTAGTTGTAGACCGTGCCGGGCAGCACCACGGTGGCGCCCGCCGCCGTGGCGGCCGCGATGGTGTTGTCGACCATGGGCAGCACCAGTTCGTTCCAGCGCCGGTAGCCGGGCGGGTTGACCGCGTGCACGATGGCGTCGCAGCCCTGGGCGGCGGCCACCACGTCCTCGCGCCGCATGGCGTCGCCGCAGACCCAAGCCATGCCGTCGCGCCACTCGCCACCCGGCGCCGCGCCGCGGTGCAGCGCGCGCACCTCCCATCCCTGGTCGCGCAGCTGGCGCGCCACCTCCGAGCCGATGCCCCCGGTCGCGCCGAGAACCAGAACCTTGCCGTTGCTGCTGTTTGCCATGGGATGCTCCCTGTCAGTTGCGATGCCGGCAGTGTGGGCGTGCCGCCCGTGAAATGGAATTGCCGAAAACTGCCGGGTAGCTATACATTTATGTATGACGAATCCCCTGGACAAACGGCGCATCGGCTGGGAGCTGGTCCGCTCCTACCTGAGCGTGCTGCAGGAGGGCTCGCTCTCCGGCGCGGCTCGCGCCCTGGACGTGACCCAGCCCACGGTGGGCCGCCACATCGCGGCGCTGGAGCAGGCCCTCGGGCTCACGCTGTTCACCCGCTCGCAGCAGGGCCTGCTGCCCACCGAGGCGGCGCTGGCGCTGCGCCCGCACGCCGAGGCCATGGGCCACTCGGCGGCGGCCCTGGTGCGCGCCGCCAGCAGCCACGGCGACGGCGTGCGCGGCACGGTGCGGGTGACGGCCAGCGAGGTGATGGGGGCCGAGGTGCTGCCGCCCATCCTGGCGCGGCTGCAGGCCGCGCACCCGGCGCTGAAAGTGGAGCTGGTGCTCAGCAACCGCGTGCAGGACCTGCTGCAGCGCGAGGCCGACATCGCCGTGCGCATGACCGAGCCCCGGCAGGACGCGCTGGTCGCCCGGCGCGTGGGCCAGGTGGCGCTGGGCCTGCACGCGCACCCGCGCTACCTGGAGGCCCACGGCACGCCCGGCACGCTGGCGGACCTGCGGCAGCACCGGCTGATCGGCTTCGACGCGGAGACGCCCTTTGTGCGCTCGGCGCAGAAGGCCGTGCCGGCGTGGCTGCGCGACCATTTCGCGGTGCGCAGCGACAGCGACCTGGCGCAGCTGGCCTTCATCCGGGCAGGCGGCGGTATCGGCGTGTGCCAGGTGGGGCTGGCGCGGCGCGCACCGGCGCTGGTGCACCTGCTGCCCGGCGAGTTCGGCCTGGCGCTGGACACCTGGGTGGTGATGCACGAGGACCTGCGCGCCAGCCCCCGGTGCAAGTGCACCTTCGACGCGCTGCTGCAGGGTCTGCAGCAGTACGTGGACGGCGTGGATGCTACTTGATTGATAGCTGCCAGCGCTTGATGGAAAAGCGCTGGAGGCCAGAAAGGCTTGAAAGAATCAGGCCTGGTCCGCCGTGGGCCGCAGCCGGCTCGGCGCCAGCGCGCCCGCGGATTCGAGGATGGGGTAGGCCACCGAGCACAGCAGCGAGTTGATGCGCTTGAGCTCGCTGATCAGGTCGATGTGCAGCGAACTCGTCTCGATGCTCTGCACCGTCTTGTCCGACAGGCGCGCGAGGTGGGTGGCCGAATAGGCGCGCTCCAGGTCGCGGAAGCGCGCCTTCTCCTCCAGCAGCTTCTGTGCGTCGCGCACGTTGCCGTTGAGGAAGACGCTCATTGCCAGGCGCAGGTTGTCGATCAGGCGCTCGTGCAGCTCGTTGATCTCGTCCATGCCGGCCTCGGAGAACTGGCGGCCCTTTTTGATCTTCTTGTCCTCGATGTCGATCAGCACGCGCTCGATGATGTCGCCCACCTGCTCCATGTTGATGGTGAAGCTGATGATGTCCGTCCAGCGCCGGCTTTCCTCCTCGCCCAGCGCCTCGCGCGAGATCTTGGTCAGGTAGTACTTGATGGAGGAGTACAGCCCATCCACCTCGTCGTCCATCTTGCGCAGGCGCTCGGCCAGCTGCAGGTCGTTCTTCTTGATCACGTCGAGCACGCCGCGCAGCATGGTCTCCACCACGTCGGCCTGGTACAGCGCCTCGCGCGCCGCGCACGAGATGGCCAGCGACGGCGTGGACAGAGCGGATGGGTCCAGGTGGTGCGGCCGCTGGTTCTGCGGCCCCATGGGCTGCGGCAGCAGGCGCGCCACCCAGCGCGCCACCCACTGCGTGAAGCCGATGAAGCCGATGCTGATGATCACGTTGTAGCCCAGGTGGAACAGCACCACGCCCTGCGCCGTGCCCGGCATGTGCGGCTGCACGTGCTTGAGCCACAGGCCGATGAACGGCGCCACCAGCAGCACGCCCAGCACCTTGAAGACCATGTTGCCCACCGTGACCTGGCGCACCTCCACGGCCGACTTGGCCGTGGTGAGCACGGCCAGCAGGCCGCTGCCCAGGTTGGCGCCCAGCACCAGGCCCAGCGCCACGTCCAGCGGCACCACCTGCGAGGCCGCCATGGCCGCGATCAGCAGCACGATGGCCAGGCTGGAATACGCCAGCACCGCCAGCAGCGTGCCCAGCACGATCTCCATCACGATGTCGCTGCTGACCGAGCCCAGCATGGCCTTGATGATGGGCGAGGCCAGCATTGGGCCGCTGGCCTGCACCACCATCTCCAGCGCCAGCAGCATCAGGCCCAGCCCGATGAGCGCGCGCCCCACGTGCCCGGCCGTGCTGGCCTGGCGCGAGATGAACAGCACCACGCCCACGAAGATGAACAGCGGCGACAGCCACGACAGGTCGAACGAGAACAGCACCGACATCAGCGCCGTGCCCACGTCGGCCCCGCGCATCACCGCCAGCGCGGCGGGCAGCGTGATGAGCCCCTGGCCCACGAAGGACGAGGTCATGAGCGAGGTGGCCGTGCTGGACTGCACCAGCGCCGTCACCCCCATGCCCGTGAGCGCGGCCGTGAAGCGGTTGCCCATGCTGCGGGCCAGGATGGCGCGCAGGTTGGCGCCGAACACGCGCAGCACGCCCGTGCGCACGAGGTGCGTTCCCCAGACCAGCAGCGCCACGGCTGCCAGCAGGTTCAAAAGGTGTTTCATGGATAACCGGAGTGCCTGTCGTTTGTCATAAAAATGACACACAAGCATACTCCTGATTCGATAGCGCCAGCACGCACGCTGAAACTGGCGGGGCCTAAGCCAGCGGACGCCGTGGAACGGGCTCCGCCAGGCCACCGGCGTCGTCCCCCTGCCCGCGCGCAAGCGCGAGAGCGGGGGGAAGCGGCGAAGCCGCTCAGGGGGGTGTTCTCTACCTCTCGCGCCGCACCCGCAGCAGTTCGTCGAGGATCAGGCAGGCCGCGCCCACCGTGATGGCGGAGTCGGCGATGTTGAAGGCCGGGAAGTGCCAGCCCGCCGCGTGGAAGTCCAGGAAGTCCACCACGTAGCCGTGCATCATGCGGTCCACCACGTTGCCCACGGCGCCGCCCAGGATGCTGGAGAGCGCGAAGCAAAAGAGCTTTTGCCCCGGGTGTGCGCGCAGTTGCCACACGATGAAGATCGTGGCCGCCACGCCGATGCCCGTGAACAGCCAGCGCTGCCAGCCGCCCGCGCTGGCCAGGAACGAGAACGCCGCCCCCGTGTTGTGCGCCCGCACGATGTTGAAGAAGCTGGTGATGTAGGTAGCGTCGCCCAGCCGGTAGTGGTTCAGGATCAGCGTCTTGGTGACCTGGTCGGCCACCAGCAGCACCACGGCCCAGGCCAGCCAGGGCCACATGCCGCCCCCGGCGCGGCTGTTGTTGGCACCGTACGCCATCACGCGTGGGCCCGGCTTTCGCCGGCGCCGTACAGGTTGCTGGTGCAGCGGCCGCAGATCGTCGGGTGCGCCGCGTCCTGACCCACGTCGGGGCGGTAGTGCCAGCAGCGTTCGCATTTGGCATCGGAACTGGGCCTGACGCTTATCTGGAGCGCGCTGCCAGCTACCAATTCAATAGCGGACGTGATGAACACGAACTTCAGGTCGTCCCCCAGGCTGGCCAGCAGCGCGTGGTCCTCGGGCGCGGCCGTGAGCGTGACCACGGCCTGCAGCGACGAGCCCACCTGGCCGGCGGCGCGCAGGGCCTCGATCTCCTTGTTCACCGCGTCGCGGATCTCGCGCAGGCGCGCCCACTTGGCCAGCAGGCCTTCGTCCGCGCCGGCGATGGAGCCGTAGGTTTCGAGGAAGATGGAATCGGACGCGCCGAACACCTTCCACGCCTCCTCGGCCGTGAAGGACAGGAACGGCGCCATCCAGCGCAGCATGGCGTGCGTGATCTGGTACAGCGCGGTCTGCGCGCTGCGGCGCGCGAGCGACTTGGGCGCGGTGGTGTACAGCCGGTCCTTGAGCACGTCCAGGTAGAAGCCGCCCAGGTCTTCCGAGCAGTAGAGCTGCAGCTTGGCCACCACGGGGTGGAATTCATACACCTTGTAGTGCGCCAGCACCCCGGCCTGGAACTCGGCGGCGCGGGTGAGGGCGTAGCGGTCCATCTCCAGCATCTGCTCGAACGGCACGGCGTCCTTCGCGGGGTCGAAGTCGCTCACGTTGGCCAGCAGGAAGCGCAGCGTGTTGCGGATGCGGCGGTAGGCGTCCACCACGCGGGCCAGGATCTTCTCGTCGCCCGCGATGTCGCCCGAGTAGTCGCTGGCCGCCACCCACAGGCGGATGATCTCGGCGCCCAGCTTCTTGTTGATTTCCTGCGGGTCGATGCCGTTGCCCAGCGACTTGCTCATCTTGCGGCCTTGGCTGTCCACGGTGAAGCCGTGGGTCAGCAGGCCCTTGTAGGGCGCGCGGCCTTCCAGGGCCGAGGCCAGCAGCAGCGAGCTGTGGAACCAGCCGCGGTGCTGGTCGTGGCCTTCGAGGTACAGGTCGGCCTCGGGGCCGGTATCGTGGTGCACGCTGGGGTGCGTGCCGCGCAGCACGTGGAAGAAGGTGGAGCCGGAGTCGAACCACACCTCCAGGATATCGGTGCTCTTGGTGTAGTGCGGCGCGTCGGCGGCGCCCAGGATCTCCTCGGCCGTCACGCGGCTCCAGGCCTCGATGCCGCCCTTTTCCACGATGTCGGCCGCCTGGTCCATGATCTCCATGGTGCGCGGGTGCAGCTCGCCCGAATCCTTGTGCAAAAAGAACGGGATGGGCACACCCCACGAGCGCTGGCGCGAGATGCACCAGTCGGGCCGCCCTGCGATCATGTCGTGCAGGCGGGCCTTGCCGTTCTCGGGGTAGAAGCTGGTGTGCTCGATCGCGTCCAGGGCGATCTGGCGCAGGGTCTTGGCGGGCTTTTCGCCGGGCTTGGTGAACACGCCTTCGCCCTCATCCATGCGGATGAACCACTGCGCGGCGGCGCGGTAGATCACCGGCGTCTTGTGGCGCCAGCAGTGCGGGTAGCTGTGGGTGATGTCCTGGGTGGCCATCAGGCGGCCGGCGCTGCGCAGCGCCTCGATGATCACGGGCACGGCCTTCCAGATGTGCTGGCCGCCGAACAGCGGGAAGTCCGGCGCGTAGGCGCCGTTGCCCTGCACGGGGTTCAGGATGTCCTCGAGCGCCAAGCCGTGGGCGCGGCAGGAGTTGAAGTCCTCCAGGCCGTAGGCGGGCGAGGAGTGCACGATGCCGGTGCCGTCGTCGGCCGTGGCGTAGTCGGCCAGGTACACGGGCGACAGGCGGCGGTAGCCGGCGTCCACGTCATACAGCGGGTGCTCGAATTCGAGCCCGCCCAGGTTCTTGCCCTCTGTGGTGGCGAGCACGCTGCCCTGCAGTCCGTAGCGCTGCAGGCACGATTCGACCAGCGGCTCGGCCACCAGCAGCAGGCGCTCGCCCGCGTCCACCAGCGCGTAGCGGATCTCGGGGTTCAGGTTCAGCGCCTGGTTGGCGGGGATGGTCCAGGCGGTGGTGGTCCAGATCACCACGAAGGCGTCTTTCGCCAGCGCGGGCAGGCCGAAGGCGGCGGCCAGCCTGGCGGGCTCGTGCGCCTTGAAGGCCACGTCCAGCGTGGTGCTCTTCTTGTCGGCGTATTCGATCTCGAACTCGGCCAGCGATGAGCCGCAGTCGAAGCACCAGTACACAGGTTTCAAGCCCCGGTACACGAAGCCGCGCTCCATCACGCGCTTGAACGCGCGGATCTCGCCCGCCTCGTTGGCGAAGTTCATGGTCTTGTAGGGGTTGTCCCATTCGCCGAGCACGCCCAGGCGCTGGAAGTCGGCCATCTGCTGAGCGATCTGCTCGGTGGCGTAGGCGCGGCTCTTGGCCTGCATGTCGTCGCGGCTCAGGTTGCGGCCGTGCTTCTTCTCGATGGCGTTCTCGATCGGCAGGCCGTGGCAGTCCCAGCCGGGCACGTACAGCGCGTCGAAGCCTTCGAGCTGGCGCGCCTTGGTGATCATGTCCTTGAGGATCTTGTTCACCGCGTGGCCCATGTGGATCTGGCCGTTGGCATATGGCGGGCCGTCGTGCAGGATGAACTTGGGCGCGCCGCAGCGGGCGTCGCGCAGGCGCTTGTACAGGCCCTTGTCCTCCCACTCCTTCACCCAGCCCGGCTCGCGCTTGGGCAGGTCGCCGCGCATGGGGAAGGGCGTGTCGGGCATGTTCAGCGTGGCGCGGTAGGCGCTGGCGGGGGCGTTCTTGGCGGTGGATTCTTCGGACATGGGGGAAACCTTCAAATCAAGGGCGCTCCAGGCGCTGGGCCTGGGGCCTGGAAAGGGGGCAGGGGAATGATGGCGGGCGAAGGCGGCCCGTCAAATTCGGTCGCGCGTGGTCTGGCGGCGGGTTTCGGCGTGGGTGGACGCGAAGTACGCGCGGGCGTCGTCGCAGTCGCGCGCGATGCCGGCGGTCAGGGCGTCGAGGCTGTCGTACTTCAGCTCGTCGTGCAGTTTGTGCAGCAGTTCCACGCGGATGATTTTACCGTAGGCCCCCTCGGCGCCCAGGTGCGCGGGCCATTGCAGGCAGTGCGTCTCCAGCAGCACGCGCCCGCCGTTCACGTCGTCGGGGTCCAAAGAAGGCCGCACGCCCAGGTTGGCCACGCCCGGCAACGGCTCGCCATCCAGCCCATGCACCCGCACCGCGAAGATGCCGCTGGCGGCCGGCTTCCAGTGCGCGAAGCGCAGGTTCAGCGTGCGAAAGCCATCGCCCGCGCCCGTGCGCGACTCGGCCAGCTGGCGGCCCAGCTTGCGCCCGTGCACCACGTGCCCGCTGATGGCATAGGGGCGGCCCAGCAGGCGCGCCGCGCCGTCCATGTCGCCGCGCGCCAGCGCCTCGCGCACGGCGGAGCTGGACACGCGCAGCCCATGCACTTCATAGCTGTTCATGCGCGCCACGTCGAAGCCCTTGGCCTGGCCCGCGGCGTCCAGCATGGCGTAGTCGCCGGCGCGCTGGCGGCCGAAGCGGAAGTCGTCGCCCACCAGCACGTAGCGCGCGCCCAGGCCCTGCACCAGCACCTCGTCGATGAAAGCCTCGGGCGACTGGGCGGCCAGCCGGGCGTCGAAGGGCAGCACCACGGTCTGCTGCACGCCGCAGCGCGCCAGCTCGGTGAGCTTGTCGCGCAGCGTGCCGATGCGGGCGGGCGCCAGCTCGGGCTTGTGGTGGGCACCGGCGAAATAGTCGCGCGGGTGGGGCTCGAAGGTGAGCACGCAGCTCTCCACGCCCCGGTGCGCCGCCTCGCTGTTGAGCAGGGCCAGCATCGCCTGGTGGCCCCGGTGCACGCCATCGAAGTTGCCGATGGTGAGCGCGCACGCGCTGGCGATGCCGGGGTGGTGGAATCCGCGAAAGATCTTCATCAGTTTGTTATCTTTTTGATAGCAGCATGCGCGCGTCCATCAAGCGCAGGACGCCAATTTGTCATGAAATCGGAGTATATTGTGACCCACGGGCTTCCTGGTGCCAGGGCGCCCGCGAGACATCCGCATTCCGAATCCTTGTGATCCCACCGTTCCAGGAGGCGTGTTTTGAAGGTCTTGAAGCTGTCGGCCCAGGGGCTGCCCCAATCTTGGATTTCGCTCGAACAGGCGGTCGTGCACTATGCCGCTGACGAGGTGCGCTGGGAGTCCGGCGGCCGCATCGCCCTGTTCCGCGGCGGGCACAACGCGATCACGGGCGAGCAGTCGGTGATCGCCGTGAACAGCATTATCGGCACCAAGGGCGTGCCGGGCATCAACCCGTTCGACCTCAAGCCCAGCCTCACCAACAGCAAGCTCTTCGCCCGGGACCGCAACGTGTGCGCCTACTGCGGCGGGCATTTCCATGAAGAGCACCTGACGCGCGAGCACATCGTGCCCTTCGCGCGCAGCGGGCAGGACCACTGGATGAACGTAGTCACGGCCTGCCGCCCCTGCAACCACCGCAAGGGGCCGCGCACGCCCGAGCAGGCGCACATGCCGCTGCTGTACGCGCCCTACGTGCCCAGCCTGTGGGAGGACTTCATCCTGCGCAACCGGCGCATCCTGGCTGACCAGATGGAGTTTTTGATGGCGCACGTGCCCAAGTCGTCGCGGCTGCTGAACTGACGGGCGGCGTGGTCCAATCGGGGCTTCTTCCCCGATCCATCCCACCATGATCGTCCGCGACCGGCCCAACGGCCTCCAGCTCTTCCTGATGCTGCGGGGTTCTGTGCTGCAGCGCATCTGGCTTACGCTGCTGCTCAACACCCTGCTGGCCATCGTCGTCACCGTGGTGCACGGCAACCTGTTCACGCTCAAGATCACGGTTACGGCCGTGCCGTTCACGCTGATCGGGCTGCCGCTGGCCATCTTCCTGGGATTTCGCAACAACACGGCCTACGACCGCTACTGGGAGGCGCGCAAGCTCTGGGGCGAGATCACGCTGCGCGCCCGCTCGCTCTCGCGCCAGTGCCAGAGCCTGATCGGCCCCGCGGGCGAACCCCTCGGCCAGCGCGACACCGACGTGCGCGTGCGCATGGTGCACCGTGCCATCGCCTTCGCCCATGCGCTGCGCCTGCATCTGCGCGACCAGCATGACGACGCGGTGCTGCAGCGCTGGGTCACGCCCGCCGAATGGGAGCGGCTGCGCCACGCCATCCAGCGCACCGACGCCCTGCTGCTGGCCATGGGCCGCGACCTGGGCGATTGCGTGCGCGAGGGGCGCATCGACCCGTGCCTGGCCGTGTCGGTGGATGCCACGCTGTCGGCGCTGACGGGCGACGCGGCGTCGTGCGAGCGCATCAAGAACACGCCTGTGCCGTTCTCGTACGCGCTGCTGCTGCACCGCACGGCCTACATGTACTGTTTTTTGCTGCCTTTCGGCCTGGTGGACACCATCGGCTTTATGACGCCCTTCGTGGTCGCCATCGTGGCCTACACCTTCTTCGGGCTCGACGCGCTGGGCGACGAACTCGAAGAACCCTTCGGCCTGGAGAACAACGACCTGCCGCTCGACACCCTTTGCCGGGGGATCGAGATCAGCCTGCTCGAATCCCTGGGCGAAACCGACCTGCCGCCGCCGCTGCTGCCGGTGAACTACCGGCTGACCTGAATCAGAACTTCTTGCGCGCCGTGACGAGGAAGCCCTGCACGGGCTCGTGGTTCTCGTAGCGCAGCACCATGTCCTCGACGTCCACGGTCTCGAAACCCGCCTTGCGGCACAGCGCCAGCACGTGGCTGCGCTTGTGGGCGTAGCGGCCGTTGGCCTGCAGCACCAGGTCGGGACCGTCTTCGGGCGCGGTCTCGCACGAGAAGACCAGCTCGCCCAGGCCCTTGAGGATGCGGTGGGCATTGGGAATAGCTTCGGTCAAGTCCCCGATGTAGATGAACACGTCCAGCGCGGTCATCACGTCGTAGAGATCGCCCGGCGTCTCGCTCAGCGCGTCCAGCAGGTCCACCGTGTGGAAGCGATCGTACACGTTGTGGCGGGCTGCCTGCTCGATCATCTTGGTGGACACGTCCACGCCGATCAGGAAGCCGTCCAGACGCCCCAGGCACACGCCCAGCAGGCCCGTGCCGCAGCCCAGGTCCAGCAGGTTGAGCTTCTTGTCGGGGAAGCGCGCCAGGATCTTGTCGGCCACGATCTTGGGCAGTTGGTAGCGCAGGCCGCGCACCGTGTGCTGGTCATACACCTCGGCCATGCCGTCGAACAGGCTGCGGTTCAGCTCCACGGGCTGGTGGGCCGGCGTAGTCCCGTGGGCCAGCGCGTCATAGTAGGCATAGACCGCATCGCCCGGCGCCAGCTCCAGCAGCGCGGTGGTGTCGGCAATGGCCTGCGCGGGCTGGCCGGCGGCCAGCAGCGTCTGCACGCGGCCCAGCAGGGCTTGCGCGTCCTTCGCGTCCTGGGCGATCAGGCCGTTCCAAACGTCCAGTGCCTCGGCATGCTGGCCCAGGCTTTCGAGGTCGTGCGCCAGCAGGCGGCGCAACTGCACGTCGCCCGGCACCAGCTCCAGGCCCCGGCGCAGGTGGCGCACGGCCATCTCGCTGTGGCCCGCGCGGTGGGCAATGTCCACCACGCCGGCCAGCACCAGCAGGTTCTTGGGCTCCAGTGCAGCGACTTTCTCCGCGGTCTCCACAGCTTCCTTGAACTGGTTCTGGCGTGCCAGCAGCAAGGCCAGTTCCAGCAGGCCGGGGCCCCAGTCGGGGGCCATGGCTACGCATTTGCGCAAGGCCTCGAATGCGCCCTTCACGTTGCCGGATTTCTCGGCCATCAGGCCCGCTAGCATGAAGATGCGGGCGTCGCCCGGCGACTTCTTCTGGGCCTGGTTCAGGGTTTCGGCTGCCTGCTTGAGCTCACCCTTGGCGATCTGGGTGCGGGCGGTTTCAAGGTGCTTGCGAATGGGATCGGCTTGGGGGGCGGTAGTGCTCATGGAAGGACGATGCGGGCGAGTCCGTTATGAAAGCGGAAGTCTCTGCAATAGAAGGGCCGGCCTGCAGGGCCGGCAAGGCAACCGACGATTATCCTGCATTTGCCACGTTTGCCAGTTACGGCAGTGCGTCGCCATCGGCGGAGCTCAAGCGTGGCAGGTGCAGCGTGAAGCGAGTGCCCTGGCCAGGGAGCGAGTCCACGGTGATGTCGCCATCGTGCAGGCGCGCCACCCGCCGGGCGACCCACAGTCCCAGTCCAAAGCCGCGCGTCTCGTCCGAACGGTTGCCGCGCTCGAACTGCTCGAAAATGCGTTGCAATGCTTCGGGCGCCAGCCCCGCTCCGGCGTCGGCTACGCTCACCTCCAGCGAACCCTGCGGGGTCAGGCTTGCAGTGACGGAGATCTCGCCAGCAGGCGCATATTTGACGGCGTTGTCCACGAGGTTGGACAGCGCAATGCGTACCAGCGTTGGATCACAGGTCCACAGCTTGGGGGCGTCGCCCAGGTTTAGCGCGAGGCGATGCCGGGGCGACCAGTGCACCAACTGGGCGGCGTCCTGCAGGACCTCTGCCGTTTGCACTGGTGCGAGTTGCAGCTGAAAGCCCGTGCCCTCCAGCCGCTCGCTTACAAGGCAGTTCTCCACCAGCGTCGTCAGCCGCCGACATGCACGCCGTATCTGGGCTGCTCGCGCCATCTGGCCCTGGGCGTCATCGGTCGGAAAGGAAAGCTGCTCCGTTGCCGCACTGTCGATCACCGTCAGCGGAGTACGGAATTCATGGCTCACCATGTTGAAGAATTGCCGCTGGTCCTGCCGCATGGCGCGTTCGCTGTGCAATGCAGCCTGAAGAGCGTTCTGCGTGTGCAGCAGCTCTGCCGTGCGTTGGCGGACGCGGTCGTCCAGGTCATGCTCGGACTGGGCCAGCGATGCCACCAACTGAGCCTGCCGGGTCATGGAGTCCTGGAACCTCCGTACCAGATCGACACCCAGCGCCACCGCGGTCAGGATGAACAGCAGTAGGGCCTCGACCTGCCAGAGGAACTCGATCTCCACCGAAGCGGGCGCCAGCCCCGTGTATGCGGTCGCGATGTGCAGGCCCAGCAGGCTGTGTAGCGTGTAAGGCACCGCCATCAGCACCCCCACGACAGACCACCCGTGGCGCCAGAGGCTGCACCATGCGACCACGGCGCACAGCGTGGTCCCTGCCCAGGGTATGAAAACAATCGGGCCTGCCCATTCGGTGAAAAGCCCCAGGGGGATGCTGGCCATGGCCAGCAGCGGAATCCACATCAGCACCAGCAAGGCGCGGTCGATGCGGCGCCAGGGTGTACCGCGTGTGAGCAGTTCCCGTCCCTGCCAGACAAAGGCTGCAGGAAGGACGAACACCCCAAAACAGACCCATAGATCGCTCCATCGGCCCCAGGACTCTGGCAGCCACAGCAACCCATATCCGCCCACGTTGATGCCGTGCACCAAGCCCACCACGGCCAGCACCGCCATGGCAATCAGCCTGCGCGTGCGCAAGGCTATCGCGGCTCCGCCAATCAGCAAGGCCAATAGCAGGAGAACCCCCTGGTGTGCGCCCGACGCCCATTCCACCCCCGAGAGCTGCGCCATCAGCCCGGTCGCGGGCCAGATGGCTGCATACATTTGCATGCTGCTGGTGGTCTGCAGCCGCAGCATGGCGCGCTGCCCCGCCATGAACGGGAACACTAGTTGCCTGACATGCACGCGCTGCGCCATCGCGACGGAGTCCCCGCTGTGATGGGCCAGCCAGGGCCCCGGGCCAGGCGTGGTCGGCTGATACAGTGTGACCCGATCCAGGTAGGTCGGCATCACTTCCAGCCACAACCGCTGGCCCCGCGGATATGGAACGGCCTCGGAATCCAGCCGCACCCAATACACGTCACGCGTATAGCCCTTGTTCAACGGCCTGCGCTGCACAGTGAACGCAGTGTCGGGCAGGGCTGCCACTTCCTCCACGGTCAATCTGCCACCGGGGTCGACCAGAACCTGCATCGGTACGTCCGTCCCCAGCCGCCAGCTCTGCCTGGGTTGCGATAGCAGTGACGGGCCGAGGATAAAAAACCCCACCAGACCCACGAGCGCGATGACCCAGACAAAGAAAACCGGAATTGCCAACAATGGTGAAATTCTCGGATTTGTGAGTAATTGTGAGTTTTTGTGCATGGCGTGCGTACTGGCAGGCTGGAACAATTCATCCGACGCCTGATTTCACCATGCAGCAAAGACCCGCTTCCTTCGACGAACACACCATTGCCGTGGTGGAAGACGAAGAAGACATTCGCGGAAATATCTGCAGCTTCTTGCGCAAATCGGGACTTCAGGCCTGGGGCGCCGAATCGGCGGAAGATTTTTATGTGCGCCTGCTGCGTGAAACCGCCGATCTGGTCGTGGTGGATCTCGGTCTCCCTGGAGAAGGCGGGATGAGCCTGGTGCAACGCCTGGCAGCTCAGCAGATGCCTGTAGTGGTGCTGACCGCTAGGGGAGACCTGGAAAGCCGCATCGCGGGCCTCGACGCTGGCGCGTTGCAGTATTTCGTAAAACCCACAGACCTGCATGAACTGGTGGCAGGTATCCGGTCGCAACTGCGCCGTGCCGCGCCGCGCGGAAGAACTGAAGGCGATATGTTGGCGCCCTGGCGCCTGGATCGGCCCGCCGCCTGCCTCGTTGCGCCCAACCTGAGCACCGTGGCACTGACCAGCCGTGAACTGGAGCTGTTGACATGCCTGGTAGCTTCCCAGGGGGCACTTGTCACCAAACAATTCCTTGCCGAAGCCATGGGTGCGGGCGAGGTGGAAGACGGTTTTCATCGCATTGAATCGCAGCTCACTCGCTTGCGCCGCAAGACCCAGGACGCGACGGGTATGGCGCTGCCGGTGCGGGCAGTATTTGGGAAAGGGTTGGTGTTTATGCCATGAGCTGTCGGCTCTGCTTAGCCCACTAAAAAACATGCGCCGCTGCTCACGTGGTACCGGCTCTTTCAGTTTTGCATCGAATCAAGGAGACACTATGAGTATTGCCAAGGCGTTGCGGAGGTTGCCGGGTAGGCTGCCGATGGGCGGTGTCGTGGCCATCCTGGCCGCGTCGTTGTTTGGGGTGCAGCAGGCGGCGGCGCAGACCTGTCAGCCTGAGAAGCTCTACGACATCATCGTAAGCTCGTTCCACCAGTCGGCAGCGCAGCGCACCGATGGCTCCTGGGCTGGGTGGGGGCAGACCATGGGGGTCACCGGGCTTTACAGCAGCCCCAATACGACTTACGCAGGGCAATCTGTACCCCGCCCCATGGATATTGGGCCTGGCGGCACCTGGGCCAATGGCCAAACGGGCCTGACGGGCTACCCGCTCCTGATGGCTGTGGGAAGCCAGTCGAATGCTGAGCAGACCATCGCACTCACTTCCGCGGGCTTGCATGCTTGGGGTACGGTGGGTTCCGTGCTGAATACGGCCAATAAAAGCACAGAGTCGGCGGGTCTCATCACGGTGGCCGATGGCACCTCGAAAGGATTGCCGCTGAACGTCGAACCGGAGGACGTGGCGCAGATGTTCGCCGCCAACAAGCTACTCGCCCTGGTGACAAAAAGCGGGCAGGCCTGGGTGCTGGTCAACGCTTCGCTGACCAACGGTGCGCGCCTGCAGGGCGATGGATCCGCATCGGGCGCAGGCGACAACAAATGGCACCGCGTGAAGATCGATGCTGCGACCAACCTTGCCGACGTCGTCGCCATCCGAGGCCAGGTAGGCGGTAACAGCTATGGCGCCCTGATGGCCCAGACTTCCAGCGGCAAGCTCTACGCATGGGGCAGCACGCCCTATCTGGGCAATGGCTCCGGCGTGCCCGTTGCGACCGGCTATGCCCTGTCTATGACGCTGCCGCAGGAGAGCGGTGCCGATATCACGCCCAAGATGATCGGCGTGACCGGCAACGGCACGTCGGCCAACAACACCATGTTCGTTCTCTCGACCACAGGAACGCTGTACTCGGTGGGGGCCAACAATCAGCGGCAATTGGGCGCCAACCTGACTACGACGGCGGAAACAAGCTGGCAGACCGTCGCGGCGAAGGCTGCGGATGGAACAACCAACGTGAGCATGACGGGCAAGGTGGCCTTCTTCAGCGTGCAAGAGCACGATTCTGGCTATGCCGCCGGCGCCTTGATCACCACGGATGATCTCGTATACACGTGGGGCGGCAACAATGGCGACATGATTGCGCGCCGGAACACGAATGGCGGAACCAACACCACCACCGGCAACTTCCACGTGGGCGAGCCGCGTTCCATTGCCACTTACAACGCCGATGGCTCTGCAAACACCTATGTGACTGGAACAGGCAAGGCTCGCCTTGTCGAAGTTGGTGGGCACACCACGGTGTTCCTGCCTAAGAGCAGCCCGCAGTTCTGTTACGTGGGCCACCAGATCAATGGCAGCATGGGCGATGGCGTGATCACCGGAGCCAGCCAGTATGGATTCAACTGCAAGGCCACTCCGGTTTTGAACATCTGCGGCGCTTCTGGCTTCGACTACGGCGATGCACCCAAAGGCTATGAAAACGGCGGCGGCAGCAACCAGGCGATGCACTTCTATGCCAACGGCGGCGACGATCCCAACGACAATCCTTTGTTCCTCGGCATCAGGGCACCCCAGCAAAATGACGACAACCCCAAGAACGTCGTCAGTGGCACCAAGAATGTGGGCGAGTATGGCGACTACATTGCTAGCCCGGCGGTGATCCTGGAAGAAGACGGCATCATCCAAACATCCGATGATGGCGGTGGTACGTGGTCAACGTCGTTCACCCCTGGCGATGAATTGCCGACCATCTTGGATACGACGACTGACTATAGCCTGAAGGTGCGCTACACCAACACGACCCAGGATTCGGGCGGTAGTTACGTTGCGGGCACTATCCACGCTTGGGTGGATTGGAACAACGACGGTATTTTCCAAACCGCAGAATACGCAACGGCAGTCGCCAATGCCAATACCAGCAGCGGCGAGGCTATTCTCAGTTGGACGGGCTTGACCAACCTGGCGGAAGGCTATCGTTACATCCGCCTGCGCATTACCACGGCGACGACGGTCGATTTGGTCGCCAACCCCCAGGACTACAACAAGAGCTTTCCTGCGGCGAACGTGACCGTTCGAACAAATGAAGATGCACGCTCGCTGGGTTTTGCCCTGGACGGCGAGATTGAAGACCACCGCGTGCGTGTAGTGAAGTCCACGGGTGCCAACAATGTGCCGCCTGTGGCGATTGATGTCACCACCGCGCCCGTTGGCTTGGGCACCACGCCGCAGCGCTTGCTATTGCCAAGCACTTCGAATCCTGCCCCCATGAATGGGTCGGACACCGACGGCACCGTGGTGGCCTACCGCATCATGACCCTGCCCACCAATGGCACCTTGTACTACCTTGACGGCAGTCTCCCCGTGGCAATCACCAGCATTCTTCCTGGCGGGCTGGCGGTGGAGGCCACGACTGAGCTGTGGTATTCCGGCACCGATCCGGCGACGGCAACTTTCACCTTCAAGGCGATCGACGACGACAGCGACGAATCAGCCAATATATCCACCTACACCATTCCCAAGGTCCTGATCGACGCAGTGAATGATGCGGCCACGGCAGTCACTGGCACGGCGAGCATCGCTACCACCGTAGTGAGCAACGACAAGTCTGAGACGTATGACATATCTGGCACTGTGACCGGTTCGCCAGCGTATACCGTCACGAGCTATACCCAGGGCTCCACGGGCACAGTGAGCTGCACTCCCGCGGGTGTTTGTACCTACACGCCCAACACCCCGAACGTTGCGGGCAGTGACAGCTACGAGTACACCATTTGCCTGACGGCTGCCCCGACAGTGTGCGATACGGCCACGGTGACGGTGACCCTGCAAGCGCCGACGATCACTCCCGTGAATGACGTGACCAACACGCAGCCAAGCGCACCTGTGGACATTCCAGTCATCCAGAATGACCGCGGCGATTCGCCGCTCGACCCCGCTTCTGTTACCACCGTGGGGACGACGACGCCTCCGACCAAGGGCAATGTGACCTGTGCAGCAGGCGTGTGTACCTATACGCCTAATCCTGGGCAAACGGGCGTGGACACATTCACCTACAAGGTGTGCCTTGCCGCGCCGAATGGCGCGGTGTGCAGCGAAGCGCTGGTGACGGTGAATATCGGCAGCACCGGCGTGGTGGCGACGGACGATGTGACCAACACGCAGCCGAGCACGCCTAAGACCATTCCCGTGGTCCAGAACGACACGGCGACGGGTGGCGGCACGATTGACCCGAACAGCGTGGCAAAGACCTCCGACCCCGCCAATGGCACGGTGACCTGCACGGCCGGCGAGTGTGTTTACACGCCCAATGCCGGCTTTACGGGCACCGACCAGTTCACCTACAAGGTGTGCCTGGCTGCGCCAAATGGCACGGTGTGCGATGAGGCGCAGGTGACGGTGAATGTCGGCAGTGCTGGGGTGGTGGCGACGGACGATGTGACCAATACGCAGCCGAGCACGCCCAAGACCATTCCCGTGGTTCAGAACGACACGGCGACGGGTGGCGGCACGATTGACCCGAACAGCGTGGCAAAGACCTCTGACCCCGCCAATGGCACGGTGACCTGCACGGCCGGCGAGTGTGTTTACACGCCCAATGCCGGCTTTACGGGCACCGACCAGTTCACCTACAAGGTGTGTTTGGCTGCGCCAAATGGCACCGTGTGCGATGAGGCGCAGGTGACGGTGAATGTCGGCAGTGCTGGCGTGGTGGCGACGGACGATGTGACCAACACGCAGTCGGGTACGCCCAAGACTATTCCCGTCCGCCAGAACGATACGGTGACGGGTGGTGGAGTGATGGACCCGAACAGCGTAGTGAAGGTTACCGACCCCGCCAATGGCGTGGTGGCCTGCACGGCCGGCGAGTGTGATTACACGCCCAACGCCGGCTTTACGGGCACTGACCAGTTCACCTACAAAGTGTGCTTGGCCGCGCCAAATGCCGGAGTGTGCGATGAGGCACTGGTGACGATCACGGTGAGTGCGGCGGGCGGACCGACGCTGGATGCATCAGATGACACAGCCAACACGCCGCCAAGCACTGCCGTGAATGTGCCGGTCACCACCAATGACATTGTCACTGGCGGTGGGACGATAGATCCGGGTAGTGTGGTGACGACCTCCGGTCCTGGCAACGGTGCCGTGGACTGTGTCACTACCCCCGGTGTGTGCCGCTACACACCCAACCCCGGCTTTACGGGCACCGACCAGTTCACCTACAAGGTGTGCCTGCAGGCGCCCAATCAGGCGGTTTGCGATGAAGCCGTGGTGCGTGTGCAGGTGGCGGCTGCGCCGGCGAGTCCGGCAGGGATTCCGACCCTGAACGAGTGGAGCCTGATCATCCTGTCGGCCGCGATAGTCTGGTTGGGCTTGGCTCGTCGGCGCCAGGTTTGAATGAAATAGGCTACCAGCGCTTGTGTATCAAGCGCTGGTAGCTATGACTTCAGTAGTCAAAATAACAAACCCCGCAGGCAGCGCCTGCGGGGTTTGTTATTTGCGGAGAAGGAGCGCGCGATTCAGTGCCGCCCGCCCAGCAGCCCGGCCCCAAGCTTGAGCAGGTCGCCCGCGTCGAACTGACCATCGCCGTTCTGGTCCAGCAGGCTACCCAGCAAGCCACCGCCCAGGCCGCCTTGCTGCTGCACCTGGGCGCGCTCGCGGCCCAAAGTTTGGCCCAGCGCGGTGGCATCGAGGTTGCCGGACTGCACACGGTTGGCCAGGAAGGCCATGACCATGGGGGCCAGCATGGCCAGCAACTGCCCTGCGTTGTTGCCCAGGCCGGTGGCTTGGCCGAGCTGGCTTTCGGCGCGATGCTGGTTGCCGCCCAGGATGTGGCCGAGGATGGCCGCGCCATCGCCCAGCCCGCCCGCGCCGGAGCGGCTGCCGCCGCCTGCGCCGCCCAGCACGCTTCCCAGCAGGTCGCCGAGGCCCCCCAGGCCCTGGGGCGCTGCAGGGATGTGGTCGCGCTGCAAGGCCCCGAAGAGCGCGGCGGCGCCCTGGGGTTGCGCGGCGTTGTTCCCCAAGGCGCCCAGCAGCAGCGGCAGCGCCGCGCCCACGGCAGACTGGATCTGCTGGCCGCTGGCGCCCAGTTGTTGCGCCATCTGCTGCATGGGCGCGCCCTGGAGCTGGCCCATGAGTTCATCGATCATGGATTGCGATGTGGTGTTGGTGTTCATGCGTACGTCCTCTTGCCGTGGTTCCGGATGGCGCAGTATGCATGTCCAGCGGGCCATGGCGCGAGTAGGGCCGGGCGCTGACAGTTTTTGACATTAGGGCGGCCGGCGACGAAAAAGCCCCGCAAGCCCATGAAGAGCCTGCGGGGCCGTGCTGTGAAGGGCTGCCGGGGTATCAGGCGAACACGCCTGCCGTCTCCTGCATGCGTTCGCTCACCTCGCCCAGGTGGTGCAGGGTGTCGCCGTAGGTCATCTCCAGCTGCGTGAGCTTCTTGAAGTAGTGGCTCACGATGTACTCGTCCGTCACGCCGATGCCGCCATGCAGTTGCACGGCCTGCTGGCCTACGAAGCGCATGGACTGGCCCAACTGCACCTTGGCGCGGGCGAGGGCGCGGCGGCGCTCGTCGGCGGGGGCGCCGAGCTTGAGGCTGGCGTAGTAGCTCATCGAGCGCGCCAGCTCCAGCTGCATCTTCATGTCGGCCACGCGGTGGCGCAGGGCCTGGAAGCTGGAAATGAACACGCCGAACTGCTTGCGCTGGTTCATGTATTCGACGGTGATGGCCACGGTCTTGTCCATCACGCCCACGGCTTCGGCGCAGATGGCGGCGATGCCGGTGTCCACGGCCAGCTCCAGCGCGGCCAGGCCGTCGGTGGTGAGCAGGGTGGCGGCGGCGCCGTCCATGACCACCTCGGCGGCGCGGCTGCCGTCCTGCGTGACGTAGCCCCGCGCGGCGACGCCGCTGGCATCGCGTTCCACCAGGAAGAGGGCGATCTTGCCGTCGAGCTGGGCGGGCACGAGGTAGGCGTCGGCCTGGTCGCCGGCAGGGACTATGCTTTTTGTAGCTTTCAGCGTATACCCAGATTGCGCCGGAGCCGCTTTTGCCTCGCAAACGTCGAGGCGGTAGCGGGCCTTGCGCTCCTGCTGGGCCAGCACCACCAGGGCCTCGCCGCTGGCCACGCGGGGCAGCCAGGCCGACTGCACGGCGGTGGGCGCGTAGTGCGACAGCACGCTGCTGGTGATGAAGGCCTGGGCGATGGGCTCCAGCACGATGCCGCGGCCCAGTTCCTCGGCCACCACCATGGCATCGATGGCACCCTGGCCCATACCGCCGTGCGCCTCGGGCACGGTGAGGGCGGTCAGTCCCAGCTCGGCCAGCTCGTTCCAGGCGGCGCGGTCGAAGCCGCCCGCGGCCACGGCGGCGCGGCGGCGCTCGAAGCTGTAGCCCTTGTCCACCCACTTGCGCACGGCGTCGCGCAGCTGTTCCTGGTCGTCGGAAAAATCGAAATCCATGTTCTTGTCTCCTTAGCCCAGAACCGTCTGCGCGACGATGTTGCGTTGAACTTCATTGCTGCCGCCATAGATCGTGGTCTTGCGCAGGTTGAAGTAGGTCGATGCCAGCGGGGCATTGGCCGCCACGCCGCCCGGGAAGTTGCCTTGCCAGCCGGCTTCCATGGCCTCTTCGATGAAGGGCAGGCTGAAGGGGCCGGCGGCCAGCATCATCAGCTCGGCATAGCGCTGCTGGATCTCGCTGCCGCGGATCTTGAGCAGGCCGGCGATGTCCAGCGAGTTCTTGCCGCTTTTCTCGGCCGAGAGCACGCGCAGCACCAGCATTTCCAGCGCCACGATGTCCACTTCGAGCAGCGCGATCTGGTCGCGGAAGCGCTGGTCGTCCCACACGCCTTCGGCCTTGGCGATGCGCTTGAGGCGCTCCAGCTCGCGCTTGCTGCGATTCACGTCGGCGATGTTGGTGCGCTCGTGGCTGAGCAGGTGCTTGGCATAGGTCCAGCCCTTGTTCTCCTCGCCGATGAGGTTCTCGGCGGGCACCTCGACGTTGTCGAAGAACACCTCGTTCACCTCGCACTCGCCGTCCAGCAGCTTGATGGGGCGCACGGTGACGCCCTTGGACTTCATGTCCAGCAGCAAGAAGGAGATGCCGGTCTGCGGCTTGCCCTCGGTGCTGGTGCGTACCAGGTTGAACATCCAGTCGCCGTACTGGCCCAGTGTGGTCCAGGTCTTCTGGCCGTTCACGATGTACTTGTCGCCCACGTGCTCGGCGCGGGTCTTGACGCTGGCGAGGTCCGAGCCCGAGCCCGGCTCGCTGTAGCCCTGGCTCCACCAGACTTCGCCGCTGGCGATGCCGGGCAGGAAGCGCTGTTGCTGCTCGGGGCTGCCGAAGGCCATGATCACCGGGGCCACCATCACGGGGCCGAAGGGGATGATGCGCGGCGCGCCGGCCAGTGCGCACTCTTCCTCGAACAGGTGCTTTTGCACGGCGGTCCAGCCCGGGCCGCCGAATTGCTTGGGCCAGCCGAAGCCGAGCCAGCCCTTCTTGCCCAGGATCTTGGCCCAGCCCTGCATGTCCGCGCGGGTCAGGCGCAGGGCGTTGTGGACCTTGTGGGAAATCTCCTGCGGGAGATGGGCGCGGACCCAGGCGCGAACTTCTTCGCGGAAGGCCTGCTCTTCGGGGGTGAATGCGAGATCCATGCGGTGCGTCTCCTATTGAGTTCTCGTTTGTAGCACGGTCGTGCTTTTTAAGGCTGTCCAGACGGCGACACGCCGAGCTCGTCGGCCATGCGCTGCACCAGCGTGCGCAGCGCGGCCACCTCGGCTTCGAGTGCTTCCACGCGGGCCTGCAGGCCGGGGGCGCCGCCGGTGCTGCTGGCCGGGCCTGTCCCCGTGCCGGCATCCACGGGGCCGCAGAGCAGGTGTGCCCAGCGCTGCTCGCGCGCACCGGGCGCGCGGGGCAGCAGCACGACCAGCGGGCCGCCCTTGTCGGGGCTGCGCTCCTGCAATTCGTCCAGGAAAGCCTCGACCGAGGAAATGTCGGCAAAACGGTACCAGCGCTCGGCGTTGATGCGCAGCTCGCCCGCCGTCTGCGGGCCGCGCAGCATCAGGAGGCCCAGCAGCACGGCCGACTGCTCGGGCACGCCCACGCCGCGCTGGAAGTTGTGCTCCCACCGCGTGGTGCGGCTGCCGCTGGTCTCGAAGGCCAGCGTCAGGAGCTTGAGCGAATCCAGCGCTTCCTGCGCCTCGGCGTCGGTCAGGTTCATCACCGGGTCGCGGCTGGTCTTCTGGTTGCAGCCGGTGACCAGTCCGTTGAGCGACATGGGGTAGCTGTCGGGCACGGTGCGGGCCTTTTCCATCAGGGTGGCGAGCACGCGGGCTTCGTTGGGGGTCAGGGGGCGGGTGGCGGGGTCGAAAGGCATGGCTGGGATAATTGGCGGCAAATGAAGAACATCGTGATTTTGATCTCTGGCGCGGGCTCCAACATGGCCGCCATCGTGCGCGCCGCGCAGCAGGAGAAGTGGGAGGAGCGCCTTGGCGCCCGGGTGGCGGCCGTGGTCAGCAACAAGCCCGATGCCGCGGGGCTGGTGTTTGCGCGCGAGCAGGGCATTGCGGCCGAGGTGCTGGACCACAAGGGATTTGCCAGCCGCGAGGCCTTCGATGCCGAGCTCGCGGCCCGGATCGACCGGCATGCGCCCGCGCTGGTGGTGCTGGCCGGCTTCATGCGCATCCTCACTCCGGGCTTCGTGGCGCGCTATGCGGGGCGCCTGGTCAACATCCACCCTTCGCTGCTGCCCGCCTTCACGGGCCTGAACACGCACCAGCGCGCCATCGACGCGGGGTGCCGGTTCGCGGGCGTCACCGTGCACCAGGTCACGGCGGAACTCGACGTGGGGCCGATCCTGGACCAGGCCGTGGTGCCGGTGCTGCCCGGCGACACGGCCGACACGCTGGCGGCCCGGGTGCTCACGCAGGAGCATGTGATCTACCCCCGCGCCGTCAGGGCGCTGGTGCAACGGCTGTAGCCTCCAGGGAGCAGCACCAGCTATAGGGTGCTGACCACTTCGGCGTCGTTCTTCTCCAGCACCTCGCGCACGCGTTCCGTCTGCTGTGCATCGGTGGGATGGGCCACCACCGCCCACTGGTTCTGGCGCAGCGCCGAGCGCACGCGGGTGATGAGCCGCACATGGTCAGGCCGCAGCGTCAGCAGCCCGCCCAGCAGTAGCCCGAAGGTAGTGGCAAAGCCCACGATGGCGATGAATGCCAGCAGCGGGCTGCTGGCCACCATGGGCTGGCCCGCGCGCCAGAACCACATGAACAGTGCCAGCCCCGCCACCGCGCCGGCCAGGCCGGCCACCAGGTGGGCCTGCAGGAAGGTGCGGGCGATGCCCCGGCTCTCGGGCTCCAGCGCCCGGCCCACCAGTTCCTCGCGCGAGCGGCGCGCGTCCTGCGGGCCCAGCAACCGGACCTGGCGCGCGTTCACGGCGCCGGAGCGCAGTATCTGGTCCACACAGGCCTCGGCCTGGCGCTGCAGCGCGAACAGGCCGGCCACCTTGGTAATGGAGCGTTCTCCAAACAATCCTTGCAACACGTAGCCCATGGCGCGTCTCCTGCTTTCGGGTTCACGGAACCAAAGTTAGGCAGGAAACCGCTCACGGTGTGTAGGACGTGGCGGAGGCGGCAGGTAGGTGGCGCCCTTGCCGCAAATTGCTATTCAAAGAATAGCTGCTGGCGCTTGATGGATAAGCGATGTAGGCCAATTTGAATCATATTTTTTCGGCGCCGTCGCTGCACCGCTCGAAGCGCGGCCGCAGCACGCCGTCCACCCGCACCTGCTCTTCGAACATGGCTGCGGGCCGCACCCACAGGCCGCGCTGGCCATACAGGGCGCGGTACAGCGTCATGGGTTCCAGGGTTTCGCTGTGGCGCACCGTGTCCAGCACCTCGTAGAGCATGCCCTTGTAGTGGCGGTACAGGCCCGGAGGCGTGCGGATCAGTGCGGGCAGATCGTCGTCGTTCATGGTTCGTTAGGATGGCGGGTTCGAAAAATAAGAGGGAAAACCGTGGACCAGGCAGATTTTGTGCACATGGTGCGCATGAGCGAGCATGCCAGCGCCGAGAACAGCAGCGCCTACCGGCGCAGCGTGGCGGCTTTTGCCGCGCTGGGCTATGCCTGGGTGCTGGGCTGCCTGGCGCTCGCGGCGGGCATGGTGCTGTGGGTGCTGCCGCAGCTGCTGCAGGGGCGCTTCCGATTCTGGATGGTGTGGCTGCTGATCGCGGCGGTGGGGCTGCTGTGGACGAGCCTGCGCGCCCTGTGGGTGCGGCTGGAGGCGCCCGAGGGCGTGGAGATCACCGCGCTGGAGGCACCCGAGCTCTTCGAGGCGCTGGAGCGCATCCGCCGCAAGATCAAGGGGCCGCCCATTCACAAGGTCTGGCTGAACGACGAGTTCAACGCCGGCATCCAGCAGGTGCCGCGCTGGGGCCTGCTGGGCGGTGCGGTGAACCACCTGACCATCGGCCTGCCGCTGCTCATGGCGCTGGACCGGCCGCGCTTCCTGGCCGTGCTGGCCCATGAATACGGCCACCTGCGCGGCGACCATGGCCGGTTCGCCGCGTGGATCTACCGCACCCGCCTGTCGTGGATGCGCCTGAACCACAGCCTGGCCGACGACGAAGGCCCGGTGGCCGCCGCCACGCAGGCCTTCATGCGCTGGTACTTCCCGCGCTTTTGCGCCAAGACCTTCGCGCTGGCCCGCCAGGACGAATACGAGGCCGACCGCATCGCGGGTCGCCTGCTGGGTCGCGAAGTCGCCGCCGCCGCGCTGGCCGAGATCGAGATCCGCGGCGCCTGGCTGCAGGCCGAGTTCTGGGGCAACCACTGGTGCGCCGCCGCAGGCAACCCGCTGCCGGTGGGGCCCTACCGCAGCATGCGCCGCCGCCTGGCCGAGCCGCCCGACGCGGCCTTCGCCAACGATGCGCTGCGCCAGGCGCTCAAGCGCCTGAGCAGCGTGGACGACACCCACCCGGGCCTGCGCGACCGCATCGAGGCGCTGGACGCCGCGCCCACGCTGCCCGACTGGTCGCGCGGCAACGCCCTGGCCCTGCTGGGGCCCGAAGCCAAGCGCTGGGTGGCGCACTTCGACAAGCAATGGTGCCGCGATAACGCCACGGAATGGAAGCAGCACCACGCCTGGCTGGGCCGGGTGCGCGCCCGCGCCGAGGCCCTGGCCGCATCCATGGCCCAGGCCAGCGCGGCCGAACTGGTGGAGCTGGCACGCCTGCAGCGCCACCTGGACCCGCGCGCCGATGTGCGCCGCCTGTACGAGACCGCGCTGGAGCGCAGCGCCGAATACCCCGCCGCCCTGCGCGGGCTGGTGCCCTGCCTGCCCGAGGACGACCGCGACGGCAAGCTCATGCTGCTGCACCGGCTGTGGGAAGCCGGCAGCAGCGACCGCTACTGGGCCGCCCGCACCGCGCTGGCCGAGCTGGAAACCCCGCGCCTGGGGCTGGAGCACGATGCTGCCGCCTTCAAGCAGTGGCGCAAACGGCTGGAGCGCGCGCAGGAGTCCGAGGAACGCGCCTGGGAAGAGCTCTCGGGCACGCCGTTCTTCAGCCAGGTCACCCGGCACGACCTCAGCGCCTTCGAGCTGGCCGAGCTGCAGGCGGAGCTGGCCCGCTGCGCCCCCGTGGCCCGCTGCTGGCTGGTGCGCAAGAACCTGCGCGAGCACCCGCAGCGCCGGGCCTACCTGGTGTTCGTGGACCTGCCGGGCATGGACGACGAAAGCCGCTACCACCTGTGCCGCAGCCTGGAGCGCAACCTCAGCCTGCCGGGCCCGGCGCTCGCGCTGTGGGCGGGCGAGTCGCCGAGCTTGAAGGAAATCCAGCGCTACGCGTTCGATCCGGTCTTCAGCCGCTGAAAGACGGGGAGGGGAGGATGCAGCCCGCGATGGGACAATCGGGGTATGCATCCCAAAGCCCTTCTCGACGCCTGCGCTGAACTCGTCCGGCTCACCCTCACCTTCGAACACCCCGCCGACGCGGTGGTGTCGCGCTACTTCCGCGACCACCGGGGCCTGGGGCCCCGCGAGCGCGCCACGCTGGCCGAAACCGTCTACACCGTGCTGCGCAAGAAGCTGCTGTTCGACCACTTCGCGCCCTCGGGCTCCGGCCCCAAGGAGCGCCGCCTGGCCATCCTGGGCTTCCATGGCCCGCGCGACTTCCTCAAGAGCGCGCTGACCGAGCAGGAGAAGCACTGGCTGGACCAGTGCGACGCCGTCCAGCCCGCCGACCTGCTGGAGCGCCACCGCCACAACCTGCCCGAATGGCTGGTGCAGCCGCTCAAGGATCAGTTGGGGGATGGGAAGGAAGGGGGTTTCTGGCCCCTCGTGGACAGCCTGGCGCAGGGCGCGCCGCTGGACCTGCGTGTCAACGTATTGAAGGAAAAACGGGTAGAAACCCAGAAGGAGCTTGCGCAAGCAGCTATCAAATCAGTAGCTACGCCGTATTCGCCCTGGGGCCTGCGCATCGAGGGCAAGCCTGCGCTGACCAAGCTCCCCGCCTTCACGCGCGGCGCCATCGAGGTGCAGGACGAAGGCTCCCAGCTGCTGGCGCTGCTGCTCGACGCCAAGCGCGGCGAAATGGTGGTGGACTTTTGCGCGGGCGCCGGCGGCAAGACGCTGGCCATCGGCGCGGCCATGCGCAGCACCGGGCGCCTGTATGCGTTCGACGTGTCGGCCCACCGGCTCGAAGCCCTCAAGCCCCGGCTGGCGCGCTCGGGCCTGTCGAACGTGCATCCCGCCGCCATCGCGCACGAGCGCGACGAGCGCATCAAGCGCCTGGCGGGCAAGATCGACCGCGTGCTGGTCGATGCGCCGTGCTCCGGCCTGGGCACCTTGCGGCGCAACCCCGACCTCAAGTGGCGCCAGTCGGCCAAGGCCGTGGAGGAACTGACCGCCAAGCAGGCGGCCATCCTGGAGAGCGCTGCCCGCCTGCTCAAGCCGGGCGGACGCCTCGTGTATGCCACCTGCAGCATCCTGCCGCAGGAGAACGAGGCCATCGTCGAGGCCTTTGGCGCGGCGCACCCCGACTTCGTGCCGCTGGATGCGGGGGACGTGCTGCAGCAGCTCAAGGTGGAAGGTGCCCAAAGCCTGTGCAGCGGCGGCGCATCGGGCCATGGTTATTTGCGCCTGTGGCCCCATCTGCACCAGACCGATGGGTTTTTCGCCGCGATCTGGACGAAAAAAGGCTGAGTTACCACCCTAAATTACGTTAACTAGCGTAAATACTGGGGATACCTCTCGCTCCCCGGGAGGGTGCCCCTCTAAAATCGGACACCTGTTCCGCTGGCGGGCAGGATCTCCTTTGTTGTCGTAGCAAGTAAGGCTTCTTGAATATGTTGTTACCCGATTGGGCTGCGCTGAATGCCGCCATTGACTGGCTGGGCCATGGGCTGTGGAATCTGGCCTGGTGGCAGATCATTCTGTACACCCTGGCGACGACCCACATCACCATCGCGGCGGTCACGATCTTCCTGCACCGCGCCCAGGCCCACCGGGCGCTGGACCTGCATGCCATTCCCTCGCACTTCTTCCGCTTCTGGCTGTGGATCGGCACGGGCATGGTCACCAAGGAATGGGTGGCCATCCACCGCAAGCACCACGCCAAGTGCGAGACCGAGGACGATCCCCACAGCCCCCAGACGCGTGGGCTGGACACCGTGATGTGGCGCGGCGCCGAGCTGTACCGCGCCGAGGCCGCCAACCCCGAGACGATCAAGAAGTTCGGCCACGGCACGCCCAATGACTGGATGGAGCGCAACGTCTATACCCGCTTCGGCTGGCAGGGCGTGGGCCTGATGCTGATCCTGGACCTGGCGCTCTTCGGCGCCATCGGCGCCGCCGTGTGGGCCGTGCAGATGCTGTGGATTCCGTTCTGGGCCGCCGGCGTGGTCAACGGCGTGGGCCACTTCTGGGGCTACCGCAACTTCGAGGCCACCGATGCCTCCACCAACCTCGTGCCCTGGGGCGTGGTGATCGGCGGCGAGGAGCTGCACAACAACCACCACACCTACCCGACCTCGGCCAAGTTCTCGGTCAAGAAATACGAATTCGACATCGGCTGGGTCTACATCAGCCTCATGCAGAAGATCGGCTGGGCCACCGTCAAGAAGGTGCCGCCCAAGCTGCAGCTGGGCGAGGTCAAGCCCGTGGCCGACGAGAAGACGCTGGAGGCGCTGATCGCCAACCGCTACGAGGTCATGGCCGGCTATGCGCGCGGCATCCGCAAGGCCTGCAAGGACGAGATCGCCGCCCTCAAGGCGCGCAAGGCCGACGTGTCGGTGCTCCAGGCCGCCAAGCGCTGGCTGCACCGCGACGTGGAAAAGGTGCCCGCCGTGGCCTTGCCCCAACTGACCCAGGTGCGAGCAGCCCACCCGGCGCTCGACAAGATGGTGACCATGCGCGAGGAGCTGCGCCAACTGTGGCTCAACACCTCGCACTCGCGCGAGCAGCTCACGGCCGACTTGCAGGCCTGGTGCCGGCGTGCGGAGGAAAGCGGCATTGCCGCGCTGCGCGACTTCTCCATCAGCCTGCGCGCCGCCCGCGCCTGAATACGCTCAGGATGCGCTCGGATGTGGCCGGGACACATCCGGTTGTCCGTGCGCATCCCAAGGTGAAGCCAGGCGCAGGCTGGGTGCGGCCCGAGGCGCAATAAGAACACAATGAAGATCGTTTCCATCATCGGCACGCGGCCAGAGGCCATCAAGATGGCGCCCGTGCTGCGAGCCCTCTCCCATACCAAAGGGGTGGAGTCCATTGTCTGTACCACGGGCCAGCATCGGTTCATGCTGGAACAGGTGCTCACATTGTTCGATATCAGGGCGGACCATGACCTGGACGTCATGGTCGAGGGGCAGACGCTCAACGGCCTGAGCGCCCGCATCCTGGAGCGGCTCGACCCCGTGCTGGACCACGTGCGCCCGCAGCGGGTGCTGGTGCATGGAGACACCAGCACGGCCATGGCGGCGGCCCTGGCCGCGTTCCATCGCAAGATTCCAGTGGGACATGTGGAAGCGGGGCTGCGCACCGGCTCCCTCGCCGAGCCCTGGCCCGAGGAGTTCAACCGCCGCATGGTGGATGTGATTGGCGACCACCTGTTCGCCCCCACCGAGCAGGCCCGGGACAACTTGTTGGCCGAACGCCTCTCAGGCCAGATCCACGTGACCGGCAACACCGTGATCGACGCCTTGCAGGTGGTGGCGGACCAGCTGGACCAGCATCCGGCATTGCGCGAGCAGATCGACGGTCGGCTGCCCCGGCTGGCTCCGGACGCGCGGATGGTGCTGGTCACAAGCCATCGCCGCGAGAATTTCGGAAAAGGGTTGGAGGGCATCTGCGAGGCCCTGCTCGCCATCGCCCGGCATGCGGACGCCGAGGTGGTCTATCCGGTGCACCTGAACCCCCAGGTGCGGGTGCCGGTGGAGCGCATGCTGGGCGGCGTGCCGCGCATTCACCTGATCGCGCCCCAGGACTACCTGGGCTTCGTGCGCCTGATGCAGCGTGCATCCGTGGTCCTCACGGATTCCGGAGGGGTGCAGGAAGAAGCGCCATCGCTGGGGAAACCGGTGCTGGTGATGCGCGATGTGACCGAGCGGCCGGAGGCCGTGCGTGCGGGCACGGTGCGCCTCGTCGGCACGCACGCCGAGACCATCCGATCCCAGGTCGCCCTGCTGCTGGACGATGAAGGCGAATACCAGCGCATGGCGCGCTGCACCAATCCTTATGGCGATGGCCGGGCGAGCGAACGCATCGTGGCGGCACTGTGCGGCCGGCCGGTGGAGCCCTTCGTGGACCGTTCTGGATCGGACTGACCGATGGAAGCGTTGTCGTGGACGGGCGGGCTGGCTGCATACCATCGGCAACTGGAGTTGGCCACGGCCATCGTGGCCGTCATCGTGCTGTTGTCCAGCATCGATGATCTTTTCATCGACGTATGGTTCTGGGTGCGCGCGGCATGGCGCAAGCTGCGGGTGCAGCCCCGCTACAAGCCGCTCACCGCCGAGCAGCTGCGGGCCCGCCCCGAGCAGCCCATTGCCATCATGGTGCCCGCATGGCAGGAGTACGACGTCATCGCGTCCATGATCGAGAACATGGTGGCTACGCTGGAATACCGCAATTTCATGGTGTTCGTGGGCACCTACCCCAACGACAGCCGGACCATCGACGAGGTCGAGCGCATGCGTCGCCGCTACAAGCAGCTCGTGCGCGTGGAGGTTCCGCACGACGGTCCCACCTGCAAGGCGGACTGCCTCAACTGGATCATCCAGGCCATCATGGCCACCAGCCAGAAGCGGGACATCGAGTTTGCGGGCGTGGTGCTGCACGACAGCGAGGACGTGCTGCATCCTCTGGAACTCAAGTACTACAACTACCTGCTGCCGCGCATCGACTTCGTCCAGTTGCCGGTCACGTCGCTGGAGCGCGGCTGGTTCGAATGGATAGCAGGTACCTATATGGATGAATTTGCCGAATGGCATGCCAAGGACCTGGTGGTGCGCGAGAGCATGTCCGGCATGGTTCCTTCCGCCGGCGTGGGAACCTGTTTCTCCTGGAGGGCCGTGCAGGCATTGACGCAGGAAACGCACAACCAGCCTTTCAACACGGACACCCTCACCGAGGACTATGACGTGGGCACGCGCCTGGCGCGCATGGGAATGAAGCAGATATTCGGCAAGTTCCCCGTCGAGTACGAGATTCAGCGCCGGCACTGGTTTGGCCTGGCAGGTACCAAGAAGCTCACGCTGACGATGCCGCTCGGAGTGCGTGAATTCTTTCCCAACACCTTTCGCACGGCCTATCGGCAAAAGGCGCGCTGGACCCTGGGCATTGGCCTGCAGGGCTGGCAGCAGGTCGGCTGGGCGGGCTCCCTGGCTGTGAAGTACCTGCTGTTCCGCGACCGCAAGGGCTTGATCACCTCATTCGTCTCTATCGCGGCCTACCTGATCTTTGCCAACTACATGCTGCTGTGGCTGCTGAGCGTGGCGGGATGGTGGAGTGTCTATCTGCCGCCCATCCTGGCTTTGGACGGCTGGCTTGGCGTGGTCATCGGTCTGAATGCCGTGGCCTTGCTGCTGCGTGTGGTGCAGCGCGCCTATTTCGTGGGGCGCATTTATGGATGGGAGCATGCGCTGCTGTCGATTCCGCGCATGGTCGTGGGCAATGTGGTCAACGCGGCGGCGGCGGCACGTGCATGGCGATTGTTCCTGCTGAACAAGCTGCGGGGGCAGCCCCTGGTGTGGGACAAGACCATGCACGATTTTCCGTCCACGGACCAGTTGAGCCTGCAGCGGCACCGCCTGGGGGATCTGCTGATGAAGTGGCAGGCCATAGAAACCCGCCAATTGGACGAAGCGCTGGCCCTCCAGGGCGCAAGCAAGGGTGTGCCGCTGGGCCGCATCCTCGTGCACAGGGGCTGGCTGGACGAGGAAACCCTCGCCGAGGCCTTGGCGTACCAGGCAGACCTGCCCAGGATCGATCTGGCTGCCGTCGATTGGAAGCCTGTCATGGGGCGTTTTCCGATGGACCAGAGCATTCGGCTGCGTGCGCTGCCAGTGGCCGATGGGCCGCCCGGAACAGTTCACCTGGCTGTTGCCGCGCCGTTGGGCAGCCAGGCGTTGGCGCAGCTTCAGGCGCTTGGCTATGCCACCGTCAAGCAGTCCATTGCCCGCGAAAGCGAGATCGCCCAGGGTTTGCGGATGCTCCGGGGGATTGCAGATCAGGGCCCGATGGAACGGGTTCCGCTGCTGGGAGATCTTCTGGTGGAGCATGGCCTGATTGCCCGCCAGGATTTCGAGGAAGCGCTGGCTGGGTACCGCTCCGATGCCGATGGGTTGATCGGAGAATACCTGGTGCGCTGTGGCGTATTGTCGCGTGAAGCCTTGGTGCGCGGGCTGGCGCTGCGTGACCAGGAGGCTGTTGCCATGGCGGGAGCTGCTGCATGAAAGCCCTCGCAAATAGCCGATCTTGGAGGTATTGGGCGGCCGGGATGCTGTTGGCGGCGCTCGCGCATGGACCCGTACTGGCACAGGCCGAATTGACGGGAGAAGCATGGCGCCATGCCGACCAGGCGTACCGCGCGTTCGCACGCAAGGATTTCAAGCGCGCAGTGCGCGAGGCGGAACGGGCCGCGCAATTGCGCCCGGACCTGCCTCGACTGAGATTGCTGGTGGACACGGCCCGCAAGGCATTGGACGCCGAACAGGCCCGCCAGTCGGTGCAGAACGACCCGTTGGCCCAGGTGATCCAGCGTGCCCGCAGCCTGCAGGCACAGGGGCGCTTGCAGGCGTCGCTGGCGGCGTGGGATGAGGCTTTGCGCCTGCAGCCGCAGGACGCGCAGTTGCAGGCGCAACGCCGGTATGTAGCGCGCTCCCTGGCCCTGCCCGTGGCGCAGGAGGCCTATGACGCCTTCGCACGAGGTGACATGGCCGGGGCGGCCCAGCGGATGGAGCGGGCCCTGGAATGGGATCCGGATCCATTGGAGTGGCATGTGTTGCGCGTGGATGCCCTGCTCGCGCAGGGAGCGCTGGAGCCTGCGCGCGAAGCAGTCCGGGACGCATTGCAAAAGCATTCGCAGCAATCCGCGCTGCTGCTGGCGCAGGCTTACACAGAGCGGAATGCCGAGATACTGCAACCTCGGCAGGCAGAGCCCGATACGGCGCGGCTCGCCGCCGATCTGGCCCTGGCCGTTGGCGACGGACCTGCGGCTTTGCGCCAGATCCAAGGGCTGCGTGGCCAGGACCCGGAGGGTGCCAGGGAACGGGAACTGCTGGCCCAGGCCCTGGTGTCAAATGTTGGCGATGCAGCCTCCCTGGCCGTGCTGCAGGTGCGCCCGCCACCTCCGCGCCTGCATTGCACGCCTGCAGCCGATGGCTCCATGCAATGCGATGCCAGTTACGACTTCAGCCCCATGCGGGCGGTGGCCGATGCGGTCTATGCCGGAACGGCGGCGGGCCGCTGGGAAAGCATTCGTGCCGCGACCGATCTGCTGGTGCAGTGGCAGCCGGGACATATCGGCTACAGGCAATGGCAAGTCACGGCCCTGGTGGCTGTGGGACAGGTCGATGCAGCACGACAGGCCGCGCAGCAAGGGCTGTCCGCCATGGACCCAGCGCTGTGGCGCTTGTCGGACGTGGAGATGGCAACCCTCGCCCATGTCGCCGAAGACTATGGCCGCGAAGCGCAAGCCTATGCGGCGGCCGATGATGCGGGGACTCTTACCGACACGCAGTTGCAGGATGCCGGCTATGCCGCGGAGCGGGTGGGCGACTCGCGCGTGGCAGCTTCCCGCTTCCGGCGCGTCATCGCCGCGCAGCAAGCGGGAAAGCTGGCACTGGAACCGCAGAAGCTGCAGGATTTCCGGGTGGCCGTGGGTGCGTTGGAGCGCACCTGGGGGGCTTCGGCGGGAGTGTTTGCCAGCGGCGGCGGGGCCAGCCTGCCGGGAGCATCGGCAAGCACGGGTCGCAGCGTGCAAATGGCGGCCGAGTGGTTCTGGCGGCCAGAGCCCTGGCGGGGCTACGGTACGCACACTGATCTGTATGTGCGTGGCACGGGAAATCTGTACTCCGCTGCCGGAGAGCGCACCGGCTGGGCTTCGCTGCAACCCATTGTCGGCCTGCGGGCCAAACCCTTGGCTGAACACAATCTGGTCCTGGCTGGCGAGCGCTTGTTCAAGGCCGGAGTGGGGACCCGTGACGATTGGCTGGTGCGCATGGCCTATTCGGCCACGCACCAGATGCTGGGGCCGGTCGCCGAGCACCGATGGATGACCACTGACGGATATGCGGAGGCCGGACGCTACCTGCGTTCGGAGGAAAGCTATTTCACGTCCGAACTGCGCCATGGCCCCCAATGGCGGCTGGCTGCGCGCTCCGGCGGCGACTGGACGCTGTGGGGCTATGGGGTGCTTGCCGTGGACCGCAACAATGTCTATGCGACGCCCTGGTCTGCCAGTGCCGGGCTGGGCATTGGGTTGCGCCGCTGGTTGCGCGACGACGCCTACAACGCGGGGCGATCGTGGCTCGACCTGGTGGTGCAGTACCGCAAACCGATTCACGGCGATCCGCGCAACAGTGGCTGGGTGCTGCGCCTGAACTGGAACCATTGAGTGTGGCGCCCATGAAGGACTTCGTTCTGCGCCGGCGCTCCCTGTTGGCTGCGTCCCTGGGCGGGCTCAGTGCCTGCGCGAACCAGCCGCTCAGCGCTGCAAATGCCGGCTGGATCCAGGGCGTGGTCTGGCAGCCGGACGCTGCCACCATGGACCCGTATGGATCCTGGCACCGCCTGGGCGCGCGGGAATTGCTGGTGCAATGGTTCACAGCGCGGCAGGCTGACGGGACCGTCCTGCAGACTTCGGCGCAATGGGAGCGGCTGGTGCGTGAACCCTGGGCGCGGGAAATCATTCTCGGGCTCGCCACGGACGTGGATGAGCCCCGGGCGCGCCGTGACGTCGAATCGTTGATCGCGGACTCACTGGCGCTCACGCGCTCGGCCCTGCCGTTGCGGCCGGCAGCCTGGTACTTCCCGGTGGAGGCCGATCCCAGTTGGACGGATGCACCGCGTCTGGGCGCAGGGCTTGCCGTGCTTCCACGGCCGCTGTGGATCAGCGTCTACGACAACAGCAACGTGGGCCCCCAGGCCCTCGTGGCGTGGCTGCGTGGCTGGCTGCCCTCCGATGTGGGCGTGTTCTTCCAGGACGGCGTGGGGTTGCACACCCGGACGCCGGCTGTTGCGATGCAGTACCTGGAGGCTTTGCAGCAGTCCTTGGGTGAAACGCGCGTGCGGCTGATTGCCGAAGCTTTCCGCTCCGTGGGCCAGGGCTTGCGCAGCGCCACGGCCGACGAACTGATGGGGCAACTGGCGTGGTACCGGAAGGCACCGGTCCATGTGTTCGACGGCCCGCACTATGTCACTCCTGCGATGGTGGAGGAGATGCTGGCCACGCCAGCGCAGCGGTAGGAGGCCGGCCGTAGGCCAAAGAAAAAGCCGCCGGGCATTTGCCGGGCGGCTTTTTAAGGAGAGAGGCCGAATTACTTCAGCTTCATTTCCTTGTATTCCACATGCTTGCGAGCCTTGGGATCAAATTTCATGATCAGCATCTTCTCGGGCATCGTCTTCTTGTTCTTGGTCGTGGTGTAGAAGTGGCCGGTACCCGCAGTGGATTCCAGCTTGATCTTGTCGCGTCCGCCTTTGCTTGCCATGGTGCTTCTCCTTAGGCTTGGCCACGTGCGCGCAGGTCTGCGAGCACCGAGTCGATACCGTTCTTGTCGATCAGGCGCAGGGCAGCGCTCGATACGCGCAGGCGCACCCAGCGGTTCTCGCTCTCGACCCAGAAACGGCGGTATTGCAGGTTCGGCAGGAACCGGCGCTTGGTTTTGTTGTTGGCGTGGGAAACATTGTTCCCGACCATGGGCTTCTTGCCCGTGACGTCGCAGACGCGTGCCATGAGGACACTCCGATACTTTTCAACGGCCGTTTGCCCGGCCCCGGGAGTGAAATCCCCGGGATGGCTTGCGGCCTCACCTCGCCAGAAAGGGTGGCGGTAACCCGATTTGCCTGCCCGCGAATAGCGGGCCGAATTCAGCAAAGCCACAAATTATAGCCTGTGGCCTGTTGATCCATCAAGTCTCTTGTTCAAGGAAGCGCTGGGCGTCCAGTGCGGCCATGCAGCCCGTGCCCGCGCTGGTGATGGCCTGGCGGTACACATGGTCCTGCACGTCGCCCGCGGCGAAGACGCCCGGCACGCTGGTCTGCGTGGCAAAGCCCTTGAGGCCGCCCTGGGTGACGATGTAGCCGTTTTCCATCTCCAGCTGGCCCTGGAAGATCTCGGTGTTGGGCGCATGGCCGATGGCGATGAAGCAGCCCTGCAGCGTGATGTCCTGCGTGCTGCCGTCCTGCGTGCTCTTGACGCGGATGCCGGTCACGCCCGTGGCGTCGCCCAGCACCTCGTCGAGCGTGTGGAACAGCTTCAATTCGATCTTGCCGGCAGCCACCTTCTCGCCCAGCTTGTCCACCAGGATGGGCTCGGCCTTGAACCTGTCGCGGCGGTGCACCAGCGTGACCTTGCGGGCGATGTTGGACAGGTACAGCGCCTCTTCCACGGCGGTGTTGCCGCCACCCACCACGCAGACGTCCTGCTCGCGGTAGAAAAAACCGTCGCAGGTGGCGCAGCCGGACACGCCCTTGCCCATGAAGGCCTCTTCCGAGGGCAGGCCCAGGTACTTGGCTGATGCTCCCGTGGCGATGATCAGCGCGTCGCAGGTGTAGGTGCCGCTGTCGCCGGTGAGCGTGAAGGGGCGCTGGCTGAAGTCGACCTTGTTGATGTGGTCGAAGATGACCTGGGTCTTGAAGCGCTCGGCATGCTCCAGGAAGCGCTGCATCAGGTCCGGCCCCTGCACGCCGTTCACGTCGGCGGGCCAGTTGTCCACTTCGGTGGTGGTCATCAGCTGACCGCCCTGGGCCATGCCGGTGATGAGCACCGGGTTCAGGTTGGCGCGCGCGGCATAGACGGCCGCCGTGTAGCCCGCAGGGCCCGAGCCGAGAATCAGAACTTTCGCGTGTTGGGTGGTGGACATGGTAAAAGCCTGTGTTTTGCGCCCGCTCCACGCGGGCACCGTTGGGAAAGCTGGGGATGAAGCCGCCGAGTATCAACCGGCGGTCGTGGGAAGCAAGCGGCCCCTTTTCAATCACGGCGATTGTAAGAACCGATGAATGCCCCATTGCGGGAAGGAGATGTGTTCATGTCCACGATGTTGTCCAACCTGGACCTGCTGCGCCGGGTGCCCCTGTTCTCGCTGCTGACGGTGACGCAGGCCGAGGTGATCAGCGGCGCGGTCATCAAGCGCCGCTTCAAGCGCGGCGAGGTGCTGGTGGAGCAGGGCCAGAAGTCCGATGCGCTGTTCATCCTGCTCACCGGCCGCGCCCGGGTGATGAGTTCGGACAGCCGCGGGCGCGAGGTGATCCTGGCCACGCTCTCGCAGGGCGACTACCTGGGCGAGATGAGCATCATCGACAACCAGCCCCATTCGGCCACCGTGCGCGCCGAGGTGCAGACCGACGTGCTCATGCTGGGCCGTACCGAGTTCGCGCGCTGCCTGACCGAGAACGCCTCCATGTCGCTGGTGGTGATGCGCGGCCTGGTCAAGCGCCTGCGCCAGGCGGACCGCAAGATCGAGTCGCTGGCCCTGCTGGACGTGTACGGCCGCGTGGCCCATGCACTGCTGGATTTCGCGGTACCCGATGCCCAGGACCAGTTGCTCATCAAGGACAAGATTTCCCGCCAGGACCTGGCCAAGATGGTGGGTGCTTCGCGCGAGATGGTCAGCCGCGTGATGAAGGACCTGGAGGAGCGGGGCTTCATCGAAGTGCTGCCCAGCGGCGCGACGCTGCTCAAGGACCGGCTCAACGCCCTGGGCTGAGCCGGTGCTGGGGTAAGCTCGCACGCGCACGCTTATGACCTATTCCCTCAATACCCTGAACGCATCGTCCGCGGCCAAGTCGCCGCCCCGCACGGGCGCCGCCCGTTTCGGCCATGAGATCGGCCTGTTGCTGGGCCTGCTGGCCCTGGTTTTCTGGCTTCTGGCGCTGGCGAGCTATTCCGCGCAGGACGCCGCGTTCTCCAATTCCGGCACCCGCGACGTGCGCTTGGTCGCCAACTGGGTGGGCCGCTTCGGCGCCTGGCTGGCCGATGGCAGCTATTTCGCGCTGGGCTTTTCCGTGTGGTGGTGCGTGGCGGCCGGCGTGCGCGCCTGGCTGTCGTCGCTGGCGCGCTGGATGCGCGGCGGCGAGCCGGTGCCGGGCGCGGCCAGTGCGCTGCAGCGCCGGCTGCTGTTTTGGGGCGGGCTCGTCCTGCTGATGTGCGCCAGCACCGCGCTGGAGTGGTCGCGCCTGTACCGCTTCGAACCCCTGCTGCCCGGCGGGCATGCGGGCGGCGTGCTGGGCTACGTGGTGGGTCCGGCCAGCGTCAAGTGGCTGGGCTACACCGGCTCGGCCCTGCTGTGCATCGTGCTGGCGGTGCTGGGCGCAGCGCTGGTGTTCCGCTTCTCGTGGGGCCACGTGGCCGAATCGCTGGGCGCGCGCATCGACGCGCTGGTGCAGTCGCGGCTGGCCAAGCGCGAGGTCGCCAAGGACGTGGCCGTGGGCCGCAAGGCCGCCCGCGAGCGCGAGGTGGTGGTGCTGGAAGAGCGCACCGAGATCGAGGAACACCACCCGCAGCCCGTGCAGATCATCGAGCCCGTGCTGGTGGACGTGCCCCAGAGCGTGCGCGTGGTGAAGGAGCGGCAGAAACCCCTGTTCACCGACATGCCCGATAGCCGCCTGCCCCAGGTGGACCTGCTCGACGGCGCCCAGACGCGCCAGGAGACGGTGTCGCCCGAGACGCTGGAGATGACCAGCCGCCTTATCGAGAAAAAGCTCAAGGACTTCGGCGTGGAAGTGCGCGTGGTTGCCGCCATGCCCGGCCCCGTGATCACGCGCTACGAGATCGAGCCCGCCACCGGCGTGAAGGGCTCGCAGGTGGTCAACCTCGCCAAGGACCTGGCGCGCTCGCTGTCGCTGGTGTCCATCCGCGTGATCGAGACCATCCCGGGCAAGAACTTCATGGCGCTGGAGCTACCCAACGCCAAGCGCCAGAGCATCAAGCTCTCCGAGATCCTGGGCTCGCAGGTGTACCACGAGGCCAAGAGCATGCTGACCATGGGCCTGGGCAAGGACATCGTGGGCAACCCGGTGGTGGCCGACCTCGCCAAGATGCCGCACGTGCTGGTGGCCGGCACCACGGGCTCGGGCAAGTCGGTGGGGATCAACGCCATGATCCTCTCGCTGCTCTACAAGGCCGAGGCGCGCGATGTGCGCCTGCTCATGATCGACCCCAAGATGCTGGAAATGTCGGTCTACGAAGGCATCCCGCACCTGCTCGCGCCCGTGGTCACCGACATGAAGCAGGCGGCCCACGGCCTGAACTGGTGCGTGGCCGAAATGGAGCGGCGCTACAAGCTCATGAGCAAGCTGGGCGTGCGCAACCTCGCGGGCTACAACACCAAGATCGACGAGGCCAAGGCGCGCGAGGAATTCATCTACAACCCCTTCAGCCTGAACCCCGAGGAGCCCGAGCCGCTGGAGCGCCTGCCGCACATCGTGGTAGTCATCGACGAGCTGGCCGACCTGATGATGGTGGTGGGCAAGAAGATCGAGGAGTTGATCGCCCGCCTGGCGCAGAAGGCGCGCGCGGCGGGCATCCACCTCATCCTGGCCACGCAGCGCCCCAGCGTGGACGTGATTACCGGCTTGATCAAGGCCAACATCCCCACGCGCATCGCCTTCCAGGTGTCCAGCAAGATCGACAGCCGCACCATCCTCGACCAGATGGGTGCCGAGGCGCTGCTGGGCATGGGCGACATGCTCTACATGGCCAGCGGCACGGGCCTGCCGATCCGCGTGCACGGGGCCTTCGTGTCGGACGATGAAGTACACCGCGTCGTCAATTACCTCAAGGAACAAGGGGAGCCGGACTACATAGAAGGCGTGCTCGAAGGCGGAACCGTGGACGGCGACGGCGATCTGACTGGAGACGGCGCTGGCGGCGAAGGGGGCGAGAAGGACCCCATGTACGACCAGGCCGTGGAAGTGGTGCTGAAGGACCGCAAGGCCAGCATCTCCTACGTGCAGCGCAAGCTGCGCATCGGCTACAACCGCTCGGCGCGCCTGTTGGAAGACATGGAGAAGGCGGGCCTGGTTAGCGGCCTCACGGCCAGCGGGCAGCGCGAAGTGCTGGTGCCCAATCGCAGCGAATGACGAGGAACGCCTGTTTTGAAAAAGATCATCACTACGGTTTTGATAGCTGCTAGCGCCCAATGGGCAAGCGCTGACGGCCTGAAAAGCCTGGAATCCTTCATGAAAAGCGCCCAGACGGGCAAGGCCGATTTCACGCAGACCGTGACCTCGCCGCCCAAGGAAGGGCAGGCCGCGCGCACCAAGCAGTCCAGCGGCAGCTTCGAGTTCCAGCGGCCGGGGCGCTTCAAGTTCGCCTACAAGAAACCCTTCGAGCAGACCATCGTGGCCGACGGGCAGACCCTGTGGCTCTACGACGTGGACCTGAACCAGGTCACCCAGCGTGCGCAGGCCCAGGCGCTGGGCACCACGCCCGCCGCGCTGCTCGCTTCCGCTCCCGATCTCTCGGCGCTCAAGGCCGACTTCACGCTCGAAGCCGTGCCGGACCAGGACGGGCTGCAGTGGGTGCAGGCCGTGCCCAAGGCCAAGGACGGCCAGCTCAAGAGCGTGCGCGTGGGCTTCGCGGGCGAACAGCTTGCGGCGCTGGACATCCTGGACAGCTTTGGCCAGCGCTCGCAGATCCGCTTCACGGGCATGCAGACCAATGCGGCGCTGCCCGCTGGCACCTTCCAGTTCAAGCCGCCCGCCGGGGCGGACGTGGTGAAACAGTAGCCCGGTTGCTATTGATAAAGGAGCTTCCAGCGCTTGCTGGATAAGCGCTGGAGGCCTTTTGGGTCTAAAAAATCAAGCCAGCAGCACCAGCGCCAGCCCGATGGCGGCGGGCACCGTCTGGATGAACAGGATCTTGCGGCTGGCCGTGGCCGCGCCGTACAGGCCCGCCACCAGCACGCACAGCAAGAAGAACACCTTCCAGCCCGTGTCGTCCAGCGCCAGGCCGTAGAACAGGCCTGCGGCCAGGAAACCGTTGTACAGGCCCTGGTTGCCCGCCAGCACCTTGGTGGCGGCCGCCTGCTCGGGCGTCATGCCGAAGGCCCGGCGGCCTGCGGGCTTGTCCCACAGGAACATTTCCAGCACGAGGATGTAGACGTGCAGCAGGCCGATCAGGGCGACGACGATGTTGGCGGCAAGGGACATGGCGGGCTCGCGGAAGAGGAGGGCAAGGCGTGCAGCATAGCCGGTGCCCGCCCGGCGCGCATCACCGCCCCATGGCGTAGAACTCGGCGTTGGCCCGCATGCTGGTGACGTTGGCCATGCGGTTCGAGAGGCCGAAGAACGCGGCGATGCCCGCGATGTCCCAGGCGTCCTCGTCGTCGAAGCCGTGCTGGCGCAGCGTCTCGAAATCCTGGTCACCCACCGCGTAGGCCGCTGCCGAAACCTTCATCGCGAAGTCCAGCATGGCCTTCTGGCGCGGCGTGATGTCGGCCTTGCGGTAGTTCACCGCCACCTGGTCGGCGACGAGCGGGTTCTTGGCGCGGATGCGCAGGATGGCGCCGTGCGCCACCACGCAGTACTGGCACTGGTTGGCGTTGCTGGTGGCCACCACGATCATCTCGCGCTCGGCCTTGGTCAGGTTGCCGGGCTTGTCCATCAGCGCGTCGTGGTAGGCGAAGAAGGCGCGGAACTCGTCGGGCCGGTGCGCCAGCGCCAGGAACACGTTGGGCACGAAGCCGGATTTCTCCTGCACGGCGAGCACGCGGGCGCGGATGTCCTCGGGCAGGTCCTTGATCTCTGGCACGGGGAAGCGGCTGATGGGGGCTGCGGTCATGAAAAGTCTCCTTGGGTCGATTGAAAAGTAGTTCAGGCCACGCGCACCGCGAGGCGGCCGCGCACCTGGCCCGCGAGCAGGTCGGGCGCGATGGCGACGGCGTCGTCCAGCGTGATGTCGTGCATCAGGCTTTCCAGCACGGCGGTGTCCAGGTCGGCGGCCAGGCGTTGCCAGGCCTGCAGGCGGTCGGGCGTGGACGCCATCACGCTGTCGATGCCTGCCAGCGTCACGCCGCGCAGAATGAAGGGCGCGACGGTGGCCGGAAAACCCATGCCGGCCGCCAGCCCGCAGGCCGCGACCACGCCGCGGTAGCGCATCGCCGCACAGAGGTTGGCCAGCATCTGGCCGCCGGCCACGTCCACGGCGCCGGCCCAGCGTTCCTTTTCCAGCGGCTTGCCGGGCGCGGAGAGTTCGGTGCGGTCGATGATGTGGCGCGCGCCCAGGCGGGTCAGAAAGTCGGCCTCCTGCACCCGGCCCGTGACGGCGGCGACTTCGTAGCCCGCCTTGGCGAGCAGCGCCACGGCCACGCTACCCACGCCGCCCGCCGCGCCTGTCACCACCACGGGGCCCTTGTCTGGCGTCACGCCGTGGCGCTCCAGCGCCAAAACGCACAGTGCGGCGGTGTAGCCCGCCGTGCCGATGCCCATGGCTTGGCGCGGGGTGAAGGGAGCCTGCAGCGGGATCAGAAAGCGCCCAGGCACGCGGGCCAGTTCGGCCAGGCCGCCCCAGTGCGTCTCGCCCACGCCCCAGCCGTTGAGCACCACCTGCGCGCCGGGCGCGAAGGCCGGGTCGGTGCTGGATTCCACCGTACCCGCGAAATCGATGCCCGGCACCATGGGGAACTTGCGCACCACGGGCGAGCGGCCCGTGATGGCGAGTGCGTCCTTGTAGTTGAGGGTGGAGTACGCGACGCGCACGGTCACTTTGCCTTCATTGGGTACCGATGGCAGCGCGGATTCATCCAGCATCCGCACGGCGGCGGTCTGCTGGCCGTCCTGTTTGTCGATGAGCAGGCCACGGAACATGGGGTTCTCCTTCATTGCTTGATGATTGATGACTTGAGCAGTTGGAAAAAGCCTTGGGCGTACACGTCCAGCGGCGCAGCGGACCGCTGCAGCTTGGCGCGCAGCACCGCGCCTTCCCAGCCGATCCAGAAGAACTGCGCCAGCGCCGCGCAGTCGTGCCCCGCGCCGATCTCGCCCGCGCGCTGGGCGTCTTGCAGGCATGCGGCGGTGCGCGCCTGCCAGTCGGCGAACACGGCTTCGAGCTGGGCGCGGAAGGACTCGGGCAGCGCGCCCATCTCCTGCCCCAGGTTGCCCACCAGGCAGCCGCGCGCGAAGCCGTGGCGCTGCATGCCCTGGCGCGCATCGGCGATGAAGTGCCGCAGCCGCTGCAGGGGCGGCGTGGCCGTGTCGAGGAACCAGTGGTCGAGCTTGCGGGCGAAGTAGTCGGCATAGGCGGCGATCAGCGCGTGGCCGAAGGCTTCCTTGCTCTCGAAGCAGTGATAGAACGAGCCCTTGGGCACCTGCGCCAGACGCAGGATCTCGTCGATGCCGATGCTGGAATAGCCCTTTTCGGTCAGCACCGCCACGCCGGTGCGCACCAGCAGCGCGCGCGTGTCCTGGCGCGGCTCGGTGCTGTTGCGGGGCGGGCGGCCCCGGCGGCGGGGCAGGGTGGTGGTCATGGGATGGAGTTATTGGACTGAATGGTTTAATTATGCGATCAATTAGACCGATCTGTCTATAAATTTGCGTGCCGGCCGTTTGTGATGGAATTGGGGGCATGAGCACCGCTGCGCCCGCCCCGTTCGCCCACCAGCCCCTGGCCGAGCGCCTGCGCCCGCGCACGTTGGGCGAGGTGATCGGCCAGCAGCACGTGCTGGGGCCGGGCATGCCGCTGCGCCTGGCGTTCGAGTCGGGCCGCCCGCACAGCTGCATCCTCTGGGGGCCGCCGGGCGTGGGCAAGACGACGATCGCGCGGCTCATGGCCGATGCGTTCGATGCGCAGTTCATCAGCATCAGCGCCGTGCTGGGCGGCGTGAAGGACATCCGCGAGGCGGTGGAGCGTGCCCAGGCCGCGCGCGACGGGCTCATGCAGCAGCGCACCATCGTCTTCGTCGATGAGGTGCACCGCTTCAACAAGAGCCAGCAGGACGCCTTTCTGCCGCATGTGGAAAGCGGCCTGTTCACCTTCATCGGCGCGACCACCGAGAACCCCTCGTTCGAGGTCAACTCCGCGCTACTCTCGCGCGCCGCCGTCTATGTGCTGCAGCCGCTGTCCGAGCAGGACTTGAAGCAAATCGTGGCTCTGGCCCAGGCCCAGAAAGCGCTGCCAGCTATCGAAAACGAAGCAATCGACCGCCTCGTGGCTTATGCCGACGGCGATGCCCGCCGCCTGCTCAATACGCTGGAGACGCTGGCGATGGCCGCCGCGCAGGAGAAGCTGGACACGGTGACCGATGCCTGGCTGCTCAAGGTGCTGGGCGAGCGCCTGCGCCGCTACGACAAGGGCGGCGAGCAGTTCTACGACACCATCAGCGCGCTGCACAAGTCCGTGCGCGGCAGCGACCCCGACGCCGCGCTGTACTGGCTGGTGCGCATGCTCGACGGCGGGGCCGACCCGCGCTACATGGCCCGCCGCCTGGTGCGCATGGCGAGCGAGGACATCGGCCTGGCCGACCCGCGCGCCCTGCGCCTGGCGCTGGACGCCGCCGAGGTCTACGAGCGCCTGGGCAGCCCGGAGGGCGAGCTGGCCCTGGCCGAGTGCGTGGTCTATCTGGCCGTGGCGCCCAAGTCCAACGCCGTCTACATGGCTTACAACGCCGCGCGTGCCTTCGTCAAGCAGGACGGCTCGCGCCCCGTGCCTTTGCATCTGCGCAATGCGCCCACCAAGCTGATGAAGCAGCTCGACTACGGCAAGGAATACCGCTACGCCCACGACGAACCCGAAGGCTACGCGGCGGGGGAGCACTACCTGCCCGAGGGCATGGCCGAGCCCCGCTGGTACCAGCCGGTGCCCCGGGGGATGGAGGCCAGGATCGCCGACAAGCTGGCCTACCTGCGCTCGCTGGACGCGCAAGCGGGCAAGGAGTGAATTTCAGATCAGTTTCAGGCTTTGGGGTAAATGATGTCGGACACACGCTAATATGCCCCACTCAATTGCGTATGGCGTGCAACTATCCGGCTGGTATGATAATATTCTGATTGGAAGGCTTTGGATGAAATTGGGTCGATTTCTAATTTTTGGGTTGCGGGGTTTGGGTTTTATTTTATAAGGCCGTTAGATAATAATTTGATATCATATTTTTGTGAATTGAAAATTCTGCGGTGCAGGCTGAAGGTAAAGGTGCTAGTTTGTCTTTCTCAATGATGCGCCGGGTGCGGATTGCAGTGGACTTCCTGGTTGCGACAGGGTTGGTGATTTCTTTTGCTGCGATTGGGGTTGTATTTGTATGCTATGGAGTTGTGCGTCAGGCAGTTGATTTGCACCCCGTGGCGATCGCATTTTCCTTGGTGCTCTTCACATACGGTGTTAATAAGCTCACCGATTTTGATGAAGATAAAATTGATAACACGGCGAGAACATCGATTGTAGAAGTCTGGGGGCATGTGCCTGTGATTGTGGGCGGGTTAATTCTGGTATTTGAGTTTTTCTACTCCCTATACAGTGATTGCTATGCTTCAATGATAATTGCATATTGGGTCGTGGTTGGATTTGCATATTCGAAGCTCAAACTAAAGAAGGTATTCCTGTTAAAGAATTTCATTGTTGGTAGTACCTGGGCTTCTTTGGTGTGTCTAGTGTATGTGTATTCTCCGGATATTTCTTTAGGGATTCTGTTGCTCTTGTTCGTGAATATTGGTGTTCATTTCTTTGTGAATTCAATATTGTCAGATGTGAAGGATGTCAAAAGCGATCGAGAAAGCGGTGTTGTCACCTTTCCAGTGAAGTATGGATTGAGTGCGACAAAATGGATATGCACTGCTGCAATGCTCTTGCTGGTGCTAGCTGACTCCTTCTTGCTATTTTCTGGAATGGTTGGAGCAGAGGTATATCCCCTATTGGCAGTTTCTCTTTGGTGGCTTCTGTTGATACCCTTTGTTAAGCAGCAATATGGCAGCTGGTTCTTTGGGGGTGTTGTGGATTCTGAGTATATTGTGGCAGGCTCTGTGTTTGCCCTGATTGGGTGGTTTATTAAGTAAATAGAGCGTTGTCAATCCAGCCTCGGTGCTACTGAAGACTCCAGCCCGAGAAGCCATATAAGGGCGATGAGCAGAAAACCTTGCTTGAAACCGGGGTGGGAGGGCTTGTTATCGGATTGGGCAGACCAGCACGATGTCACTGCAAAAGACCCGCGAGCTATGACCGCCCCAGTATTTGAAAGGCGCCGCTGTCCTGTTTATTAAAGACACACCCGCGCAGACTGCCGTTGTTAGCAAGGGCTACGGGCCGTTATTGAATAAGTGCAAGGCTATGATCGTTCGTCCGGCGAGCAAGGCTTGGCATGAGTGGGCGCAGCCTTGCGACAACACCATCGAGGTTGATTGATGACACGCTCTAGATCAGGCCCAGGCTGCGGGCCTGCAGCGCAGCCTCGGCCCGGCTGCTGATGTTGAGCTTGCGGTAGATGTTTTTCACATGGTCGCCCACCGTGTGGCGCGAGATGCCCAGCGCCACGCCGATGTCGGCGATGCGCACGCCCTGCGCGAGCAGGCCCAGTACGTCGCGCTCGCGCGCGCTGAGCTCTGCCCCTGTGGAGGCCTGGGCCGCAGGCGGCTGGTGGAAGTGGCGCAGCAGGCGCCGCGCGATGGCGGGCGACAGCGGCGGCTGACCCTGGGCGATGCCCTGCAGCTGCAGGGCCAGCCAGGCCGTGGGGTGGTCCTTGAGCAGGTAGCCCTGGGCGCCTGCCTGCAGTGCCTGGAAGAGGTGGTCGTCGTCGTCGTGGATGGAGGCTACCACCACCGCGCACTGCGGCTGGCGCTGCGCCATGCGGGCGATCACCTCCAGGCCGCTGCCGTCGCCCAGTGCCAGGTCTACCAGGGCCAGGTCGTAGTCGCGCGCCTCCAGGGCGGCCAGCGCCTCGCCCACGCCGCGCGCCAGGGTGCAGGGCACGGGGCCGAATGCCGCTTCGATGGCGTCCTGCAGCATGGCGAGGGCGTCGGAAAGGTCATCGACCAGCAGGATGTGGTTCATAGCATGGTCTCCGGTGTGAGCGGCAGGCGCAGCGAAAGCTCCGTCCATCCGCCGGGTAGGGCGGCGGCATGCAGCACCGCGCCATACTCGTCCAGCCGGTGGCGCATGCCGCGCAGCCCGCGCCCCTCAGCCCACTGGGCAGGGTCCGGGGCGGTGCCGTCGTTGCGCACCGACAGTGCGAGCACGTCTCCGTCCAGCTCCACGTCGATCTCGATGCGGCGTGGCTGCGCGTGCTTGAGGGCATTGGTCAGGCTCTCGCGCAGGGCCCGTTCGATGACGGATTTCTGGCGCGAGGCAAGCTGCCCGCTGGCGGGCTGCGGCGCCGTCCAGGCCAGGGCCACGCCGGCAGCGTCGCAGCGCGCCGTGGCCTCCGCGCGCCAATCGGCCAGGGCGTCGGCCAGGGCGATGGCATGGGCGTCCATCACGTTCAGGGCGGTGCGCAGGTCGTTCATGGCGGCGCGTGCGAGCTCGGTCAGCTCGGGCGACTGGGCGCGGTGGATCAGCATGAGCAGCCGGGCGCCCACGTCGTCGTGCATGTCGCGCGCGATGCGCTTGCGCTCGTCCCGCGCGCCGCGCTCGTGGGCGTCGCGGCTGCTCTCGGCCTGGTTCATGAGCTGGCAGAGCGCGTTCACGAAGGTGGCGTCCTTCATCGAGAACAGGCGCTGTCCGCGCGCGGGGTAGCTCAGGTGGTGCGCCGCGATGGCGCCGCTGGCGGGCACCTGCAGGGCGAGGCCGCCTTCGGCGATCTGCGCCCGCATGCCGGTGAAGGCGGGGCAGGGCTCCAGGTGCAGCGGTTCGTAGATGCGGCGCAGAAGGTCTTTCCACAGTTCCTCCTGCACATGGCGCGAGGGCTGGAACGCGATGTGCACTACGTCGGGCATGAGCTCGTTCAGCTGCATGCCGGGCCGGTGCGCCAGGCGCTGCCACAGCCATTGGCGCGCCGGAAAGTACAGCGCACCGCAGATCCACAGCGACAGGCCCAGCGCCGGCCCGGCGGACCAGTCCAGCGCCAGGATCAGCAGTGCGTCCAGCCCCACGACCGCCAGGGCGCCCCCGATCCACATCAGCATGCGGAAGGCCCACTCGTCCAGTTCGAACAGGCGGTAGCGCCGCAACCCCAGCGCGATGCCGATGTAGATGAACAGGAAGAAGCCGAACGCGTAGCCCTGCGGCATGGGCGGCAGCCAGCCCAGGGCCGCGGTGGTGGCGATGATCAGGATGAACAGCCCGCTACCCACCAGCATGGACAGGATGAGCCATCGCAGCGAGGCGCGGTGGAGCGGGTCGCCTCGGCTGCGCCGCCACTGAACGGTGGCGAAGGCCATGGCCAGCGCCATCTCGGTCATCACCAGCCACTGCGCGCCCACGGCGGGCGTAGGGGCGACGCGCAGCACATCGGTCAGCCACCAGAGGCTGAAGATGGCGAAAGGCCAGGCCAGGTGCGCTGGCCGTGTGAGCGGGCGCGGGTGCGCCATGAAGAGCGCCGTCAAGGCCGCTCCGAACATGGCGGCGCCCCAGTGGTTCACCGCATTGAGCGCAAAGAACAGGTCGCCCGGCAGTGCCAGTTCGCGTGCGCTGTATATGGCAGCAGGCATGGCGAACAGCGGGAAGCTCAGGCCCGTGATGCCGAACATGCGCCCGCCCCAGTCTTGCGGACGCAGCACCCAGACCCAGCAGGCGATCAAGCATCCGGTGACCGACACCACGAGCTGAAACCAGAACAGCGGCGGTAGTGCGCTCAGCGGTCGCGTACCGGGCTCCACCAGGGTCTCGTGCACGGTGCCGTTGGTCGCCTGCCATTGCAGCAGCACCTGCGGCTGCGCCAGCACTTCCGTGATGCGCTGCTGGCGGGTGAAGAAAGCGCCGATCTGCGCGTAGCTGGCCATTACGTCGGGCTCTTCGATGAGGTCTTCCGCCTGCAGCACGACGGGTCCTTCGGCTGGGCCCGCGCGCAGGGACAGCAGCAGCGCGCCCGGCGCCACGGCCGCCGCCGGGCCCTGGCTGGCTTCCACGCCCACGGCCGCTTTGTCCTCCAGGGGCACGAGCCGCAGGCCCAGCCAGGGTGCGTGGGTTGCCAGGGCGATGGCCAATGCTGCCGCGGTCAGGTTGAAGGCCAGCGCCGCGAACAGCCAAAGCGAAGGGGGCCGTGGAACAGGGCTCTGGGGTGTCATGGACGGGCAATGTAGTGGCTCGCGCCGGCGGCGGCCACCCCCGCGAACGCGGGATTGCCAATGCGAGGGGTGGGACAGAACAATTTGGCTGGATACATTTTTTAACCTTGAACGAACGGGGTACACCGATGAAGCCAGCCATTTTGAACAACCGACTAGCGCGTCTGCACTGGGCATTTGCACTGACGGCAGCCATGGGCCTGGCGGCCTGCGGCGGGGGCGGCAGCGACGGAGAGCCACTGTCGCCGCCCGCTCCTGCACCGGCGCCGACGCCAGCACCCGCTCCGGCACCCACGCCTGCACCATCCCCGGCACCCGCCCCTGCCCCCGAGCCGGAAGCCACTATCCTGGGCGGCACGGCGGCCGTGGGCGCCCCCATTGCGGGCGGCACGGTCGTGGTCACCTGCGCGGCAGGCGGCCCGGCGCTCAATGCGACGACCAGCGCAGCGGGCGATTGGCAGGTGGTCACCACCGGCTACTCGCTGCCCTGCGCCGCGCGCGTGACCGGCGGTAGCCTGGCGGTGGGCTCGGCCTACCATTCGGTGGCCATTTCCTTCGGCACTCTCAACATCACGCCGCTGACCGACCTCATCGTCGCCAACCTGGCGGGCAAGGATCCGTCGCAGTGGTGGGGCGCGAGTGGCCCGGCAGGCCTGTCAGGCATCACGGCTGCTGGCGTGGACAAGGCGTTGGCAGCGTTGCGCACTGCATTCAACCTGCCGGAGTTGCTGACATTTGACCCGCACACCACGGCTTTTACGGCCACTGCCGGAAATGTGGTGGATGACATCCTGGAGGCGCTGCAATTGGCCTTGTCCAATTTGCATATCGACTATGCGGCCTTGCTGGCAGATGCTGTGGGCATTAACTTCAATGTGCCGGACAATTTCCGTAACACTCTACAGGGGGCCTACGTGACGATCACGGGCGGCGGCAGCGGCGTGGGCGGCTCGTACACGCTGACGCTCGACGTCAGCGTGATGGGCACGACGAACCAGATCGTCCTCCAAAATATGCCCAAGCCGGCCAACCAGCAAGAGTTCTGCGGTGAGGTGGTCAACCAGAGCTTCAGCCAGATCACACAGGGCGGTGCGGGCACGCTCACCATCAACAGCTGTTCCTTCAGCGGAAATACCGGCCAGGTGTCGGCCACGATGGCAGTCACGTCGCCCATGGCGATGACGGTGCCTTACACGGTCACCTACACCTACCACTGAGTTCTATCTAGGGAAGGCAAAACCGCTACGGTCCGGCAGGGCCGTGGCGGTTTTTCTTTGGGGGGTCGGATGTGGGTGCCATGCCGTTTCTGCATGGCCTGGGTAATAAGTTTGCACAGCATTGATGAGGCGTCCATCAATTGGACTTATGCGCCGCGTCGGTCGCTGATGCACCGAAAACCCAAGGGAAAACCCCGCCCGGCTTGATGCGGGCCACTTGTGACTACTCGCTACAATCCCGTCCACAAACCCGCACAGCTGCATTTCTGGCGGGTTTTTTGCTAGATGCCAGTCGGGCCCACAAGGCTGTACCGATTCCGGTGCCAAAGCGGTGGGTACGTCACAAACGAAGGACTTCTCTTATGGACATTTTGCTGCAGCAGATCATCAACGGTCTGGTTCTCGGCAGCATGTACGCCTTGATAGCCTTGGGCTACACGATGGTGTACGGCATTATTCAACTGATCAATTTCGCCCACGGCGAAGTGCTGATGATCGGGGCACTCACCAGCTGGAGCTGCATCGGGATGATGCAGGGGGCGATGCCCGGCGCCCCCGGCTGGCTGATCCTGCTGCTTGCGACCATCATCGCCTGCATCGTGGCCGCCACGCTCAACTTCGTGATCGAGAAAGTGGCCTACCGCCCGTTGCGCAACAGCCCGCGCCTCGCGCCGCTGATCACCGCCATCGGTATGTCGATCCTGCTGCAGACGCTGGCGATGATCATCTGGAAGCCCAACTACAAGCCCTATCCCACGATGCTGCCCAGCACGCCGTTCCAGGTGGGCGGCGCCTTCATCACCCCCACGCAGATCCTGATCCTGGGCGTGACGGCCATCGCGCTGGCCTCGCTGGTCTATCTGGTGAACCACACCAACCTGGGCCGCGCCATGCGCGCCACGGCCGAGAATCCCCGCGTGGCCTCGCTGATGGGCGTCAAGCCCGACATGGTGATCTCGGCCACCTTCATCATCGGCGCTGTCCTGGCGGCCATCGCCGGCATGATGTACGCCTCCAACTACGGCACGGCGCAGCACACCATGGGTTTCCTGCCGGGGCTCAAGGCTTTCACGGCGGCGGTGTTCGGCGGCATCGGCAACCTGGCCGGCGCGGTGGTGGGCGGCATCCTGCTGGGCCTGATCGAGGCCATCGGCTCGGGCTATATCGGCACGCTCACGGGCGGCCTGCTGGGCAGCCACTACACCGACATCTTCGCGTTCATCGTGCTCATCATCATCCTGACGCTGCGCCCCTCGGGCCTGCTGGGTGAGCGTGTGGCGGACCGCGCCTGAGGAGCATCACACCATGAAGAACACCAAAACCAACTGGATCATCGGCGCCATCGCGCTGCTGGTGCTGCCGCTGATCCTGCAGTCCTTCGGCAACGCCTGGGTGCGCATCGCCGACCTGGCCCTGCTGTACGTGCTGCTGGCCCTGGGCCTGAACATCGTGGTGGGCTACGCCGGCCTGCTGGACCTGGGCTATGTGGCGTTCTACGCCGTGGGCGCCTACCTGTTCGCGCTGATGGCGTCGCCGCACCTGGCGGACAACTTCGCGGCCTTCGCCGCCATGTTCCCCAACGGGCTGCACACCTCCTTGTGGCTGGTATTGCCACTGGCGGCATTGGTGGCAGCGTTCTTCGGGGCGCTGCTCGGGGCTCCCACGCTCAAGCTGCGCGGCGACTACCTGGCCATCGTGACGCTGGGCTTCGGCGAGATCATCCGCATCTTCCTGAACAACCTGGACCATCCCGTCAACCTGACCAACGGCCCCAAGGGCCTGGGCCAGATCGACTCCGTGAAGATCTTCGGCCTGGACCTGGGCCGGCGGCTGGAGCTGTTCGGCTACGACATCAACTCCGTCACGCTGTACTACTACCTGTTCCTGGTGCTGGTGGTCGTTTCCATCATCATCTGCTACCGCCTGCAGGACTCGCGCATCGGCCGCGCCTGGATGGCCATCCGCGAGGACGAGATCGCCGCCAAGGCCATGGGCATCAACACCCGCAACATGAAGCTGCTGGCCTTCGGCATGGGCGCCTCGTTCGGCGGCGTGTCGGGCGCGATGTTCGGCGCGTTCCAGGGCTTCGTCTCGCCCGAATCGTTCAGCCTGATGGAGTCGGTCATGATCGTCGCCATGGTGGTGCTGGGCGGCATCGGCCATATCCCGGGCGTGATCCTGGGTGCCGTGCTGCTGTCGGCCCTGCCCGAGGTGCTGCGCTACGTGGCGGGCCCGCTGCAGGCCATGACCGATGGCCGCCTCGATTCGGCCATCCTGCGCCAGCTGCTGATCGCGCTGGCCATGATCATCATCATGCTGCTGCGTCCCCGCGGCCTGTGGCCGTCGCCCGAGCATGGCAAGAGCCTCACGCAGAAGACCTGAAGACAGACCACCACTGAAAGTTAGCAATGACAGAGAAATCCAATGAAGTGGTGCTGAAGGTCGCGGGCATTTCCAAGCGCTTCGGCGGCCTGCAGGCCCTCTCCGACGTGGGCATCACCATCCACCGCGGCCAGGTCTATGGCCTGATCGGCCCCAACGGCGCGGGCAAGACCACGTTCTTCAACGTGATCACCGGCCTGTACACGCCCGACAGCGGCAGCTTCGAGCTGGCCGGTAAGCCCTACGAGCCCACGGCCGTGCACGAGGTGGCCAAGGCCGGCATCGCCCGCACGTTCCAGAACATCCGCCTCTTCGCCGACATGACGGCGCTGGAGAACGTGATGGTGGGCCGCCACATCCGCACCAAGTCCGGCCTGTTCGGCGCGGTGTTCCGCACCAAGGGCTTCAAGGACGAAGAGGCCGCGATCGCCAAGCGCGCGCAGGAACTGCTCGACTACGTGGGCATCGGCAAGTTCGCCGACTACAAGGCGCGCACCCTGTCGTACGGCGACCAGCGCCGCCTGGAAATTGCCCGGGCCCTGGCCACCGATCCGCAGCTCATCGCCCTGGACGAGCCCGCCGCCGGCATGAACGCCACCGAGAAGGTGCAGCTGCGCGAGCTGATCGACCGCATCCGCAACGACAACCGCACCATTTTGCTCATCGAGCACGACGTGAAGCTGGTGATGGGCCTGTGCGACCGCGTGACGGTGCTCGACTACGGCAAGCAGATCGCCGAAGGCAACCCTGCCGAAGTGCAGAAGAACGAAAAAGTGATCGAGGCCTATCTGGGCACCGGCGGGCACTGAAGGACAGAACAAATGGCCGAAAAATCCAACAAAGTTTTATTGCAGGTCAAGGGCCTGAAAGTCGCCTACGGTGGCATCCAGGCCGTCAAGGGCGTGGACTTCGAAGTGCGTGAGGGCGAGCTGGTGTCGCTGATCGGCTCCAACGGCGCGGGCAAGACCACGACCATGAAGGCCATCACCGGCACGCTGGGCATGAACGATGGCGACATCGAGTACCTGGGCCAGAGCATCCGGGGCAAGGGCGCCTGGGATCTGGTCAAGCAGGGCCTGGTGATGGTGCCGGAGGGCCGCGGCGTGTTCGCGCGCATGACCATCACCGAGAACCTGCTGATGGGCGCCTACACGCGCAAGGACAAGGCCGGCATCCAGGCCGACATCGAGAAGATGTTCACCATCTTCCCGCGCCTGCGCGAGCGCAAGGACCAGCTCGCGGGCACCATGTCCGGCGGCGAGCAGCAGATGCTGGCCATGGGCCGCGCGCTGATGAGCCAGCCCAAGGTGCTGCTGCTGGAC
>Ga0222427_100188_pt1 | contig 155877 bp, 158 predicted proteins | sample 2B20Ametagenome_FD_182890 | JGI IMG/M metagenome (GOLD analysis project Ga0222427, IMG submission 182890) | Enriched microbial communities from leaf-cutter ant dump, University of Wisconsin, Madison, United States - 2B20A (version 2) | ecosystem: Environmental > Terrestrial > Nest > Insects... | reverse complement strand
GATGGTCGGGATGGAAGCGACTGACCGGACGTTCGGGCCAGGGCCGCCCCTCGATCAGCGTCATCAGCTTGTCTGGCGTCAGCGGCAGGTCCACAGGCACCTCCCCAAACGGCGAAAGCGCATCCGCGATCGCATTATGCGCGCTGCATGCGTTTCCGTGCGCAACAGGGCCTCCGCAGCCTCAGAGGCAGATGGAATCGATCGGGCGCCAGACATATTGGAAGCGTGGCCAAATACACTGTCAGCGAGGCGCTATGCCCATCGGCTTGGCCTGCGCGGATCATGGTGCGCCTGCCGGTTGGGATGGAGACCCGACAAGCTACATCTTCGGCAGCGGTTCTGTTCTTGGCTCTGCGATGGTCTGAAAGGGGCTTCCTGCAGAAGTCCAATTTCCGGTCGGAAACTTCTAAGTTACAGGAAAGAAGGGAGAAATGGTGCTGCCGGCGAGGATTGAACTCGCGACCTCAGCCTTACCAAGGATGCGCTCTACCACTGAGCTACGGCAGCACTCTATTTCGTCTCCGTCGCGTTGTGCGCTTCGGAGGTCGCGCCTATGGCCGCCCCCGCGCGTCCTGTCAAGGCGGGTTGCAGCAGATAATGCATTTTGCTTATGCGCTTCGACATGAGCGAGACCCAGGACGAAAAGAAAGCCAGGCTGGCGCAGGCGCTGCGCGACAATTTGCGGCGGCGCAAGGCCCAGAGCCGCGATGTGGCGCGGGAGGGGACTGAGCCCGCCCCCGCGCCGGAACCGTCCAAGGACTGATTCGGATTAGAGCGGCGCGCAGGCCGACTGGAGCCAGGCCAGCGCCTCGCCGTCCAGCTGCGGGCCGACCACTGCCAGCACCTGCGCATGATAAGCGTCGACCCACGCGCGTTCGCCCGCATCCAGCAGGTCGGTGGCGATGGCGTTGCGGTCGATCGGCGCGAAGGTCAGGGTTTCGAAACCCAGCATCGGCTTTTCGCCGCCCGCGATCGCCCGTTCCTCGACCAGCACCAGATTCTCGATGCGGATCCCATATTCGCCGGTCTTGTAATAGCCCGGCTCGTTCGAGAGGATCATGCCCGCCACCAGCGGCTCGTCGCCGCCGCCGAAGGTCGCGATCCGCTGCGGTCCTTCATGCACCGACAGGAAGCTGCCGACGCCATGGCCGGTGCCATGGGCATAATCCAGACCCTGCGCCCAGAGATACTGGCGCGCCAGCACGTCGAGCTGGCCGCCGCGCGTGCCGACCGGGAAGACCGCGCGGGCCAACGCGATATGGCCCTTCAGCACTAGGGTGAAGCGCTGCTTCATCTCTTTGCTAGGGCTGCCGATGGCGATGGTGCGGGTGACGTCGGTGGTGCCGTCGCGATACTGGCCGCCCGAATCGACCAGATAGAAGCTGGCGGTCTCGATCGGCCGGTTGGTCTTTTCCTCGACGCGATAATGGACGACCGCGCCATTGGGACCGGCGCCGCTGATCGTGTCGAAGGACAGATCCTCCAGCAGGCCGGTATCCTTGCGGAACGCCTCCAGCCGGTCCGAGGCGGAGAGTTCGGTCAGGCCGCCCTTGGGCGCTTCCACCGCGATCCAGTGGAGGAAGCGGCTCAGGGCCGCGCCGTCGCGTTCCTGCGCTGCCTTGTGGCCGGCAATCTCGGTGTCGTTCTTGATCGCCTTGGGCAGCACGGCGGGGTCGCGCAGGCTGAGTATCTGGGCGCCGCCGGCGTCGAGCGCCTCGAAGATGGCGGCAACGGCCCGCTCGGGGTCGGCGACGACGGTCTTGCCCTGGAGGTCGGAGAGCGCATCGGCAAAGGCGGCGCGGTCATGGATGCGCACCGCATTTCCCAGGTGCTTGGCGACCGCCTCGTCCATCTTCTCCGGCGCGACATAGAGGTCGGCGGTGGCATCGGCATGGACGATGGCATAGGCCAGCGCGACCGGGGTGCGCTCGACATCCTTGCCGCGGATGTTGAAGGCCCAGGCGATCGAATCGAGCGCGGAGAGGACGGCGGCGTCCGCCTTCTTCGACACCAGCCAGTCAGCGATGTCGGCGCGCTTCTCGGCTGCATTCTTGCCGGCATAGCGATCCTCATGGACCACCAGCTTGGCGTCGCTGGGCGCCGGGCGATCGGGCCAGACGGCGTCGACCGGATTGGTGTCGACCGCCACCAGCTCCGCGCCCTTCTGGGCCAGCGCTTCGGTGGCCTGCTTCACCCAGGCGCGGGTGTGCAGCCAGGAATCATAGCCGATGCGTGCGCCCTCGATCGCATGGTCCTTCAACCAGGCGGCGATCGAAGTCTGCGGCACGCTTTCATATTGCCAATGGGCGCCGTCCACCTGCTCGCGCACCTGCAGCGTATAGCGGCCGTCGACGAAGATCGCGGCCTCCTCCGGCAGGACCACGGCGCTGCCGGCCGAACCCTGGAAACCGGTCAGCCAGGCGAGCCGCTGGGCATAGGCGCCGACATATTCGCTCATATGCTCGTCGGTCAGGGGGACCACGAAACCATCGAGCTTCTGGCGTACCAGCTGGGCGCGCAGGGCCTTCAGGCGATCTTCATAACTGGACATCGAACTTTCCCTGGATCATTTGGCCTTGGATCATTCCGGCCTCTTGCGCCGGCGACAATGCTGACAACATAGAGGGGCTAGTGCGCTTATGCCAGCGCAGCCCCCGTCTGGACCATGGATAGTTAATGACCGATCAAATGCAGCCGCCCCTGTCCCCGCCGATCGCCGAACGCCGCCCGCACAGTTTCGCGCATCATGGCATCACGGTGGACGATCCTTACGCATGGCTGCGCGACCCCGGCTATCCCGACGTCAAGGATAGGGATGTGCTGGCCTATCTGGAGGCCGAAAACGCCTGGTTCGAGGGCGCGATGGCGCCGCACAAGCCGCTGCTCGACACGCTGTTCCACGAGATGAAGGGGCGCATCAAGGAAGATGACCAGTCGGTCCCGCAGAAGGATGGCGACTATATCTACTGGCGCGCGTTCGAGACCGGGGCGCAATATCGCAAATGGTATCGCAAGCCCGCGGCAGGGGGCGACGACCAGCTGATCCTGGACGAACCGGCGCTGGCGCAGGGCCATGATTATTTTCGTCTGGGCGCCATGTCGGTCAGCCCCGACGGCCGCTATCTGGCCTATGCGATCGACACCAATGGCTCCGAACGGTTCGAGGCGCGGATCAAGGATCTGTTCTCGGGTGAAATCCTGCCCGAAGTCATTCCCGACACATTGTCGTCGCTGGTGTGGACCAGCGATTCAAAGGGGCTGCTCTATGGCCTCGCCAATGAAAATTGGCGGACCGACAATGCGCGGCTGCACTGGCTGGGCCAGGATGTGGCGAGCGACGTCGAGCTGTTCCATGAGGATGATGAGGGCTTCCGCGTCTCGATCGGCCTCACCTCCTCGGAAAAATGGATCGTCATCGCGACCGGCGACCATGTGACCAGCGAAGCCTGGCTGATCCCGGCCGACAATCCGACCGCGACGCCGCTGCTCGTCTCCGCGCGCAAGGCCGGCCGCGAATATGATGTCGATGAGCATGAGGGCACGCTCTACATCAAGACCAACGACACCCATCCCAATTTCCGGCTGGTGAAGGCATCGCTCGATGCGCCCGACCAGTGGGAGGAAGTGATCGGCGCCGATGCGCATTTCTACCTGACCGATTTCACCCTGTTCAAGACCTTCTACGTCACCGAAGGGCGGCAGGACGGGCTCGACCAGATCGAACTGCGCGATTATGCGACCCATGCGGCAAAGCGCATTCCGTTCCCGGAAGCCAGCTATTCGGCGAGTCTCGACGACAATCCCGAATATGAGGTGACGAAGCTGCGCATCGGCTATGAATCGATGGTCACGCCCGACACCATCTATGATTATCATCTGGCAACGGGTGAACTGGAGATACTCAAGGTCCAGGAAATTCCCTCGGGCTATGACGCCAGCCGCTATGCCACCGAGAGGCTGATGATCCCGGCGCGCGACGGTACGCAGATTCCGGTGTCGATCGTCTATCCCGCCGACTTCCCCCGCGACGGCAGCGCGCCGCTGCACCTTTATGGCTATGGCGCCTATGGTCTGGCGATGGAGCCGGGCTTTTCGACCAGCCGCCTGTCGCTGCTGGATCGCGGCTTTGCCTTTGCCATCGCCCATATTCGCGGCGGCGACGATATGGGCCAGCAATGGTATCTGGACGGCAAGCTCGACAAGCGCACCAACACCTTCACCGATTTCGTCGATGTCGCGAAGGGGCTGATCGATCTTGGCTATTCGGCTAGGGGCAGGATCAGCATTTCGGGCGGATCGGCCGGCGGCGAGCTGATGGGCGCAGTCATCAACAGCGATCCCGACCTGTGGGGCGCGGTGGTGGCGCATGTGCCGTTCGTCGATGTGCTCAACACCATGCTGGACGAAACGCTGCCACTGACGCCGGGCGAGTGGCCCGAATGGGGCAATCCGATCGAGGATGAGGCCGCGTTCCGCACCATCCAGTCCTATGATCCCTACACCCATGTCCGCGCGCAGGATTATCCGCCGCTGATGGTGACGGCAGGCCTCAACGATCCGCGCGTTACCTATTGGGAGCCGGCGAAGTGGGTGGCGAAGCTGCGCGCCACCAAGACCGACAAGAATATCCTGCTGCTCAAGACCAATATGGGCGCGGGGCATGGCGGCAAGTCGGGCCGGTTCGAGAGCCTGCACGAGACCGCCGAGGAATTTGCGTTCATCCTGTGGCAGCTGGGAGTGGAAGGCTGATGGCGTCGAGCTTCACCAAGCAATTCACCGCAAGGCCCGAGCATATCGATGTGCTGGGCCATGTGAACAATGCGGTGTGGGTGCAGTGGATGGAGCAATTGTCGGTCGAACATTGGATGACCGATGCCGACCCGGCCCATGTCGATGCCTATATCTGGGTCGTGACCCGGCATGAGGTCGATTATCGCGGTAACGTGACCGAGGGCGATGTCGTGTCGGGCCGCACCTGGATTCCGGAAGGGCCGCGCGGCGCGCGGTTCGACCGGCTGATCGAGTTCACCGGGCCGGACGGCAAGGTGAAGGTGTCTGCCAAGTCGACCTGGGCGATGATCGACAAGGAAAGCGGCCGGCTGATGCGGGTGCCGGCCGAAGTCGCCGCCAACTTCATCGAGGGCTGAGCCGGCCCAGCCTCAGCGGGCGCTGACGGCCTGCGACAGGGCGCGTGCCGCCTGCACATAGGCCGGCCCGCCGCACACGGTCCAGGCCTGGGGCAGGCTGATGCGCGGTATGTCACGCAGCACGGGATGGTGCAGCATTTCGGTGCCCTGGTCGGTGATCCGATCGGTGGCGCTCTCGACGATCAGATAATCGGGCCGGGCGGCGACCATCTCCTCCAGGCTGACCTGCGCGATCGCCGGCTTGCCAAGGTCGGCGGCCAGGTTGCGCAGCCCCGCCCGCGTCATCAGGTCGTCGACCAACGTGCCGGTGCCGGTCATGTAGCCGCGCCGCTGATAATAGGCTGCGACTTTGGGCTTCGGCGCACGGGGCAGGGCGGCGAGTTCCCGGTCCATCCGCGCGATCATCGCTTCGCCGCGGTCGGCATGGCCAGTCGCCTGCGCCACGGTGCGGATCGACGCGACGATATCGGCATAGCTGTCCGCGCTCTTGAGATCGATTGCGGGATAATGCTGGGCCTTGAGGATCGCGATCGCCGGATTGCGTCGCGCCGGCATGCCGATCACCAGATCGGGATTGGTCGCCAATATCTGTTCGGCCGATCCGTCGAGGATGGGCAGGCCCTTCGTTACGGCAGCTACCGCCGACATCTGCCGATCGCCGGCGTTATGGGTCAGGCCGGCAATCTGGTCGCGATCGGCCAGCGCGACCAGCAACTGGTCGGCGCACAGGTTGAGCGACACGATCCGTTGCGGACGTTTGCCTGCACTGGCAGTTTGGTGCGCGGTGGCCGCCCATAATGTGGCGCCACCGATCAGGGCGATCACCAGGGCGATCATCCCCTTGCCGGGGCCGATGGGCGCAAATATCCGCATGGCCACCTCCCTTAGCCGGCGCGCTCCGCCAGGCAAGGAAGATTGACGCTCCAGTCGGGCTCGCCTATCGCCCGGACTGCGACAGGTTCCCTGGCAACGGGGATGAAAAGGGAATGGGGTTCAAGACCCCGGCTGCCCCTGCAACTGTGAGCGGCGAGCCTTTGTGCCACATGCCATTGGGACCGCAAGGTTCTGAGAAGGCGGCATGAATCAGCGATGACCCGCGAGCCAGGAGACCTGCCGGTCGCGGTCGTCCTTCGCGCGGACAGGGTGTGCCGAGCGGACGGGGGTGAACCCGCGTGGCGACAGGTGGACCGCAAATTGCGGGGACCATGTCGCGCCCGGCCGGGCACCGATATCGTCCCTGGGATGCGGTCCCTCGTCCGGGGGCTTATGTGTTCAAATATCTGACTTTCTGTTCTTTCCTTCTCTCCACCACCGCTTTCGCCGAAGAGGCGCAGCAGGCGCCACCGCCCGATGCCGCTGCCGATGCCGGGGCCTCCTCGATCCTCGTCACGGCGACCCGCCTCGCCACGCCGGTCGATCAGGTGCCGGCCTCCGTCACCGTGCTCGACAAGGCGGCGATCGACCGGGCGCAGGATCTGGGCGTCACCGAATTGCTGCTGCGCACGCCCGGCGTCAGCATCTCGCGCAATGGCGGCTATGGCACGGCGACGTCGCTGCGCATCCGCGGCGCGGAATCCGACCAGACCGTGGTGGTGATCGACGGCGTCAAGCTCAACGATCCCTCCTCGGCCGGCGGCGGCTATAATTTCGCAAACCTGCTGGTCGGCGACGCCTCGCGCATAGAAGTGCTGCGCGGTCCCCAGTCGACCCTGTGGGGCAGCCAGGCGATCGGCGGCGTCGTCAATGTCGTCACTGCCATGCCCGAAAAGGCGCTGGAGGGGAGCTTCGATATCGAGGCGGGGTCGCGCGACACGGTCAGCGCCCGCGCGGCGCTGGGCGGGAAGACCGGCCCGGTCAGCTGGCGGATCGGCGGACAGAGCTTCACCACCGACGGCATCTCGGCGATCAGCCCGGCCTTTGGCGGCAAGGAGAAGGACGGCTATACCAACCGCAGCGTCACCGGCCGGGTAGAGGTTGCGCTGGCGGACGGGATCAGCGCGGACCTGCGCGGCTATTATTCCGATGGTAAGGTCGATTTCGACGCCACCAGCGCGGACAGCCCGGCCTATGGCACCAATCGCGAATTTGTCGGCTATGCCGGCCTTAACGTCGCGCTGCTCGACGGCCGCTTCCGCAACCGTTTCGGCTATGGCTATACCGACACCGATCGCGACAATTATGATCCGCGCAACCCGCGCAAGCAGACGTTCGACGCGGCGGGGCGCAACCAGCGGCTGGAATATCAGGGCAGCTTTGCCATCGCCGACGGCTGGACTGCGTTGTTCGGGGTGGAGAATGAGAATAGCCGCTTTCGCAGCGTGTCGCCTTCGGCGTCGCTTTCGGTGCCGATTCCCGATCCGGCCCGCGGCAAGGCGGAGATCACCAGCGTCTATGGCCAGCTCAATGCCCAGCCGATCACGGGCCTGACCCTGACCGGCGGGCTGCGCTATGACGATCATGATCGCTATGGCGGCCGCACCCTCTTTTCCGCCGGCGGCGTCTGGGCGCTGCCGACCGGGACGGTGCTGCGCGCCAGCTATGGCGAGGGCTTCAAGGCACCGACCCTCTATCAGCTCTTTTCCGAATATGGGAACCAGGCGCTCGATCCCGAACGCGCCCATGGCTGGGAAGCGGGCGCGGAGCAGCGTTTCTTTGGCGAGAAACTGCGACTGGGCGCGACCTGGTTCGACCGGACCACGACCGACCAGATCATCTATAATAGCTGTTCCTCCAGTTCGACCGATCCGCTCTGCTTCACGCCCGGCACCACCACCCGCCGCTATGGCTATTATCTCAATGTCGCGCGCGCCAAGGCGCATGGCATAGAGGCGCAGGCAGCGGTCGAGCCGGTCAAAGGGCTGACCATCGACGGCAATTACAGCTGGACCGTGGCGGAGGATCGTTCGGAGGGCACCGCGAACGAAGGCAATTGGCTGCCGCGCCGGCCGCGCAACAGCGCCAATGGTTCGATCAGCTATGCCTGGCCCTTCGGCCTCACCACCGGCGCGGCGGTGCGCTGGTCCGGCCACAGCTATGACAATGCGGCCAACACCACCCGGCTGGACGATTATACACTGGTCGACTTGCGCGCCGAATATGCGTTCACCCCGGCGTTGCGCCTGTTCGCCCGCGTCGAAAATCTCTTCGACGAGAATTATATGACGGCCTATCGCTATGGCACGCTCGGCCGCAGCATCTATGCCGGCTTCCGGGGGCGTTTCTGATGCTGCGCCCCGTCGAACCCGGCCCCGCCATCGTCACCTGCAATACCTGCCGTCATTCGGCGACGATGCGGGAGGATGAGGAGGGCATGCGCGGCGGGGCACGGCTGGCGGAGGCGCTGCGCACGGTGCAGGCCTCCGACCCGCGCTATGCCACCGTCGCGGTGCAGGACATGCCCTGCCTGTTCGCCTGCCAGGATCATTGCACCGTCCATCTGCGCGCGCCCGGCAAGGTCGGCTATGTCATGGGGCGCTTTGCGCCTGATGCCGATGCGGCGCGTGCGATCCTCGATTATGCCATTGCCTATGCCGCCAGCGAGCATGGCCGCGTCGCCTTTCGCGAATGGCCCGAAGGCGTGAAGGGCCATTTCATCACCCGTACCCCGCCGGAAGGATTTGTCGTCGAATGAGCTTCGCCTCGATCACCGATTTCGAAAATGCCCTGGCCAATCTGCCGCCGGCCGAGGAACTGGCCAGCGCGGCTGCACGCGCGCGGCAGGCTGAGCTGACCAAGCCATTGGGGGCGCTCGGCCGGCTGGAGGATGTCGCGATCTTCATGGCAAGCTGGCAGGGGCGCGCGGTGCCGCGCCTGAAGCGGGCGCGTGCCGCGATCTTTGCCGGCAATCATGGCTTCACCGTCCATGGCGTCAGCGCCTATCCCGCCGCCGTGACCGCGCAGATGGTCGCCAATTTCGCCGCTGGCGGCGCGGCGATCAACGCGCTGGCCGGTGTCGCCGGGCTGGAACTGGCGGTCCGCTCCATCGATCTGGACCGGCCGACGGCGGACTTCACCCTTGCCCCCGCCATGACCGCGGAGGAGTGCCTGACCGCGCTGTCGATCGGCGCGGCGGCGGCCGAAGAGGATCTGGACCTGCTGGTCGTGGGAGAAATGGGGATCGGCAATTCGACCGCCGCCGCAGCCCTGAGCGCGCGCAGCTTCGGCGGAAAGGTCAGTGACTGGGTTGGTCCCGGCACGGGCGTCGATGGCGAGGGGATTGCGCGCAAGATCGCGACGATCGATCGCGCGCTGGCCTTCCACGCCGCAGCGCCGGACAGCGCTTTTGAAACACTGCGCCGGCTGGGCGGACGCGAACTGGCGGCGATTGCCGGCGCGGTGCTGCGCGCCCGCCAGCTGGGCGTGCCGGTGCTGCTCGACGGTTTCATCAGTTGCGCCGCGATCGCGCCGCTGGTGGCGCAGGTGCCGGCCTTTGCCGACCATTGCCTGGCCGGCCATTGCTCGGCCGAGCCAGGCCATGGCCTGCTGCTGGAGCGGATGGGCCTTGAACCGCTGCTGCGCCTCGACATGCGATTGGGCGAAGGGAGCGGCGCGGCGGTGGCGGCCAATATCGTCCGTGCCGCCGTAGCGGCTCATGCAGGCATGGCGACCTTTGCCGAGGCGGCGGTGTCGACCGCGACATGATGGGCATGCCGCTCCATCTGCTGCGGCATGGCGCGCCCGAGACGCCCGGCCTGTTGCTGGGGCGGACCGACAGCGTGCCGACGCGCGCGGGCATCGACGCCTGCCTGGCGCAGGCGGAGGGGCTGGAGATCGAGATGATCGTAACGTCCGACCTGCAGCGCGCCCGGCAGGCGGCGACGGCGATCGGCGAGCGCGCCGGCTTGCCGGTGTGGGTCGATCCGCGCTGGCGGGAACTGGATTTCGGCATCTGGGATGGTCTGGCCCCGGCCGATGTCGATCCCGAGGCGCTCGCCCGTTTCTGGCAGGATCCCGATGGCTTCGCGCCGCCGGGCAGCGAGGGATGGACGGCATTGCTGGGGCGGATCGCCGATGCGGTCGAGGATCTGCCGCGCGTCCCCACATTGGTGCTCACCCATGGCGGGGCGATGCGCGCGGCGCTGGCCCATCTGTGCGGGTTCAGCGTGCAGCAGAGCTGGAGCTTCGGCCTGCCCTATGCCGCCTTGCTGTCGCTGGAACGCTGGACCGGGGAGCCGCCGCTCGCCCGCATCACGGGCCTGCGCCCATGAAGGGGCTGGTCCTTGCCATCCAGTTTCTGACCCGCCTGCCGATGCCGAAGGTGACAGCGAACGAGACAGACTTCGCACGGTCGATCCGATGGTTTCCGGCGGTCGGTGCGATTGTCGGTCTATCTGTCATGTTCGCTGTCAATCTTGGCGTTCGCATCGATCCCTGGATCGGGGCGCTGGCCGGGCTGCTCTGCTGGGTCGGCGTGACCGGGGCGCTGCATCTCGATGGGCTCGGCGACATCGCCGACGCCTGCGGCGCGGTGCATAAGGGGCGCGACCGGCTGCTGGCGGTGCTGGCCGACCCGCATATTGGCAGTTTCGGCGTGGTGGTGATCGGCCTGCAACTGATCGCCAAGCTGCTGCTGCTCCATGCGCTGGTCGAGCGGGGCATGATGTTGCCGCTGCTGCTCATTCCCTTCGCCGCGCGGATCGGGCCGCTGCTGTGGGCGCGGATGCTGCCGCCGCTGCATGCCGGGCTGGGCGCGCGCTTTGCCGATGCCGTCAAAACTATCCACATCGCCCTGTGGATAAGTCTGTTGATAATCGCATCCTGGTGGTTGCCGGCCCTGCTCGCAGCGCCGCTGCTGATGCTGCTCTGGGGCCTGTGGCTGAAGCGCAGGCTGGGCGGCATTTCCGGCGATGGCCATGGCGCGGGGATCGAACTGGTTGAAAGCGGGCTGCTTTTCGTTGTTCTGATCGCGGGCGGCGCGACATGACGACGCGCTGGAAATGGCATGGCGGCGGTGTCGCGGCGGCGAGCGCGCATTTCGGCGGTGCGCCAGAAAGCTGGCTCGACTTATCCACAGGCATCAATCCCCATGCCTGGCCCGGCGCTGCCGAGCAGGCGATCGACTGGCGCGCCTTGCCCGACGAGCAGGGACTGCGCGCGCTCGAACAGGCGGCGGCCGATCATTTCGGCGTCGCGGCCGATCATGTCTGCGCGCTGCCGGGGACGGAGATCGGCCTGCGCCTCGTTGGCGCATTGCTTGACGGTCCGGTCCGCCATGCCAGCCCGGCCTATCGTACCCATGGCGTCATGGTGCCCGGCGCCGCGCCGGTCGATCTCGACCATCTGGACGAGGCGGACGGGCAGACGCTGATCCTTGCCAATCCCAATAATCCCGACGGGCGCATCCATGGCGTGGCGGATCTGCTCGCCCTGCTCGAGCGGCGCGGGCCGGACGGCTGGCTGGTGGTGGATGAGGCCTTTGCCGATGGCCATCCGGGCATCAGCCTGGCGCCCTTCGTGGCCGACGATCGCGCCCTCATGCTGTTGCGCTCCTTCGGCAAGTTTTTCGGGCTTGCCGGCCTGCGCCTCGGCTTTCTGGTGGCGCCGCGCGCGATCGTTGCGCGGGTGCGGGAGCGGCTGGGTGCCTGGCCGGTGTCGGCCGCCGCCATTGCCATCGGCACGGCCGCCTATCGTGATAGAGCTTGGATAGAAGCGATGCGCGATCAGCTCCAGCGGGATGCGCAGGCGCTCGACGCGCTGCTGTTGCGCTATGGTTATCGGCCGATCGGCCAAAGCCCGCTCTTCCGCCTGATCGAAACGCCCCATGCCATGGCGCTGTTCGAGCAACTGGCCGGGCAGGCGATCCTGACCCGGCCCTTCGATAGCCAGCCGAACTGGCTGCGCATCGGCCTGCCGGCCGACGCGATGGGCCTGGCCCGACTGGAACGGGCGCTGCGCCATGGCTGATCCGGTTGCGTTGCTGGCGCTCGCGCTCGACGCAGCGGTCGGCTGGCCGGCGGCACTCTATCGCCGGATCGGCCATCCGGTCGGTGGATTTGCGCGGCTCATCGACCATTGTGCTGCGCGCTGGAATGATCCGAGGCGTAGCCATCGTGCCCGGCAAATGGACGGAATGGCAACGGTGCTGGTCCTGCTGTTGGTGGCGGGCGGTGGCGGATGGCTGGTCCAGTATCTGCTCCGCCTCTGGCTGCCAGAACCATGGAGTTGGATGCTGATCGGCCTGCTGGCCTATCCGGCGCTGGCGCTGCGCAGCCTCTATAGCCATGTCCGCGCGGTCCATCACGCGCTGGCGGCCGATGATCTGTCGGCGGCGCGGGAGGCGGTCGGCATGATCGTCGGTCGCGATACGCAATCGCTCGATGAAAGCGGCGTCACCCGCGCCGCGATCGAGAGTCTGGCGGAAAGCTTCTGCGACGGCGTGGTCGCGCCCTTCTTCTGGCTGCTGTTGCTGGGCCTGCCGGGCGTGTGGGCCTATAAGGCGGTCAACACGGCCGACAGCATGATCGGCCATCGCGAAGCCCCCTGGGGGCCGTTCGGCTGGGCGGCGGCGCGCACCGATGACCTGATGAACCTGATCCCGGCGCGGCTCGCCGGTTGCCTGCTCTGCCTGGCCGGAGGAGGCGGCTGGCGGGTGATGTGGCGCGACGCGCGCAATCATGCCTCGCCCAATGCCGGCTGGCCCGAAGCGGCGATGGCGGGCGCGCTCGACCTGCGGCTGGCCGGCCCGATCCGCTATGATGGCGTGCGCCATGACAAGCCCTGGATCGGCAGCGGGCGGATCGAGGCCGATCCGCTCGACCTGCGCTGGGCGCTGGCCATCTATGTTCAGGCCTGCCTGCTGCTCTGGCTGGTGGCCGGACTGCAGGCGCTGTTTGCGGGAGACATGATATGACAAGCAGCCTGCTGGTGCTGGGCGGTGCGCGATCGGGCAAGAGCCGCCATGCCCAGGCAGCGGCCGAAGCGCTGCCCGGCGCGCGCGTCTTCATCGCCACGGCCGAGATTTGGGACGCGGAAATGGCTGACCGGATCGCCCGGCACCGGGCCGATCGCGGGCCGGAATGGGAAACAGTGGAGGCGCCGATCGACCTGCCGGGCGCGATCGCGGCGGCGCGGGGCAAGACCGTGCTGGTCGACTGCCTGACATTGTGGGCCAGCAACCTGCTGCTGGCGGATCGGGATGGCGAGGCCGCGGCCGACGCGCTCTGTGCCGCGATCCTGGCCCATGACGGGGCGATCATCCTGGTCGCCAATGAAGTGGGGCTGGGTATCGTGCCCGACAATGCGCTGGCGCGGCGCTTTCGCGATCTGGCCGGCACCTTGAACCAGCGGGTCGCGGCGGTGGCGGATCGGGTCGTTTTCGTCGCGGCGGGCCTGCCGCTTGCCCTGAAGGGGTGAAGGGGCGGCGGACCGCCCCCTCGCTCGATTAGTCGCGCAGCAGTTCGTTGATGCCGGTCTTCGACCGGGTCTGGGCGTCGACGCGCTTGACGATCACGGCGCAGTAGAGGCTGGGGCCGGGCTTGCCGTCGGGCAGCGGCTTGCCGGGCAGCGAGCCGGGGACGACGACCGAGTAGGGCGGCACTTCGCCGATGAACACTTCGCCGGTGGCGCGGTCGACGATCTTGGTCGACATGCCGATGAACACGCCCATGGACAGCACCGACCCCTTGCCGATGCGCACGCCCTCGACCACTTCCGAACGGGCGCCGATGAAGCAGTCATCCTCGATGATGACCGGGTCGGCCTGCAGCGGTTCCAGCACGCCGCCAATGCCCACGCCGCCCGACAGATGGACGTTCTTGCCGATCTGGGCGCAACTGCCGACCGTCACCCAGGTGTCGACCATCGTGCCTTCATCGACGAAGGCGCCGATGTTGACGAAGCTGGGCATCAGGATGACATTCTTGGCGATGTGCGATCCGGCGCGGGCGAAGCTGCCCGGCACGGCGCGGAATCCGGCAGTGCGGAAGGCGGCTTCGTCCCAGCCGGCGAACTTGCTCGGCACCTTGTCCCACCAGTGGCCGGCGCCCGGACCATTGTCGATCATGACATTGTCGTTGAGGCGGAAGGAGAGCAGCACGGCCTTCTTCGCCCACTGGTTGACCTGCCAGCCGGCTTCGGTCGGCTCGGCGACGCGCAGTTCGCCCTTGTCGAGCAGGGCCAGCGCCTTGTCGACCGCCTGGCGGACGTCGCCCTGGGTCGACAGGTTGATGTTGGCCCGGTCCTCCCAGGCGGCGTCGATGATCGCGATCAGGTCTTGGCTCATGGTCTTTCCCCAAAAATATCCGCCAGGAACGGCGTCAGATGGTCGGTTTCATAATCGATGAAATCGGGATGATGGTCGTGATTGCCCGCTTCCGATCCGTTATTGACCCAGATGGTGGTCATGCCGATCGCCTTGGCGGGCTTGAGGTTGCGGGCCATGTCCTCGAAAAAGGCGGCGCGGGTCGGGTCGACGGCGTGGATGCTGCACAATTCCGCATAGCCCGACGGATCGGGCTTGGGCACATAGCGGCAGGCATGGATGTCGTGGATCAGCTCGAACGCGCCGGCGAGGCCCAGCCGGTCGAGTACGCGGCCGGCATAGGTGGCGTCGCCATTGGTGAAGATCAGCCGGCGGCCGGGCAGGGCGGCGATATGGGCGTTGAGGTCGGCATCGACCGCCAGCCGCTCCATCGAGATGTCATGGACATAGTCGAGAAATTCGCGCGGCTCGATGCCATGATGGTGCATCAGTCCCGACAGGGTCGTGCCATGTTCCATGAAATAGCGTTTCTGGACGATCCGCGCCTCGGCCGGGTCGCAGCCCAGCAGGCCCTGGATATATTCGCCCATCTTCACGTCGATCAGCGCGAACAGGTCCGCCTTCGCCGGATAGAGCGTATTGTCCAGATCGAAGATCCAGGTGTCGACATGGGCCAGGTCCGCGCGCATGGCCGGGCCCTAATCCCCGGCGGGGATTAGGGCAAGGGCGCAAAGGCCCCAAGGATCGGCCGTATCAGCCGCAACTGGGCGCTTCGCTGTCGTGATAGAAGTCCTGCACCGCGGCCCAGGCATCCTCGGCCGTCTCGACCCAGGTCAGCAGGTTGAGGTCATTGTGCGAAATCACGCCCTCATCGGCCAGCGCCTCGAAATCCACCACCTTGTTCCAGAAATCCTTGCCGAACAGGAGGATCGGGATCGGCTTCATCTTGCCGGTCTGGATCAGCGTCAGCAGCTCGAACATCTCGTCGAATGTGCCGAAGCCGCCGGGGAAGACCGCGAGCGCGCGGGCGCGCAGCAGGAAATGCATCTTGCGCAGCGCGAAATAGTGGAACTGGAAGCTCAGCTCCGGCGTGACGAACAGGTTGGGCGCCTGTTCATGCGGCAGAACGATGTTCATGCCGATCGTGGTCTGGCCGACATCGACCGCGCCGCGATTGGCCGCTTCCATGATCGAGGGGCCGCCGCCCGAGCAGACGACGAAATGGCGGCAACCGGCGGCGTTGACCGGATATTGCGCCGCGATCCGCGCCAGCTTGCGCGCTTCCTCATAATAACGGGCCTTCTTGCCCAGATTTTCGGCAATCTTCTTCTGTTCAGGCGTGGTGGCGGCGTCGATCCGCGCCTGGACCTGATCGGGTTCGGGAATGCGGGCAGAGCCGTAGAAGACGAAGGTGGATTCGATCCGCGCCTCGTCCATCAGCAGCTGGGGTTTCAGCAATTCGAGCTGGAAGCGCACCGGGCGCAGATCCTCGCGCAGCAGGAACTCATTGTCCTGGAAGGCGAGCTTGTAGGCGGCGCTGCTGGTCTGGGGGGTTTCGATCGCCTTCCTGGCGTCGTCCGCTTCCTGGCGTGCGGGGCGGAATTTGCGTTCTTCAATTTCTTTCTTGGTCATTCCCAACAAGCTAGGCGCGGCAGGTGACAATGCCAAGACCGTTAGCGGGAAAATCCGCCAAGTTGGCTATTTCGGCTTTGCGGCAAAAGCCGCCGCGTCTTTTGATTTCCGCTCAGCGGCAGAAGCCGCCGCGGCCACCCATGTCGAAATGGAAATGGTCATGATGGGCGGCGTTATAGTTGGGCGACAGCACCGTGTTGAACCGCTTGCAGGCGCTGGCATGGACCACTTCCAGGAACTGGCGGGTGCGCTTGTCACCATTCCAGTCCTTCTCGACGCTGATCCGCCGCCCGTCGCTCAGGACGAAGGCGGACACGTCGATCGCATTGCTGTGGGCATGTTCGCTGAGCTTGCCGCTGCCCGCGATCGGCCGGCAATTATAGGTGCCGAATGTCTCGATCTTCTCGATCTCCGCGCCCAGGATCAGCCGGGCGGCGGGCTGCACGGCATAGCGCGACCAGGCCGCGAAATTGGCGGCGAGATTGCAGGTCATGGCGCCCAGGCCCGAAGTCGGCACGCCGATGTCGAGCAGTTTGACGCTGCCGATCGCGCTGCATCCGCCACCGAAATTCTGGTCGGGCAGGGGGGTGAAGGCGACCGACTGGGATTGCAGCTTGGCGAAACATTGCCGGGTTTCGAGCGGCGGCGGCGCGGGCGGGGTGGCCGGGCGCGCGCTCTTCACCGGTTTGGATGCGCGGGCGACTCGGCCCTTGGGCACCAGATCGCCGCTGCAGGCGGCCAGCATGCTCGCCATCGTCGCGGCCAGGGCCGCGCTGCGCCATACCGAATTTTTCGTCGCCCGCTCTACCATCAATCCCGCATTTACCACGGCTTTCCGGGCCGATGGGTTAACGGCGCTGTCATTTCGTCGCATTTTGCTGCGGCTTGACTCTTTTTCGGAAATCTTTAGGGCGGCCGACGGGCCACGCGGTCCCAACGCCGCGCGTGCTCTCTGCAAGGAGACGCATTACATGACTGATCTGACTGCCGTTGACGCCACCATTGCGCCTGTCGCAAAGCCTGCCAACCGTCCGGCTCGCCCCTTTTTCTCTTCCGGTCCCTGTGCCAAGCCTCCGGGCTGGGATGCCGCCAAGCTAGCTACCGAGTCGCTTGGCCGTTCGCACCGCGCCAAGATCGGCAAGACCCGCCTCGCCTACAGCATCGACCTGATGCGCGAGCTGCTGAACCTGCCTGACACCCACCGCATCGGCATCGTGCCGGGTAGCGACACCGGCGCCTTCGAAATGGCGATGTGGACCATGCTGGGCGCCCGCCCGGTGACGACGCTGGCCTGGGAAAGCTTCGGCGAAGGCTGGGTGACGGACGCCGCCAAGCAGCTGAAGCTCGACCCGACCGTGATCCGCGCCGACTATGGCCAGCTGCCTGACCTTGGCACCGTCGACTTCTCGAACGATGTGCTGTTCACCTGGAACGGCACTACCTCGGGCGTGCGCGTGCCCAATGCCGACTGGATCCCGGCCGACCGCGAGGGCCTGACCTTCGCCGACGCCACCAGCGCGGTCTTCGCCTATGAGATCGACTGGACCAAGATCGACGTCGCCACCTTCTCCTGGCAGAAGGTTCTGGGCGGCGAGGGCGGCCATGGCGTGCTGATCCTTGGCCCCCGCGCGGTCGAGCGTCTGGAAACTCACACCCCCGCCTGGCCGCTGCCCAAGGTGTTCCGCCTGATGGCCAAGGGCAAGCTCGCCGAAGGCGTGTTCAAGGGCGAAACCATCAACACCCCATCGATGCTGGCCGTCGAGGACGCGATCTTCGCGCTGGAATGGGGCAAGTCGCTGGGCGGCCTCAATGGCCTGATCGCGCGCAGCAACGCCAATGCGGCGGCGCTGGGCAAGATCGTCGCCGAACGCGACTGGCTCGGTCATCTCGCCGTCGATGAAGCCTCGCGCTCGACCACCAGCGTTTGCCTGACCGTCGAGGGCGCCGACGAAGCCTTCATCAAGGCCTTCGCCGGCCTGCTCGAGAAGGAAGGCGCCGCCTATGACGTGGCGGGCTATCGCGATGCCCCGGCCGGCCTGCGCATCTGGTGCGGCGCGACCGTCGAGACCGCCGATATCGAGGCGCTCGGCCTCTGGCTCGACTGGGCATACGCCCAGACCAAGGCTGCCGCTTAACTCTCATAATTGTCGTCATTCCCGCGAAGGCGGGAATCCATCTCCAGCCCTATCGGTAGGCGCAACGTCAGGAGATGGATCCCCGCCTTCGCGGGGATGACGGGACTATTTTCCAAAAGGAAACCCAGATGCCTAAAGTCCTTATTTCCGACAAGATGGACCCTCGCGCCGCCGCGATCTTCCGCGAGCGTGGTGTCGAGGTTGACGTCATTACCGGCCAGACGCCCGAAGAACTGGCCGCGATGATCGGCGCCTATGATGGCCTCGCGATCCGCAGCTCGACCAAGGTGACCAAGGCGATCCTCGACGCCGCGACCAACCTCAAGGTCATCGGCCGCGCCGGCATCGGCGTCGACAATGTCGATATCCCGGCTGCATCGGCCCAGGGCGTGATCGTGATGAACACGCCGTTCGGCAACTCGATCACCACCGCCGAACATGCCATCGCGCTGATGTTCGCTCTGGCCCGCCAGATCCCCGAAGCCAATGCCCAGACGCAGCAGGGCCTGTGGCCCAAGAACGGCTTCATGGGCGTGGAAGTGACCGGCAAGACGCTGGGCCTGATCGGCGCCGGCAATATCGGGTCGATCGTTGCCAGCCGTGCGCTCGGCCTCAAGATGAAGGTCGTTGCCTTCGATCCCTTCCTGACGCCCGAGCGCGCCGTGGAAATGGGTGTGGAAAAGGCGGACCTCGACACGCTGCTGGCCAAGGCCGACTTCATCACGCTGCACACGCCGCTGACCGACCAGACCCGCAACATCCTGTCGAAGGAAAATCTGGCCAAGACCAAGAAGGGCGTGCGTATCGTCAACTGTGCCCGTGGTGGCCTGATCGACGAAGCGGCGCTGAAGGAGGCGCTGGATTCGGGCCATGTCGCGGGTGCCGCGCTCGACGTGTTCCAGACCGAACCGGCCAAGGAATCGCCGCTGTTCGGCACGCCGAACTTCATCTGCACCCCGCATCTGGGCGCATCGACCGACGAAGCGCAGGTCAATGTCGCGCTGCAGGTGGCCGAACAGCTGTCCGATTATCTGCTCGACGGTGGCATCACCAACGCACTGAACGTGCCCAGCCTGTCGGCCGAGGAAGCGCCCAAGCTCAAGCCCTATATGGCGCTGGCTGAAAAGCTGGGCAGCCTGATCGGCCAGCTCGAAGGCGATGCCATCACCGGCGTCGCGGTCGAGGTCGAGGGCCATGCCGCCGAGCTGAACCAGAAGCCGATCACCGCCGCGGTGCTGGCCGGCCTGATGCGCGTCTATTCGGACACGGTGAACATGGTCAACGCGCCCTTCCTGGCGAAGGAACGCGGCCTGGATGTGCGTGAGGTCCGTCATGACCGCGAGGGCGACTATCAGACGCTGGTGCGCGTCACCGTTTCGACCGAAGCGGGCGACAAGTCGGTCGCCGGCACGCTGTTCGGCCATGCCCAGCCCCGCCTGGTCGAGCTGTTCGGCATCAAGGTCGAAGCCGATCTCGACGGCCACATGCTCTACATCGTCAACCAGGACGCGCCGGGCTTCATCGGTCGCCTCGGTTCGAAGCTGGGCGAGTCGGACGTCAATATCGGCACCTTCCACCTGGGCCGTCGCAACCAGGGCGGCGAAGCCGTGCTGCTGCTGTCGGTGGACGGTACCGTCACCGAACCGCTGCGCTGGGCGATCTGCAACCTCGCCGGCGTGAAGCAGGTGAAGCTGCTGCGCTTCGCCTAAGCTGACCTAAATATCTGCCGTTCGGTTCGAGCAGCCCTTCGACTGCCTGCAAGGCAGGCGCTCAGGACAGGCTTCGAGCTTGTCGAGAAGCGTTGTCGAGAACAGTTCTCGACAAGCTCGAACCGAACGGGGGTAGGGGATGGCCTAACCCCAAAATTCCGCTAAAGGGCCTGTCCCATGACCATGATCCCGCCCGGCCTTCTTCCTGAAGGACTTTCCGATCGCCTGCCGCCGCAGGCCGAAGCTTCCGCGCGCCTGGCGCGCCGCGTGCTCGATACGGTCGCGACCCATGGTTATGAACGGGTCATGCCGCCGCTGGCGGAGTTCGAGGATACGCTGACCCAGCGGCTCAAGTCGATGCGCGCGCAGGATCTGGTCCGCGCTGTCGATCCGGTGTCGCAGCGTACCCTGGCCTTCCGCCCCGACATGACCGCGCAGGTCGGTCGCATCGCCGCCACCCGCCTGCGCAGCGCGCCGCGTCCGCTGCGCCTGTCCTATGCCGGGCCGGTGATCCGCCAGAAGGCGAGCCAGCTGCGCCCCGAGCGCGAGAAGATGCAACTGGGCGCCGAGCTGATTGGCAGCGACAGCGCCGCCGCCGCGGTCGAGATCGTCAACATCGCGATCGAGGCGCTCACCGCCGCCGGCGTCACCGGCATCACCATCGATTTCACCTTGCCCGACCTGATCGACGCGCTGGCTGCCGGTCCGTTGCCGCTGGGGGCGGAGGAACTGGAAGCCGTGCGCGCCGAACTGGACGCCAAGGATGCTGGCGCGCTGGTGGCGATCAGCCCGGCCGCCGCCGCCTATCTGCCGCTGATCGAGGCGACCGGCCCCTTCCATGCCGCGATGGAACGGCTGGAGGCGTTCAGCGCCAGCCTGGGTGGCGCCATCGACAGCCGCATTGCGGGCCTGCGCGCCATTGCCAAGCCGATCGGCTGGGACATCACCCTGACCCTCGACCCGACCGAACGGCACGGTTTCGAGTTCCAGAACTGGTTCGGCTTCTCCATCTTTGCCGAAGGCTTCATTGGCGAGATCGGCCGTGGCGGCAGCTATGCCATCGCCCGCGCCGGCGAGGCGGACGAACCGGCCATGGGCTTTTCCCTCTATCCCGACCCGCTGATCGACGCGGGCTTTGGCGACGAACGGCCCCGGCGCCTGTTCCTGCCGGTCGGCCATGATGCCGTGCGCGCGGCCGCGCTGCGGGCCGATGGCTGGCACACGGTTGCGGCCCTGGCGGATGGCGAAGATGGCGCGGCCCAGCGTTGCTCGCACTGGCTGGATGGCGTCGAGCCCCGCGCCTACTGACCGAACAGGAGACGCAGCCAGGCGTCCACGATGCCGGTGCCGGCATAGTCGGCATCGCCCATCTCGCGGTTGATCTGCATATGGCCGCGCAGCCCGCGTCCGGGGAGCGCATGGATATCCACTGGCGTGCCGGCCTTGCGCAGCGCGGCAGCGAGCGCATTGGACTGGGCGGTGCCGTCGACCCGATCGACATGCAGCAGCAGGAAATCGGGGGCATTGGGCTTTGCCGCCTGCAAGGTGGGCGATAGCGTCTTCTGCCGCGCCGGATCGGTGCCGAACGCCTGTTCATAGGTCTTCGCCATGAATCGGCCGCCCTGCGCCATCTGGGTCGGTACATCATAGGCCGCGCCATCCAGTGCGATGATGCCGCGCACCGCATCGGGCTTCAGCCCGGCCTTGGCGAAATAGCGCATGTCGGTACCGACCAGCGCCACCAGATGCGCGCCGGCGCTGTGGCCCATCAGGATGATGCGGTCGGGATCGATACCCAGCGTCACCGCCTGGCTGCGCAGATGGGCGACCGCATCAGCGACATCCTGCGCTTGGCTCTCGACCGTTGCATCGGGCACCAGTCGGTAATTGATCGAGGCGAAGGCATAGCCAAGGCTGGTATAATGGGGCGCCTTGGCCGCGCCGGTGGCATTGTCCTTGCTGCCGCGTTTCCAGCCGCCGCCATGGACGAAGATGACCAGCGGCGCTTTGGTGCCCTTGCCCGGCCAGAAGTCTATCGCCTGCAATGGATCGTGGCCATAGGTCATGGCTTGGGGCGCGGCGGCGGCGGTCTGGGCCTGCGCGGCCAGCGGCGTGCCCGCGAGCAGGGAGAGAATCAGGATGGGAATCAGCCGTCTGCGCATATGGATGGTCCTCGCTGCCCCTGCGCCGCCATGATCGCGGACGCGCATTCCGCCGTAAAGCGGGCACCTGGTATCAAAGTGTAATGGCGCTCCAACCTTGACGCATCGACCATGCCCGGCTAACGCGCGCCCCGCACAGGGCGTACCCCGCCCATCCTATTCCACCGGCATGCCGAGTCCCGTCGAAGGGCATGGCCGGTCCGCGCGGCGGGCGGAGGAGTGTATCCATGGCAAATGTTACCGTGATTGGCGCCCAATGGGGCGACGAAGGCAAGGGCAAGATCGTCGACTGGCTGTCGGAGCGCGCCGATGTCGTCGCCCGTTTCCAGGGCGGGCATAATGCCGGCCACACGCTGGTCGTCGGCGAAAAGGTCTACAAGCTCTCTCTGCTGCCGTCGGGTATCGTGCGCGGCACGCTGTCGGTGATCGGCAATGGCGTGGTGCTGGACCCCTGGCATTTCCGTGACGAGGTCGCCAAGCTCATGGGCCAGGGCGTCGAGATCACCCCGGAAAACCTGCAGATCGCTGAAACCTGCCCGCTGATCCTGCCCTTCCACCGCGACCTCGACGGTTTGCGCGAAGACGCGTCGGGCGCCGGAAAGATCGGCACCACCCGTCGCGGCATCGGCCCGGCCTATGAGGACAAGGTCGGCCGCCGCGCCATCCGCGTGTGCGACCTTGCCCATCTCGACGATCTCGACCTGCAGATTGATCGCCTGACCGCCCATCATGACGCGCTGCGCGCTGGTTTCGGTGAAGCGCCGATCGACCGCGCTCAGCTGATGGCCGACCTGACCGAGATTGCCGCCTTCATCCTGCCGTTCGTCAAGCCCGTCTGGCTGACGCTCAACAAGGCGAAGTCGGAAGGCAAGCGCATCCTGTTCGAGGGCGCGCAGGGCACTTTGCTTGACATCGATCATGGCACCTATCCGTTCGTCACCTCGTCCAACACGGTGGCGGGTACGGCGGCGAGCGGCACCGGCCTTGGCCCCAATGGCGCCGGCTTCGTGCTGGGCATCGTCAAGGCCTATACCACCCGCGTTGGTTCCGGTCCGTTCCCGACAGAGCAGGAAAATGACGTCGGCCAGCGCCTGGGCGAGCGCGGCCATGAGTTCGGCACCGTTACCGGCCGCAAGCGCCGCTGCGGCTGGTTCGATGCGGTGCTGGTGCGCCAGTCGGTTGCGGTTTCGGGCGTGACCGGTATTGCGCTGACCAAGCTGGACGTGCTCGACGGGTTTGAGGAACTGAAGATCTGCGTCGGCTACAAGATCGGCGACCAGAGCTTCGACTATCTGCCCGCCCATGCGCAGGATCAGGCCAAGGCCGAGCCGATCTATGAAAGCATTGCCGGCTGGAGCGAAACCACGGCCGGCGCGCGCAGTTGGGCGGACCTTCCGGCACAGGCGATCAAATATATCCGCCGCATCGAGGAACTGATCGGCTGCCCGGTCACGCTCGTGTCGACCAGCCCGGAACGCGACGACACCATCCTCGTCCGCGATCCCTTCGCGGATTAAGGGGCATGGCCGGCGAACGCTTCGAGCGGCACAAGCAGCCCTGGACCCAGGATGAGGTCCAGAAGCTGCACACGCTCGCCAAGAAGGGCATGGCGCTGAAGGCGATCGCCAAGGCGCTGACCCGCAGCGAGGAATCGGTGAAGACCCGCGCCAAGCAGGACGGTCTATCGATCGCCAAGCTGCGCTGAGAGATAAGAAAGGCCGGACGGAAACGTCCGGCCTTTCCTCATTCCGGGGCGTGGCGCTGGACCGACTGGATGGCCCCGTCCTTGGCATAGATCAGCGGGGCGATGGTGATCGAGCGCCGATGATCGCCACCGCCGGGCAACAGCTTGTCATGATAGAAGAGCCAGCTCTTGCCGTCCCGCTCGACGATCGCCTGATGATTGGTCGAGATCGGCAGATAGTCGAGGATCACGCCGCCATAGGCAAAGGGACCGAGCGGGGAGGCGGCGGTGCCATAGATGATCTGGCCGGGCCAGCCGGTCGAGAAGCTGAAATAATAGCGGCCGCCATGGGCGTGGAGATAGGGCGCCTCGCCATATTTCTTCTTGGGGTCGCTCGCCGGCAGTCCGGTGACGACGACGTCCATGATCGGGCCGTCGACATGGATCATGTCGGGCTTCAGCCGCACGACCTTGGGCACGCGGGTGCCGAAATAGAGATAGGCCTGCCCGTCCTTGTCGATGAAGACGGCGGGGTCGATCGGCTCGGCGCCGGCATTGGCGTCGCGCGCCTTGTCGATCAACGCGTCGCCGCGCGCATCGCGATAGGGCCCTTGGGGGCGATCCGCCACCGCGACGCCGATCCGGTCGCCGCCGATCGGTGCGTAGAAATAATAGTGCCCGTTGCGCCGGGCGACTTCGGGTGCCCAGGCCTTGGCATCGGGGCGTGCCCATGTGAAGGTGGTGACGTCGAGAAAGGCGCCGTCATCCTGCCAGCTTTTCATGTCGGCCGAACTGTAGAGGCGCCAGCTGGTGCTGTCCCAGTAGCGGCCGGAATTGGACGCGTCGTCGGTGGCATAGAGATACCAGCGATCGTCGAACCAGTGCGGCGAGGGATCACCGGCAAAGCGCGGGCTGATCGGCTGGCCCGGCGCTACATCGCCATTGGCCATCAGCAGGCCCATGCAGGCCAGCAGCGCCATCCTCTTCATCCGCATCCTCCCTGATCGCTATCGGATCGATGATGGCGTTCCGCCATGTGAAATGCAATTTCGCATCATGAAATATTGAAAGATTAGAAGGCCGGCTGGACCCGATCGGGGCAGGATGCGACAAGTCTGGCGACATCCAAGCAGGAGGCTCCGCATGGCACTCGACATCCTCGTCCTCTACGGCTCCTATCGGCGCGGCCGGCTCGGCATACGGCTGGCGGACTATCTGATCCGCAGCTTTGAAGGGCTGGGGCACAAGGCGGAACTGGTCGATGCCAAGGCGATCGGCCTGCCGATGCTCGACCTGCGCTACAGCGATTATCCGGCCGGCGAGGCGCCTGCCGCGATGGCGCAACTGTCGCAGCCCCTGTCCGCCGCCGATGCCTTCGTCTTCGTCGCGGGCGAATATAATCGCGGCATGCAACCCGGCCTCAAGAATCTGGTCGACCATTATCTCAAGGAGTTCGACCGCCGCCCCGCCGCGATCGCGAGCTATTCGATGGGGCGTTTTGCCGGGGTCAACAGCCATGCCGACTGGACGGTGACATTGTCCGCCATGGGCATGGCGGTGATGCCCGAGCGGCTGAGCGTCGGCCAGATCGGGCAGACGCTGGACGAGCAGGCCCGGCCTCAGGGGGAGGGCGGCGCTGCACTGGACCGCGGCTTTGCCGGGTTCGCCGACACGCTCATCTGGTGGGCGCAGGCGGCGAAGGCGCAGCGCTGATCTCCTCGCGCGCCGATATCACCGTCGCGGCCACAAGGTCGCCGGTGACGTTGAGCGCGGTGCGGCACATGTCGAGCAGCCGGTCGACGCCCAGCACCAGTCCGATCCCCTCGGGCGGGATGCCGACCATCGCCAGGATCATCGCGACCACCGGTAGCGACCCGGCGGGCACCCCTGCCGTGCCGACCCCGCCCAATATGCAGACCAGCATCACCATCAACTGCTGGCCAAGGCTGAGGTCGACATGGAAGAATTGGGCGAGGAACAGGACGGTGATCCCCTCGAACATCGCCGTGCCATTCTGGTTGGCGGTGGCGCCGATGGTGAGGACGAAGCGGGCGATGCGACGCGGCAGGTGCAGATTCTCTTCCGCAACGCGGATGGCGGTCGGCAGGGTGGCGTTGGAGGAGGCGGTGGCAAAGGCCATGACGCTTGCTTCCTGCACGGCAGCGAAGAAGCGCAGCGGTGACCGGCGCGCCAGCAGGCCGATCAGCAGCGAATAGATGCCGAACATCTGGATTGCGAGCGCCAGCAGCACGACCCCGACATAGGCGGACAGGCGCAGCAGCAAGTCCCAGCCGAACTGGGCGGCGAGGTTGAACATGAAGCAGGCGATGGCGATCGGCGCCAGGCGGATGACGATCGATATGAGGCGCATCGTCACCGCGAACAGACCCTCCATCGCGTCGAGCAGCAGCTTCGTTTCCTTCGTCTGCACCAGCACCAGCCCGATGCCGAAGAAGAGGGCGAAGACCATCACCGCCAATATGTCATTGTCGGCCATCGCCGCGATCACATTGTCGGGGACGATCGCGATCAGCGCCTGCATGCCGGTGGGCGTGTCGGCGCCCCGGTCGAGGATCGCCTGCGCCCCCTGGCCCGCATCGGCCAGCAGTGCGCGCGCCTGCGCCGGATCGACGCCGCTGCCCGGTTGCAGCAGGTTGACCAGCGCCAGGCTGATGACGACGGCGATACCGGACACGATCAGCGTATAGAGGAGGGTGCGCAGCCCCACTCGGCGCAGCGAACGCATCTCGCCCATTTCGGCGATGCCGACGATCAGCGCGGAGACCAGCAGCGGGATCACCAGCATGAACAGCAGGCGCAGGAAGACCTGGCCGATCGGGCCGGTCAGATAGCGGGTGACCGCATCGATCCAGGGCGCTCCGGGCGTTACGGCATAGGCGACCAGCCCGGCCGTGAGGCCGATCAGGAAGCCGGCCAGCATCTGCCATTGCAGCGAGAAGGCCGCGCGCCGGCCCGCCTGTTCCTCTGTGCCCGAACCACTCATGGCTTCTCCTCTTCCTCCCGACCAACGAGCCATGCGGAAGCGGGTTGCGCGGCCGGCAATATTTCGTTTCGTTAGGGCATCGACGGAGCATAGCCGCATGCTCGGGCGTTGGGCCGGTTCACCAGAAGGAGTCTTGCATGATCGTTGATGCCGTCCCCAGCATGCGCCGGATCGCATCGGAAGTGTGGAAACCGCTGACCGCGCTGTTCGTGTGGGACTGTGCGGTCACGGCCGCTTATTATCTATTGCCGTTCAAGGCCCCTTCGCTGCCGCTCACCATCTTCGGTTCGGCCCTCGCCCTGTTCCTGGGCTTCCGGTCGAACAGCAGTTACCAGCGCTGGTGGGAAGGGCGCACATTGTGGGGGGCGATGATCAACGCCTCGCGCAGCCTGGCGCGGTCTGCGCGCAATTTCCTGCCCGACCCGGAGGCCCGCGACCTCAAGCGCGAAATCGTCAAGCGACAGATCGCCTATGTGAATGCGCTGCGCTGCCAGTTGCGGCGCCAGACGATCGGCGAGGATGTGACCAAATTCCTGCGCGAGGAGGACAAGGGCAAGGCGCTGGCGCGGGCCAATCCGGCCAATGGCCTGCTCGACAGCACCGGTCGGCGGATCGACATGGCGCGGCGGGAAGGCTGGATCGATACCATCCAGCAGACCCAGATGGAGAAGGTGCTGGTCGACATCGCCAATGCCCAGGGTGGGATGGAGCGGCTGAAGAACACGCCGCTGCCCTTCCAATATCGGCTGCTGCCGGTCGTGTTCACCCATCTCTTCTGTATCCTGCTGCCGATCGGGCTGGTCGAGACGCTGGGTTTCGCCACGCCGCTCGGTTCGACGGTGGCGGGCCTGATGTTCATGGCGGTGCTGCGGATTGGTGACGATCTGACCGATCCCTTTGCCGACAGCGTGCATGACGTGCCGCTGACCGCGATGTGCCGGACGATCGAGATCGACCTGCTCCAGTCGATCGGCGATCCGGCGCCAGATCCTGTCACGCCGGTGCGTGGTGTCCTGTGGTAAGGTAACAAAAAGCCCCGCCGGCATGATGCAGGCGGGGCTTTTTATTGGACATTGAAGCGCGGGCTTTAGCCCTTGCGGTCTTCGTCGACCATGTCGGAGGCCAGTTCCAGCCCCGCCCGGCCATGGGACGGGGTATGGGCCGGCGCCTTGGGATGGGGCACGTCGACCGGCTCCTCCACTTCCAGCATGCCTTCCCACTTGGTGATGACCGAGGTGGCGATGGCATTGCCGAGCACGTTGGTGGCGGTGCGGCCCATGTCCATGAAATGATCGACCGCCAGGATGAAGGCGACGCCCTCGACCGGCAGGTCGAACTGGCCGAGGGTGGCGGCGACCACCACCAGCGAAGCGCGCGGCACGGCGGCGATGCCCTTGCTGGTGACCATCAGGACGAGCAGGATCGTGATCTGGGTCGCGATCGGCAGGTCGATGCCATAGGCCTGGGCGATGAAGATGGTCGCGAAGGTCGCATACATCATCGAGCCGTCGAGGTTGAAGCTGTAGCCCAGCGGCAGCACGAAGCTGTAGATGCGGCGCGGCACGCCGAACCGGTCGAGCTGTTCCAGCATCTTGGGATAGGCGGCTTCCGACGAAGCGGTCGAGAAGGCGATCAGGATCGGCTCGCGGACATAGCGGATCAGCTTGAACATCCGCTTGCCGAGGAAAATCGCACCCGCGCCGAACAGCAGCACCCACAGGCAGATGAGGGCGATGTAGAATTCGCCGACCAGCGCGCCATAGGTCTTGAGCACGCCCAGGCCCTGCACCGTCACCGACGAGGCGAGGGCGCCGAACACGGCGAGCGGCGCGACCCGCATGACATAGCCGGTGACCTGCAGCATCAGCTCGACCAGCGCCTCGATCACGGTGATGATCGGCTTGCCCTTGTCGCCGATGGCGGTCAGCGCCACGCCGACGAACAGCGAGAAGACGACGATCTGCAGGATCTGGTTGTCCGCCATCGCGCCGATCATCGACGTCGGGAAGACGTGCAGGATGAAGTCGCGGAAATTGAGCGCTTCGGTGTTGACGCCTGCATCCGCGCCCGACCGGACGAGGTTGAGGCCGGCGCCGGGCTCGAAGAAATTGACGAAGATCAGGCCCAAGGTCAGCGAGATCAGGCTGGCGATGATGAACCAGGCGAGCGCGCGCCCGCCGATCCGCCCCAGTGCCGCGCTGTCGCCCATATGGGCGATGCCCGCGACCAGCGTGGAAAAGACCAGCGGCGCGATGATCATCTTGATCAGATGAAGGAAGATGTCGGCCAGAAGGTGAAAATAGCCCGCCACATCCTTGGCCAGCGCTTCATCCCCGCCGACCCAGAGATTGGCCACGAAGCCCACGATCACGCCCAGGACCATGCCTGTCAGGATGTAGGCCGTCAGTCGATTTCGCATTATATTCCTCTAGCCAGCGAGCGGTCCGCCCGCGCATTCATTCTGTTCTGCTGGGTGGTGACACCTAACAGGCGCCCGGCCAGCCCGCAATCGGGCAGGCTTGGACTGTGCGGGGATAGACGAATGAGCCACCATATTCCGCGCCCTGTTTTACGGCAGGACAATGGCATGATGCTCGCTCAGGGGTAGAGAAGCCCTTCGTTCCAGTCATTTTCCTGGCGCGTGAAGACGCGCCGTTCATGCAGGCGATGCTCGCGATCCTGCCAGAACTCGATCCGTTCCGGGGTCAGGCGAAAGCCCGACCAATGGGGTGGGCGCGGCACCGGGCCGCCCTCGAACCGGGCACGCACCTCTTCATAGCGATCCATGAAGACGGCGCGCGAGGGCAGGGGGCGGGACTGGTCGGAGGCCCAGGCGCCGAGTTGGCTGTCACGGCTGCGAGTGGCGAAATAGGCATCGGCGGTCGCGTCGTCGACCGGGCCGACACTGCCCTCGATCCGGATCTGGCGGCGCACCGACTTCCAGTGGAACAGCAGGGCGGCATGCGGATTGGCGAGCAGGTCGCCGGCCTTGCGCCCTTCGAAATTGGTGTAGAAGATGAAGCCGTCGGGGCCATGGCCCTTGAGCAGCACCATGCGGACCGACGGGCGGCCCTGTGCATCGGCCGTGGCCAGCGCCATGGCGTTGCTGTCATTGAGTTCGGTCTCGCGCGCCTGCGCATACCACTCGTCGAAAAGGGCGAAGGGATCGGTCATAACCCTGCCTTAGATTCCCGGCACCGCACTGTCGATACGGATGCGCCGCAGCTTGAACGATGCCCGGCCTTCGGCCACATAGGGGCGATATGGCCGTGATGCGGCAGATACCGGTTTCAGCATAACAGGATGATAGATGGCGGATCCCTATTCCACTCTGGGTGTGGCGCGCAGCGCGAGCGAAGCGGAGATCAAGTCCGCCTATCGCAAGCTGGCCAAGCAATATCACCCCGACAAGAATCAGGACAATCCCAAGGCGGCGGAGAAATTCTCGGCCGTGACCAACGCCTATGACCTGCTGTCGGACAAGGACAAGCGGGCCCGCTTCGACCGGGGCGAGATCGATGCCGATGGCAATCCGACAGCCCCCTTCGGCTTTGGCGGCGGTGGCGGCGGGCGCGGTCGTCCCGGCGGGTTCGAGTTCAACGAGGGCGGCGCCGATTTCGGTGATATTTTCGAAGGCCTGTTCGGCGGCGCGGGCCGTCGCGCCGGGGGCGGCGGCGGCTTTGGCGGCTTTGGTCGTGGCGCGCCGCCGGCCAAGGGGGCCAATGTCGCCTATCGGCTGGCGGTGCAGTTCGTCGATGCCGCGACGCTGGCGCCGCAGCGCATCACCCTGCAGGATGGCAAGACGATCGACCTGAAGCTGCCCGCCGGGGTCGAGACCGGCACGCAGATGCGCCTGACCGGCAAGGGGCAGCCGGGCGCCGGCGGCGCGGGCGACGCGATCGTCACCATCGAGGTGAAGTCGCACCCCTTCTTCAAGCGCGACGGCGACAATGTGCTGCTCGACCTGCCTATCACCATCAACGAGGCGGTGAAGGGCGGCAAGGTGAAGGTGCCGACCGTCGATGGCCCGGTGATGCTGGGCGTGCCGGCCGGCACCACATCGGGCAAGACGCTGCGCCTGCGCGGCAAGGGCTTTACCGGCAAGGATGGCCAGCGCGGCGACCAGTTGGTGACCTTGCTGATCGACCTGCCTGCCGATGATCCGGTGATCCTCCAGCTGGTCGAGGATTGGCAGGATGGTCGCGCGGTGCGGACCCATCTGGGCGTCTAGGACGTTCGGCAAGGGTGCCGCTGCCTTCCCCCTATAGTCCGGAGTCGCGCCGCCGCATGGCGGCGCAGGCGCAGGAGAAATTCCATCGCCAGATCGATCGGGTCCGGCCGGGTTCGCGCAGCTTCGAGATCGCCAAGCGGGTGATGGTGGGCGTCTATAGCGACGGGTTCATCCATGCGGGGAACCTGGCCTATCTCTCGCTGATGACGCTGTTTCCCTTCTTCATCGTCGCCGCCGCCGTCGCCAGCGTCTTTGGCCGCACGTCGGACGGGCTCTCGGCGGTGAATGCCTTTCTCTATACCGTGCCGCGCGGCGTCGCCGATGTCGTGCGCCAGCCGATCAGCGATGTGTTGCAGGCGCGTTCCGGCAATCTGCTCTGGTTCGGTGGTCTGGTGGGGCTCTGGACCGTGGGCAGCCTGATCGAGACGATCCGCGACATATTGCGCCGTGCCTATGGAACGAAGAGCACCAAGCCCTTCTGGCGTTATCGGTTGGCGTCGGTCGGCATCACCCTGGTCAGCGTGCTGGCGGTGATGTTCGCCTTTTCGATGCAGGTGATGATTACCGCGGTGGACCAGCTGCTCCACCGGCTGCTGCCCTTCGCGGACGAGGCGATCGCCTGGGTTTCCTCGGCCAAGCTGGTGCCGATGGCGATATTATGCGTGGCGCTCCACTCGCTCTATGTCTCGCTGACCCCGACCCTCTATCGCGACAAGCGCTTTCCCAAATGGCCCGGCGCCGTCGCCACCGCGCTCTGGTGGTATGCGGTTACTCTGCTATTGCCGGTCACATTGTCGATGCTGGGTGGCTATGACCGGACCTATGGCAGTCTGGCCGGTGTCATGATCACCCTCATTTTTTTCTTCCTCGTTGGGCTCGGCGTGGTAATTGGCGCCGAATTGAATGCGGCACTGGCGGAATTTCCGGAAGACGAAGCAGCCGGCACCGTGCAGGACAAAGGGAACGGAACGACGATATGACAGGCTTGATGGCGGGAAAGCGCGGGCTGATCATGGGCCTGGCGAACGACAAGTCGCTGGCTTGGGGCATTTCGAAGCAGCTGCATGCGCAGGGCGCGGAATTGGCCTTCTCCTACCAGGGCGAGGCGCTGGCCAAGCGCGTGAAGCCGCTGGCGGAACAGCTGGGCTCGGACTTCCTGATCGACTGCGACGTGTCCGACATGGCGAAGCTGGACGAGGCCTTTGCCGAGATCGAGGCGCGCTGGGGCAAGCTGGACTTCGTCGTCCATGCGATCGGCTTTTCCGACAAGAATGAGCTGCGCGGCCTCTATGCCGACACCAGCCTCGACAATTTCCTGATGACCATGAACATCTCGGTCTACAGCTTCGTCGCCGTCGCGGCCCGCGCGCGCAAGCTGATGAAGGAAGGCGGCAGCCTGCTGACGCTGAGCTATTATGGCGCGGAAAAGGTCATCCCCCATTACAACGTCATGGGCGTGGCCAAGGCGGCACTGGAAACCAGCGTCAAATATCTGGCGATGGACCTTGGTCCCGAAGCGATCCGGGTCAACGCGATCTCGGCCGGCCCGATCAAGACGCTGGCAGCCAGCGGCATCGGCGATTTCCGCTACATCATGAAGTGGAACGAGCTGAACTCGCCGTTGCGCCGCAACGTGACGATCGACGATGTCGGCGGTTCGGCGCTCTATCTGCTGTCGGACCTCGCCTCAGGCGTGACCGGCGAGATCCACCATGTCGACTCGGGCTATAATGTCGTCGGCATGAAGGCCGAAGACGCGCCCGACATCGCGCTGGACAAGTAAGAGCAGCAGACGCGACCGGATCGGAACAGATATGAGCTTCAACACATTCGGTCGCGTCTTCCGCTTCTCGACCTGGGGCGAGAGCCATGGCCCGGCCATCGGTGCGACGGTCGATGGCTGCCCTCCGGGGCTGGAATTGAGCGAGGCGGACATCCAGCCCTGGCTCGACCTGCGCAAGCCGGGCACATCGAAGTTCACGACCCAGCGGCGCGAACCCGATGAGGTGCGCATCCTGTCGGGCGTGTTCGAGGGCAGGACCACCGGCACGCCGATCAGCCTGATGATCGAGAATACCGACCAGCGATCGAAGGATTATTCGGAGGTCGCCAAGGCCTATCGTCCCGGCCATGCCGACTATGCCTATGACGCCAAATATGGCTTTCGCGACTATCGTGGCGGCGGACGGTCCTCGGCGCGCGAAACCGCCAGCCGGGTTGCGGCCGGTGCGGTAGCGCGGCTGGTCATCCCCGAAGTCGATATCTTCGCCTATGTGAGCGAGATCGGCGGCGACGCGATCGACTATGGCAATTTCGACGCGGCGCAGATCGGCCAGAATCCTTTCTTCTGCCCTGACGCCGAAGCCGCGGTGCGCTGGGAAGCGCTGGTCGATGGCGCGCGCAAGGACGGTTCTTCGCTCGGCGCAGTGGTCGAATGCGTGGCCAGTGGCGTGCCCGCAGGCTGGGGCGCGCCGCTCTATGCCAAGCTCGACAGCGAACTGGCGAGCGCGATGATGAGCATCAATGCGGTCAAGGGCGTGGAAATCGGCGACGGCTTTGTGGCCGCCCGGCTGCGCGGCGAGCAGAATGCCGATCCGATGCGGCCCGGCGCCGATGGCCCGGTTTTCCTGGCCAATCATGCCGGCGGCATTGCGGGCGGCATTTCGACCGGCCAGCCGGTCAAGGTGCGGATCGCCTTCAAGCCGACCAGTTCGATCCTGATTCCGGTCGAGACGGTGACGCGCGAAGGCGATGCGTCGGACATCATCACCAAGGGCCGCCATGACCCCTGCGTCGGCATTCGCGGCGTGCCGGTGGTCGAAGCGATGATGGCGCTGGTGCTGGCCGACCAGAAGCTGCTGCACCGCGCCCAGTGCGGGGCCGACTGACGCGCCGAACCGCGCCAATCGCGCGCCGAATGTGCAAAAGATGCGAGACGACTCACCCATGTTACGCTAGGATGACATGGTCACCCGCGGGAGGGTGAGCGGCAGAGCGTAAGCCTGGGGAGCGTCAGCACGCTACGCGTGGATTGACGGTCAAAACGTCCCCTGACGCCGCGACACGGGCCAGCCATGCAACCATGGCTGGCCCATTTCGTTTCACCTCCGTTAGAGACGCGATCACGCGATCGAACGGGGGCAAGACGAGATGCATTTCATCACCGCGCTATTGGGCATTTACCGCGCGGAAATCGGCCTGGTGATTCTCGCCTGCATGTTCGTCGCCTTCGTGCGCGAACGCTATTCCCCGACCGTCGTCTCGGTGCTGGGTGCCTGTGCCTTCGCGCTGCTCGGCCTGCTCGACGAGAAATCGCTCTTCTCCGTCTTTTCGAACAGCGCGCCGCTGACCGTGGGCGCGATGTTCGTGCTGTCGGGTGCGCTTATCCGCACCGGCACGATCAACCGCATCGCCGACCTGGTCATGGCGCGGGCGCAAAAGCATCCGCGGCTGGCGCTGGTGGAGGTTGCGGTGGGCACGGTGCTGCTGTCGGCCTTCCTCAACAACACGCCGGTCGTCGTGCTGCTGATCCCGATCATGTTCCGGCTGGCGCAGGCAACCGCCTATCCGGTCAAGAAGCTGTTGATCCCGATGAATGCCGTGGCGGTGTTGGGTGGCTGCGTCACCCTGATCGGCACATCGACCAACCTGATCGTTGCGGGGATCGCCGCCGAACAGGGGATGCAGCCCTTTGGCATATTCGACATCACGCCCTATGGCCTGGCCGGCACCATTGCCGGCGTCATCGGCCTGGCCTGCCTCAGCTTCCTGCTGCCCAGCGACCCGCCCTCGATCGCGGGCGAGAATGGCGGCAATGTGCAGGACTATCTGACCGAACTGGTCGTGACGCCGGACAGCGAGGTGGTCGGGCGGGAGATTGGCGAGTTGTCCGTCCTTGGCCGCTCGGTCACCCTGATCGGGCTCAAGCGGGCCGGCGAGATACGGCGCCATGCGCTGGAGCAGGAGGAACTGCATGTCGGCGACCGGCTGATCGTCCGGGCCGATGGCACGGCGATCATGACCCTGCGCGAATCGGGCGATTTCGAACTGGGCATCGCCGCCGATTCCGAAACCTCCGCGCGCGAGGGCACAGTGATCGAGGCGATGGTCGCGCCCAGCCATCCCTCGATCGGCGAGCGGCTGATCGACATTCCCTTCCTCCATGCCCTGCGCGTTCGCCTGATCGGCATCCATCGCGCCCGCCATCTGCCGGGACCGGACCTAGCCGATACGCGGGTGCGCGGCGCCGACCGGCTGCTGGTGGCGGGGAGCGACGACGCGATGCGTTCGCTGAAAGACAATCCCAACCTGATCGGCGTCGACATCAGCCGCACCCGCGCCTTCCGCCCGCGCAAGGCGTGGATCGCGATCCTGGCGATGGCGGCGGTGGTGATCCTTTCGGCGCTCGATATGATCGGCATTGGCCTGGCCGCCTTCATCGCCGTCGGCGTGATCCTGGTCACCCGCTGCATCGATGCGGAGGAGGCCTGGGCGGCAATCGACGGCGATGTGCTGATCCTGATCTTTGCCATGCTGGCGGTCGGCCTGGCGCTGGAACAGGCGGGCAGCGTCGCGCTGATGGTCGGCTGGATCACGCCGCTGATGCAGGTCGCGCCGCAATGGAGCCTGGTCTTCATCGTCTATTTCGCGGCGCTGATCCTGTCCGAGCTGCTTAGCAACAATGCGGTCGCGGCGCTGCTGACCCCGCTCACCATCGCGCTGGCGCATCAGCTGGGAACCGATCCGCGTCCGCTGGTGATTGCGCTGATGATCGGCGCATCGGCCTGTTTCGCGACGCCGATCGGCTATCAGACCAACGCACTTGTCTATGCCGCGGGCGATTATCGCTTCGCCGATTTCGTGCGCATCGGCGTGCCGCTCAACCTGATCGTCGGGACCGCGGTGTGCGCGGCGCTGGTCATTCTGGGCTAGGGACCAATTGCCCGCATCCGGCCCTGTCGGCGCGGATGCGGGCCCGGCATGAAGGCGGCGATCCATCAGGAGTATCGCCATGACCCGCCTTCGCTTCACCCAGGTCGACGCCTTTGCCGACGCGCCCTTCACCGGCAATCCGGCGGCGGTGATGCCGCTCGACGCCTGGCTCGACGATGCGGTGCTGCAGGCGATCGCCGCGGAAAACAACCTGTCCGAAACCGCCTTCACCGTGCCGACGCCGGACGATGCGGAGGCCGATTATGCGCTGCGCTGGTTCACCCCGGCGGTCGAGGTGAAGCTGTGCGGCCATGCCACGCTGGCGAGCGGTCATGTGCTGATTGAGGGCGAGACCATCCGCTTTCGCACGCGCCATGCCGGGGTGCTGACCGTCACCCGTGCGGGCGAGGGCTATGAACTGTCGCTGCCGGCCTGGACCAGCGAACCCAGGCCGCTGCCGGAGCTGGCGGCAGGGATGGGCGGCGACATCGTCGAAACGCGCTGGCGCGAGGGTGGCTATGCGATCTTCGTCTATCGGGACGCCGATGCGATCCGCGCGCTCGAGCCCGATTTCGCGACGCTGCGAAAGCTCGGCGACAATCTGCTGATGGCGACCGCGCCGGGCGACGACAGCGACATCATCAGCCGCGTCTTCGTGCCCGGTGGCGGCATCGACGAGGATCCGGTGACCGGATCGGCCCATGGCCTGCTGACGCCCTATTGGGCGAAGCGGCTCGGCAAGACTGCGATCAGCGCCTATCAGGCTTCGGCGCGAGGCGGGCGGCTCGGCTGCCGGCTGGAGGGCGACCGGGTGGTGATGACCGGTGCCTGTCGCACCGTGATCGAGGGCATATTCACCCTTTAACCGGGGAAGAGGCCGATCAGCCGGGCCAGCTGCGCCTTCACGGCGGCGCGCTGCTCCTTCTTGGGCGACATGCCGATCCGCACGATCGTCAGCCGCTGGCCGGGCGCGACCAATATATATTGGCCATTATGGCCGACGCAGCCGAACAGGCTGGCCGAGGCGAGGCCGGGCATCAGCGCGCTCTCGCGGCTGTCCCGGTTGAGCCAGAGATGGGCGCCATAGGCCGCATTCCGGGGCGAGGGCGCGCGCATATAGTCGACCCATTTTTCCGGCACGATCTGATGGCCGTTGGGCGACCGGCCATGGTTGCGCAGCAATTCGCCGAAGCGGCCATAGTCGCGCGCGGTCATGTGCATGATCGACCCGCCGATCAGCGTGCCATTGGCGTCATATTCGGGCGTCAGGCTGGACAGCTTGCCCGGCGCCTTCAGCCGGCCATCGATGAACATCTGCATCGCCCGGCGACGCACATCGGGATGGGGGCTGTTGGTCAGCATCCGCGTCATCAGGTCCGACAGGATCATCGTGCTGCCGGTGGAGTAGGAAAATGTCTCGCCGGGAACATGTGCGAGCGGCTTGGATTCCGCATAGGCCGCCATGTCCTGCGCGCCGTCCATGAACAGCATGCGCACGGTGTCGCCGTCGGTGATCGGCTCGCCATCCTCGGCATGGTCGAGGCCCGAGGTCATCGACAGCAACTGGCGCAGGGTGATGCGGCCGCGCGGATCGCCCGGCTGGCTCCAGGCCGCGACCGGCACCGGCGAATCGAGCGCCAGCCGTCCGTCCGACACCATCAGACCGACCAGCACCGCAGTCACGCTCTTGGCCATCGACCAAGACAGCAATTTCGTGTCGGGGGTGATGCCGGGGGCATAGCGTTCGGCAATCACCTTGCCGTCGCGCATGACCAGCAGGGCGCGGGTTTCGCCCATGTCCTTGTCGTCGAACAGCGGATCGATCGCGCCGCGCAGCGCGCTGGCACTGACCACCGCGTCGGTGGACACGCTGTAGACGGGCTCGGGCGCATGGGCCGCACGCCCCGCCAGCGTGCCGGCGAGGACGAGCGCCACCAGTCCGGCACCCATGGCAAGGCGCTTTACGATTCGCTTCTCGATCTGCATAAGCCGGCGCCCTTAGCATGGAGGCGGGAAGAAGGACCATGGCGGTTCGTGGTAAATGGTGGATCGTCGCGGCGGTGATTGTCGTCGCGCTGCTGGCCGCGCTGGCGTGGAACTGGTCGACGCTGCGGGCCCGCGCGCAGCTCGGGTCGGCCTATGGCGCGCGGCTCACCTGTTCCTGCCGCTATGTCGAGGGCCGCGCCATGGGGAACTGCCAAGGCGACAAGGAGCCGGGCATGGCGATGGTGCGGCTGACCGACAAGCCGGAGGAGCGGGCGGTCGAGGCGCATGTGCCGCTGCTGGCGTCGCGCACCGCGCGCTTCAAGCCGGGCTGGGGCTGTCTGCTCGATCCGGCAGGGTAAGCGCCACTGGCACCGATAGGCTTGACTCGCTAAGGCCGGATGATGCCCCGCGACATTCCCACGCTGCTCCACGATATTTTCGGCTTCACGACGTTCCGCGGTGTGCAGGAACAGGTGGTCGGCCGGGTCATGGCGGGGCAGCCGACGCTGGCGATCATGCCGACCGGCGCGGGCAAGTCGCTGTGCTACCAGTTGCCGGCGGTGGCGCTCGATGGCTGTTGCGTGGTGGTCTCGCCGCTGATCGCGCTGATGCATGACCAGCTGCGCGCGGCGACCGCGGTGGGCATCCGCGCCGCCAGCCTGACCAGCGTCGATGCCGACTGGCGCGAGACGCAGGACCGGCTGCGCAATGGCGAACTGGACCTGCTCTATGTCGCGCCGGAACGGGCGAGCGGCGAGGGGTTCCGCAACCTGCTGCGGTCGGCGAAGGTTGCGCTGTTCGCGATCGACGAAGCGCATTGCGTGTCCGAATGGGGGCATGATTTCCGCCCCGACTATCGGTTGCTGCGGCCGCTGCTCGATGAGTTCCCCGATGTCCCACGCCTCGCGCTGACGGCGACGGCGGACGCGCATACGCGCAAGGACATATTGGTCCAGCTCGGCATTCCCGAGGATGGGCTGATCATCTCGGGCTTCGACCGGCCCAATATCCGCTATGCCGTCCATCCGCGCGATGGACTGACCCGGCAGCTGGCCGACCTGCTCGCCGCCAATCCGGGGCCGGGCGTGGTCTATGCGCCGACCCGCGCCGCGACCGAGAAGCTGGCCGAGACGCTGGGGCGCGGCGGCCGGGCGGTGCGCGCCTATCATGCCGGCATGGATCCGGCCCAGCGCGCCGCCAACCAGGCCGCCTTCATCGCCAGCGAAGATATGGTGATGGTCGCCACCGTCGCCTTCGGCATGGGGATCGACAAGCCCGACGTGCGCTTCGTCGCCCATGCCGGCCTGCCCAAGTCGATCGAGGGCTATTATCAGGAATCGGGCCGCGCCGGCCGCGATGGCGAACCGGCGGTCGCACATCTCTTTTGGGGGGCGGAGGATTTCGCCCGTGCCCGCCAGCGCATCATGGAGCTGGAACCGGCGCGCCAGCAGGGCGAGCGGGCGCGGATCGCGGCGCTGGGGGCGCTGGTCGAGACGGCGACCTGCCGCCGGGCGATCCTGCTGCGGCATTTCGGCGAGAATCCGCCAGCGACCTGCGGCAATTGCGACAATTGCCTGACTCCGCCGGCCAGCGTCGACGCGACCGAGACCGCGCGCAAATATCTGTCGGCGGTCTATCGCACCGGCCAGAGCTTTGGCGCGGGCCATATCGAGGCGGTGCTGAGTGGCGCCGTCACCGACAAGATTCGCGAGCGCGGGCATGACAAGATTTCGGTCTATGCGATCGTCGATGGCGACGAGACGGCGCTGCTGCGGCCGGTGTCGCGCGCGCTGCTGGTACGGGACGCGCTGGAGACGACCGAGCATGGCGGGCTGATGCTCGGCCCCAATGCCCGGCCGATCCTGCGCGGCGAGGAGGAGGTGCGCATCCTGGTGCCGCCCCGGCGCGAGCGGAAGAAGCGCAACGCCCGCAATGGCAGCGACGCCAATCCGGTCGGCGATCCGCTGTTCGATGCGCTGCGCACCTGTCGCCGCGAACTGGCGCAGGATGCCGGGGTGCCGCCCTATGTCATCTTCCATGATTCGACGCTGCGGGAAATGGCCGAGCAGCGGCCGGCGACCATCCATGAACTGGGCATGGTGAGCGGCGTCGGACAGAAGAAGCTGGATGCCTATGGCGATGCCTTCCTGGCGGCGATCCGGCCCTATCTGTAGGGGCGATCGACATTCAGCCCTGACGGCCTGCAAATGGCGGTTCTCCGAGCTTCCGGTGCTCACGTACTTTAAGTACGCTGCGTTGAAACGAGGCGCGTGACTCGTTTCAAGGGTCACGGAAAACCACCATTTTCGTCACGTCATCATCTGAATGTCGATCGCCCCTAGCGGATGAGCTTGTGGCCCCGTTTTTCGACAGGTTCCAAACGAACGGATGAAGGGGCATCGATGCCGGTTGGGCGTGCAGACGCTTGAATCCTGTGGCGGGCGGGCGCATGGCGGGGGCGAAGGAGATTTGCCCATGTTCCGCCAGTTGACCGACCGCCTCTATGTCTCGCCCCAGATCAGCGTCGATCAGGTGGAGACCGCCAAGGCGCTGGGCGTGACCATGATCATCAACAACCGTCCCGATGACGAGGAGCCGGGCCAGACCAACGGTGCCGCGGTCGAGGCGGCTGCGATCGACGCCGGCGTCGCCTATGCCGCCGTGCCGGTGGCCCATGGCGGCTTCGCCCCCTGGCAGCTCGACGGCATGGCTGCGGCGATGGAGCAGGCGGGCGAGGGCAAGATCCTGGCCTATTGCCGGTCGGGCACGCGCAGCACCCTGCTGTGGGCGCTGACCCGCGCGCGGGCCGGCGACGATGCCGATGCGCTGTCGGCGCAGGCGACGGCTGCGGGCTATGATCTTGGCCCGGTGCGCCAGATCATGGATGCGCTGAAGCCCGCCTGAAAATAGGATTTCGTCCGCTTAACTTCGCATAATTCCCGCACATTTCGACATTTCCTTACGCAAGTAGGAAATCATGTTGCGAGGAGGATGGGGGCGCCGGACGATGGGAAAGAGCCGGGCGCAGCCTAACATGGGCTCGGCTCTGTAGGACAGCGCGGGTGGTTCAGAGCCTGTTTGAAAAATCGCGAAAGAGCGATTTTTCGTTACGGTACCAGCCCGCTCCCCCGCCCAACCGCCCGATCCAGTGTCATCCTGTCGGGTGGTTGGGCGGGGGAGCGGGCCGGAACCGGCTTTCTCAAGCGGATGCTCAGCCGCACTCCACCGTGACATGTTCCATGCGCGGCAGGCTGCGCACCCGTTCGCGGACCTTCGCGCCGTCGGCGCCGGGGGCGAGGCTGATGATCGCGGCATGGGCGTGCGGGCCGATGCGCCAGACATGGAGGTCGCGGATGGTGGCGCCTTCGGCTTCGACCAGGCCGCGCACCCTGGCCATCAGCGCGGGTTCGGCGGTGTCGAGCAGAATGGCGGCGGTGTCCTTCATCAGGCCCCAGGCCCAGCGAGCGATGACCACCGCGCCCAGCAGGCCGACCGCCGGATCGAGCCACCACCAGCCGAGATAGCGGCCGGCCAGCAGCGCGGCGATCGCCAGCACCGACGTCAGCGCATCGGTCAGCACATGGACATAGGCGGCGCGCAGGTTGTTGTCGGCATGGCCCCCCTTGTGGTCGTGATCATGGTCGTCATGCGCGTGACCGTGCGCATGGCCATGATCATGGCTATGGTCGTGGCCGAGCAGCAGCGCGCTCACCAGATTGATGACCAGGCCGATGATGGCGACCAGGGTCGCCTCGCCAAAGGCGACCTTCACCGGCTCGAACAGGCGCATGCCGGATTCGATCGCGATGAACAGCGCAGTCAGCAGCAGCAGCAGCGCGGAGGCGAAGCCGGACAGGTCGCCGACCTTGCCGGTGCCGAAGGTGTAGCGCGGGTTGCGGGCATGGCGCTTGGCATAGCTATAGGCGGCGGCCGCCACGGCCAGCGCGCCGGCATGGGTCGCCATGTGGAAACCGTCGGCCAGCAGTGCCATCGACCCGGTGATCCAGCCAAAGGCGATTTCCACCACCATGGTCGCGGCGGTCAGCCAGACGACCCACAGGGTGCGCCTGGCGTTCTTGTCATGCCCGGCGCTCAAATAGATATGGTCGAAATAATGGCGCTCCTCGCCATCGTCATCGGTCGGTGGCGGCGTGGCCGGGACGGCAGCATGGGCGTGGTCGTGGCTGCAGCCAGCGCCATGATGATGGTGCCCATGGGCGTGATCGTCGTGCATCGTCATTTCCCGTAGCGGCGGATCAGCGCCAGCATTTCTTCAGTAGCAATGGCCCGCGCCTCGTCGGTCAGGCCGGGGCGGGCGACATGTTCGCGCATATGCTGCTCGATCAGCTCCTCCATCAGGCTGCCGACCGCGCCGCGCACCGAGGCGACCAGTTGCAGCGTTTCCGAGCAGCCCGCGTCGCCCGTCAACTGGCGCTCGACGGCGTTGACCTGCCCCGCGATGCGGCGCACCCGCGCCAGCAATTTGTCCCGATCCGCGATGATATGCATAGGGTACCCCCCTATACTATGTGGATGGATTCGGCAAGATGCTCACATGGTTGGAGAGGGGGGCTGGTGGTGCGGAGAGGCCGGGGCTTATTGCGCGGTCAGGGCGCGACGGAGGGCGGCGAGGCGCATCGCCTGGAGTGCCTGCATCTGCGGCGTATCGGCGCCGGCCAGGCCGAAGCCATGATAGGCGCCGGGCGTGACATGCAGTTCGACCGCGATGCCAAGCGTCATCAGCCGGCGGGCGAAGTCGATATCCTCCTCCAGGAACAGGTCGAGCGCGCCGACACTGATGAAGGCGGGCGGCAGGCCGGACAGGTCGGGGCAGCGGGCCGGCACGGCGTCGGCCGGGACATGCTCGGTCCCCGCTTCCTGCCCGAGCAGTGCCCCCCAGCCATAGCGATTCTGCACCGGGGTCCAGACGAACCGGCCAGTGACGGGGTGGAGCGGCGCGCTGCTGCCGGTGCGGTCGTCCAGCATCGGCGCGTCGAGCAGCATGAAACGGATCGGATAGGCGCCAAGGTCGCGGGCATGGATCGCCAGCGCCACGGCATGGCCGCCGCCCGCGCTCTCGCCGCCGATCGCGATGCGGGTCGGATCGATGCCCAGCGCGTCGGCCTGGTCATGCAGCCAGGCGAGCGCGGCGTAGCAATCGTCGCGCGCACCGGGAAACGGCGTCTCGGGCGCCAGCCGATAATCGACCGACAGGACGACACAGCCCAGTTGCGCCACCCAGGCGCGATTGGACAGGTCGCTCATGTCGGCCATGCCGAGCACGAAGCCGCCACCATGGACATGGAGATAGGCCGGACGCAGGGCATCCCCAGCCGCCTCGGCCGGACGATAGAGCAGGCAGCGCACATCGGGCGATCCGGGCGCGCCGGCCAGGAAGACTTCTTCGCACTGCACGGCGGCCAGCGCTTCGGGCATCGGTTCAGCCGGGCGGGTGGCGAAGGGCTGGCGGAAGGCAGCGATCGTCTGGTCGCTGAGGTCGAGTGGCGGGAAGAGGTCGAGCGCCGCGCGCAATTCAGGAGCCACCAGTCGCCGCGCCTCGTCCATCATCCCGTTTCCTCTATTGTGCGTCGCGCGGCCGGTCATAGGCGGCACCATCGAAATGGTCGAGCGGCACCAAAGGTTCGGCGGTGAAGTCGATCACCCGGCCGACGCGCTGCGCCTTGACCGCATTTTCCGGCTGGAAGGTGAAGCAGTTGGGCGGCACGCGGGTCGCGGTCGATTGCCGCTCCATCGGGATCAGCCGGCCATTGGCGAGGATCGTGCCCCATTGCAGCAGCCGGGCCGCTTCGCGCCGGGGCTCGTCCAGTGCGTCGATCCACGGCCGCAGCTTCATCAGCGACTGGCCGGCAACCTCTGCCGGCGCGACCATGACATGGCGGCGATGCGCCCATTGCAGCAGCGGCACGCCGTCGCGGCGGATTTCCGCCACGGCCAGATCCTCCTCGATCGGGTCGCAGGCGAGAATCTCATAGCGGGTCGGCGCGTCATCGCCGGCGTGCGCCGCCGCCAGCACGGCCAGGTCGTGCAAATGGGTGCAGTTCGCCTTCTTCTCGCCGCGCGCCGCCGCCTCAGCCAGCGCGACACCGGTGAAGGTCGCCTGCAGCACCGCCGGCGCACCCGGACAGGTGGTCCAGGGCACCCGCTCCATGATCGCGTCGACGCCACTGATGCGCGCGCCGTCATGATGCAGGATGACCGCCATGCTGTGATAATCATCCTCGACCGCCGCCGTCACCCGGCCCGGCAGCGGCGTCACCAGGAAGCGACGGCGAAAGCCGGGCAGCATGTCCAGCATGCCGCTGTCCATCGCGATCAGTCCTTCGCCAGCAGCAGCGCCGCCGCCATGGGGCCGCCACCCGATGTCGCCACGGCCACCTTCGGGTCGCCGGCAATCTGCCGTTCGCCACCCTCGCCGCGCAACTGCACCACCGATTCATAGGCAAAGCCGAAGCCGTGCAGACGCCCCCAGCCAAGCTGGCCGCCGCCGGTGTTCATCGGCAGTTCGCCGTCGAGCGCGATGCGCTTGCCCCCTTCGAGGAACTGGCCGCCCTCGCCGACATCGCAGAAGCCCAGCCCTTCGAGCCAGGTGATCGGCTGGAAGGCGAAGCCGTCATAGAATTGGACGGTATCGACATCCTTGGCGGTGTAGTCCGTGTTCTCCCACAGGTCGCGCCCGGTCGGATAGGCGCTCGCCCATTCGGCCTGGTCCCAGCTGTAGCGCTCGACCGATCCGGCGCTGGCGGCGATGCGGATCGGGGTCGTCTTCACCTCGTCCAGCGCATCGCCCGCCGACACGATCAGCACGGTCGAGGCATCGGTGAAACGATCGCAATCATAGAGGCAGAAGGGCGAACTGATCATCCGCGCCGCCATATAGTCGTCCATGGTCAGCGGCTTCTTGACGATCGCGCGCGGGTTGCGCGCGGCATTGGCATGATCGTTCAACGCCACCTGGGCGAGTTGTTCGCGGGTCAGGCCATAGCGCTTCATGTGGCGCATCGCGAATTGCGCGGTCCAGTTGGCGGCCGAAAAGGCGCCGAAGGGCGAGACCCATTGCGAATTGCCCGACACATCCTTGCGGCGTTCCATCGGCGGGAATTCTTCGGGGCGGGCCAGCGCCGCCGCTTCATAGACGGTGCGGAAGCACAGGACATGGCGGGCAAGGCCGGCCTTCACCGCCATCGCCGCCTCGGCGATCGCGCCCAGCTGCGCCGTCGCCTCCGCCGCACCGATATGCCAGCGTGTGTTGAGACCCAATATCTCGATCACATCGTCGGCACTGACCGGCGAGAAGCCGAGGAAGGTCGACATCTTGCCGGGATAGGTGGCGACACCGTCGATCTGGTCGAGCGTCAGGCCGGCGTCGGCAATCGCCTCGCGCACGGCGTCCAGCGTCAGGCCCAGCGGCGACCGGGTCAGCCGCACGCCGACCTCCGACATGCCGATGCCGGTGATATAGGCTTCGCGCGCCATGCTCATGCGACCTTCTCGAACAGGGGGAACCAGATGCCGTCCTGCTCCTCGAAGGTGACGCGGACGCGGTCATCCATGTCGACGGCATCGACCGGGCAATTGACGATATTGGTGGTCAGATAGACCCCCGGCACATCGTCGAGCCGGACACGGGCGATGACGAAGGGCACCTCCATATCCTTGGCCCAGGCCTGATAGTTGATCGTATAGGTATCGACAGCACCGGTGCCGGCGACCGCATGGGGGCCGACATTTTCCGACTGGCAATGGCGGCAAATCTCGCGCGGGGGATGGGTGAACTGGCCGCAATCGTCACAGTGGGTGATGTTGAGCTTCCCCTCCGCCCCGCCGGTCCAGAAGGCGCGATTTTCCCGGTCGAGGCGCGGGCGCGAACGTTGCCAGACCATCAGACGTCCCAGACCAGGTTCAGGCTTTCGATGCCGATCACATGGCCGCCGTGGAAGACCGTGGGCTTGGCCGGATCGAGCCGGAATTCGGGCAGGCGCGCCAGCATTTCCTCATAGAGAACCTGCAATTCGACGCGCGCCAGGTGCGAGCCCAGGCAACGATGCGGGCCGACACCGAAGGCGATGTGAACATTGTTCTCGCGATCAAGGTCATAGCTGTCGGGCTGCGGAAACTCCTTCGCATCCAGATCGGCGGCGGGCAGGAACAGCTTGAGCATGTCGCCGGGCATCATCTTGGCCCCGGCCAATTCGGCCGGCTTCTTGATGACCCGCATCGGCACGGTGAAGGTATAGCGGCGCAGCATTTCCTCGGCCGCTTCGGCCACCAGCTTGGGCTCGGCCCGCAACTTCGCCTGCAATGGCAGGTCGAGCGCCAGGCCGCGCATGGCCAGGCCCATGCCGTTCATCACCGTGTCGAGACCCGCGATGAACAGCAGCACGCCATAATTTTCCATGTCGGCAAGCGTGCTCGGCTGGCCGTCCACCTCCAGCTTCCACAGCATGGAGATGATATCATCCTTCGGATTATCCCTGCGCTCCAGCACGGTATCGCGCATCGCCGCGGCAATGCGCTGCAAGCGGCGCATGGAGCCTTCGCGATCGGTATCGATCGCCTCCATATGCTCCTTCACGATCTGGCGATATTCCGGCAGCCGTTCGAGCGGCAGGCCCAGCATCTTGAGGAAGACCTGCACCGGCAGCGGCTCGGCCACCGTGCTCATGAATTCGCACTGGCCATCGGCCTTGATCGCGTCGATCAGCTCGCCCGCCAGTTCGCGGATGCTGTCCTTCAGGGCCGCGATCGTCTTGGGGGAGAAGACCTTCTGCAGCGGCTGGCGATATTTGGTGTGCTCGGGCGGATCGAGCGTGATCGGGATCGGCTGCGGGATATGCGGCGCGCCCGGCGGCAGCGAGGCGAGCAGCGCCTTCATCTTGTCGGCCGGCACGAACTCGCTGGAATAGGTTTCGGTATCGCGCGACGCTTCATAATTGGCGGCGTGGGTCAGCGCGACCCAGCCGCCGCCATTGCGCGGCGTCCAGAAGACCGGCGGCGCCGTCTTCAGCAGGTCGAGGATGCGCGCATGCGGATCGGCCAGCAGGCCCGGATCGGCATGGACATCGAAATCATAGACGAGCGCGTCGGGCACATGGGCCGGCTGTGGCGCGGCGGGGCTCAAGGTGGCGTGGGCCATGATTCTCTCCGTCTTCCCTGCTGGGGCGGGCGCGTGCAGGACGCGTCCCTTCTTGTCGGACCCGTTTTGCCCGGCGGCCCGGCAAAGGCAAAGGGGCTGGGTGCGGCGATGCCAGATAACGCACCGACGATCCGCGTCGCGGCTCCGTATCGCGATGGCGATTGTGCCGGGCGCCACGTTGATCGGGGCCGTAATCTCCTTTCTAAGGGAGGTCAGAATAGCCGGAGAGGGCAGATGAGAATCCGCATCGAAAAGTCAGGCTGCGTGGGCAATGCCCGCTGCGCCGCCGTGTCCGAGGACATGTATCCGCTGGACGAGGACGGCTATATCGCGACCGGGGGTTTCGACGTGGCAGACGGCGAGCAGCAGACCGCCAAGCGCGGCGCGCGCGCCTGCCCCGAACGCATCATCTTCGTCGAGGAAGATGATGGCAGCATCAGCTGGCCGCCCAAGGCCAAGGCATAATCAGAGAATCCGGGAGAGCGAGATGAGCGACATTTTGGGCTATAAGGGCAAGCGCGTGATCGTGAGCGGCTGCTTCTCCGGCATGGGGGAGGCGACCGCCAAGCTGCTGCTGGAGCTGGGCGCCGAGGTTCATGGCCTGGACTTCAGGGACAGCAGCCTGCCGCTCGCCTCCTTCACCAATGTCGACCTGCGCGACCCGGCCTCGATCGAGGCGGCGGTGGCCGGCATCGGCGGCAAGGTGGATGCGCTGTTCAACTGCGCCGGCCTGCCCCAGTCCTTCCCGCCGCTCGACGTCATGAAGGTGAACTTCATCGGCCTGCGCCACCTGACCGAACAGGTGCTGCCGCTGATGGGACCGGGCGGCGCGATCGCCAGCATCGCCTCCACCGGCGGCCTGGGCTGGAGCCGCCGCATCCCGACCAACATGGAATTCGTCACCACCAAGGGTTATGACGCCGCCGTCGCCTGGTGCGAGGCGCATCTCGATGATGTGGTCAAGGAAGGCTACAGCTTCTCCAAGGAGAATGTGATCGTCTGGACCCAGTTTATGGGCGCGCATCTCATCAAGAAGGGCATTCGTATCAACTGCACCCTGCCCTCGCCCACCCAGACGCCGATGATGGCGACGTTCGAGGCCGCGTCCGGCAAGGATGTGGTCGCCGCCGCCGCCGAACCGATGGGCCGTTACTCGACCCCGGCCGAACAGGCAGGCGGCATCGTCCTGCTGAACAGCGATCTGGCCGGCATCGTCAATGGCGTGGTCTTCCCGGTCGATGGCGGCTTCATGGGCGGCGTCGCCACCGGACAGGTGGACCTCAGCGTCATGATGCGGCGTTCGGCGCCCGCCGAGGCCTGACCCCCATGAATTTCGACCTGACCGACGATCAGGAGATGATGCGCGACATGTTCGCGCGCTTCCTGGACGAACATAGCAGCATGGCGCGGGTCCGCGCCGCCGCACCGAGCGGCTTCGACCCCGCCCTGTGGCAGGGGCTGGCGGAGCTGGGCGCGCTGTCGATCCGCGTGCCCGAAGAGGCCGGGGGCCTGGGCCTTGGCCTCTTCGACGCGACCATCCTGATGGAGGAAGCGGGACGGACATTGGCATCGGGGCCGTTGGCCGAAGCGCTGGTGGCGGCAAGGCTCCTGGCGCAGCTGGGCGGCGAGGCGACGGCCGATCTGCTCGGCCGGGTGCTGGCGGGTGATGCGGTCGCCAGCTTCGCGTTCGAGGATGTGGCGGACACACCCGTCCAGTGGATCGGCGGCGGTCTGGTGACCGAAGCCGTGCTGGCCCGGTCAGGCAACGACATCATCCTCGTCACTGTACCGGCAGAGGCGCGCAAGGCGGAGGATAATCTGGCCTCCACGCCGATCGCCGAGATCGACCTGTCGGCGCATCCGCGCACGGTGCTGGCATCGGGTGCCGAGGCGCTGGCGACCTTCGCCGCCGGCATCGAGGAATGGAAGCTGCTGATCGCCGCCGGTCTGGCCGGCATCGGCCGCGAGGCGCTGAAGCTCGGCGCTGCCTATGCCTGCGAACGCAAGCAGTTCGACCAATATATCGGCCAGTTCCAGGCCATTTCCCATCCGCTGGCCGACATATTGTGCGAGATCGATGGCGGCAAGTTCCTGGTGTGGAAGGCGATCCGCGACCTGGCCGATGGCGCACCCGAAGCTGGGGCCGCGATCTCGATCGCCGCCTGGTGGAATGCCCAGAGCGCGGCCAAGGCAGTGGCGCAATCGCTCCACACCTTCGGCGGCTATGGCCTCACCACCGAATATGACATCTTCCTCTATAATCTTCGCGCCAAGGCCTGGCCGCTGATCGGCGGCGATCCGCAGCGCTGGCTCGACGAGGCCGGACGCCGGCTCTACGCCGATGAGGCCGCCGCCCTGCCCGACGCCGGACCGATGCCGGTCGATTTCGACCTGGGCGAAGCGGCGCAGGCGATCAAGGACGAGATCAACGCCTTCTTCGCGGCCAATGTGACGCCGGAGATGCGGGCGACCTTCCACTATAGCTGGGAGGGCTATAACCCCGCACTCAACCGCAAGCTGGCGGCGCAGAATCTCCTCTATCTCGGCCTGCCCAAGGATGTCGGTGGCCGGGGCCTGTCCGCCTATGAAAAGACGGCGGCGATGGATGCGTTCGAGGAGCAGGGATATAACAACCCCGCCGCCAATGTGACGCAGATGGTGTCGCTCATCATCCACCGCTTCGGCACCGACGAGTTGAAACAGGCGGTGCTGCCCGAAATCATGCGCGGCGAGGTGATCTGTTCGCTCGGCTATTCCGAACCCGGATCGGGCTCGGACGTGTTCGCCGCGCAATGCCGCGCGACGCAGGAGGGCGATGGCAACTGGCGGATCGATGGCACCAAGATGTTCACGTCCGGTGCCAACCTCTCCACCTATGTGCTGATGCTCTGCCGCACCAACCCGGACGTGGCCAAGCATAAGGGCCTCACCATGTTCATCGTGCCGCTGAAGGCCGATGGCGTGACGGTGCAGCCGGTCCACACCTTCCAGGACGAGCGCACCAACATCACCTTCTATGATGGCGTGCGCATCCCCGACAGCTGGCGACTGGGCGAGATCGATGGCGGCGTGCGCACCATGAGCGCCAGCCTGGAGCTGGAACATGGCGGCGGATTCGCCAAATATCAGCGCAAGATGCTGCAGGCCGGCGAAGCCCTTTGTCGCGAACTTATCCACAGGGGCAGGCCACTGATCGAGGACGGCAGCGCACAGGCGCGACTGGCCCGTACCGCCGCCAATCTGTGGGCGTCGGAACTCATCACCTATCGCGCCCAATGGGTGATGTCGGAAAAAAAGCCGAACCATGCCTATGGCCCGATGGCCAAGATGTTCAGTTCGGAAAAGTTCCTGAGCGACGCGCGCGACCTGCTCGACCTCACCGCCCCGGCCTCGCTGTCCAAGCGCAAGGGGCCGGCGGAGGAGATCAACATGTTCTATCGCCACGCCCAGGGATCGACCATCTATGGCGGCACCAGCGAGGTGCATCGCAGCATGATCGCGGAAAAGGGCCTGGGCCTGCCGCGCACCCGCGCCTGAGGAAGATCGCATGACGGACGAAGCCCCCCATCTGCTGACGCAGGAACAGGATGGCATCCTCATCGCCACGCTGAACCGGCCGGACAAGCTCAATGCCCTGTCGGCGGAGACGATGGCGCTGTTCGAGGCGGCACTGATCCGCTTTCGCGACACGCCGGACCTGAAGGTGATGCTGGTCCGATCGACCGGCCGCTATTTCTGTTCCGGCGCGGACATGAAGAGCGGCGGGTCGCCCAGGGAATATCCCCGCACGCCCAGTGGCATCCGCGAAAATCACCGGCTCCAGCTCAACGGGATGCAGCGCATCTATGACGAGATGGAGCATGTGGAAAAGCCGATCGTCTGCGCCATCCACGCCACCTGTGTCGGCGGCGGGCTGGAAATGGCTTTGTCCTGCGATTTCCGCCTGGCGGCCAAATCGGCCGCTTTCTCATTCCCCGAAGGGCTGTTCGGCGTGTTGCCGGCATCCAACGGGGTCAGCCGCCTGACCCGCATCTGCGGTCCGCACTGGGCGCGCTGGCTGATCATGGGCAATCAGAAGGCCGATGCCGACCGCGCGCTCATCATGGGCCTGGTGCATGACGTGATGCCCGACGAGGGCTTCGAGGACGCGGCCCTCGCCTTCTGCCGTCACCTCACCAAGCAGAATGGCGAGCAGATGGGCGCCGCCAAGATCGCGATCGAACTCGCGGCCGAAGTCGGTCCGTCCATGGGTCGCCATGTCGAGCGCATGGCCAACAGCGCGCTGATGCTGAACCCCGCCTATCTGGAGGGGATGGAACGCTATCTGAAGGGCATTGGCGGCAAGAAGGAATAGGAGTTCGTTTGCAGAAATGCGCCTCCGGCGCATCGGCACCAGCCCACACCCCCACCCGGCCTCCCATCAGGATACCATGTCTGGGCGGTCGGGTGGGGGTGTGGGCTGGTGCGGCAATCCGGCTACGGCCGGATTTTCCAACACATGCCAAGCGCCTTCATTTGTCCACACACTTATCCACAGCTTTTTCCACAGACAGGCGTGGGAAAAGCTGTGGATAACTTCTGTCGATAAGCCTGTGGATAAGTCGAACGCGCGCCGGTCTCAGGCGCGCGCGTCGCGCAGCATCGCGCGATAGTCGCGGATGCCCAGTTCCATCAGCCGCGCCTCGGCCCGCAGCAAATGAGTGCGCGCCAGCGGATGGGGGGAATGGAGGATATTCTGCAGCGCCATGTCGGTGGTGACGGTGACGACACGCTCCAGCCCGGTCATCAGCGCAGTGCCCATGCTGAACACCGGCGATCCGGCCTCTTCGCTGCCGCCATCCATCTGGTCGACCAGCAGCCGCATCACCGGCTGGGCGGCATGGACGCGATGCAGCATCATCCGCTCATTCTGGCGATCGGCCATATTGTTGCGCAGGTGGAGCAGGCGGGAGTGCTTGACCCAGAAGCCATGATAGGCGGTGACGAAGGCCAGCGCCTTCTCCCCCAGTTCCTCTTCGCTCCATCGGGTCCGCAGCAGGCCGACATAGTCGGCCTCGGCCGTGGCCATCACCGGCTCCAACACGGCGAGCAACAATTCGGTGAGGTCGGAGAAATAATTATAGAGCGACGTCATGCCGAGCGAGGCCTGGCGCGCGACCGCGCTCAGCGAGATTTCGACATCCACCGGCCCGGCCAGCAGTTCATTGGTCGCCGCCAGGATGCGCTCGCGCGTGTCGCGCCCCTTGCGACCCAGGCGCTGGCCATTGAGATTATGGCTCAGCGCCTTGGTGGCCCGTCCCCGGCCCTTGGGTTCCGACGGCCCGTCCGCCGCAATCGATGCCTTTGCCGTCAAAACCCGTCCTATCCATGCCCCGTCGCGCGCCTCAGGCGGCGCGCCAGGCGATCAGCTTGGTTTCCAGGAACTCCTCGATCCCTTCGAGGCCCCATTCGCGGCCTACACCACTGGCCTTGTAGCCACCGAAAGGCAAGTCGCCGGCGATGCACATGCCGCCATTGACGCTGATCGATCCGCTGCGGATCTGCTTGGCGACATTGATCGCCCGGTCAAGATTGCCCGAACTGACGCCGCCCGACAGGCCATAGCTGCTTTCATTGGCGATGCGCACGGCATCGGCATCATCCTCGAACGGGATGACCACCAGCACCGGTCCGAAAATCTCTTCCTGGGCGATGCGCATGTCGTTGGTGACGTCGACGAAACAGGTCGGCTCGATGAAATAGCCGCCGCCCTTGTCCGGCCGCGCCTTGCCACCGGCCAACAGGGTCGCGCCCTCGGCCTGGCCGATATCGACATAGGACAGCACCCGCTCCATCTGCCGCTTGGAAATGACCGGCCCCATGATGTGCTGGGGATTGTCGAAATCGCCCCAATTGTCGCCAAAGCTGGCATAGGCATGCTTGAGGATCGCCTTGGCTTCCTCATAGCGGCTGCGCGGGACCAGCAGGCGCGAATGGACGGCGCAGCCCTGGCCGGCATGGAAGACCAGCATGGTCTGGGCGACGTCCATCGCAAAATTGGCGGAATCGTCGAGCACGATCTTGGCCGACTTGCCGCCCAGTTCCAGGAAGACGCGCTTCAGCGTGGCGGCGCCCTGTTCCATGATGCGCTTGCCAACGCCGGTCGATCCGGTGAAGGAGACAAGGTCGACGCGCGGATCGGTGACCAGCATCTCGCCGGCCAGCGCCGGATCGCTGCCGAACACGACATTGATGACGCCCGCGGGGAAGCCCGCCTCCGCCGCCAGTTCGCCGAAGATCGCGCCCATGCCCGGCGTGTTGGGCGCGGGCTTCAGGATCACGGTGCAGCCGGCCAGCAGCGCGGCCACCACCTTGCCGACATTCACATAGAGCGGCACGTTCCACGGCGTGATCGCCGCAACCACGCCGACCGGCTCATAGACCGCCTTGCGCAGGCTTTCGAAGCCATAGCCGGTGCGGCCGCCATAATCCTTTTCCCATTTGAGCTTGGGAAAGACCGCGAGATAATCGTCCCAGCCGTCGAGCGCCATGTCGACATGGGCCCGGCCGACCGCGCCCATGGCGGCACCGGCCTCATGCCGGGCCAGGTCCGACAGCCGTTCCTTGTTCGCCTGGAACAGGTCGCGCAGCTTCGTCACCAGCGCGACGCGCAGGTCGACATTGGTCGACCAGTCGGTTTCGTCAAAGGCGCGGCGGGCTGCGACGATCGCGGCCTCAACGTCGGCGGGCGAGGCATCGGCGGCGGTGCCGACCGGCTCGCCGGTCCAGGGGCCGATCACCTCAAAGGTCTTGCCGCCTTCGGCACCGCGCAGCACGCCGTCGATATAGAGCTTGGCTTCGGGAAGAGTGGCCATGATCGCCTTCCTGTGGATAACTTCTGTGGATGTTGTGGATAAGTTGCCCGGTCAGCGCTTGCGCGCGCTCAGGGCGACCGATCCGATGTGCAGGTCCGCCGGCATGTCGAGTACGGCGCGGAAGACGTCGGTGACCGAATTATAATGGCTGATGCCGCGCTCGCGCAGGTTGAGGCCGACCTTGGCATTTTCCTGGGCGAAGCGGATCGCGACATCCATCGGCCAGCTGCTGCCGGTCTTGGTCTCGTCCATCATCATGCCGGCCTGGACCACGGTGACGCGCACGCCCTCGGGCTCCAGTTCGCGCGCCCACATGTCCGACATCAGTTCCAGCCCCGCCTTGCCGCCGGCATAGAGCCACAGCATCGGCATTTTCAGCGGCACGGATTCGCTGGTGACGTTGATGATATGCCCCCCCCCGCGCAGCAGCGGCAGCGCCTCGCGCGCGCAATGGATCGGGCCGGCGACATTGGTGGCGAGCGAGGACTGGATCTGGTCGTCGCGCACCTCGGCCAGGGTGAAGGGTTCGTAGATGGCGGCATTGTTGATCAGCACGTCGATCCTGGAATGACGCTGCGCGATCGCGGCAAAGGCGGCGCGGACGGAATCGGGATTGCCGACATCGCATGCCACCGCGAAATGGGGGTCGCCCAGTTCCTGCGCGACCGCCTCGACCTTCGACAGGGTGCGGCCCAGCAGGATGACGGTTTCGCCATCGCGCGCGAACCGCCGCGCCAATGCGCGTCCCAGCCCGTCGCCCGCACCGGTAATGACGATGACCTTGCTCACCTCTCGCTTCACCTGTTCTTTTCAAACTTCATGCTAATAGCGCATGGCTTCTTCGGCCGGGCAAGGCCATGCCGCATCGCGCTTGCGATGGTTCCCGGCCTCAGCCCGCCGGCCGCGCAAAATCGGCCGAATAGACGGACAGGTCGCCATCATAGGCGATGCCGCCGGGCCAGAATCGGGTGCCGCTGACCCTGGCGAAATAATGGACCGTGCGGGCGAAGGAGCCGGCCGAGGAGCGCGGCTGGAAGGCGATGCCGCTGGGGCTGACGCCACGCGCGCGGGCGCTGAAATCCTTGACCGTGAACAGCAGGTCGTCGGTCTGCTGGGCGCAGAAGACCAGGTCGCTGCCGGGACAATAGCGGCGCGGCTCGACCTGCAAAGGCGACAGCCGGCCGCGCTTCATCGCCACCTTGCCCGGCACGCGGGTCACTTCGGGACCATGAACTGTGTCATACCAGTGATGATATTCCGCCTCCCGCCCGGCGACGAAATTGGCGAGGATGATCGACACCCCGGAAAAGGGCTGGTCGGGCTGGTGATTGGGGCTGGAAACCCAATCCGAATACATCGCATAGCTGTGAATGCGCTCGCTTTCGTCGCTGTCGTCGATCAGCCCCGCGTCGCGCGCATCGGCCAGCAAGGGCGCAAGCGCCGGCAGGTCGATCTCCGGCGCGGCATAATCGAACTCATAGACCGACAGGAAGCGCCAGGGCTGGGGAATGTCGGGCATGATCTGCTGCGGCGTCACCTCATAGCGGTCGGCCGACCGAAAGCCGCGCAGCCGGGCCAGATCCTGCTGATGCGCGCCGTCGAACCAGCGCGCATAATCCTCCGCCCGGCCGGCCGCGACATTGTGCAGATGGATGGTGGTATACAGGCTCATTCCTCGTCCCCGGCTGCCCGGCCGGCTGGTCCCGACCCTGTGTGCGGCGGCAATCCAGCATGGATGCCCCGCACATGCCAGAGCCGCCGCCCAATGATCGCCGGGGCATTGAGAGGCGGGCACGAATTGACCCTGTCGGCAGCGCTCCCCATCCTGACGCGGCAATCATGCCGGAAGGACGCGTGATGACCGACCCCGTAGCCGCGCCCCGCTTCGTCCTGTTCCGCGCGAAGGACGCGATCGATTTCGAGGAAAGCGGCCTGATGGCGACGGTGCCGCCGACGCCGATCGAGATGGCAGGATCGATCGCCGCGGTCGAGGCCGGCATGCTGGAAGGCACGCGGGTGAAGCTGCTCTTTTCCATGCCGGGCCTCAGCCTCACCCATGCCTGGTTCCGCAGCGGCTTCCCGCTGCCGCGCCACAGCCATGATGTCGACTGCCTCTATTTCATCCTCGCCGGATCATTGCGCATCGGCACGGAGGAACTGGGCGCGGGCGACGGCTTCTTCGTCGGCGCCAACGTCCCCTACACCTATGTGCCCGGCCACCAGGGGGTTGAGGTGCTGGAATTTCGCGGCGCCGACAGCTTCGACATCAGGATGCTCGCCAACAACCGCGCCTATTGGGACCGGGCGGTGGCGCAGGTCGCGGCGCAGCGCACCCACTGGACGGGCGAGACGCCGCCGTCGGGGCTTAGGTTCGGCGAGGGGTAAGCGAAGGCCGCTCATCCGGCTTTGCCTTCGTGGCCGTCATCGCTAACAGGAGTGGGTGGCTGATCTGGAATGCGATCTTGCGATTATCGGCGGGGGCCTTGCCGGGGGGCTGATCGCGCTTGCCTTTGCCGAGCGGCGGCCGGGCACCCGCATCCTGTTGATCGAGCAGGCCGATCATGTCGGCGGCAATCATATCTGGTCCTTCTTCGACGGGGATGTCGATGCGCGCGACCGCTGGCTGGTCGATCCGCTGGTCAGCAGCCGCTGGTCGCAGGGGCATGAAGTGCGCTTTCCCGGCTATCGGCGGCAGCTCGGCACGCCTTATAACAGCATCGCCTCCCCCCGTTTCGACGCGCATGTGCGGGCGGCGCTGGGCGATCACCTGCTGACCGGGGCGCGGGTGGCGACGATCGGCCGGCAATTTCTGGTGCTGGAGGATGGGCGGCGGATCAACGCCCCTGCGATGATCGATGCGCGGGGCGCGGACGACCTGTCGGCGCTGCGCTGTGGCTGGCAGAAATTCGTCGGGCAGACGCTGCGGCTGGTGCAGCCGCACGGGATCGCGCGGCCGGTGATCATGGATGCGACGGTGGCGCAGATCGACGGCTATCGCTTCGTCTATCTGCTGCCGCGCGACGCCCGGACGATCTTTGTCGAGGATACTTATTATAGCGACGGGCCGGCGCTGGACGCGGGCGTAATCGCGGACCGGATCGCCGCCTATGCGCAGGCGCAGGGTTGGCAGGTGGAGGAAGTTATCCACAGCGAGAGCGGCGTGCTGCCGGTGGTGCATGGCGGCGATTTCGACCGCTACTGGCCGGCCGATGATCCGGTCGCGCGGGCCGGGGTGAAGGCCGGCCTGTTCCAGCCGATGACCGGCTATTCGCTGCCCGATGCGGTGCGATTCGCGACCTGGCTGGTGGAGCAGCCCTTAAAGGGCCTGCCGGCGGCAACGCGGACCTATGCTGCGGCGCACTGGAAGAAGGGACTTTATTATCGGCTGCTTGGCCGGATGCTCTTCGGCGCTGCGGTGCCGGACCAGCGCTGGCGCATCTTTGCCCGCTTCTATCGATTGCGGCCGGGGCTGATCCAGCGCTTCTATGCTGGGCGATCGACCATCGCCGATCGCATCCGCATCTTGTGCGGGCGTCCCCCGGTGCGCATAAGAGATGCCATGCACGCATTGCTGAACCCACCCGCCTGATGGAGCGGAAAGCGATTGTCATTGGCGCGGGCTTTGGCGGCCTGGCGCTGGCCATCCGTCTGCAGTCGGCCGGGGTGGCAACCACCCTGATCGAGGCGCGCGACCGCCCCGGTGGCCGCGCCTATATGTGGGAGAAGGACGGCTTCACCTTCGACGCCGGGCCGACGGTCATCACCGATCCGGCCTGCCTGGCCGAATTGTGGCGCCTGTCGGGGAACGACATGGCGCAGGATGTCAGCCTGGTGCCGGTGTCGCCCTTCTACCGGCTCAACTGGCGCGACGGCACCAATTTCGACTATTCCAACGACGAGGTGGCGCTGCGCGCGCAGATCGCCAAGCTCAATCCGGAAGATGTCGCGGGCTATGAGCGCTTCCTGGATTATGCCGACGGCGTCTATGAGGAGGGCTATCGCAAGCTCGGCTCGGTCGCCTTTCTCGACTTCGCCTCGATGGTGCGGGCGGGGCCGAGCCTTGCCAAATATCAGGCCTGGCGATCGGTCTATTCGATCGTGTCGAGCCATGTGAAGGACGAGAAGCTGCGCCAGGCGCTGTCCTTCCACAGCCTGCTGGTCGGCGGCAATCCGATGACGACCAGCGGCATCTATGCCCTGATCCACAAGCTGGAGAAGGATGGCGGCGTGTGGTTCGCCAAGGGCGGGACCAACCGGCTGGTGCAGGGCATGGCAACCCATTTCGAACGGCTGGGCGGCGTGCTGCGGCTGGGCGACGCGGTGGTCGAGATCGAGACCCATGGCGACCGGGCGGTGGCGGTGCGCACCGCGTCGGGCTGGCGCGGGGAGGCGGATGCGATCGCCAGCAATGGCGATTTGATGCATAGCTATCGCGATCTTTTGGGCCATCACCCGCGCGGGCAGAAGCAGGCGGAAAAGCTGCAGCACAAGAAATGGTCGCCCAGCCTGTTCGTGCTGCATTTCGGCATCAAGGGCAGCTGGCCGGGCATTCCCCACCATATGATCCTGTTCGGCCCGCGCTATGAGGGGCTGCTGACCGATATCTACAGCCATGGCGTGCTGCCGGCGGATTTCTCGCTCTATCTGCATCACCCGACCGTCACCGATCCGTCGATGGCGCCGGAGGGCTATTCGACCTTCTATGCGCTCGCCCCGGTGCCGCACATGGGCAAGCTGCCGATCGACTGGGATCGCTTCGCGCCGGCCTATGCCGAGCGCATCCTGGACGAGATCCAGCATCGGCTGATCCCCGACATACGCTCGCGCATCGTGACCCAGTTCCATTATGCGCCGAGCGACTTCGGCCGCGACCTCAATGCCCATCTGGGCAGCGGTTTCAGCCTGGAGCCGCTGCTGACCCAGAGCGCCTGGTTCCGCGCGCATAATCGCGATGATGTCATTCCCAACCTTTATCTGGTAGGGGCCGGCACCCATCCCGGCGCGGGCATCCCCGGCGTGGTGGGCAGCGCCAAGGCGACCGCGGCGCTGATGCTGCAGGACATGGCTTGAGGAGCGCGCGGCGCTTCGGGACTGGAAGATGATGAAAAGACTGGCTGTTTATTGCGGTTCGGCGACGCCGGCCGACCTCACCTATATTGACGCGGCGCGCCATGTCGGCCGCACCCTGGCACAGCGCGGAATCGGCGTCGTCTATGGCGGCGGGCGGCTGGGCCTGATGGGCGCGGTGGCGGATGCGGCGCTGGAAGCGGGCGGCGAGGTGATCGGCGTGATCCCCGAGGCGCTGGTCGGCGCCGAAGTCGCGCATCGCGGCTGCACCGAACTGCACGTGGTGGAGACCATGCACCAGCGCAAGCAGCTCTTCACCGACCTGTCGGACGGCTTCGTCACCATTCCGGGCGGCGTCGGCACGATGGACGAGCTGTGGGAAGCGATCAGCTGGGCGCAGCTGGGCTATCACAACAAGCCGGTCGGCCTGCTCAATGTTGCGGGCTTCTATGACCAGTTGATCGGCTTCAACCGGCAGATGGTGGAAGCCGGCTTCATCCGGCCGCAGCATGCCGGCATCATGATCCATGATGATAGCATCGAAGGGCTGCTGGACCAGATGGCCGCCTATCAGCCGCACGAGACGATCTTCGCGATGAAGGCCGCGCGGCTCTGAAATAATATTCCCCTCCCGCTTGCGGGAGGGGTTAGGGGAGGGCATGTCCGCTTCATGGACTTAACAGGCCCTCCCCCGGCCCCTCCCGCAGGCGGGAGGGGAGAATGGAATCGCCCCGCCCTGGTCGCCCATGCCCGCGACAGCATCGCGCGGGGTTCCAAGAGCTTTGCCATGGCGTCGAAACTGTTCGACCCGGTGACGCGCGAGCGGGCCTGGCTGCTCTATGCCTGGTGCCGCAAATGTGATGATATCGCCGACGGGCAGGACCATGGCGGGACGATGCGGGGCGTTGCCGACGGGCAGGCGCGGCTGTCGACCCTGCGGGTGCTGACCGATGCGGCGCTGCGCGGCGAGCCGACCGGCGACGCGGCCTTTGACGGCTTTGGCGTCGTCATGCGCGAATGCGCGATCCCGCACCGCTATGCCCATGATCTGCTGGAGGGGTTTGCGCTCGATGCGCGCGACTGGCGGCCGCGCAGCGAGGCCGACATGCTGCGCTATTGCTATCATGTCGCGGGCGCCGTGGGCTGCATGATGGCGGTGCTGATGGGCGTTGACCCGGAGGATGAGGCGACGCTGGACCGTGCCTGCGACCTGGGCATCGCCTTCCAGCTCGCCAATATCGCCCGCGACATCAGCGAGGATGAACTGGCCGACCGCTGCTACCTGCCGGTCGAATGGCTGGTGGAAATGGACATGCCGCCGGGCGAGCATATGAAGCCCTGGCTGCGGCCGCAGCTGGCGATATTGGGCCGGCGGCTGGCCGACATGGCGGCGGCCTATGAGGACAGCGCCCGCCACGGCACCGGCGCGCTGCCGGCGCGGGCGGCCTGGGCAGTGCTGGCGGCGGCGGGCATCTATGGCGACATCGCGCGCGAAGTGGCGCGGCGGGGCGAGCATGCCTGGGACCATCGCGTGGTGACGCCGAGGCGCGAAAAGCTGGGCTGGGTGATCCGCGCGGGACGACAGGTGCCGGGACGGGCGCGGCGCTGGCCGGCAGCAACGGCGCGGGCTGCCGGGTTGTGGACACGACCGACTGTCTGACTTTGGGTGGGCTTGTGCGACGTCCAACCCACCCCCTAACCCCCTCCCGCCTGCGGGAGGGGGAACATGTCCGCTTTTGGTCGCTGCCAGCATCCTCGATTCGACCCGCTGCCTGCCCTGTGGATAAAAATAGGGCCGGTGTTTTCACACCGACCCCAAGGCATGTTCGCAGGAGGAACAAGGTGAGGCGGGCGGGCCGTATCCCGGTCGGGCGGCCCGCCCTGCCAATCTTAGTAATTGTAGGCGCGCTCGCCATGCTCGCCGAGGTCGAGGCCTTCATATTCGACCTCCTGGCTGACCCGCAGGCCGGTGATGGCCTTGGCGATGAAGATGGCGATGGCGGTGCCGATCGAGGCCCAGATGATGGTCACGACGACCGCTTCGATCTGGACGAGCAGCTTGGCGCCGATTTCATAGTCCGCCGCGCCGGGGCCGCCGAGGGCCGGCGAGTAGACGATCGCGGTGCCGATGGCGCCGATCATGCCGCCGATGCCGTGGATGCCGAAGGCGTCCAGGCTGTCGTCATAGCCAAGCTTGGGCTTGAGCACGGTGACGGCATAGAAGCAGACGATCGAGGCAACGGCGCCCAGGACGATCGCACCGAACGGGCCGGAGTTGCCGGCGGCCGGGGTGACCGCGACGAGGCCGGCGATGATGCCCGAGCAGAAGCCCAGGGCCGACGCCTTGTGGCCGTTGACGCGCTCAGCCAGCATCCAGAACAGACCGGCCGATGCGGTGGCGACGAAGGTGTTGATCATCGCGAGGGCAGCCGAGCCATTGGCTTCGAGCGCCGAACCGGCGTTGAAGCCGAACCAGCCGACCCACAGCAGGCCGGTGCCGACGGCGGTCAGCGTCAGGCTGTGCGGGGCCATCGGTTCCTTGGGATAGCCGATACGCTTGCCCAGGATGATCGCGGCGACCAGCGCCGAGACGCCGGCGTTGATGTGGACCACGGTGCCGCCCGCGAAATCGAGCGCGCCGGCCTTGAAGAAATAGCCCGAAGCCGCCCAGACCATGTGCGCGATCGGGAAATAGACGATCGTCAGCCAGATGGCGGCAAACACCATCACGGCCGAGAATTTGATGCGTTCGACCACCGAACCCAGCACCAGCGCGACGGTGATCGCGGCGAAGGTCATCTGGAAGGAGACGAAGACATATTCCGGAATCTCGACGCCGGCGGTGAAGGTCGCGGCCTGCGAAGCGGGCGTGATGCCCTTCAGGAACGCCTTGTCGAAGGTCGAGATGAAGTTGGAAAGGCCGCTGGTATAATCGGGGCCGAAGGCCATCGAATAGCCGTACATGACCCAGATCAGCATGGCGAGGCAGGCGGCGGCGCCGATCTGCGTCATCACCGACAGCATGTTCTTGCTGCGGACGAGACCGCCGTAGAACAGGGCCAGGCCAGGCAGGATCATCGCCAGCACCAGGATGGTGGAGGTCATCATCCAGGCAACGTCGCCCTTGTCCACGGTCGCGGCCGGCGCGGCCGCGTCCTGTGCCCAGGCGGGCAGTGCGGCGAACAGCGAAAGGCCGGTGGCCCCTAGCGCGCCGCAGAGTTTCTTCGAAAAGGTCATTATTCCCCCCTTCTTACAGCGCGGTTTCGCCGGTCTCGCCGGTGCGGATGCGCACGGCCTGGCCGACATCGAGGACGAAGATCTTGCCATCGCCGATGGCGCCCGAATTGGCGGCGGCCTGAGTCGCTTCCACCACGCGCGGCGCGAGGTCGTCGTCGCAGACTACCTCGATCTTGATCTTGGGAACCATGTTGGTGGAATATTCGGCGCCGCGATAGATTTCGGTCTGGCCCTTCTGGCGACCAAAGCCCTTCACTTCGCTGACCGTCATACCGGCGATGCCAAGCGAGGAAAGAGCCTCGCGGACATCGTCAAGCTTGAACGGCTTGATGATAGCCATGACAAGTTTCATGTCGCCCCCTTATTTGGTGTGCGGCGACATGCCAGCAAGAGGCGTGCCAATTTGCTAATGACGCATTAACGCGGGATTTCCACTAGGGGAGATTGTTGCGCCGCCGAAAAAATGTGCAGATGCACAGTCATGCCTAAAAAATAGGCATATTCACGCCTACCATTGCGCTCCCTCGGCGACCGCTGCTGCCTCGGCGGGCAGGGTGGTGCGGCCCAGGGCAGTGTTGCGATGGGGGAAACGGCCGAAGCGCGCGATGGTTGCATGATGCTGGCGGGCGAAATCGATCGACCGGTCGTCGCCGGTCCCTTCGAACAGGGAGAGCGACAGCTCCTGATCGGCCAGATCCTCGCTATGCTGGAACGGCATGTAGAAGAAGAGCCGGCCGGCGCCGCCGATCTGGATGTCATAGCCCAGCGCAATGGCGCCGCGCGCCACCTCACGGGCGATCGGGTCGGTAGCAAAGGCCTGGGCCTGACCGCGGAACATGTTGCGGGGCAACTGATCGAACAGCAGCACGGCGGCCAGCGCATCGTCGGCGCGGTCGAGGAAGTTTTCGGACGGAAGCGTCCGCTTCTCGCTCCACAGGACGGCGAAGCGGTCGATGCAATGCTGGTCGAGCGCCGGATCATGGCTGTACCAGCCTTCCTCGCCCACCTGGTTGAACCAGAAGTCGAGCAGGGCCGCCGCCCAGTCGGCGGTCACGGCGTCATGGCTGTCGGTCAGCATGTTCATACGCAAAATACGTATCGATCGCCGCCCGGTTCCTCGGCCCATGGCGGCGGCGGGTCGGGTGACCGCGCCGCCATGGCAGGAATGGGGTCAGGCGGCGGTGCCGCCGACGGTCAGTCCGTCCATCAACAGGGTCGGCTGGCCGACGCCGGCCGGCACGCTCTGCCCACCCTTGCCGCACATGCCGATGCCTTCGTCGAGCGCCCAGTCATTGCCGATGCCGATCACCTTGGTCAGTGCGGTCGGGCCGTCGCCGATCAGGGTCGCGCCCTTGATCGGATCGCCGATCTTGCCGTTCTCGACCTTATAGGCCTCGGTGCAGGAAAAGACGAATTTGCCCGAGACGATGTCGACCTGGCCGCCGCCAAAGCTCTTAGCGAAGATGCCTGACTTGACGCGCGACAGCAGCTCTTCCGGATCGTCCTGGCCACCCTTGATGAAGGTGTTGGTCATGCGCGGCATCGGGGCATGGGCATAGCTCTCACGGCGGCCATTGCCGGTCGGCGCGACGCCCATCAGCCGGGCGTTCAGCCGATCCTGCATATAGCCCTTGAGGATGCCATCCTCGATCAGGATATTTTCCTGGGTCGGCGTGCCTTCGTCGTCGATCGAGAGCGAACCCCGACGATCGAGGATGCTGCCATCGTCGACCACGGTGACGCCCGGCGCGGCGACGCGCTGCCCCACGCGGCCGGAAAAGGCACTGGTGCCCTTGCGGTTGAAATCGCCTTCCAGGCCATGGCCGATCGCTTCATGGACCAGCACGCCGGGCCAGCCGGGGCCGAGCAGCACGGTCATTTCGCCGGCGGGGGCGGCGACCGAGCGGAGATTGACCTGCGCCTGGGCCAGTGCCTCATCGATGGCGCGGTTCCAGATCTTGGGGTCCATCACCTGATCATAGAGATAGCGGCCGCCAATGCCGAACACGCCGGTTTCGCGCCGGCCATTTTCTTCGAGGATGACCGAGACGTTGAGGCGGACGAGCGGGCGGATGTCGCTGGCGGTGAAGCCGTCGGCCCGGACGATCTCTATCACCGACCAACTGCCGGCGAGGCTGACCGAAACCTGGGCGACGCGCGGGTCGCGGGCGCGGGCGGCGGCATCGATCGCGGCGCACAGGGTCACCTTCTCGGCAAAGGGCACCAGTTCCAGCGGATTGGCATCGGTATAGAGGTGGCGATTGGTGCGCTGGGGCGGGGGGGCGGGCTGGCCCCTGACCGGATCGAGCAGGGTCAGCGTCTGCGCTGCCTTGGCGATCGCCGCTTCGCTCAGGTCATTGGCATGGGCAAAGCCGGTCATTTCGCCCGACACGCCGCGCAGGCCGAAGCCGGCGTCGGTCGAATAGTCGGCGGTTTTCAGGCGACCGTCGTCGAAGCCGAAGCTCTCGCTGGCGCGATATTGGAGGTAGAGCTCGCCATCGTCGCAGGCGCTGAGTGCCTGCGCGGTCAGGCGGCGCGCGCCATCAGGATCGAGCAGGCCCGGGCGATAGAGCAGGCCGCGGGCATCAGTGAATTGCGAAGCGAGATCGGTCATGCCGCCCGATATAGGCGCGGCATGACGGATGCCCAATGGAAATTTTAGAGGCTGGCGCCCGAGGCGATGTCCGGCTTGGTGCCGATCTCGGCATTGTCGGCGACGCCGCCGGCCAGCACGAAGCGGCGATCGCAATAGCCGCAATCGACATAGCCATGCTCGTCAATTTCCAGGAAGACGCGCGGATGGCCAAGGGCGGCGGGAATGTCACCCGAGCCGTCGCAGGAGACGCGGGACTTGGTGACTCGGATGATTTCGGGCGGCTGGATCATGGGAGGCGGAATTAGCAGCGGTGACGCGCCGCCGCAATATCTGGCAGTGCGGGATTACATCAGCGGGTAGCGGGGCTGGGTGCAGCCGGGGTCGGCGGTGGGTTGTGGTGCGATCCTTGCGCTCGGGGCCGTGGGTTGCCAGTCGGCGCAATTGCCGACCGCCATCACCGCGAAGGGCGACAGCATCAGCAATATCGGCGCGACGGAGCCACCAAGGAAGAAGCTGATCGGCATGGCAGGGAGGATGCCGCAATCATGCTTGCTGCAGGATGAATGTTACGGGGGCGGATCGGGGCCGGTTTGCGGTGGTGCCGCGCCCTCGCTGTCGCTCGGGAGTTTTTCGGCCGCCCGTCCCCCGGACGGGCTCTGAAGGCCGCGAAACTGGTGGGCGATGACGGGCTCGAACCGCCGACATTCTCGGTGTAAACGAGACGCTCTACCAACTGAGCTAATCGCCCCCTCGCGGGATTTCGGCGCTTTTAGGCGTTTTTTCCGGGCCGTCAACAGCCGTGTTCGCGGAACAAAGCGGCACCAAGCGGAACAGATCGGAACCATCAGTCCCGACATAGTCCCGACCAAAACCCCAACCAGGCGCGATGCCCTGTCCCCTCATCCGGGGCTGCAAGGAACTGCAAGGGCGCACCACCGACAAGCGAGCCAGATAGCGCAAATCTCCGGTTCGGAATTTTTGGCGGCCTACCGTCAGCTTTTCAGAGGAACAGGGTATGCGTCGCAAAGACGTTATAAACGTAACATGGCTGTATTTTCAGATACTTAAGGCGCTATAAAAATGCTATATAGATGTTATCAGATTACACTAATCTAGTGTAATATCTGTTGTTGATAAAATGGCCTAAAATCAATGACATAACGAAATTTGGCTTTAGAGATAGCACTGGTATTACGTCTGAAGTGCTACATGGAAAATGGCAGTTTTCTGCGGGTTTGAGTGGTGTGCGCAGGGGCATGTTACGGATATTACGTCTTTGCGACATCCGCCCCCTCTCTGCCGGTCGCAAGGCATCCATCCATCATGCAAGGAAATCGACGAAGAAGCCGAAAGCGAGGTGTGGGGGCGAGCGCGGCGCGTGAGGTGGGCGCGGCTATGCCCTCTTGCCACTCTGTTCTCTTTTCGTTCACGGTCTGCGCATGTCGCGTCGAGTCGCATCACGTCTGGAGGATCTGCGGGGCGAGCCGGGGCACATTGCTCTTCGGTGCCCGCGCTGCGGCCGCTCGGGCGCGGTGTCGGTGGCGGACATGATCGACCACTGCTGGCAGCGCGACCTTCGCACGGACTGGAAGCTGATCGTCCGCCTGTTCAAATGTAGGGGCTGCGGCCTGAGGCCTGTGCGCGTTTATTTCGCACTCGATCCAGCGCCCGACGACAGGATCATTCCTAAATCAGCCGGCGTTCCGAAAGGTATCAGTCCCCGCGCCTGGCACGCGGCAGACCATTATGGGCGCAAGCGTTTATTGAGAGCTGCGCGCGGGTAAATTGAGGGATTGCGCCAATAGCGACATCCCATCACGATACGAGAAGCTGTCATTGGCGGGAGGGGTATGTGTCGGAGAGCCCAGAAATCACGAGCGAGTATTGGGGATTGCATAGAAACAGCCTTCTAGCATCTGGGGCATTGTTCTTGTCTTGCTTTGCTCCACCATCGTCTACGCTAAGCATCTTCGGTATAAATTTTGAAAAATTGAATATTTTGTCGCTACAATACATGCTTGTAGTTCTTGCAATTTATTGCTGGATCGCACTCTACGTTGAATGGTGTAATGGTCCAAAGAAAAAATATCGTAAAATTAAAGGTCAGCACGCAGATCTGATGAATTTTTTAGCTTTGCAGGCAAATGATTTTTATATCTTGGTAAATCAACTAAAAAAGCAAATGGAGAGCTATAAGTCAGACTTCTTAGTGGTATCGTCGCAAAATCCGTTCTATCCGTTCAAGGATCAAAATGATATTTATACAGATGTTTTTGAGCCGAAGTTGAGGGAGTTGCGGATAAATCCTGTCGATACAGGCTCTGTCAATGATGGCGAGAGAGAAGGCACCGAAAAGTTTGATATCTCCGGTATAGTTAGCCTGCATATCGAGAATTTTGCGAGGTCCTCGGCAGTTGATTTGATAAACACTGCAAACAGTAGGCTCAGTTTGACGACATCAGCGATGGATGAACATTTTTCAGAATTGAACAAGCGCCTATCAATATTCGTTGATAATTTTGAAAATCAGTTTCCAGGCTTGGTTGGAAAGGCAGAAGATCGCTTACGATGGGACCGATCAGATGCCTGCATTAGTCTAGTTTACTTAGGTATATGTTGGCCAACAGCGGCAGGGGTGATCGCCTTGCTCTCATTAACTTACAAATACCTTTAGTTCTCCCAACCTGAGCCGATTACAGGCAATTTTTAGCGCGCGCCGGCAGGCAGCTTCACAAACCGGTCCCCCTGCTGCCGGATGATCGATCCATCGCTCAGCACATAGTCGGCAAAGGCCAGCACCTGGCTGCCGAACCATGCATTGGCGCGCAGCATGCGTGTGGCGATTGGCACGATCTCCGTCTCATAATAGGCGTCTCTCGCGTCCTTCACGCTGCCCAGGCCGCCATTATTCTGCGGGATGACGCCAATCAGCTGCGGCGGCGTCCGGTGCGCGGCCAGCATGTCGTCGCGGCTGATATTCTTCACGCTCGAAAATTCATCCTTCGCCGTGACGTCGGCGATCGGCATGATCTGGATGCCGTCCTTCTTGCCCTTGGGGATATAGACCAGGACATTCTTGAAGTTGCCGACGCCCTTGGCCGAACGCAGCTTGTCCTCCAGCTGGTCGACGGTCTTCTGATCGGCCAGCGGCTCGCTGACATAGAAGACGAAGCCCGCATGCGCGCCATTGAGATAGTAGCGGCGACGGAACAGCGTCGCATTCTCGCTCAGCAGACCGGCCTGCAGCGCCGATAGCCATTCCGGCATGCCATAGACCTCCTGGGCGACGTCGGGCTGCTGCAGGTGGAAAATATGGCCCCGCTGGAACTGATGGATACTGCCCATCGGCCCATTCACGAACCAATAGACATCCGGCTCCACCCCGGCGCGGGTATGGATCGCCGGCGCATGGTCGATCTTGGCCAGGCGCCCGGCCATGTTGGGCACCCATTCCAGATAGCCATTGCCCATCTGAACGAAATCCAGCGCGAACCGCTCGAAACTGTCGGCGCTCAGCCATCGTGACGGGATCTGCTGCGCCACCAGCAAATTGACCTTCAGCGCCACCGCGCTGCGGTGATAGGGCGCCATGTTGAAGGTCTGGGCCAGCTTGCCCATCGGCAACGGCGGCTCATACCAGCGGCCATTGTGCCAGATCTCGAAATATTGGGCGAGTTCGCGGCGATCGAGAACGCTCTCGGTATCGCCGAAGGAAAAGACCTGAGCGGGATGATGGACCTCGTCGGCTTCCACCTGCTCGACCGCTTCGGTCTGGACGATGTCGGTCATTCAATGGCTCCTAGTCAGAAAAGCGGATGGTGCCGCCGGTCGCCTCGCTGGCGCTGCCGACGTCGAGGGGTTCGTTGGAAAGCGCGTGCAACAGTGCCCAGGCGAGATCCGCGTGGCCGATCTGCCCGTTGCGCTTGGCGACATAGGTGACGCCCTTGCCGCTGGCGGTCATGGTCGGACGGATCGCCATCAACGCCTGCATCAGGTCGGTCCAGCCAGCGTCGAATTCGATGCGCTGGGCGCGGAAGATGCTCTGGGCCTTGATGACCAGGGCCGTCTTGCTCGCCACCGAATATTCGATCCGCCGGGCGAGCGGGAACCAGTTGCACACCAGCTCATAGACGGCCTGGCCGCTGCCGGTCGTGTCGATCGCGATGTCGGTGACGTTGTAGCGGGCCGCCACCTCGCGGAGCTTGTCGGCCTGGCCCTGAAAATCGAGATTGTTGAGCCGGATCTTCTCCAGCACACGGAACTTGCCCCGGCCCTGATCGGTCGGCGGCGCCACCACCACCAGCGCGGCGTCGTCGCGCCCCTGCTTGTTGGGGTCATAGCCCAGCCACACCGGCAGCTCGGCGAACGGCCGGGCGCCGGGAATGTCGATCAGCGCCGGCTTGAAATCGCGCCATTTCAGGAAGCTGTCGACCCGCGCCGGGTTCACGCGGGCGTAGGGGAAGCTGCTCTCGCTGTCGTCGATATCCTCGCATTCATAGAGGCTGCGGAACGCCTCTTCCGAATATTTGGCGCGCTGCATGGCGATATCGACCAGCGCGTCGAGGCCCATGGCACAGGCGTCATGGATGGTCAGGCAATGCTGCCAGCTGCCGTCCGGCATGATCGCGCCATGGCGCAGATTTTTGAGGCTGATATCGAACGGCCGCTGGTCGCCCTTGGCCCTGCCGCCGTTCCATTCCTCGCCCGACCAGAAGGCATAGCTTTCGTGCGTCTTGGTCGACGGCGTGGAGAAATAGGTCTCCTTGTAGATCTTGTGCGTCGTCATGGCGCTGGCCACGCGGTTCAGTTCCGCAAAGCCATGCACCCACGCATATTCATCGAAATAAAGGTCGCCGCTCTCGCCCTGCGCCGTCGCGCTGTTGGTCGACAGGAAGTAGAAGCCGACCTGGTCGAGCGCCGGGCCGGTCGCGTCGCCCTCCTCGTCCGCCGGATATTGCCCGGCGAAATCGAGCATCAGGATCTTGCCCTTCAGCTCGACGCCAGTGACCCGCCGCACCCAGCTGACGATTTCACGCCGGAACTTGAGCGCCTGGCGCTCGGAGGCCGACAGGAAGATTTGGTTGCGCGGCGCCTCGTCGAGCGCCAGCTCGTCGCGCCCGGCGCCGGCCAGCACGGCTTCGGCGACCTTGGCCAGCGCCTCGCGGGCGAAATACCATGTCGCGCCGACCTGCCGGCTTTTCCGGATCTTGCGGGTGCGCTGGTCGCGCTGCTCCCACCACAATTCCTGATAGCCGAAATTGCGCTTGTGGAAGTCGTCCAGCAACGCCTGCCACTGGTCGAGCGTCAGGAAATTACGGCGTTTCTCCTCCCGCTTGGCCTTCGCCTTGTCGTCGTTACGCGCCGCGATCTTGCCGTTGAGGTCGCCCTCCTTGCCGGTCTCGGCATATTTCTGGATCCGGGCGGATCGCTCCATCTGGCGCATCAGGAAGTCGATGCGCTTCATGTCCCCTTCCGCCAGCTCGGGCTTGTCCAGATAGGCGGCGATCTTGGCTTCGAGCCGGTCGTTGATCACGGCCACCGGCGGATCCTCATCCCACCGGTCGCGGTTCTTCCAGCTGGAAATGGTGCCGTTGGGCAACGCCAGCTCTTCGGCGATGTCCTTGATCGGCCAGCCCCGCCAGTAGAGCGAGCGCGCCTCGCGGCGCTGGGCACGGCCCAGCTGTCGCCGGATGGCGCGATCTTCGTCAGGGTCTATGGTGGTCGGGCAGGCCATCGTCCTGCCATCCACCCACTTCCGGCCCTGCTGTCGAAGGGGTCCACAGGTAGCAGACGATGCTACCGCGCCCGCGCGTTGCCTAGAAGCCTCCCAATCGGCTCTTCGTCCATCTGACGAAAGCGGAAAAGCCCCCGCCGACACGGAGCCGACACATGAAGACCAAGCCTTTCCTGCTCGCCACCGCCGGTTCGACCGTCGACGGCCGCACGATCGATGAGAAGATGCTGAAGGAAATGGCCTCCAGCTATGATCCCAAGACCTATGGCGCCCGCCTCAACATCGAGCATATCCGGGGCATTTCCGGCGAGAAGCCGTTCAAGGCCTATGGCGATGTGCTGGAACTGTCGACCGCCGAAGTGACCGTCAATTTCAACGGCAAGGACGAAAAGCGCCTGGGCCTCTATGGCACCTTCGACGTTACCGGCGATGCCAAGGCGTTGAACGACGCCAGCCAGAAGGTCTATCCCTCGATCGAGATCGAGGACAATTTCGCGGGCAAGGGCTTCGCCTATCTGATGGGCTGCGCGCTCACCGACAGCCCGGCGTCGATCGCGACCGAGCGCCTGCAGTTCAACCGCGCCCGCCCCGGCGTCCTCAACTTCTCCCGCGACGAAAGCGCGCTGCTGGAATTTGCGGAGGACAAGGGCGATCAGGACGGCGCCACCTTCCTGACCGGCCTCAAGGGCCTGTTCGATGATTTCGCCGCGAAGTTCGCAGCGCCCAAGCCGGAAGAAAAGCCCACCCCGCCGGCCAAGGAAGATGCGGCCGCTCCGTTCGATTTCTCCGCGATGCAGCCGCTGTTCGAAGGGCTTACCAAGACGATCGCGACGGAAATGAGCGCGATACGCAACGAGTTCCGGGGCGAGATCGACGGCCTCACCCTGCAGTTCAAGAAGCTGTCCGAAGAGAAAGAGGACACGCCTTCCAAAACCTATCACCGCCGCCCGGCATCGGACGGCAAGGCCGGCGACTATTCCAACATCTTCTAACCCAGCCCAGCCCCCGACAACCGCCTAACTGCCAAGGAAATTCTACATGGCGAAATACACTCTTTCGGATCGCGGCCGCCGGGCGCTCGATGGCATGTTCACGGCCATTGCGCAGCTGAATGGCGCATCGCGCGGCGTCCAGCATCAGTTCGCACTCGATCCCACCGCTGAACAGCGCCTGGAGGATCTGCAGCGCGAAAATGTCGGCTTCCTCCAGCGCGTCAACATCATGCCGGTGCGCGACATGATCGGCCAGGTGATCGGCATGAACGCCAAGAACCTGATCGCTAGCCGGACCTCGCGCAGCAACCTGCCGCGCAAGCCGAAATATGTCGGCAACCTGCAGGACCGTAAGTTCCAGCTGCATGACACAGAATTCGACACCTGGCTGCCTTGGGAAATCATCGACGCCTGGTCGCGTTTCCCTGACTTCGCGCAGCGCTATGCCCGGCAGGTTGCGATCTCGGTCGCGCTCAGCCGCATCATGGTCGGGTGGAATGGCGTCGCTGCGGCGGATGACACTGATCCGGAAGACAACCCGCTGGGCGAAGACGTCAACATCGGCTGGCTGCAGAAGCTGCGCCTGGAAAAGCCGGATCATGTTCTCGGCCGCGCAATGGTCACCACGGGCGGCGTCACCACGGCCACCGGTGCCGCTGCGCCCATCTATATCGGCCCGGACGCCGATCATGCTGCCGGCGACTACAAGAATATCGACGCGCTGGCCTATGACCTGATCGCCGGCATGCCATCCTGGGCGCGCAGCTCGACCGATCATGTCGTGCTGGTCAGCCAGGACATGATCGACGAGAAATATTTCCCCATGGTCAACCGCCCGCTGGCGGACACGATCGACGGCGGGAAGTCGACCAGCGATCAGACGGTGTCCGACATCGTCATGTCGTCCAAGCAGATCGGCGGGCGCCCGGCCGCAATCGTGCCTTTCTTCCCCGAAGGGACCATGGTCGTCACGCCGCTGGCACCCGCCGGCGCGACCGACGGATCGAACCTCTCGCTCTATTATCAGGAAGGTTCGCGCCGCCGCTACATCAAGGATGAGCCGGAAAACAAGGCGTCCCTGGTCGACTACAACAGCGTCAACGAGGGCTATGTGATCGAGGATACCGATTTCATGGTCATGGCCGAAAACATCACCTTCGGTGAGCGCCCCTAATACCCAGGGGCTTTGACGGTGGTGGCTGGCATCCGGGCCGGCCCCACCTGAGCCTGCAGATGACCGTGGCGGGGAGCGATGCTCCGACACCGCCCGGTCGGCCGCCGCCGGATAGAGCGGTTCAATCATCAGGAGACATCATGGTCAGCCCCTTCCGCCGCCACCAGCAGAAGATCCGCGCGCAGATGAGCGGCGCGGCCGTCAAGGATGCCAGCGCCGCCGCGCCGCCCGAACCCAAGGGCGATACGGAGGCGGGCCGCGAATATGCGATGATCCGCGTCCTGCTCCATGATGACCTGCGCAAGCTGGCCGACGTCGCCTCGATCGAGGCGCGCAACCCGATGAAGGCCGAAATGGCCACCGCCTATGCCGACTGGATCGAGGGCGTCCTCGCCGCCGGCGAACAGGGCCTGGCCGCGCAGGACGAAATCCTTGTGACCAACATGATCTGGGCGATCGACTATCGCGATTTCGACTATGCGCTGCGCCTGGGCGCCCATGTCCTGAAATTCAACCTGACCCTGCCGGAACGCTACAATCGCACCGCCGCCTGCTTCCTGGCCGAAGACATCGCCACCGTCGCGCTGGAACAGCATGAACTGGTGACGCTGGAACAGCTGGTCCAGGCCAATGCCATGACCGCCGGCGCCGACATGCCGGATCCGGCCCGCGCCAAGCTGCACAAGGCCATCGGCCGCGCCTATGAGCGCCGCGCCGACGCCTTCGATCCCACGGCCGACAATGCGCCGGCGGGCGGCAAGGCGGCCTATGCGGAAGAAGCGCTTACCCATCTGCAACGCGCGCTGCAGCTCGACGCCAATGTCGGCGTAAAGACCGACATCAAGCGCGTGACGCACATGCTCAAGAAATTGGCAGAGGCCGCCGCAGCCGGCGCCCAATAGCCAGAACGGCCCGCCCCACGGCGCTGGGGGGCGGATGGACGGTTCGGACGGCCCTGCACGGCCCGCACGGCCCAGCCATCCCCACCCCCCAAAATATAGGAACCACCCATGACCGGCCTCATCTCCTCCCCCGTTCCCGCGCCCGATCCCGCCGGCGCGCAAGTGGTGGCGGATGACTGGTTTCCGCCGGTCAAGCTGGACGATGTCCGCGATCGTCTGCGCCTGGGCGAAGGGGCGGTGACCAATGCGCGCCTGATCGAGGCGATGGAGGGCGGCATGGTCCATGCCTTCCGCGAGCTGGCGGACTGGCGCACCGCCCGCGTGCTGGCCGGCGCCACCGGCCTTGATCAGGTGACAGCCCAGACGCTCAATGGCCGGAATTATGCGGTGCTGCTGTGGGAACGGATCGTCCGCTATTTCGCCGGCGCCGATCTGGCGGCCGACTATCGCGATGTCACCGCCACCGATCAGGGCCTCGATCGCTCAGCCGAAAAGGATCTGACCAGCGACGAACTGCGCCGCCGCGCGCTTGCCGCCGTCGCGGATCTGCGCAGCATCGCCGCCGAAAAGCCGGTGGAGCGCAACCGGGTGGAGCTGATCTGATCATGCTGACCAACGCCGAAGAAGCCTTGATGCGGCTGACGGTCGATCTTTGGAACGGCTTCCTCTCGCTCCCCAACGAGCATGGCAGCGACCGGCCCGAATTTCTGGCAACTGTTCATGATTTGCAGCGCCACATCCTGTCGCGTCCCGCGCGCCGTGAATTGAATAGCGACCCAGCCCGTTGGGCGGATCCGCTTTTTCCTGCGAAGGATCGCGCGTGACCATCGCCACCGCCCTGGAAGGCGACACCGTCGACGCCATCTGCTGGCGCGAGCTGGGCCGCACCAAGGGCGTCACCGAACAGGTGCTGGCCCTCAATCCCGGCCTGGCCGCGCTTGGCCCGGCGCTACCCGGTGGGACCAGCGTCATCCTGCCCGATCTGGCGCAGCTGACCCCGGCGGTGCTGGAAACCGTCAACCTGTGGGACTGAGCCAATGAACAAGCTCGACAGCCTGCGCGCGGCCATTGCCCAGGCGCTGCCCGAATTGCAGCGCAGCCCGGAAAATCTGCGCCTCTGGATCTCGCGCGGTTCCGGGCGTTGCCAGGGGACCGCCTCCGACGCGTTCGGCTTCGAATATGAGGCCAATGTGCTGATCGTGGAGATGGGCAGCGACTTTGCCGTGCTGGCCCATGCCATCTTTCGATGGCTGCGCGTCAACCAGCCCGCCCTGGTCGTGCCACCCAATGAAGGTTTCACCTTCGACGTCGACCCGCTCGACAATGGCACGGCCGACGTCCTGCTGCAGCTGCGCTTGACCCAGAATGTCACCGTGGCGACGAAGGATGGCGGTGGCTTCGACATGCACTACCTCGCCGAACCGGACCCGCTGTTCGCCGATGGCCTGGGTTTCGCGGACGCGATGCCGGTCCCGCCGTTCGCCGGCGTCGATATCGATGGCTGAGGATCTTGCCGAATTCGAACAATGGCTGGGCCGTGTGCTGGCAGGTCTCGACCCGAGCAAACGCCGTCGTGCATCGATAAAGCTGGCGCAGGCGCTCCGCCGCAGTAACATCGAACGCATAGCAGCCAATGTCGAACCCGGCGGTGGTGCCATGGAAAAGCGCAAGCCGCGCGAGGGCGGCCGCTTACGCCGCAAGATGTTCCCCAAATTACGGCGCATCCGTGAATGGAAGATCGATGCCGATGCCGACGGGCTGGAGATCTCTCCCATTAATCCGCTGGTAGAACGGACCGCCGCCACCCATCATTTCGGTGAAGTCGGCTATGTGGGCCGCCTTCGCGACGGTCGTGTGATCCGCGCTCGCTATCCTGAAAGGCGGCTGTTGGGCTTCGCCCCCGACGATGAGGCGCTTGTCATGGGTGTGATCGCTGGCTTCCTCGATCCCGACGCGGGCTGATTTGCTGCGGTAACATCGGCTGTCACCGGGCCGCCCGCTTCGCGCGCGCGAAGCATCACGCCATGCGTTGGACATGGCCTCCCTCCCGCCCGCATCCGTCGCCGTAGACCTGTCCCGCCTGCCCAAGCCGCAGGTGGTCGAGACGCTCGACTTCGACACGATCAAGGCGGACGTCCTGGCCGAATTCCAGTCGCGCTATGGTGACTTTGACGCGCTGGTGGAGAGCGATCCGGCGATGAAGCTGATGGAGGTCTTCGCCTACAAGATCATGCTTCTGCGCCAGAACTTCAACGAGCGGGCCGTGTCGATGCTGCTGCCGTTCGCAACGGGCGCGGATCTCGAAAATCTCGCCGCTTTCTTCGGCGTGGAACGGCTCGACGGCGAAACCGACACGGCACTGCTGCGTCGCGTGCAGCTCGCCCCGGACAGCTATTCGGTGGCCGGCCCGGAAAGCGCCTATGTCTTTCACGCCCTGAGCGCAGACGTCAGCATTTCGGACGCCAGCGCGATCATGGCGGCGCCAGGCGAAGTGCTGGTCAGCCTGCTGAGCGCCACGGGTGACGGCACCGCCAGCGCGGGCCAGATCGCAGCGGTCGAAGCCATCCTCACCCATGATGAGGTCCGCCCACTCACCGACAGCGTCACCGTGCAGAGCGCCGACATCGTCGGCTACGCCATCCATGCCCGGCTGCACATCGCCTATGGCCCCGATACCGCACTGGTCCTGTCCACCGCGCAGGCCGCGCTCGACACCTATCTGGCCACGCGGCGCCGGCTTGGCCGCCTGGTCAGCTATAGCGGCCACGCCGGCGCGCTGCAGGTGGCCGGCGTCGAGACGCTGGAGCTGCTCAGCCCGACGGCGGACATCGCGATCAGCCGCACCCAGGCCGCCCACCCGACGTCGATCCTGATCGAGGTCGCCTGATGGGCGCGCTCGCCGATCTGCTGCCGCCCAATGCCTCCAGGCTGGAGCGCGCCCTGTCGGTCGCCCCGGCGGCATCGCTGGCGGGCGTGCCGGTGGCGATCGACACGATCTGGAACCCGGCCACCTGCCCGGTCGCGCTTCTCCCCTGGCTGGCCTGGGGCCTGTCGATCGACCTGTGGGATTCGAGCTGGACCGAAGCGGAAAAGCGCGCGGCCATTGCCGACGCCATCCTGTTCCAGCGGCGCAAGGGCACCCCGGCCTCGCTGCGCCAGGTGCTCGATCGCTTCGATCCGATGATCGAGATTGTCGAATGGTTTCAGGATCGCGGCACGCTCGATCCCTATCATTTCCGGCTTGAGCTGCCGCTGCTGGCCGACAGCGACGTCTTCTACGACGAAAATCTGGTCGCGCGGATCCTGCGCGATATCGCCCAGGTCAAGCCGGTGCGCGCCAACATGCTCGCAGTGTTCAAGCTGCGGGCGCAGGCGCGCACCTGGTTGCTGTCGGCCGCGCAGGCCGGGGGCCTCACCCGCCTCGACGCCATGGCCGACCAGACCAGCGCCCTCAATCCAGCCTGGTCCACCTTTCTGCAGACGATGGATGGCGAGCCGATCCTCGCCCGCGACGGCAGCTTCCTGATCATCCCGTCCATGCTGGGCCTCGAAGAAGGCGGTCTCCGCCTGCTGGAGAGCGGCGGCAGACTTATGTTGGAGAATTGACTTTGGCCGACACGTTCTTCCCCGACCGAAAGGCGTCCGACCTGGACGAAGCCTCCGAACTGGATGGTGAGGAATTTTGGGCCGGCGTCCAGGGCGGCGCTGACATCCGGATTAAGACGTCGCAGCTGACCAGCCATGTTGCCGGGATAATCAATCGTAACCTGAAGGCTGTCTTGGGATCAGTGCAGCGCGCGATCGATATATCCTCGACCAACTTTACAGCAGACGTCCAGCGGATTTGGTGCGGCGGTTATTACAGCCATAACGACGCCGGTCCGCATTGGCGTGAAAAGGTCGTGACGGCCGCATCGCACACCTTGACCAGCGCTGATGGCGCACACTGGCGTGTCTGCAAGGGGCAGAAGGAAAATGTCCACATGTTCGGGGCTGTGGGTGACGGCCAGGTAGGCAACGGCGCTGCCGCCGGCACCGACGATCAGCCTGCTTTCCAGCGCAACGTGCAGTGGGGCATTGATCTTAATGTCCCATTCGTCATTCGCTTGCTCGATTTTACCTACAAGATTGCCGGCGAAATCGACTTCACGAATGTCACCAAAAGTTTTGGTTTTGTAGGAGAAGGTCCGCGGCGTTCGATAATCGCGCCAACGCCCTTTGGCGCTGGCAAGGCTGTACTCAAGTTGACCTGCAACACGGTCAGCAGTCGGGTCCGTCGTATTACAATCACTGACCTGATGATAGGTCGCGCATCCTCGCGCGCTGAAGACCCGATCGCGATCTATGCGCCTTATGCGCAGCGCCTAACGATCGAGCGCGTCGATCTTGAGGGGCTCGGCAATACGCTGATTTGGACCAGTTCGCCGTTCAACTGCGATTGGCGCGATATCAATGCCGATGCATCGGGCAAGCAGCCCATGGTCAAGATGATCTCCAGCACAGTGCGGGTTAGCTTTACAGCGGGCGACACAAAGGTCACCGCGAGTGAAAATCTGTGGTCGGCCGACGACGTCGGAAAGACCTTCTACATGCAGGTGACAGGCAAACCGGGCGGCGTTCATTGTAGCACTATCGACACTTATGTTTCGCCGACCGAGATCAGGGTAAAGCACGCACCAACGCGAACCTGCACTGGTGTTTACTGCTCTTTTGACGCGATGAGGGGGAGCATCGGCTATGCTTCGCAGACCCTTTATCTCAACGCTGCGCTGGCAGCGACCGATATCGGCCGCTTCATTTACATTGGTGGTGGCGGTTATGGCAGCGGCGGCGGCGGTGGCAATGGCACCGCCTCTGGTGCTCATGTCGCGCGAATTACCGATATATCCAGCGATGGAATGACGATCAGCATCGACACGCCAACGGTCAATGATGCGGTTGATGTGCGGGTCTGGCTCACGCCCACAATCTACATTGGCGGATCGGATGTCTACGACAGCGAATTGTCGTCGCCGGCGAACGACATCAAAATCTGGAATACCAAATGCGAGCAATATTACGGTCCCGCCGTTCTCGCGCACAGCGGTATCTTCCTGTTTATGAATGACCTGAAATGTCACGGGATTTCGGCGGGCGTCAACAACTTCGCACAGAGTCAGATGGCGTTTGTCGGCTCCAACATGTCACTTACACAGTTGAAGCATCTTGAATTCGAAATCGGATGTCATGGCCTGGACAGCGGCAATATCCTCATGCTCGGCGAAAGCGCTCTTGAGGTGGAAAGCGTAGCAGTCAGCGGCGCTCAGCGTGGCGGGTACCTCGTTGATATGCGAAACCCCAATCCAAGCGGCTTCGTTCAGCTTGGCAATGTGACTTACAGCCAGGATGTGGCGGAGGTCTTTGGCCACTCATCTTCTCAATTTTCTGTCGGTCCGGTGCGCTGCTCTTCCCGGGGCCTCATGAATCGCGTCTATCTGACCGGCTCCGTTAACGGTCCAAACCGGGAGGGCGACATCAAACTGCTTCCGACCAAGGGAGGAAGTGCCACCATTGCTGATGATGGCCTGTACGCGATCAAGTTGGGTGCCGGTGATGGCCTTGTTCGGCTCTGGACGCGCAACCCTTCTGTGTTTGGTGCTTATTACATCAACACCTCGCTGACCCCCGCGATTTCTCCCTATGGCGCCGTGGGGGCGAACGCGGCGGTAGCCACCGGTATGCCGACCGGTACGACCGGTACGGATAGCAAATTCACCAGCTTTGTCGCCGCCGGCTATCTATATTTTGAGAACCGCACAGGCGCGCCCATCATCATCAACTGGGACATGGATTTTGCTCAGACTGGGAGTCTTTGGACGCCCGATGATCTGGGATCGGACCTGCTCGCATTCTGGGATGCAGAAGCACTCGGATCCCTCTCGCTCACCGCTGGCGCTGTTGACAGCTGGACTGACACGAAAAATGGCTATGTGCTCTCACAATCTACCGCCGCCAGAAAACCTACCTATGGCGCGACAAGCCTGTCAGGCCGTCCCGGTGTCACTTTTGACGGGGCAGATGACTATCTCGAAATGGCCGTCTCCCCCCTGCCTATCGGCGCGACGCCGATGGAGGCATGGGCGATCTGGAGGGAGGATGGGCCAACATCGGCCATCTCCCGCATAATTTGGCGCTACGGCGGGTCCACCAGCCCCTTCTACCGCTCGATGCTGCGCAACAATGCAAGCGCCACCCAGAATCTTTCGGTTAGTGCCGGCGACGGCATTTCGGCCAGTGCATCGGCGGTTCGCGACGAGGATATCAGCGGCGTCCATGTGCTGCGCGGCCTATTCGAGGCACATCGCGTGCGCGCTTCGGTTGATGGCTCCAATTATACTAGCGCCAGCATTGCGATGAATACGCCAGCCGGCATTTTGCGTGTCGGCGCTAGCACCGCCAGCACCCCAGCAAATTTCGCTCAGGGATGCCTCGGCGGTCTTCTCTTCACCAAACAGCTGACGGTCGAAAAGGGAGCCTATCTCCTCGACTTCTGCGCTTCGCGACCCCTCATTGGCTATTGATATTCGGAGGATTACTAATGGACCCGATCCTCTTCATGATCACCAGCGCGGGTCTCGACGCACTGGTCAACGCCCAGGCGGGCGGCACGGACCCGATCCGCGTCGTGTCGCTGGGTATCACCGCCAACGCCTTCACCATGGCGCCGACCATCACCAACCTGCCCGGCGAACTGAAACGGATCGACGCGGTCGCGGGCCAGGTGGTGAGTGAGACGGTCATCCACATGACCGCGCAGGACAACAGCACCGACACATATGAACTGCGCGGACTGGGCCTCTATCTGTCGGACGGCACCCTCTTCGCCGTCTACAGCCAGCCCACGCCCCTCTTTCGCAAAGTGTCGATCTCCTTCTTCCTGCTCGCCCTCGACCTTGGTTTCACCAATGGCATCGCCGGCGACATCGTCTTTGGCGACACCAGCTTCCTGATGCCGCCGGCATCCGAGACGGTGAAGGGCGTCGCGGAAATAGCCACCGATGCGGAGGCTGACGCAGGCACCGACGATAGCCGCATCATCTCGCCCAAGAAGGCCAAGCGGCTGCTGGATGCGCTGCGCACCGCGCTGACGATCGAGTTCGACGCGGACCTGGCCGCCATGGCCGATGGCTTCGACGCGCTGCTGGCGGCGCTCACCGCTCGCACCATCACCGGCGCCGGCCTGGTCGGCGGTGGCGGCGACCTGTCGGCCAATCGGGTGCTGGGCGTCGATGCCGCCAGCGCGGCGGAAACCGCCGCCGGCCTGATCGCCAGCAAGGCGGTGACGCCGCAAGGCTTGATCGGTGCATTGACCCAATTAGGCGGATGGGACGCCGGCAATGCCCTGTTTCGTATCCCCGGCACCCCCATCATCGTCATGACCGGCGCCATGCGCGCCCTGGTCACGACCGAACTTGCCGCGCCGATCGTCTTCCCGGTCGCCTTCCCGAACGCCTGCCTCTGGGTCGGGCCGATCTCCTACATCGCCGCCGACAGCAATGTGCGCGACCTCTTCGTGCAGATGCGCGAGCGCACACAGACCGGCTTCAACGTCTTCTTCCAGGCCAGCGACGACAACGACAATCGGGCCGATGGCTTCGACTGGATCGCATTTGGATACTAATATGGATATCTTCTTCTCCCCCAGCGTCCACGCCTTCTTCACCCCCGCCCTGCACGGCGAGGCCATGCCGGCGGATGCCGTTGCCATCAGCGGCGAAGAGCATCGCGCCCTGATCGAAGGCCAAAGCCAGGGCCGTGCGATCGCCTGCGACGATGATGGCCGCCCCTGTCTGGCGCCCGTCCCCCGTGTCACACTGGCCCAGCTGCGCGCCCGCGCTGTCGCCCGCACCAAGCGCGAGGCGGCCCGCCGGATCGAGGCCATCGCGCCGCTCTGGCAGCAGCTGAACGACAGCCGTGCTCATCCGCAGCTGCCGGAAGTCGAAGCGCGCTTCGCCGCGATCGACGCGGTGCGCGCGGCCTCGAACGCGATCGAGACGAAGATTGCCGGCCTGTCGGCCGCCAGCCTCGCCGCGCTCGACATCGCCAACCATCCCCTCTGGCCCTCGGAGTAACCATGCCGCTCATCCAGCAATTGCCGCCGTTCGAGGGCGAACTTACCGGCGACGAAACCATCATCGTCGAGGATGGCCAGGCGACCAAGAAGGCGCCGGCCTCGCTGTTCGCCACGGGCACGCAGATCGCGGCAGTCAATGCCCGCGTCGCGCCGATCGAGGCGGCAACCGGCCATCCCGTCGTCACCAACCTCGCCGAATGGGAGGCGATGGAGCTTGACGCCGCTAGTCGCTTCTCGTCGGGCCGCAAGAGCGACAACAGCGAATGGGCAGCCAAGAGCCATGCCATCGCCCAGCTGGCCGAACGGCCCTGGTCCTATCCCCATTCGATCGGCGACTGGCGCGAACTGACCCTGGACGCGGACCAGCGCTTTGTCGCCGGCGTCGATCGCTGGGGCATCCGGTTCGAGGCGCGCGGCGGCGAAATCCTGCCGGTCGGCAATAGCGGCCAGTTGCTGTGCGCCGTCGCCTATGGCGACAGCACCACCTATGGCGATGAACTGACCGCGCGCAATCCGACGCGCTGGACCACGCTGCTCGGCGCCCGGCTGGGCATTCCGATCTGGAACCGGGGCGCGAATGGCCAGACGGCCGCCCGGATCACGGCGCGCGCCGGCGGCTATGTCCCGACCCTGACCGTCAATGGCGGCCTGATCCCGGCCAGCGGCGCGGTGTCGCTCAATGCCAGCAGCATCGCCGACTTCCTGTCCAGCTACACCTATGGCGGCTTGTGGGACGTCATGACCGATGACGGGTCGCGCATTCGCGGCACGCTCGCACGTGTCGATGGCGCCAGCTTCACCTTCACCCGCGTCAACCCCGGTTCGGCGAAAGCCGCCGCGACCGTCGATCTCATCTCCATCACCGGGCGCAATGAACTGGCGGCACATGCCTTCATCGGCATGGGCATCAATGACGAGCCAGCCACCGGCGCCAACACGTCGCTCGACGACATGAAGGCCCATTATCGCGCAATGACCAGCGCTTGCCGGGGCGGCTTCACTGTCTGGGGCGTTCTCGATCGCGGCACGGGCGAACCGGCAGGCAACATGACCTTCATCCTCGCGCTAGAGGCGATCCTGCGGCAGGAATATGGCCGCGCGTACTGCCCGGTGCGTGCCTATCTCGCCAGCCCGCGCGCGCTGGCCGACGCTGCCCTGGTCCAGCCCGGCTTTGTGGCAACCAGCGACGACATCGACACTGTCGCCGCCGGACGCACCCCGCTCTCCTTCCGCTTTGGCGGCGTCCATCTCAATGAACTGGGCCACAAGCTGCAGGCCCGGTTCATGGCCCGCTATCTGCGCGCCCGCTTCACCATCTGATCAGAGGTAAATGCCATGACCGTCGTCACCCGCCGTCCCGTCAACAATCCCGAAAGCGCGGGCCTGCCTGCTCTTGAACTGCCGACGGCATTGGAGGTCGCGCTGCTGGAAAGCGGCAGCGTCCTGCGCTGGTGGCGCGCGAGCCAGGGGCTTAGCGCCGATGGCTGGGCCTGCTGGAAGACCGGCGCCCAGCTGCTGATCGAGCGTGACGCCATGCCCACGCGCCAGACGCTCGACGCCTATAATGGCAAGGAAGCGCTGATCTTCTCGGCCGCGACCCAGCTTTATGGGCCGGGCCTGTTCCCGGTCGACAGTTCCTATTCCATGGTCGTCGTCGGCCGCGCTGGTCCGAACGACAACGCGTTCCTCGCCGGCGCGACGAAGGTCGGCACCACCAACAAGACGATGCTGTGGCACACCGGAGGGGCAGGCGATGGCCGCGTCGGCCTGACCCATGAATATGCCGACAATAGCGGCCCGCAATCGCTGGTGGCCACCACGGCAAACCGCTTCTACGCTGCCGGCCCCATGTGCATCATCGGGTCGCATGATCCCGCCAACGTCAACCGCCTGGGCCTGCGCGTCGATGGCGGCACCGTGTTCAACGGGATCAGCAGCCCGGCAGGGACCGATGTCTTCAACAGTTCGCCCGACCTGCATGTCGGCGGCGTCAACGCGACCGGCAGTGCCATCGGCGGCGCCATGGACGGCGGCGACATCGCTGAAATTCTCGTGCTCAACACTGCGCTCCACATCAACACCAGCCTGCGCGACACGATCGAGGCGATGATCAATGATCGCTATGATCTGTGGGACGCCTGATCCCCGATAACCGCACCTAACCGCCATGCGCCGGGGTATCACGGGCTGCTACCCCGGCAGGCCCTTCGCGCGCGCGACTGCCCTTGCCATGTCCGGAACAGGACCGGCCTGAGCAAGGGGCAGCAATTCATGACCAGTATCAGCCTGAGCGCGCGGCCTTCACGCCTCGCCGGTCCGCACCGGATCGGTCCCTGACCGCATGGCCGACGAACCAACCACGGCGCAATGGCTGCTTGGCGGCGGCGGGCTGTTCGGCCTGGGCGCAGGCGCGCGCTGGCTGCTCGAATGGTGGGGCAAGCGCGACGATCGCCGTCAGGAACGCGAGGCCAAGCTGCAGGGGGAAGAATCACAGAAGGTGCAGTCGCTCAACATCCGCGTCGACCAGCTTGAAGAGAGAATCACGCGCCTGACCGTGGCGGTGAACATCCTGGTGGCGAAAGAATATCGGTCCGATCCCAACAGCCCCGAACTGCTGCAGGTGCGCGCCATCCTGGGCGATGCCTTTCCCCTGCACCTGCACGTCCCCGCCGACATGGAAGCCCGACTGGAGGAAATTCGATGACCCTCATCACCGACAATGATTTCGTGTGCCTGTTCCAGGCGCGCTTCGGCCTGGTGCGTGATGGTGTCGCCGGCGCCCGCACGATCGGCAAGCTGGGCGAGAACGCGCCCATCGCCCTGCCGCATCTGACCCTGCCGCTTGATGACGACGCCTTCGTGCGCCTGTTCCAGCGGCTGCATGGGCTGGTGGTCGATGGCTGGGCGGGCCGCGATACGATCGCGCAGCTCGACCGGATCGCCCCGCCGCAGGATCTGCCGACGGTCGGCATCCCGGTCAGCTATTGGCCGATGCTGTCGAAGATCGAGAGCGCGGACCGCCCATATGTTAAGGCGCCCACCTCCAGCGCATCGGGCCTCTATCAATTCATCAAGTCCACCTGGCTTGGCGAGGGCGGCAAATGGGGGCCGGACACGGCGCAGGCCTTCGGCGGCCTCAAGCCTTCGCCCGATGAACAGACCGAGCGGGCCAAGAGCTTCACCCGCAAGAACGCGGTCTATCTGCAGGGCAAGTCCATCCCCATCAACCGGGCCACCCTCTACGCCGCCCACTTCCTTGGCCCCCTGACCGCCGCCGCCGTCATCGGCGCCGACGTGAAGGCAGATGCAGCCGCAATCGCAGGACCAGCGGCCACCAATGCAAACCTGTCGATCTTCACGCGCGAGCTGCCCGACGGGAATCGGCGTAATGCCACCGTCAGCGAATTTCTCACCTGGCTCAAGGCCAAGACCGGAGAGTGGGCGCGATGAAGCTGCCACCCATCACCATGGCCACCGCCCGCATCATCGCGGGCGGTGGCTCTTTCGCGCTCACCATCTTCGTTCTGGTGATGATCCTGATCCGCCCGGAGCTGGCGCAGAACGACCTGTTCAAGAGTCTGGCGCAGGCGATCGTCATCCAGGGCCTCATTGGCCTGGTCATGGCCTTCCTGTTCACCGGCGCGCAAAATGGCGGCAAGGGCGAATGACCCGCCTGTTGCCACTGATCCCCGCCTTGCTGCTGGTCGGCGCCTGCCGGACGATGCCGGCCATCTCCTGCGACAATGCCGCTACCGTGCGCGCGGCGGCCGTGCTGACGATCCGCACGATCGACCGGGCCTGTCCGCTCCCGTGAGGCAGGCGGAAGACATCCCTGCCGACCTGTCGGAGCTGATCCGCCTCGGCTCGATCGCTTCGGTCGATCTGGCGGCCGCGCGCTGCACCGTGCGCTATGGCGACCCGGATGATGAGGATGGCGGCGCGGAAACCCCGCCGATCCGCTGGCTCGCCCCGCGCGCCGGCAAGACCCGCAGCTGGTCGCCGATCAGCGTCGGGGAACAGGCGCTGTTGCTGGTCCCCGATGGCCAGATCGCCGCCGCCATCGCCGTGGTCGGGATCTGGAGCGACCAATTCCCGCCGCCCGGATCCACGCTGGCCGAACTGGTCGAATATGCGGACGGCGCCCGTGTCGGCTATGATCCGGAGGCGCATGCGCTGACCGCCATCCTGCCCGACGCCGCCGTCGCCCTGGTCGAGGCGCCCGGCGGCATGATCCTGCGCGGCCCTGTCCGGATCGAAGGCCCTGTCGATTTGCAGGGCACCCTGACCGCGACCGACGATGTCACCGCCGCCGGCATCAGCCTCAAATCCCACAAGCATGGCAATGTGCAGGCCGGATCCGCGCAGTCCGGTCCGCCTGTCACGGGGTAGCACCGCCTCCTACCCCGGCCCGCCCTTCGCGCGCGCGACGATGCAAGCCATGGCTTGTCTCCATGAAGGGCATGAACGTCACCACAGGAAAGCCGATCGAGGGCGCGGATCATCTCGCCCAGTCGATCGCCGATATCCTCAGCACCCCGCTGGGGTCGCGGGTGATGCTGCGCGACTATGGCTCGCTGCTCTTCGACCTGATCGACCAGCCCTTGAACGCGGCCACGGCGATGTTGCTGCGCGCGGCGACGGCGGTCGCGCTGCGCCGCTGGGAACCGCGCATTAAGGTCAGCCGTGTCGCCCTGTCCGGATCCCCGGCCCAGGGCAACCTGACCATCACCATCACCGGCACCCGAACCGACGTCCCGGCGGCGACGGCGCGCACCACCCTTTACATCCCGCTCCCCTCGACCATCGCCAGCTGAAAGGCCAACCATGCACGGCATCACCATCCGCGAAACCACCATCGGCGCCCGCACCATCCTGGCGTCGAGCCTGGGCTATATCGGCCTGATCGCCACCGCCACGGCTGCGGTCGGCGCCCCCACCACCGAACTGGACGCCGCCTTCCCGCTCAACACGCCCGTGCTGGTCACCGACGTCGATGCCGCCGCCGGCAACGCCGGCACGGGCGGCACGCTCAAGGCCGCGCTGGAGGCGATCGGCGATCAGACCAGCCCGATCGTCATCGTCGTGCGCGTGGCACCCGGCGATGATCAGGCCGAAACCGACGCCAATGTCATCGGCGGCACCGACGGCAATCTCTACACCGGCATTCAGGCGCTGCTGGCGGCCGAAAGCAAGGTCGGCATCCGCCCGCGCATCCTGGGCGCGCCGGGGCTGGATAGCGAGGCGGTGACGGCGGAGCTGGTGGTGGCGGCCAAGAAACTGCGCGCCCGCGTCTATGCCCAGGCGCAGGGCGACGATGTCGCCGAAGCCATCCTCTATCGCGACAATTTCGGCGACCGGGAACTCACCCTGATCTGGCCGGACAGCTCCGACGTCGCGCCCGGCGATGCCGTCGCCCGCGCGCTCGGCCTGCGGGCGAAGATCACAGAGGAACAGGGCTGGCACAAGACGCTGAGCAACGTGACGATCGGCGGCATCACCAGCCTGACCCGCGATGTCCATTTCGACCTGCAGGACGAAAGCAATGACGCCGGCCTGCTCAACGCGGCCCAGATCGTCACCCTGATCCGCAACAATGGTTTCCGCTTCTGGGGCAATCGCACCTGCGCCGGCGATGATCAGCCCGAATTCAGCTTCGAAAGCGCGGTGCTGACCAGCTTCGCCCTGCAGGACATGATCCTGTCGGCGCTCGCCCCCTTCCTCGATCAGCCCATGACCGTGGGCCTGATCAAGGATGTGCTGGAAACCATCAATGCCCAGCTGCGCCAGCTGGTGGTGGATGGCCGCCTGATCGGCGCGCTGGCCTATTATGATCCGTCGAAAAACAGCTCCGCCGCGCTGGCGTCCGGTCGCCCGACCATCAGCCTCAAATATACGGCGGTCGCGCCGCTGGAAAACCCGATCATCGAGCTGATCAACACGGCCGAATATTATGACGGCTTCGCTGACCAGCTCGCCTGATTTCCTCGCCTCACCCGACCGCTAAAGGACTAGAGCCATGGGCCTGCCCCGTAACCTTGTGAACATCAACGCCTTCAAGAATGGCGTCTCCTATCTCGGCGTCGTCTCCGAATTCGAACAGCCCAAGCTGGCGATCGAGACGGAGGATTATCGCGGCGGCGGCATGGTCGGCGCGGTCAAGCTCGACAAGGGCGTTGCCGCGATGGAGGCGACCCTGACCTTCGGCGGCCACGAAGTCAGCCTGGTCCGCGAATTCGGCACGACCAGCATTGAGGGCACCCGCCTGCGCCTGGTCTGCGCCTATCGCGCCGACGACGGCAGCGCCGCCCAGGCGGTCGAGATCTATGCCGGCGGCCGCTTCACCGAAATCGACCTGGGCAAGGACAAGCCCGGCGATCAGACCGAGCATAAATATACCGCCGCGCTCTCCTATTACCGCCGCGTCGTCGATGGTCGGACAGAGGTGGAGATCGACTTCATCCAGGGCGTCTTCATGGTCAACGGCATCGATCGCTATGCGGAGATCATGGCGATCCTGATGGGCTGACGCTCGCACCAGATCCGCCGGGCGGCCTTATGCGGGGCTGCCGTCCGGCGGTGGGCCGGTGGGGTCGTTCTTCTCCTCATCCCCCATCGGCCCATTCGCCCCGCCGCAAAGGATCCCCGCATGACCGACCCGCAAGTCGCTGCCGCCAGCGAGAACAAGAACCGCTTCGAAACCGTCACCCTCAACACGCCCATCATCCGTGGCGAAACGACGATCGAGAAGCTGACCCTGCGCAAGCCCAAGGGCGGCGAGCTGCGCGGCCTGACCCTGCAGGACATCATGCAGACCGATATTGGCACCATCATCACCCTGGTGCAGCGCATTTCCGACCCGATCCTGATCAAGGATGAAGCCGACAATCTGGAGGCGGATGACCTGGCCGAAATCGGGGGCGTCATCCGTGGTTTTTTTATGACCTCGACGGAGAAGAAGGCGGTCGAAAACTTCTTCGCGGGACTGATGCCTACGACCTGATGGCCAATATCGCGGCGGTTTTCCACTGGCCCCTGTCGGAGCTGCGCGAACTGGATCTGGCTGAACTGATCGAATGGAGCGGGCGGGCCACGGCCCGCTTCAATACCATGTGGGGCGGCAAGGAAAGCTGATGAACAACAAACTCTCCCTGCTGGTCAACTTCGTCGGCGTCGACAAGATGTCGGGCGCGCTGAAGAACATCGTCGGCCTGGGCGGCAAGGGGTCCAAATCCCTCCGCGCTCTGACCGGTGACGCCCGTAAGCTCACCCGCGACCTTCAATCTGTCCAGCGAGAGATTGCCAAGGGCAGCGGCAACGTGACGCAGCTGGTGGAGCGCGAGCGGGATCTTGAACGGCAGCTCGCCGCCACCAACGACCAGATGCGGCGCCAGCGCCGCCTGGCCGCGATCGACGCTGACAAGCAGGCGATGCAGCGGCGCGGTCAGCAGCTGAAGGACAGCGGGCGCGACAGCATCGTCGGCGCTGCCGTCAACGCCATTCCCCTTATAGCGGCGGCGAAACAGGCCATGACCTTCGAAGCGGCGATGGCCGATGTCCGCAAGGTCGTCGATTTCCCGACGCCCAAGGCCTATGCGCAAATGGGCAGCGATATCCTGACGCTGTCGACGCGCATCCCCATGGCGGCCGAAGGCATCGCCGCGATCGTGGCTGCGGCGGGCCGGGCCAATATCCCCCGGAAAGAGCTGCTCCGCTTTGCGGAGGATGCGGCAAAGATGGGCGTCGCCTTCGACATGACCGGTGATGAGGCTGGCGGGATGATGGCCAAATGGCGCACCGCCTTTTCGCTTGGGCAGACCGATGTCGTTCGGCTTTCCGATCAGGTCAACGCGCTGACCAATACCTATGGCGGCAATGCCACGGCGGTCGCCGGCGTCATCACGCGGATCGGCGCGCTCGGCGGTGTGGCCGGCGTTTCCGCGTCGCAGGTAGGGGCCATGGCCCAGCTACTCAACAGCGTCGGCGTCGAAGAGGAGGTGGCGGCCACCGGCATCAAGAACATGATGCTCGCTCTGACCAAGGGCACATCTGCCACCAAGAGCCAGGAAGCCGTTCTCAAGACTTTGGGCCTGACGACCACGGATCTGGCAGGGCGGATGCAGAAGGACGCCGGCGGCGCGATCACGGATGTGCTGCAGCGCCTGAGCAAGGTGCCGAAGGCAGCGCAAGCCGGCATGCTCACCGATCTGTTCGGATCCGAATCGGTCGGCGCGATCTCCCCGATGCTGGTCAACCTCGACAAGCTGCAGGCGAACTTCGCGCTGGTCGGCAACAAGGCGGCCTATGCCGGGTCGATGAACAAGGAATATCTGGCCGCCGTCGCCACGACGGAGGGCGCGACCGGGCTTGCCATGAACTCGCTCAAGGCGCTCAATATCGAGGTGGGCACGACGATGCTGCCGACTATCACCAGCGCCGCCCAATCGGTGCGGGGTGTCGTGCTGTCCATGCGCGATTGGGCGCAGGCCAACCCGCAGCTGGCGTCGACCATAGTGACCACGCTGTCTGCGCTCATCGGCCTGCGCATGGGGCTGGGCGTTCTCAAATTCGCGTTCGGCGGCATCCTTGGACCGTTCGGCAAGACGATCGCCTTTTTCCGCAAGGTGGAGGGTGTATCCAAATTCGGAACGCTCATCACGACTACCGGCGGGATACTGAAGAAGGCGGCGCCAGCCTTCTCGATGCTCCGCACGGCTGCGCTGTTCATGGGCCGGGGCTTCATGCGCGCCGGCGCCATGATGCTCGCCAATCCGATCATGCTGATCATCACCGGCATCATCGTCGCGCTCGGCGTGGCCGCCTACCTGGTCTACACCCATTGGGACAAGATCAGCGGCGCGTTCAAGGCGGGCGTCGCCTGGGTGAAGGGCGCGATCGGCGGCTTGCCCGACTGGATGAAGAATATCGGGTCAATGATGATGCAGGGCCTGCTGCTGGCCATCAATCCCATGGCGCTGGGCAAGAAGCTGATCGACATGGCCAAATACGGCATCACTCAGTTCAAGGCCTATCTGGGCATCAAGTCCCCCTCGCGCGTCTTCATGGCGCTGGGTGGCCATGTCGCCGGCGGGCTTGAGCGCGGCATTGACGGCAATCGCCACGGCCCTGCGCGGGCCGCTGGGCGCATGGCCGCCGGTGTCGCAGCAGCTGGCGCCCTGGCCATGGCCGCGCCTGCAGCCGGTGCGCGGCACCCTGCCCAGGCGATGCCGGCGCAGACCGCCGGGGATACCTATCATCTGCATATCCAGCAGCGACCCGACGAGGATGCAGATGCCTTGTGCCGCCGGCTGATGGCGATGATGGAGCAGGCCAAGGCGCGGAAGGCCCGATCCAGCTACGACGACGGACGGTAACGCTGCGTCCTACCCGGCCACCCGCTCGCTTCGCGCGCGCGGGTGGCCCAGACCGGGCCAATGGCCACGCTCCCCATCGTCAGCCCGGCGCACCTGATGACGCTGGGCATGTTCATCTTCGGCATGGACACCATCCCCTATCAGGATCTGCAACGCCGCATCAGCTGGCGGCATGAGGAAATGGACCGCTTCGGCGCGCGTCCCGCCAGTCAGTTCGCCGGCCCCGGTGAAGATCTGGTGACGATCGCCGGCCTGGTCGTGCCCGAAGTCGCCGGCAGCTATGCGTCGATCGACCGCCTGATCGAGATGGGCGACACCGGCGACAACTGGCCGCTGGTCGATGGGCTGGGCTACGTGATGGGCCATTATCGGATCGAGGGGATGGATCTTGGCCATGTCGGCATCATGGCCGGCGGCCTGCCGCGCGGCCAGCAGTTCACCATGGATCTGAAGCGGGTCGACGGATGACCGCGAACCGCGCGGCGATGCGCCTGACGCTCGACGGCGTGGATCTGGCCGACAAGGTCAATCCCCGCCACATGGAGCTGACCCTGACGGAAAAGCGCGGGGGCGAGGCGGACGAGCTGAGCCTCAGCCTGCAGAATGCCGATGGCCGTCTGGCACTGCCGGATCCCGGCAAGATCATCGCGCTGTCGCTGGGCTGGGAAGCCGGCGAGGACGTCATTCCCGGTCTGGTCGAAAAGGGCCGCTTCACCGTCGATGAGGTGGAGGCATCCGGTCCGCCTGACCGCATCACGATCCGCGCGCGATCGGCGGACCTCTCGGGCAGCTATCGCCGGCGCCGCACCAAGTCATGGAAGGGCGTCAGCCTGGGCGCGATCCTCTCTGACATCGCCGGCCGCCATGGCGTCACCGCGCAGGTGCATCCCGACTTGTCGGGCAAGGCCATCACCATCGATCAGAATGGCAAGTCCGACATGGCCTTCGTCCGGGATCTGGGCAGTCGCTTCGACGCCGTGGCGACCTGGAAGGATCGGCGCCTCATCTTCATGCCGGTGGGCTGCGACACCACGCCCAGCGGCACCGCCATTCCTGGTCTGACGCTGACCCGCCGCGATGGCTGGGCCTGGAGCTTCACCCGCGCCGAACGCGACGAGAATGATGGGGTGCAAGCGCAATGGCATGACCAGGCGTCAGGGCGGAAGAAGACCCATTCAACCGGCGGCGACAACCCCAAGCGCCTGAAACGCACCTATGCGAGCGAGGCCGACGCCAGGCAGGCCGCCGACGCCGAAGCGAAGAAGCGCGCGCGGGGCGGCTATCGTTTCGAATATGACCTGGCCCTGGCGGACTGTCGCATCACGCCAGGGCGCAAACTCACCCTGTCAGGGTGGGGCAGCAAGGTCGATGCGATCACATGGCTTGTGGAAAACGTCGAGACGACATTCAACGACGACGGCATCCGGCAGAAGATCACGCTGGAAATTAGCCCCTAACTTTTACCAGGGAACACGCCTAGCAAAATCATCCGTAAACTTGATCAACGCTGCATTCTGATTAAAGCGCTGCGCCGCCATCGCTAGATCAGCAAATATACGAGTTTCTTCGATACCAAACCGCTGCAGTGCCCATATTGTGTTTTCTTTCAGATGTGCGGGTATCGTTGTCAGAGTTTCAACATCCAGAGTTTTACATAGTGGACTGTGAAGAGTGAGGACGCTGTCTTGCGCGGATGATCGTGAATTCATGGTCGCTGCATCGATGATCCAAGGTTGGGCGCTTTCACCGAAAACATCGATTTCCTCTGGCCGATATATTTGAGTAAATAACCCTCTGCGCGTGAACACAACTACCGCATCGTCTTTATCAACTGCCTCGTCACCTGTTAGACTGCACGCAAAGAACATCGCCACAAGAGGATTGGTCGTCCAGTCTAGTAATGGTGTCGCGATTCCGTAATGCCGAGCTAAAACCAACCACTCCATGTAGCTTGATGGCGTGGGCGTGATGAGCCGGTGAGCCAGGTCCATCCAAGATTTTAGATCGCCGATTTTACTGATGCCCGCCTCTCCAGGTCTGAAGACAGTTGGTGTCGCGGTCCAATCACTCGTGGCATGGCCACGGAACAGCAAGGGCTCTCTGCTAACGCGACCTACCGCATCAACGCATTTGCTGATCTGGGCATAGCCGTTGTGCTCGCGGAATGGGGGAGACATCGTCAATATCTCACTTTATTTGGGTGGCTGATGCGAGGCGAATGTTTAGAGTTGCGCCTTTAGCGCTTCCTGTAACTCTAGCGCCCAGGCGGTTTCTCTCTGATCGTGCCGCCCATCGGCATCCATGATCAGACCGCAATGATCCAGTATCAATCGCGACACGCGTGTTCCGATCGGTGAGGACTTCAACCGCTTAAGTCCGATTGCAACATCCCGCCCGTCGGGCGCGATTGCCGGCGTTCTCCGCATGGCCGCCTCGATCATATCGTCATTACCGCCAAAGCGGATCACGTAGGCAGTTATCGCAGCCTCTAGGGCATCGGCTTCGAGCGGGTGATAATCGCCGTCACATTTTGCCATGAAAAGCGTGATCTTCGTGAAGTCGGCAAAACCCTTGTCTTCAAACGGCAGGGCGCCGGTGGCTGCGAGCATTTCGAAGTGCCTTTTTGCCTCGACCATCTCCCCGGTCGCCAGGTCCATTACTTCCCGGATGTTTTCGATCTTGAACATCCTCGGTGCCTCGCGGGCATGGCAATAGGCGTGAATGTGGGTGGCATGGCCATAGCCGTCCAGGCGCCGGCAGGTGATGTCCCGCTCTTTTTCCTTACCTTTCGAATCGACGTAAAGAATGCGGCACGACCAGGAGGAGCTGTGATCGCGAGAGCGGATGCGGCTCGCCGGCGCATCGTCTGGTCCAATAACCTCGGCACGAATTGTGAGCGTTGGCGGGGTTACCTTCATCCGCAGAAAGGCGCTCGTAAACATCGTTGTCCCCCCGATCATGCTGAAAATTAGAAGTCAGGCCACTCTTCGTCTGGATAAAACTGATCATCGGCAGGTTCGCTATGATCCCGATCACGCGATGCCCCTGCCGATGAGGAAGGCAGCTCTGGTGTCTCGCCGTCAAAGGCGATGCGGATCCACGCCCCCCTTTTTGTCACGCCCTGGAAGACCGCTTGAACCTCATGCCCCAGCCGCATCAGCTGGCCGATCCGGCCGCAACGCTCGGCCGACACATATCCGATCTGGACGCCCCGCGCCGAATAGACGGCTATCGCCAAAGGATCATGCTTGTTGGTCGGTTCAGGCCGCAATTCGATCGCCTCGCCCGGCGGGCAGAGTAATGTTTCGAAGCGCCTATCAGAGCCGTCAGTATTGGGAAATTGCGCGCCGACAACGGCCAGGGACATCGCCTGCAGCGCGCCCGCCATGGTCAGACGCTCTTCACCACCGCGACGACGCGGCCAACGATGAACAGGTCGCCGTCGCTGGCGAAGTCGTCGCGGATCAGCTGATTGTCGGAGCTGATGCGGATTGTGCCATCCGGCTGCGCGCGCAGGCGCTTTATCATGCCCCAGCCCGAATAGACGATGGCCCAGATCTTGTCGCCCATCTCCGGGCGCGTCTGCGACCGATCGATGATCACGACGTCCTGGTCGTGGATCGTCGGCATCATTGAATCGCCAGCACCCCTTGTGCTGCACAGCATGTGCGGCGGTGAGCTGGTGAACTGACTGATCCAGCTGCGCGAAAACTTGACCTTCGCCACCTCGATATGATCGGTGTCGAGGAAGGTGCCGCCCATGCCATATTTGAGATCGATGCTGTCGATCTCGACCAGATCTTCGTCGATTTCGACCACCGGTTGGGCTGCGGCGACCAGCTGCCTCGACATGCCGGCATCGTCCGTCTCGCCCATCAGATATTCGGCGGTTGTGTCCAGCTCGCGCGCAATCTTGTGCGTGTGCTTCGAACCCTGGGCCGGCTCGTTCATCAATTTCCAGATTGCCGTCGGCGACACGCCGACCCGGCGCGCCAGCTCGCTCTGAGACAGGCCCTTGTCGGCCATCAAGGCCATTAGACGATCGCTGCGAAACACCTGCTGACCATTACAACCTTGGTAAAAATCAGCGATGCAACTTTTCTTATTGCGCCGCCCTGCAACCTTAGTTAAAACATCAACCATGGTTCAAACGCTCACCCCTTATGAAGCGCTGACGCAGGCGATCGATGTCGCTGGCTCACAGTCGGAACTTGCCCGCATTTGCGGGGTATCGCCCACCGCTGTCTGGAAATGGGTGCAAAGCTCCAAGCGCCTGCCCGGCGAATATGTGCTGCAGGTTGAGGCGGCCACCGGCGTTCCTCGCCATCTGCTCCGTCCGGACCTGTATCCCCTCGATCTGCCGCAGGCGCCCAAGCGCTGGTATGGCACGGATCGCCACACCGGCGCCCGCATCTACGGCCTAGATCGCCGGCAGGGCCGTGTCGCCTTGGATCGCGGCGCAGAAACCAAGGGAGCGGCGCTGTGACCAAGATCCGCGAACCGCTCACCTATGAGCGCACCCTGACCACCATAGCCCAGGTCATTGGCTGGGATCGCTGCGCCGCCATTTGCGGGGTCAAGTCGGTCGAGGCCGTGCGCCGCTGGTCGGATCCCGATTGCGAGACGGAAATCCGCCTGATCGATGCCGAACGGCTCGACCGCGCTTTTCTTGATCATGGCGGCGATCATGCGCCTTTCCATCGTCTGCATGGCCTGCGCCTCGATCTCGCTGGCAGGGATGCCCCCGATCTCTGCCTGGCCGGCCTCGCCGGATCCTCCGCCAAGGAAACCGGCGAGGCCATCGCCGCCATCATCGCGGCCGCCAGCTGCACCGACATCCGCACCATCCGGCGCGCCCGCAAGGAAATTCAGGACGCGCTGGACATGCTGAAAACCGCGCTCGCCGCCATCGAGCGCCGCGAAACGGGGGAAGGCAAATGATCCATCAGCAACCACCGCGCCCGCTGGTCGAGGCGCCCCTGCAGTTCCGCATGTCGTCGGGCGGCGAGAAGGCCAAGCAGAACAGCCTCGCCATCTGCCCCAAATGCGATGCGCCGGCCTTCATCCGCCGCAGCACCCGCGTGACGGAGAAGGTCAAGCATCTGGATGCGCACTGCACCAACACCGGCTGCGGCCACACCTTCGGCCTGGAGCTGGTGTTTCGCCATACCTACTGCCCCGGCCTTATCGATCGCCCGGATCTGGATCTGCCGATCTGCCCGCGTGATCAGGTGCCCCATGTCCTGCCGCCCGCCCGCGATGCCGGCGATGATCCCAACCAGCTGACCATGTTCGCCGGCGGCTGATCCGCCGGCCGACCCACCATCCATTGCCGAATCTGAACAACGCCCGCGCTGCGGGCGAGGGGGAAACTGTGTCTACGAAAGACGAGACCACCGCACTCAAGGTGCGGATCGATGATCTGGAAACCGTGCTGGGGCATATGGCAATCACGGCGCATCACAGCGCCCGCCTGCTGGCTCTGGCCAGCCTCAACATAATGGATAGCGGCGAGAAGCGCACGGCCCGCATCGTCAGCGAACAGGCCGCCGAATTGTGCGGCATGGCCAAGCACCTGCTGCGCGGGGGTGCCGCCCGGTGAACCTCGAAGCTGATATTCTCAAAGGCCTGACCGACAAGTTCCGTTTCAAGAAGACGGGCGGCACCTGGCTGCAGGAAGGGCTCTGCCCCGATTGCGGCAAGTGGGAGGCGTTCTGCGCTTCCAAGGATCCCAAGATTGTTCGCTGCGGGCGACAGGAAAAGTGCGGATGGGAAGAAAGCGTCCGCAGCCTGCTGCCCGATCTGTTCGAGGACTGGTCCAAGCGTTTCCCCACCACCAACACCAATCCGAACGCGGCGGCCGACGCCTATCTGGTCCACGAACGCGGGCTGGATCTCCAGCACCTGCGCGGCAGCTATAGCCAGGAAGTCTATCGCGATCACGATAGCGGCCACTCCGGCGCCACGATCCGCTTTCAGGTCGGTGACAGCTGGTGGGAACGCATCATCGATCGGCCCGGTCGCTTCGCGAAAAAGGCGCATTTCAAGAAGGGCAGCAAGCCCGGCGGTCACTGCTGGATCCCGCCCAAGCTGTTTTTCGAGGACTATGCCAAGGCGGACCAGGTCTGGATCTGCGAGGGCATCTTCAATGCCATGGCCCTCTATCAGGGCGCCGGCCTGCTGACCGTGTCGGCCATGTCCTGCAACTATTGGCCCGAACATTTCCTCGATCAACTCAAGGAAGAGATCCGCTCATTGAAGCGGTCGACCCGGCCGGAGCTGGTCTTCGCCTTTGATCCCGGCGGCGCCGGCGTCAAATGGGCGCGCAAGTTCGTCGATCGCGCCGCAGCCGAAGGTTGGGCCGCCACGGCCGCGCAGGTGCGCCCCGATGGGGAAGGCACGACCCTCGATTGGAACGACCTGCTTCTGCGCCACCAGCAGTGGAAGGGAGATCCCGAAAAGGCGCCGCTGTCGGAACACGCGATCGAGGGCTATCTCTGGAATGGTGCCGTCACGCTGGCCAAGACGCAGCGCGAAAAGGCGCGCCTCATTTTCCAGCGCACCAGCCTCGCCAGTTTCGATTTCCGCCACGACAACCGCCTGTGGTGGTGCCGCTCCGTCTGGAAGGACGATGAGCATGAGCTGCAGGTGGAGGAAATCGCCAACTGCGCCTTCCGCATGCTCTATCGCGAGCGGGACGAGGTTGCCGACGAAACCAACTACTTCCTCCAGGTCGATTTCCCTGATCAGCCCACGGTCAAAGCCCGTTTCACCGCTGCCACCTGCGCCAACCCCGGCGAGTTCAAGAAGCGCCTGATGGCCTTCGCCGGCATGTGGAGCGGATCGGGTGAGCAGCTCGACCGCCTGATGCGCAACCAGACCCGGCGGTTGAAGGTCGTCGAACCCATCCCCTTCACCGGATATTCGGCGCCGCACCGTGCCTGGCTGTTCGGCGACATCGCCGTGCGTGATGGCCGGATCGAAAAGATCAATGGCGAGAATTACTTCGATTTCGGCAAGCAGGCGGTGAAGCTGCGCAGCCCGGAACGGCTGCTCGACATCCACTACGATGCGGACAAGATCGCCTTCCCCTGGGTGGAAGATCTCTGGATCGCCTATGGCCCAAAAGGTCTGGTGACGCTCGCTTTCTTCGTCATGAGCTTTTTCGCGGTGCAGATCCGCGACCGGCACAAGACGCTAGGCTTCCTGGAACTGACCGGCCCGCCCGGATCCGGCAAGTCCACCCTGATCGAATTTTGCTGGAAGCTGGCCGGCCGCGCCGGATACGAAGGTTTCGACCCGAACAAGGGCACCCCCGCCTTCATCGCGCGCAGCCTGCTCAAGGTGTCGAACCTGCCGGTCGGCTTCATGGAAAGCGGTCGCGACGACGAGAAGCGCAGCGGGACGCGCCAGTTCGACCCCAACGAATTGCTGGTGCTCTATGGCGGCCGCTCGCCGCGCGGGCTTGGCCAGAAATCGAACGGCTACGAAACCAGCGAGCCGCCCTTCAACGGCGCCATCTACCTAATGCAGAATGAGCGGATCGACGCGCATCCGGCGGTGCTGGAGCGCCTCATGTCGACGCCGATCGACAAGGCGCGCTGGTCGGAGGCAACGCGCGAATCTGCCGTTCGCCTCGAAACATGGCCGATGGAGGAGGTTTCGGGGACGATCGTGCACATCGTCCGCAACGAGGCGAAGTTCCTGAACTTCTTCTTCGACCGTTACAATCATCATGACCGGGCGATGCCGGCGCGCGTAGCCGGCCTGACCAACAGCCGACCGATCAAGACGCACTCGCAGCTTGCCGCCGCCGTCGAAGCACTGGCCCACCTTTTCCCCGTCCAACTGGCATGGATCAAGGAAACGGTCGAGCTGGTCGACGCGATGGCGCTCGATCGTCAGCAGAGCAGCGGCGGCGATCATCCGCTGGTCGCCCGCTTCTGGGAGCAGGTCGAATATCTGCTCGATCGCGAAAAGCTGGAAGATCACGCCATCGGCAAGTCGATCAACCAGCATCGCAACGCCGGCAAGATCGCCATCCGCCTGGTCGAATTCGAAGCGCGCTGCCGCAACGCCGGCATCGTCCCGCCCGACCTCGACAAGCTCAAGAAGGTGCTGCGCGGATCCAAGAGCCGGAAATGGCTCGCCACCGACAATGTCAACAACCCGGCGGGCCAGATCGTCCGCTGCTGGATCTTCGAAAACCCCCAAAGCCCGGAGAATGTCCTGTGAACCAGCGTCCTGTTCTGCGCCCTGCAAACGCGCGTCCCGCGCCCGCGCCCATGCCGCCCTTCATCATGATCTGCGCGCGGTGCCGCGTCGAACATCACTCGACCGAACCGAACCTGCCCGAAGGCTGGGCCATCATCGTCGCCGGCGTCCGCTGCCCCGATTGCAAGCCTGTCGCGAAGAAGGCGGTGCCCCATGGCTAAGCATCGCTGCGATGTCGACGGCTGCGGCCGCAGCCGTCCCCGTTATCAGCGCGTCTGCGGCCGATGCTTCACCGTCCTGCCGCGCCAGCCCGTCCTGGCCCTGATCGCCGCCTATCGCCTGGGCGACCGCCCGACCTGGCGCGCGCTGCAGAAGAAGACCGGGCGCCTGCTCGAAAACCATCTCGCCTGCAAGACGCGGCTGCTCAGCCAGCGCGCGGGCCGCTTCGACCGGACCATGCCGCACGTCACCGCCCAGCAGGCCTTTCTCAACCACCAACGCCTGCTCGGTGAGCAGGACTGACAAGGAAGCTCGACCATGACCAAACCTTGCAACTGTATCGCCGAAGTCAATGCGACCTTGGCGCAGCACAACACGATGCTGGTCTTCACCCTTTTTGGCACACCTTCGCGCGTCATCGTCGACACGACGCAGGTCGAAACCGGAAGGGGCAAGAAGAAAGCCGCCGCCATGGTCGCGACCTTCTGCCCATTCTGTGGTCAGCGTTATGAACCGGAACCGGCCCGCCCGGCTACGTCGGCCGACTTGACCGCAATGCTGGACGATCCGACCGTGGCGGCGGCCGTCAATGAGCAGGGCGGGGGCCGTGCAGCATGATGCCCGCTCCCATCCTCCGCGCGCCGGCGGACCGCCATATCTGCTGCCTCGCGCTCTTCACCGCCGCGCAGCTGCGCAACGCCGACAGCATCGCCCTGGCCGATCTCGCCCAGATCCTCGGCGATGCCGCCGATCGGCGCCGTGTCCCGCGCTTCACCGACAACAGCCAGCTCGTCCGCATCATGCAGCGCCTGGGCTGGCACAAGCGCGGATATGCAGGCGAAGGGGCGGCGAAAAGCCCCCTCTATGTCCGCGTCGCCACGGGAGTCGCCAATGGCTGAGGAAAGCGAGAAGCGGTCTCTGGCCCTGGCCGCTGCCAGCCAATGCGCCGAAGCCTTGCCGATCCTGGTCAGCTTCTCGCGGGAAGGTGAAAGCCATCCCGGCCCGTTCGGGCACGATGAGCCGATCGAGAAACTGGCCGATGCTCTCAAGATGACGATCGAACTGGCCGCCCTGTGCGGTGACACGGATCCCGATCGCGATGAGCTTCTCGCGGCGTTGGTCCGGTTTCTTGAGGGCTGGGCAGGCTGATGGACCGTCCGACTTTCTCCCCCGTCGTCCCCTTCGCCATCGGCGTCGCCCTGGCCGCCATCTGGCTCGCCAGCTGCCCGGCGCTGACCTGGCTCCTGAAAAGGATCTCCTGATGACCATACTCACGCGGAAGCCTTCCGAACGACAGCCGGTCCCCGCTGTCGCCCGCATCGATCGCATCGCCTGCCCGCGCTGCGCCACCGTCAACTGCACGCGACATCGCGCGGCAACCCTGACAACGCGCCCTGTCGCGCATCACTGGAGGGGCGCATGAAGGCCCTCACTATTTGGCAGCCATGGGCTTCCCTCATCATCGCCGGTGCAAAGCCTTTCGAGTTTCGCGGCTATCGCGCGCCCCGTGCGATCATCGGCCAGCGCATTGTGATCCATGCCGGCAAGATGAGCGTCGCCCGCGATGAAGTCTCAGACATGATCGGCCTTTTCGATCTGTACCCGGATGCCCAAGAGACGAAGGAAATGTGCCTCCACCGCGATCTAGCGGTGCCGGTGCTGGAGGACTTTCTTGCCGGAAATCTTCCTATGGCCGCAGGAATAGGAACCGCCGTGGTCGGAGAACCACGGTCCGGCCTCGACATCGCCGCCGATTTCGGCGTCGCCCGCGCGAACGACAGCAGCCGTGACGAACACGCCAACTGGGGTTGGCCCATGCTGGAGATCGAGGCGTGGACTGATCCGGTTGCAGCGCGCGGCATGCAGGGTCTCTGGCCATGGCCTGAGGCGCGTGACTTCGCGGAGGCGCTATGACCATGCTCGCCGCCTACCAGCCCACCTTGATCGGGTTCGATTCAGCGCAATCGGGATCCGAAGTCGCCATAGCCAGGATCGGCTCGCCCGACGCGCCGATCGCGATCCTTTATTGCGGTGACGCCTATGCGATCCGTCCGACGCTGGGCTTCATGGACGCCGACGTCATGGATCCGCCCTACTTGATCAGGGCGAACGGCGCTGGCCAATATCGCAAGCGTCGTCCGATGATGGATCAGCTGATAATGCAGGGCCTGCATCGCGGGTTCGACATGGATATCATCGATCCCCGCAGATGCGGATCCGCAATCGTCTTCGCCCACAATGATCAGCTCGCCCAGTTGCTGGCGCGGGTCAGCGGCTTCCATCGGCATGCTCTTTGCGTCTGGCAAAAGAACAATCCGCAGCCGGTGGCCAATAAGCACTATCGGCCCGACGTCGAATTCTATGTTCATGCTTGGAACCGCGGATATCACCCGCAAGGCGAGATGAGCGACAAGCTTCGCGTCAGCCGCATCGGCTCTCCGCGCGGTCCAGCGCGCTTCGACCACCCGACGACAAAGCCTGATGAGTTGATGGCCAAAATCATCCGCAACGTGGCGGGTGACAGGATCTGCGACCCGTTCATGGGAACAGGCTCCACCGGCGTTGCAGCAATCCGGGCGGGCAAGCGGTTCGTCGGCATCGAGCACAACCCAAAGCATTTCGAAACTGCCATCGCGCGGATCCGCGCAGCGATCGAGGAACGGGCATGACGGACCTGGTAGCCAATATCCGCGCCCGCCTTGCCCCGCTTCTGGACGAGGCCGAAGGCGCGCTCGAACGCCGCGTGCGCCAATATCCTGACCTGGTCGCCAAAGGCCGGATGCAGGAGAAGGTCGCGGCCGACGAAATCCGCATCTGGACTGCAATCGTGGCGGACTGGCGGCGGGTCGTGTCTGGGCGGGGCGAGAAGGGCGCCGGCGCGGCGGTCCAGGAGAAGATCGCGATTCTGACCGATGCCATCGGCCGCTATGACACGGCGCTGGCCAGCGAGATCCGCAACGCTGGCGAGCGCATCCAGCGCGACTGCGCCATGGGCGCGGATCTCTACGTGCTGCGGGTTCTCCATGGCGCCAAGGTCGACGGCATCGCCGACATCCATCAGCGCCGTGCGCGGATCGAGGATCTGGCCGAACATTATCGGTGGGAGCTGCCGGGCCATACCGGCCTCTATGCCGGCATCGACGATTACCTGTCCTTCCACCAGCAGATCCGCGCCGATCGGCAGCAGCGAAAGGCCGCATGACCGACCAGTCCATCCTTCTGACCGAAACGGAAGCGGCCGATCGCCTGAGCCTCTGCGCGCGCACCCTGCGCAAGGAACGCCAGGCGGGCCGTCTCCGCTATGTGTTGATCGGGCGCGCCATTCGCTACACTGTCGCGGATCTCGAATCATACGTCGAGCAACTTCGCCAGGTGCCGCCCGCATGTCTGCCAGCTTCGCCCACCCGCCGCACGTCTGTGGCAAAGCGCCGCGATCGAGGCGTCGTCGTGCCCTTCACGAGGCGACACACAGAGCGTTGAGCCGGTGACCGTCTACAAGCCTGAGGGCAGGCCCCACTATCTCTATGATTTCCAGTTCAACCATCGGCGCTATCATGGGTCGACAGGCTGCACGTCCAAGCGATTGGCGGAAGCATTCGAGCGCCGCGAGCGCCATAAGGCGGCCCTGCCCGAAGAGCAGCGGCCGCCTATCACCGTCGATGAAGCCTGCGGCCTCTATCAGGAACATGCGGAGCATCTGCCCAGCTGGCCCACCATCAAGGGGCTGACCGCCGCCCTAGTCGAAGGGCTGGGCGCGACGCGCCTTTTGTCGGAGATCTCTCAGCGCGATTTCCAGATCTTCGTTGCGAAGCGCCGGGATGGCCGCTCCAATGCATCGGTCAATCGCGACATCGAAAACGCGCGCGCGATCTGGCGCCACGCGGCCGACACCGAATATGACGTCGGCCAGATGCCCAAATGGGGCAAGCTCTTCCTCAAGGTCGCGAAGAAGCCGCCGCGCGAACTCGACCTGACGGAGGAAAAGAAACTCTTCCTCGCGATCCGCAACGACGTGGCGGACGCGATCGACTTCCTGCTCAAATCGGGCTGGCGCCGGGGCGAGGTGTTGGGCCTGCGCTGGGACGATGTGAACCTGCAACGCAAGCAGGCCATCACCCGGATCAAGGGCGGCGATTTTGTCGTGCGGCCGCTCACCTCGACGCTGGTCGAGATCATCGCGCGACAGCCCCAAGCCGACGATGAAGAGGGCAAGCCATTCGTCTTCACCTATGTCTGCCAGAAGAGCCGTGGCAACCGTCGCGCCGGCAAGCGCTATCCGCTCACCGCGACCTCTCTTCGCAAGCCCTTCGAACAGGCCAAGGCCGACGCCGGCGTCGATAATTTCCGCATCCATGATCTGCGCCACACGCGCGGCACGCGCATCGTCCGCGCGACCGGATCGCTCGCCGCCGCGAAGGAAGCTCTAAAGCACAAGCGCATCGAGACGACGCTGCGCTATGCGCATGTGCTGGATGAGGATGTGCGGAACGCCCTGGATGCGAGCGAGTCCCGACATAGTCCCGACCAATCGAAAAAGGGAAAGCGGAAAGCCTAGCTTTCCTGCGGGTTTCAACCTCATAGGCACCCGCCGTGTAAACGAGACGCTCTACCAACTGAGCTAATCGCCCCCATGGGGTGCGGGCGCTTCTAGGGGATTCTTGGCAGGGGTCAAGCGGGGTTTCTCGTTTGATCGGCTGATGTCGTTCGGAACCAACCAGCATAGGTTCAGCTTGTAGGGGCCAAAGACCATGTGCGCGCGCAAGGGTGCCGTGCATTCTGGATTGGAGTATTGGACCCATGGGTTCTCGTCTCGCTTTGCTGATGCTGCCGGCAATGATGATCGCCATGCCGGCCTGGGCCAGGGATGCCGGTGGCAGGACTGACGGCAGTTGTCCGGCGCTGGGCCGTCCGGTCGTCGCGATCCAGGCCACATCCTATTATGAATCGAACGATGCCAGTCGTTCGACGATCAATGCCGACAAGCAGAAGGAGAATGTGGCGCTGACGCAGCCGGTCAACGACTTCCTGGATGCCTTGTCCAATCTGTCCGACCAATATGTGTTGACCGGTTCGCGCAGCGCCAAGGCCTGTGCCGATGATATCTTCTACCGCTGGGCTTCATCGGGCGCGCTGATGGATGTGCAGCAGGGGCCACAATCCCGTTATGTGCAGCAATGGGCGACCTCGACCCTGGGGCTTGCGCGCATGAAGCTGGGCAAATTGGCTTCGCCGCAAAGGGACGCGGTCGTCAGGCGCTGGCTGCAGGCAATGGCCGGCAGCGTGAACGGGTTCCAGCAGGGCGATGGTGGCGGCAAGAGGAACAACCATTATTATTGGGCGATGCTGGGCATTGGTGCGATTGGCCTGTCGACCGGGGATCGCGCATTGTGGGACCGGTCGGAAAGCATGTACCGTGTCGCTCTGGGCGATATCGGCGCGGATGGGACTTTGCCGGCGGAATTGAAACGGGGGCAACGGGCAGCCCATTATCATGCCTTTGCCGCGCAACCGCTGGCGATACACAGCCTGTTGCGCAGCGAATGCGCGCGCGGTGGACGGGGAGACGATCAGCAGTTGGGCAGGCTGATCGGCGTGGTGCGCGGTGAAGTGGCGGGCCGCGGGGTGATCGCCAAGGATACGGGTGTGAAGCAGACGCGGGTCAGCACGCAGCCCTGGCTCAGCCTCTATGACGCGGTCGAGCGTGACAGGCCTGCACAGGCCGGTGCCCGGACATCGACAAAGCTGGCAGGCCGGATGGATACATTGGCCGCGACCATCGAAGCTGGGTGTCAGGTTCCCAGATAACGCCGGCTGGCGCTGAACCAGCGCATGAGCTTCTCGGCCGCGTCGTCGGCGAGCGCGATGAAGATGCGGCGGCCGTCATGCGGATCCGCACGGCGTTCCACCAACGCCTTGTCCGTCAATGTGCGAATCCAGCGCAAAGCCGTGGTCGGCGGGACGGCGGCGGCGATGCACAGGCTGGAGACAGAGACATGGGCCTGTTCCAGCCGGGCGGCGAGCAGGTCGAGCATCATGTCCCAGGCCGGATCGGCGAACAGGTCGCCGGGCAGGAAATCGGCACGCAGCCGGCGGGCGCGCAGTAGGTCGCGGACCTGGGCGGCGGTGACGGAGGCGGTTTCCGCCATGGTGGCCGCACCGATCGTGGCGATGGCCGGCATGCCCGTATAGCTGCCCTGGCGATCGGCGATGCGGGCGGGCATGTCGAACGCGGGAAGTGCAGCACGCGGCCGATCGGTCAGCGCCTCGATCGTGCGGGCGAGGCGACTGACCTCCTCACTTAGCCGCTGCAATCGGCAGCCATCGGTTTCATGGGTGGCGTCATGCAATTTATGGGGCAAGGCGTCGCTATGAGCCGCGGCGAGCAGGGCGGCAGCGATGTCACCATTATCGGGGTTACAAAGCAATTGGGTATGCGGACTGCGCGTGCAGGCATAGACCATGTCGAGCGTGTCGATCCCGGCGAGCAGCACGACTGTCATGTGATTCTGGATCGCGATTGTCTCGACCTGAACGATCAGCCGTTCGAGCAATGGATCAGGCTGGTGGCAGAGCAGCAGCACGACGTCGCACCCGACCTGCATGTCGAGGCGGGCGGCGGCCTGGCCGAGCGGCACGGTGCCAAGCAGGCGCAGGCCGGCGGCATCGGCCAGCATGACGGCATCGTCGATCCACTCGTCATCGGCAACGATCAGCAGCCCGCGCCGGTCATCCGGCGCGGCATAGGGGCTATCATGATCGGTCGAGAAGGGATCGGCCATCACCACGCAATCTCCCGTGCCTGTTATGTTCCGCAGCTTAGCCGCTTGCCCACCGGGCGCAGCCGGCGCTGACTCCATAATGGCGCAAATGCACGGGGCTGTCGTGATGGCCGTCACGCACCCGCGATATCGGGGGGAATGCAGAAACGAAAAGGGCGCCGGCTGATGCGGGCGCCCTGTTCTGCCTACTCGATCCGAAATGGACTCATTTCGTCGCAGGTCAGACCGCAGTGCGGCGGGCGAAGTCGATATAGAGTTCGCGCAACCGGGTCGCGACCGGGCCGGGGGTGCCGTCACCGACCGACTGGCCGTCGATCCTGACGATCGAGAGGCAGAAGGTCGAGGCGCTGGTCATGAAGGCTTCCTTCGCGGCGAGCGCTTCGGCGAGGGTGAAGGGGCGGCGGATGACGGCGATGCCGCTTTCCTCGGCAAGGGCCGTCAGCGCCGCGCCGGTGCAGCCGGCCAGCACCGACTGGCTGTAGGGGCGGGTGACGATGCCTTCGTCGGTGACGATGAAGGCGGTGGAGGAGGCGCCTTCGGTGATGAAGCCATCCTCGATCATCCAGGCTTCCTGCGCGCCGGCTTCCTTGGCGGCCATCTTGGCCATCGCCTGGGCGAGCAGGCCGACGCTCTTGATATCGCGCCGCGCCCAGCGCAGGTCGGCCATGGTGGCGACCGCGACGCCGGTCTTGGCGGCGGGCACATCGAGGAAGGTCTTGTCCTGGACGAACATGAACAGAGTCGGCTGGAGCCCGGCCGGCGGGATGAAGTCGCGGGTGACATCGGCGCCGCGGGTGATCTGGAGATAGACCAGCCCCTCGCCAAGGCCATTATGGGCGACCAGCGCCTTCTGCGCCGCCTCGATCTCGTCCAGGGTCAGCGGCAGGGCGATGCCGATTTCGGTGCAGGAACGTTCCAGCCGGGCAAGATGGCTGGCGCTGTCGACCAGCCGGCCATCGATCACGGCCGCCACTTCATAAATGCCGTCGGCGAACAGGAAGCCGCGATCGAGCGGGGAGATGCGGACGTCTTCGAGCGGCAGAAACTGGCCATTGAGATAGGCGACGGACATGGCGGCGGGCGATCCTTGATCTGATGATTTACGCCGCCGCTTTTGCCGCCGCGACGGCCGGGGTCAAGGCAGCGAAATAGGATTTGCTCCGCTTAACTTCGCATATTTCCCGCACATTGTGACATTATCTTGCGCTGGATTGATCCTATCGGAAAGTGGGGGGATGGCGCCGCCAATGATAGCGGAAAGGGCCGCTGTAGGACAGGTTCAGGCGGCCTTGCCCTTGAGTGCCTTTTGCCGGCGGCGCTGGACCGAGGAGCCGATGCCCATGGATTCGCGATATTTGGCGACGGTGCGGCGGGCGATGTCCATGCCCTTGGCGCGCAGCAGGTCGACCAGCGTGTCGTCGGAGAGGATGGCATGGGCCTCCTCCGCGCCGATCAGTGCCTTGATATGGCTCTTCACCGCCTCGGCCGAGACGGCGCCGTCGCCATCCGCCGCCGCGACGCCGCTGGTGAAGAAATATTTGAGTTCGTAGAGGCCGCGCGGGCAGGAGAGATATTTGTTCGAGGTGACGCGGCTGACGGTCGATTCATGCATCTCGATCGCGTCGGCGACCGCGCGCAGGGTCAGGGGCTTGAGATAGGCGACGCCGTTGCGGAAGAAATCCTCCTGCTGGCGGACGATCTCGCTCGCCACCTTGATGATCGTCTTCTGCCGCTGGTCGAGCGCCTTGACCAGCCAGTTGGCGCTGGCGAGGCAGTCGGCCAGCCAGGCCTTGCTCGCCTTGTCCTGCGGGCCGCCGGCCAGTTCGACATAATAGGTGCGGTTGACCAGCACGCGCGGCAGGGTGGCGCTGTTGACCTCTATGCCCCAGCCTTCGCGGGTGCGGCTGACGAACAGGTCGGGCGTGACCGGCGTGGCGCTGTCGCTGGCGAAGCGCAGGCCGGGCTTGGGATCATAGCCGCGCAGCTCGCGGATCATGTCGGCCAGATCCTCCTCATCCACGCCGCAGATGCGGCGCAGCTGGGGCAGGGCGCCCTTGGCCAGCAGGTCGAGATTGGCGAGCAGCCGCTGGATGCAGGGATCGTAGCGGTTCGCCTCCTTCGCCTGAAGGGCGAGGCATTCGGCGAGCGAGCGGGCGCCCACGCCGGTGGGGTCGAAGCTGTGGATAACTTCCAGCACGGCCTCGACCGTGAAGAGCGGCACGCCCAGGCCATGGGCGGTCTGGAGCAGATTGGCCTCCAGATAGCCCGCTTCGCTGATCTGGCCGATCAGCTGGGTGGCGATCAGCAGCTCCATGCCCGACAGCGTGCTGCGGGCCTGGTCCATCAGATGTTCCTGCAGACTGGGCGCGGCATTGGCGAAACTGTCGAAATCGACCGCTTCGCCCGAACCGCTGCCGCCGCCGAGCATGTCGAGCGACCCTGAGCCGCTGCCCGCGGCCATGCGGTCGGCCGGGCCATCGTCGATGAAGGTTTCCGCGCCATGATCGACGTCGAGCGGACTGTCGGCGCCGCCCAGCCCCTGGGCGATCAGATCGTCGCTGGCGCCGGTTTCTGCGGCCAGAGTCGGCGCCTCCACCTCGCGGTCGACGCCGCTGCCTTCCCGGCCGCCGTCATCGGCGGCGCCCTGTTCGAGCAGTGGGTTCTTTTCCAGTTCGCCCGCGACGAACGCCTCGATCTCCAGATTGGACAGCGCCAGCAGCTTGATCGCCTGCTGGAGCTGCGGCGTCATTACCAGAGACTGGCTCTGGCGGATGTCGAGGCGTGGCCCGAGCGCCATCAGCCGGGCCGTCCTGCATCAGCGAGGGGGCGCCGGCCGATCATGTCAGAGCTGGAAATTCTCGCCCAGATAGAGGCGGCGAACATCGGGATGGGCGACCAGTTCGGTCGGGCTGCCGGCGAACAGCACCTGGCCGCTGTAGATGATGCAGGCGCGGTCGACGATTTCCAGCGTCTCGCGCACATTATGGTCGGTGATGAGCACGCCGATGCCGCGCGTCTTGAGCTGCTTCACCAGATCGCGAATGTCCGCGATCGACAGCGGGTCGATGCCGGCGAAGGGCTCGTCGAGCAGCACGATCGAGGGATCGGCGGCCAGCGCGCGGGCGATTTCGCAGCGACGCCGTTCGCCGCCCGACAGCGCCATGGCGGCGGAATCGCGCAAACGGGTCAGGCCGAATTCGTCGAGCAGCTGTTCCAGCTTTTCGGCACGGGCGGCCTTGTTGGGTTCGGCCATTTCGAGCACGGCGCCGATATTCTGTTCGACCGTCAGGCCCCGGAAGATCGAGGTTTCCTGCGGCAGATAGCCCAGGCCCAGGATCGCGCGGCGATACATGGGCAGGCCGGTAATATCCTGGCCGTCGAGGATGATGCGGCCCTGATCGGGACGGACGAGGCCCATGACCGAATAGAAGCAGGTCGTCTTGCCCGCGCCATTGGGGCCGAGCAGGCCGACGACCTCGCCCTTGCCCACGGTCAGCGACACGTCGGACAGGACGACGCGCTTGTCATAGCTTTTCGCGATCGAGATGACGGACAGGCCCTCGCCCACTTCCTGCGGGGCGAGCGGTCGCGCCGAAGCGGCCCTGTCCTGGATCGTCACATCGTCCATCACTTCAATCCTTGTGCCGCCAAATCGGGGTGCGGCGGACATGGGTCCGCCTGCGGCAATTGGCAAGCTTTGTGCATGGGATCGCCGCCGGGGCAAGGGGAAAATGCGATGGAGAAGAGGGGGATGGGCGTGCCATCCCCCTGATGCGCGGGTTATTCCACCATGATGCGCGGGTTGGGCAGGACGACGCCGACATCGCTGGCATAGGCATCCCACGCCTTTTCCAGCGCCGCCCGGCGTGCCGGTTCGCGGGCGGACAGGTCCGTGGTTTCGCCCGGATCGGCGGCGATGTTGAACAGATGCCATTGGCCATCGCCGGCATCGGTGATCTTCCAGTCACCCTGACGCAATGCGCGCGAGCCGAACAATTCGGTGCCGATCGCCTCGCTGGCGGGATGCACCGTCTGCGCCGTGCCGGCGAGCCAGGGCGCCCAGCTGGTGCCGCGGATCGGCTGGACGGTGCGGCCCTGGAACGTGCCCTTGGGCGGGGTAATGCCAGCCAGGTCGATCAGGGTGGGGGCGACATCCATGACATTGAGATAGTCATGGGCGATGCTGCCGGGCTTCTTTACCGCTGGTCCGGAGAGGAAGGCGGTGGTGCGGGTGCCACCCTCGGTCGCGAACGCCTTGTAGAGCCAGGAGGGGGTGGTTGCCGCCTGTGCCCAGCCGGGGCCATAGCTGATATAGCTGCTGTCCTTGCCGAGATTGTCATAGCTGTTGTCGGCCGCTTCGGCGCGGGCGCGGAAGCGGGGATTCTTGGCATGGACCAGGTCCATCCCCTCGGCGCCATTGTCGGCGAGGAAGAGGATGACAGTATTGTCATATTCGCCACTGGCTTTGAGCGCATCGATCACCCGGCCGACATTCTGGTCGAGCCGGTCGACCATCGCGGCATAGATTTCCATCGTCCGCGACGCGGTCTTCTTCTCGTCCGGGGTCAGCTGCGCCCAGGGCTTGCTGTTTTCAAGGGGGTGCTGGGCGGCACTGGCCGGGACAAGGCCAAGGGCGATTTGCTTCTTGAGCCGTTCGGCGCGCAGCGCTTCATAGCCCGCCTCATAGCGGCCCCTATATTTGGCGATGGTTTCGGCCGGGGCCTGCAGCGGCCAGTGCGGTGCGGTGAAGGCGAGATAGGCGAAGAAGGGCTTGTCGTCCTTGGTCGTCTTGATCTGGTCGATCAGCTTGGTGGCGAAGGCGTCGGAGGAATAATAGTCGCTGGGCAGGCTTTCGAGCGTGCGGCCATCCTCGCGATAGGTGGTGAAGCCGGGCTTGGGCGTGGCCGAAATGTCGGTGCCATAATGATTGCCCGCCCCCTGCAGCAGCGCGAAGCTGTGCTGGAACCCGCGGGCATGGGGATCCTGCTCGGGCGTGAGGCCGAGATGCCATTTGCCCGAAAAGAGGGTGCGATAGCCGCCGGCGGTCAGGACTTCGGGCAGGGCGGCGATGTCGGTGCGCAGATAGCCCTCATGGCCGGGCTTGCCGACCTGATTGGGGGCCTGCATTTCCGCCATCGTGCCAAGGCCGGCGCGATGATTGTCGGTGCCAGACAGCAGCATCGAGCGGGTCGGCGAGCAGGTCGGCGCGGTGTGGAAGCCGGTCAGGCGCACGCCCGACAGAGCGAGCCGGTCGAGATTGGGTGTGGATATCTCGCTGCCAAAGGCGCCGAGATCGGAATAGCCCAGGTCGTCGGCGACGATCACCAGGAAATTGGGACGCTTTTCCTGCGCCGCCGCGGGCGTGGTGAGGGCGGTGGCCAGCGCCAGGCTGGCAAGGACAGTGCGGAGCTTCATGGGGTCTTCCGTGAAAAGGGGCCGCGTCCGAATGGAACGCGGCCCAGTGTGCCGAAGTTCAGGGGCAGGTTGTGGGGGTGAGCAAGCCCTGCTCAGGCGGCTTCGGCAATCTTGCCATCTTCCTTCTTGATGATGCGGCTGTTGCGGCCGTCGATCGAGACGGGGACGGTGCCGGCGATGGTGGCGCGGCGCAGCTGGCGATGCTGGGTGCCGAAATCGGCGATGGCGCGATGCTGGGTGGCGCGATTGTCCCAGATGGCGACGTCGCCCGGCTGCCAGCGCCAGCGCACGGTGTTTTCCGGCCGGGTCACGGCATCCTGGAAGGTGGCGAACAGGCGCTGGCTGTCGGCCTGGCTGAGGCCGACGAACTGCTTGAAGAAATGGCCCAGGATCAGCGAGCGCTCGCCGCTTTCGGGATGGACATGGACCAGCGGATGTTCGGTTTCATAGACGGTCGAGGCGAAGATTTCGCGATAGCGCTTCACCGCTTCCTCGTTCGCGTTGGTGACGACCGAGGCATAGTCATAGAGGTTGGAATGGACCGCCCACAGGCTGTTGGCGAGCTGGCGCAGCGGTTCGGACAGTTCCTCATAGGCGGCCGCCGTATTGGCCCAGAGCGTGTCACCGCCGGCCTGCGGGATGACGATGGCACGCAGGATCGAGGATTCGGGATAGGCGGGGACGAAGGTGACGTCGGTGTGCCAGCTCGACGCGGCGCGGCCTTCCTTCGAATCCAGTTCCAGCAGATATTTGGAGCCGGGCACGACCGGAACGGTCGGATGGGCGACGGGCTTGCCGAAGCGCTCGGCAAAGGCTTCCTGGCCGGCATCGTCGAGATGATGCTGGGCGCGGAAGAAGATCACCTTGTGGCGGACGAGGGCGGCGCGGATCGCGGCGATGGTGGCGTCGTCAAGGTCGCCGCCCAGCGCGACGCCGCGAATCTCCGCGCCGATACGGCCGGCGACGGGAACGACATCGAGCGGACCGTCGGCATCGGCGGCGTTGAGGAAGCTCTGGGTCAGGATGGTCATGGCAGGTCTCCTTGAAATTATGCGTGGACGGTCAGGCGGGGATCGCGTCGCGCTGGTCGAGGGCGCGGCGGATTTCGGCATGGGCGGCTTCGTCGAGCGGGAAGCGCCAGATGATGAGGGTGGCGATGATGTGGGCCAGGGCCGGGCCGAGGGCGAAGACGGTCTTCAATCCTTCGAGCGCGGTGGGATCGTTCTGCGGGCCGGCGGCAAAGCCGAGCCAGGCGATGAGCGGCAGGGCGATGCCGATGCCGATCGCCGGGCCGAGCTTGGCCGAGAGGGCGAAGACCGAGAAGAAGAGGCCGGTGCGGTCATGGCCGGTGCGCAGCCGGTGGGCGTCGGCCACATCGGCGACCATGGCGCGCAGCATCAGGTTGCCCGACCCCTGGGTCAGCCCCTGGGCAATGGTGAGGGCGAGCAGCAGCGGCAGGCCGCCGGGGAAGACGAAGAGCAGGCCGATATTGATCGCTGCCTGGGCGACCTCGCCGCTGATCGCCGCCTGGCGCTTGCCGATGCGGGTGCCGATGCGCAGCCAGATCGGCGCGGCGGCGACGCCGAAGATGAACTGGAGCAGATAGAGGCCGCTCGCCCAGGCGGGCAGGCCCATATACCAGACGGCGAAGAAGACGATCAGGCTGGCGCGGATCGACTGGCCGGCGGTGACCACCGCGTCGGAGGCGAGGACGCGCAGCAGCAGCCGGTCGGAAAAGATGACGCTGGTGGCGCGCCAGAAGCTCTGGCGAACCGGCGGGGTGGCGGGCACCGGCGGTTCGGGCACGGAAAAGAGGGTGAGGGCGAGGCTGGGGATGAGGGTGGCGATGATGAAGCCGCCGACCAGCTGGAGTTTCAGCGTGCCATTGCCCGGTTCGACCTGGTCGAGGATGGTCGGCAGCACCAGCACGGCGAGCAGGCCGATGGCGCGCAGCAGTGCCTGATAGCTGACCACGCGGGTACGGCCATGATAATGGCGCGACAGCTCGCCGGCCCAGGCGGAGGCCGGTATCTCGATCATCGACCAGCCGAGATAGAAGAAGAAGAGGGCGGCGCCGAGATAGGCGGGCGTCACCAGCGCGGCGGGCGGGAAGAAGAGCAGCGCCGAGGACAGGCCGAACAACAGGCCGCCGGCGGCGATCCACGGGCGGCGGCGGCCGAAGCGGCTGCGGGTGCGGTCGCTGAGCGCGCCGACCAGCGGATCGGCGCTGACATCCCAGATGCGGCCCAGGAGGAAGATAAAGCCGATGGTCGCGAGCGACAGGCCGAACTGGGTGGCGTAAAGCTGGGGCACGAACAGGGCGAGCGGCAGGCCGGCGCCGGCGATCGGCACCGCGATCGAGGCGAAGCCGGTGAGGCGCAGGCGCGAGGGCTCCCCCTCCCCGACGCGGGCGGGTTCTTCCGGCCGGGCCCGTTGCCGGGTCCGGTCATCCAGATAGTCTGCGTAGGGAAGGGTGGCCATGATCTTGCCTCCGTATTGGGGGTCAGAATTTGCTGCGCAGGGTGACGCCGATGGTGCGGGGATCGCCGACGGTGGCGGTGACGAGGCCGGTGTTCGCGACCGAGAGCGTGTCGACATAATCCTTGTCGAACAGGTTCTTTGCCCAGAGCGACAGGTCGATCAGGCCATCGTCCAGCCGCACGCCGATGCGGGCATTGGCGACGCCGTAGCTGGGCACCAGCGAGTAGCGGCTGTCCGACACGGCGGTGTAGTAGGAGGAGCGCCAGCTATAGTCGGCGCGGCCGTAAAATTGAGCGTCGCCCCATTTGGTGGTGCCGAGCGGAATGGCGAAGTCGCCGCCCGCGCTCCACGACCATTCGGGCACGCCTGACAGGGGCTTGCCGCTGAGGTCGGTCACGGCCGAGCCGCCGGTGGTCGGGTTCAGCGCCTCGACCGGGGTCGGGCCGTTCTTGAAGTCGACATAATAGGCGTCGGTATAGGCAAGCGACGCGTTCAGATTGACATAGCGGCTGAGCGCCAGCGCGCCGTCCAGCTCGAAGCCGCGCGCGCGCGCCTCCGGGATGTTGGTGATGTAATTGCGGGTGCTGTTGGTGCCGACAATCTGTTCGGTGATCGCGGTCTGGTAATCGAAGATGTTGGTCCAGAAGGCGGCGGCGTTGAGCGTTGCCTTGCCGCCCCAGAACTGGCTCTTCACGCCCGCTTCGTAATTGTCGACCTTCTCGCCGCCGACATCGGGGCTGACCCCGGCCGGGATGTTGGTGAGGTTGAGGCCGCCCGACTTGTTGCCGCGCGAATAGGTGGCATAGACCAGCACGTCCGGCGTCACCTTGTAGGACAGGGTGGCGAGGCCCGAGAGGCTGTTGTCGGTGAAGCCGGTCGAGTAACTGGTGACGGGGTTGAGGCTGTTGCGCAGCGCGATCGCGGCGGTGCGCTGGGCCGCGGTCAGGCTGGCGAGATCATTCCCCTCCGCCCACCACTGGCTGTAGCTGCCCTGCTTCTTCTCGTGCGTGTAGCGCAGGCCGAGCGTCAGCGAGAGGCTATCGGGGATGATGGCGTAGCTGGCCTGGCCGAACAGCGCGGCGCTCTTGGTTTCCGGATTGGAGCTGGAGCGGGCGACGAAGCCGTTGACCGCCGCATTGCTGACCACCGGATCGGCATTGGGGAAGAGCCAGAGCGGCGCGTCAACGCCATAGCCGGCGGCGCCCGAGCCGTTGATGATCTGCCAGAAATAATAGGCGCCCAGCACATAGGAGAGGCGGGTGTCGCCGTTGGAGGCGACGCGAAATTCCTGGCTGAACTGGCGCTGGTTATTTTCCTGGTGGTTGAGCGTGTTGACCGAGAGCGAGGTGGCGTCGCTGTCGTTGCGCGGATACCAGTTCCAGGCGCGATAGGCGGTGATGGAGCTGAGCGTGACCGGGCCGACATCCCAGTCGGCCTTGCCCGAAATACCCCACTGATTCATGTTCGCCTGGAACTGGCCGTCGACATCGACCTTGCGGGCGAAGGGATCGGTGGCGAGCGGCGTGTAACCGGCGCGGGCGGCGCGGATCGCGAAATTGTTCGCGATGGTGTTGCCGTCATCATAGGTGGTGAAGACGGTGCTGGGCAGACGGACGCAGCAATTGAGCGTCTGCTTGGCATAGTCACCGATCAGGCGCAGGCTGAAGCCCTCACCCTGGGTCAGTAGCAGCTGGCCGCGCGCGGTGAAATTGTCGTAATCATGGACTTTCTTGCCGTTGTAGACATTGGTCAGGAAGCCGTCGCGATGGGTGTCGGCGATGCTGACGCGCACCGCCGCCCAGTCGGTGAGGCCACCGGTGACCGTGCCGCGCAGCTGGCGGAAGCCATAATCGCCCAGCGTCGCTTCCACCTGACCGCCGAAATCGAAGCTCGGCTGGCGGGTGGTGATGTTGATGGCGCCGGCGGTGGTGTTCTTGCCGAACAAGGTGCCCTGCGGCCCGCGCAGCACCTCGATCCGTTCAAGGTCGACCAGATCGAACTGGCTGGCGCCGACGCGGCCATAATAGACATCGTCGATATAGACGCCGACGCCATTTTCGAGGCCGTCATTGGTCAGGGCGACATTGGAGCCGAGGCCGCGAATGTTGATGTTGGTATTGCGGGGGTTGAAGCTGAACAGCTGGAGGCTGGGCGCGACCTGTTGCACGGCGGCGAGCGTATAGTCGCCGCGCTGTTCGACCAGATCGCCGCTGACGACTGAGAGCGCGACCGGCACGTCCTGCGCCTTTTCGGCGCGGCGGCGGGCGGTGACCAGGATGGGCGCGCCATAATCGCCTTCATCCAGGGCGGCTTCGGGCGCCGGGGCAGGCGCCGCGGCGGCGGGTTCGTCGGCGGCATGAGCGGCGCTCGGCAACAGGCCGAGGACGACGCCAGCGAGCAGCAGGCGACGGAGGGACAGGCCGTGCCGGGGTCGGCTGGGCGCGAGGACTTGGGACATGAAGAGGCTTACTCCCTGAATTTCTTGTCTGTTCTGCTTGTGGGCTGCGAACGCAGGGCATCGTCGCGCACGGCATTCAGGCCGTAGAGCGCGGCGGCCGCCTGGAGCAGCGACACGGAATAGGCTGGGTGCGGCGACGCGCGTCGGCCGCGAGCTTCCACGGGCATGCGATCCCCCTTTCCCGCACGACGCATCGGCGGAGGACGGGCGGATGGAGGCGCGCTGACAGGCAGCGCGCTGCGTGGCGGGCGTCAGGCCCTAGATTTCAGATGGATGGCACATCGTTTCATTCCCCATTCTGTTGGGGGGAACACGAAGCTGGCGTCGTCGCCCGAGCATCGTGCGCTTTAGCTGTTGGTGACGCGGAGCAAGCTGCATCCCGATCAAAAGCCGCGGGTCCGATGCCGATGTCGTCATCCGGGCGGGGACCAGCCGCTCCGTTTCAGGCAATCTCTACTTATAAGATAGAGTGTCTGGCTCAACCAAGTTTTGCTTGGCCGTGCCCAAATTGCGCTGTGCCGGTCCATCTGCCCGTTCGAGCATGGCGTCGCGCCGGGCGAGGGTGATGAGGCGCAGGCCCGATTCGGCGGCGCGATCGAGCGCCAGGCTGGTGGGGGCGGAGAGGGTGACGAGCAGCGGGCAGGCGGCGAGCGCGGCCTTTTCCACCAGTTCATAGGAGCAGCGCGAGGAGAGGAGGGCGAAGCCGCCATCCCAGCCAAGGCCGGCGCGGGCCATGGCGCCGATCAGCTTGTCGAAAGCGTTGTGGCGGCCGACATCCTCGCGCGCGAGGCGCAGCGTGCCGTCGGATGCGGCGAGGGCGGCGGCGTGGAGCGCGCCGGTGCGCTGATTGCCCGGCTGACGGGCGTCGAGCGCATCGAGGGCACGGAACAGGGCATCGTCGCTGGCCTGGGTGACGGCGGTGACGCGTGGCAGCGGGCGCAGCGCCTGCTCCAGATTCTCTATGCCGCACAGGCCACAGGAGGATTCGGCGACGCGGTGGCGGACGCGCGCGAGGATGCGGTCATGGCGATCGGCGATCAGGCGGATGCGCAGCAACAGGCCCTGGGGCGCTTCGTGAATGTCGATGTCGATGATGTCGGCGGCACTATCGATCAGCCGTTCGGACAGAGCGAAGCCGGTGGCGAGATCGTCGAGATCGGCCGGGGTCGCCATCAGCACGGCATAGCCGATGCCATTATATTCGAGCGCGACCGGGCATTCGACCGCGACCGCGCGGGTGACGGACGCGCGGCCGCCGTCCGGGGTGATCCGGGTGAAGCGGACGGGCCGGTCGGCGTCGCTCATCGGGCGGCGCGCACCGTGACGGGAATCGACTTGTAGGCGGGGGTGCCGCTGGCCGGATCATAATCGTCGAGCGGGACGAGATTGTTCGCCTCGGGATAATAGGCCGCGAGCGATCCGCGCGCGATGGCGTGCATGACGATGGTGAAGCCGCGCAGCTCGCGCCCGGCCGGCGTCGTCACATCGACCCTGTCGCCATGGGCCAGGCCCATCTCCGCCAGATCGATCTCGTTCGCGAAGATGATGTCGCGCCGGCCATGGATGCCGCGATAGCGATCATCATAGCTGTAGATGGTCGTATTATACTGGTCATGGCTGCGGATGGTGGTGAGCAGCAGCGGCAGCGCGCCCTCGTCCGGCGCGGCCGGGTGGGTGATGAACTGCGCCTTGCCGCTGGGCGTGTTCCAGATCCGGTCGCTGGGGCCGATCGTCAGGCGGAAGCCGCCCGGTTCGCGTACCCGGACGTTGAAGTCGCGGAAGTCGGGATAGACCGCCTCGATCCCGTCGCGGATGCGGTCATAATCGGCGACCATGCCGTCCCAGTCGGTGCGGCTGGCGGGCATGGCGGCCTTGGCCAGACCCGCGACGATCGCCGGTTCGGAGCGGACATGGGGCGAGGGGGGCTTCAGCTTGCCGCGCGAGGCATGGACCATCGACATGCTGTCCTCCACCGTCACCCATTGCGGGCCGGCGGCCTGCAGATCCAGTTCGGTGCGGCCAAGGCAGGGCAGGACCAGCGTCTCGCGCGCGGTCAGCAGGCAGGTGCGGTTGAACTTGGTGAGGATGTTGACCGACAGGTCGAGCCGGCGCACGGCGGCGAAACAGGCATCGGGATCGGGCATGGCGACGGCGAGATTGCCGCCGAGGGAAATCAGCGCCCTGGATTCGCCGGCGTGCATGGCGGCCAGCGCCTCGACCGCATTATGGCCATGCTTGCGCGGCGACTGTATGGAAAAGGCGGTGTCGAGCCGTTGCAGCATCGCGTCGGTCGGCAGTTCGGTGATGCCGACGGTGCGGTCGCCCTGCACATTGCTATGGCCGCGCAACGGGCAGATGCCGGCACCCGGCTTGCCGAAATTGCCGCGCAGCAGCAGCAGGTTGGCCAGTGCCTGCACATTTTGCGTGCCGTGGCGATGCTGGGTGATGCCCATGCCATAGCAGATGATGACCCGATCGGCCTTGGCATAGACATGGGTCATGCTCTCGATCGCCTCGCGGGTGAGGCCGGACAGGCGCTCGATCCACGGCCATTGGGTGGCCTCGATATCGGCGCGCAGGGCATCGAAGCCTTCGGTGTGCTGGGCGATGAAGTCGTGGTCGATCGTGCCGGGCTGCTGTGCCTCGATCGCCAGCAGCGCCTTCATCATGCCCTTGAGCATCGCCATGTCGCCGCCGATCCGCACCTGATGATAGGCGGACGCGAGCGGGGTGGCGCCGGGCGAGAGCATTTCGGTGGGATGCTGGGGCGACTTGAAGCGTTCCAGCCCGCGTTCGCGCATCGGGTTGGCGACGATGATCGGGACGCCGCGCTTGGAGGCGGCGGCGAGCGTGCTCAGCATGCGGGGATGGTTGGTGCCCGGATTATGGCCGATGCAGAAGATCGCGTCGGCATGGTCGAAATCCTCCAGCGTCACCGTGCCCTTGCCGATGCCGATCGACTTGGGGAGGCCGGTGCTGGTCGCCTCGTGACACATGTTCGAGCAGTCGGGGAAATTGTTGGTGCCGAACTCGCGGGCGAACAACTGATAGAGGAAGGCGGATTCGTTCGACGCGCGGCCCGAGCAGTAGAATTCGGCCTGGTCGGCATGGTCGAGCGCCTGGAGCGCGGCGCCGGCGCGGGCAAAGGCTTCGTCCCAGCTGATCGGCACGAAATGGTCGGTCGCGGCATCATAGCGCAGCGGCTCGGTCAGGCGGCCGGCATCTTCGAGCTTGTGGTCGGTCCAGTTCCACAATTCGCTGACGCTGTGGCGGGCGAAGAAATCGGGATCGACGCGCTTGACCGTCGCTTCCCAGGTGACGGCCTTGGCGCCATTCTCGCAGAATTCGAACGAAGAGGTGTGTTTGGGGTCGGGCCAGGCGCAGCCGGGGCAGTCGAAGCCGTCGGGCTGGTTCATCTGGAGCAGGGCGCGGGTGTCGGGGCTGGCGCGCATCTGTTCGGCGACCGTCTTGGCCACTGCACGCAGGGCGCCCCAGCCGCCGGCCGGGCCGTCATAACTGGAGACGCCTTCCACCGTGTCGGGGACCAGGTCTTCGGCGGATTTGTCCATGGTCGTCTGTCCCACATCATCGCGGTGCCCCGCGTGGGATATAGGAAAATTCGGCTGGAGAACCAAGGCCGGGCAGGCAGGATGAGGGGTGCCCGGAGGGGGGCTGTCATCATCATCTGCTGCTATCGGGAAAGTGATGGTGCGGTCGAGAAGACTCGAACTTCCACGGCCTTTCGGCCACAACGACCTCAACGTTGCGCGTCTACCAATTCCGCCACGACCGCACATCAACAGGGAAACCGGCGGGGCCGGTGTCTTGGTAGGAGGCGGCCCTTAGCAAAGGCTTTTGGGTCATGCAACCAGTGATCGGCATCAACGTTATCTTTGTTTGGCAGAAAGTCGGTTGCGAAAGGGGGCTGGCCCCATGTCGTTGCATTTCTGGGTGGGAACGGGCGGCGCTATGGTGGCCGCCGCCGTGATGGGGCTGGGCCTGGGCGCCTATGTCACCAGCCCGCAAAAGCCGGTGCGGCCTGCGCTGGAGGCGGAACTGGATAGCGGCGACATGGCGACGGTGCCGAATTTGCCGGAGGCCGAGCGCGGACCGGCATTCGTGACCTGCACCGGATGCGGGCCGACGCTGGAGGAACGGCGGATGCAGGCCGACATGGCGGGGCTGGATGCCGATGGCATGATCGGCGAATCGCGCGATCCGGCGGTGCGCGACTATCTGGCGGAAGAGGAACAGCCGGTCGAATCGGCGGCGCTGGGCTATCCGCCGCTGCCGCAGCCGACGGTGCGGGTCGATCGCCTGCCGCCGCGGATCGAGCGATTCGCGGCGGGCGAGGCGGAACCGGGACCGGCGCTGAGGCCGGTCGCGGCGACGACGGCGCCGTCCCCGCCGGTCCCCGCAGAACCGGCAGAGGCGGGCTTGCCGCAGTAATTATTCGGCAGCGACCGGGGTCGATGCGTCGCTCAGCGGATGGGTCAGGCGATTGACCATTTCCTTCGGGCAGACCTGCCAGATGTAGCGGCGCCAGCGATCCCAGTCCTCCAGGATGGTGTTCGACCATTTGCTGTCGGTCGCGACCGCATGTTCGGCGATCAGCGCCTTCAGCTCGCCTTCCCAATGGGCACTGTCCAGACGCTGCCAGACGATGCTTTCCGGGTTGGCGCGGCTCGGGAAGCTGCCATCCTCATCGAGGATGAAGGCCATGCCGCCGGTCATGCCCGCGCCGAAATTGGCGCCGGTCTTGCCCAGGATCACGGCGGTGCCGCCGGTCATATATTCGCAGCCATTGGCGCCGCAGCCTTCGACCACGACCTTTGCGCCCGAATTGCGGACCGCGAAGCGCTCGCCGGCCTGGCCCGCCGCGAACAGCTTGCCGCTGGTCGCGCCGTAGAGGACGGTGTTGCCAAGGATGGTGTTGTCCTTCGACGAGAGCGGCGAGGAGACGGTGGTGCGCACCTTGATGATGCCGCCCGAAAGCCCCTTGCCGACATAGTCGTTGGCGTCGCCGAACACTTCGAGGGTGATGCCCTTGCAGAGGAAGGCGCCGAGCGACTGGCCGGCCGAACCGCGCAGCCGCACGGTCAGATGGCCGTCCGCCAAGGTCGACATGCCGAACTTTTCGGTCACGGCCGAGGAGAGGCGGGTGCCGACGGCGCGGTGCGTGTTGCGCACCGTGTAGGTCAGCTGCATCTTCTCGCCGCGCTCGAACACGGCGCGGGCATCCTTCATCATCTGCGCGTCGAGGCTGTCGGGCACTTCATTGCGCCACTGGGGCAGGCTGAAGCGGCGATGCTCGTCGGGGGCGTCGACCTTGGCCAGGATCGGGTTGAGGTCGAGATCGTCGAGATGCTCGGCACCGCGATTGACCTGCTTCAACAGTTCGGTGCGGCCGATCACTTCGTCGAGGCTGCGGAAGCCCAGGCGGGCCAGGATCTCGCGCACTTCCTCGGCGATGAAGGTCATCAGGTTGATAACCTTTTCCGGGGTGCCGGTGAACTTCTGGCGCAGCTTCTCATCCTGCACGCAGACGCCCACGGGGCAGGTGTTGCTGTGGCACTGGCGCACCATGATGCAGCCCATGGCGACCAGCGACAGCGTGCCGATGCCGAATTCCTCGGCGCCCAGGATCGCGGCGATGACGATGTCGCGCCCGGTCTTGAGGCCGCCATCGGTGCGCAGCTTCACGCGGTGGCGCAGGCCGTTGAGGGTCAGCACCTGGTTCGCTTCCGACAGGCCCATTTCCCAGGGGGTGCCGGCATATTTGATCGAGGTCTGGGGCGAAGCGCCGGTGCCGCCGACATGGCCGGCGACCAGGATGACGTCTGCATGCGCCTTGGCGACGCCGGCCGCGACCGTGCCGATGCCGGCCTGGCTGACCAGCTTGACGCAGACGCGGGCGCGCGGGTTGATCATCTTGCAGTCATAGATGAGCTGCGCGAGATCCTCGATCGAGTAGATGTCATGGTGCGGCGGCGGCGAGATCAGCGTCACGCCGGGTGTCGAGTGACGCAGGCGAGCGATGAATTCGGTCACCTTGAAACCGGGCAGCTGGCCGCCCTCGCCGGGCTTGGCGCCCTGTGCGACCTTGATCTCGATTTCCTCGGCGCTGCCCAGATATTCGGCATGGACGCCGAAGCGACCCGACGCGATCTGCTTGATCACCGAGTTGGCATTGTCGCCATTCTCATAGGGCTTGAAGCGCGCGGCATCCTCGCCACCCTCGCCCGACACCGCCTTGGCGCCGATGCGGTTCATGGCGATCGCCAGCGTTTCATGTGCCTCCGGGCTGAGTGCGCCGAGCGACATGCCCGGCGTGACGAAGCGCTTGCGGATTTCGGTGGTGGCTTCGACCTCGTCGATCGGCACCGCCTCGCGGGCGAAGTTGAACTCCATCAGGTCGCGCAGATAGACCGGCGGCAGGTCGCGCACGCCGCGCGAGAATTGCAGATAGGTCGAATAGCTGTCGGTGCCGACGGCGGTCTGCAGCAGGTGCATCAACTGGGCGGAATAGGCATGGGCCTCGCCGCCGTTGCGCTGGCGATAGAAGCCGCCGATCGGCAGGCGGACCACCGCGCTGTCATAGGCCTTGTCGTGGCGCAGCATCGCCGAATAGTGGAGCGAGGCATAGCCTTCGCCCGAAATCTTCGCCGGCATGCCGGGGAAGAGATCGTTGACCAGGGCGCGCGACAGGCCGACCGCTTCGAAATTATAGCCGCCACGATAGGAGCTGACGACCGCGATGCCCATCTTGGACATGATCTTGAGCAGACCCTCGTTGATCGCGGTGCGCTGACGCTCGAAACACTGGTCGAGGGTCAGGTCGCCGAACAGGCCACGGGCGTGGCGATCGGCGATGCTGGCTTCGGCCAGATAGGCGTTCACCGTGGTTGCGCCGACGCCGATCAGCACCGCGAAATAATGGGTGTCGAGCGCTTCGGCCGACCGCACGTTGATCGACGCATAGCTGCGCAGGCCCTTGCGGACGAGATGGGTGTGGACGGCCGCGGCCGCCAGCACGCCCTGGATCGCGACCCGGTCCTGCCCGGCACGCTCGTCGGTCAGGAACAGTTCGCTGCGTCCTTCGCGCACCGCCTGCTCGGCCTCCTCACGGATGCGGGCGATCGCTGCGCGCAGCTGTTCCTGGCCGCCGGTCGAGGGGAAGGTGCAGTCGATTTCGGCCACGGCCGGGCCGAAATAGGCCTTGAGCCGCGCCCATTCGGCGCTGTTGAGCACCGGCGATTCCAGCACCAGCACATGGCTGTTCTGCGCATCTTCCTCCAGGATGTTGTGGAGGTTGGAGAAGCGCGTCTTGAGGCTCATCACATGCCGTTCGCGCAACGGGTCGATCGGCGGGTTGGTGACCTGGCTGAAATTCTGGCGGAAGAAATGGCTGATGGTGCGCGGCTTGTCGGAGATGACCGCCAGCGGCGTGTCGTCGCCCATCGAGCCGATCGCTTCCTTGGCATCCTCCACCATCGGCGCGAGGATCAGTTCCATATCCTCCAGCGTCATGTTGGCCGCGACCTGGCGCCGGGTCAGTTCCGCCTTGTCCCATGCCGGCAGGGCGCTGGGGACGTCGGGCAGGTCGGTGATGTCGAGGAAGTCCTTGATCAGGTCGCCATAGGGGCGCTCGCCCGCGATGCGATCCTTGATCGCGCGGTCGTCATAGACTTCGCCTTCCTGCAGATCGATCGCGATCATCTGGCCCGGACCCATGCGGCCCTTCTGGACGATGGTGGTTTCGGGCACGACGACCATGCCGGTTTCCGAACCCACGATCAGCAGATTGTCGCCGGTCAGCGTGTAGCGCAGCGGGCGCAGCGCGTTGCGGTCGACGCCGGCCACGACCCAGCGGCCGTCGGTCATCGCGAGCGCGGCCGGGCCATCCCACGGCTCCATCACGGAGGCGAGATATTCATACATGTCGGCATGCGCCTTGGGCAGCTCGGCGCTTTCCGCCTGCCATGCCTCGGGCACCAGCATCAGCTTGGCCGTGGGCGCGTCGCGGCCGGAGCGGCAGATCGCTTCGAACACGGCGTCCAGTGCGGCGGTATCCGACGCGCCGGCCGGGATCACCGGCTTGATGTCCTCCGACTGCTCGCCGAAGGCCAGTGAGGCCATCTTGATCTCGTGGCTCTTCATCCAGTTCTTGTTGCCGCGGATCGTGTTGATCTCGCCATTATGGGCGAGGGTGCGGAACGGCTGGGCCAGCCACCATTGCGGGAAGGTGTTGGTCGAATAGCGCTGGTGGAAGATGGCGACGCGGCTCTCGAACCGTTCGTCCTGCAGGTCCGGATAGAAGACCGACAGCGATTCGGCGAGGAACAGCCCCTTGTAGATGATCGAGCGGCACGACAGCGAGCAGACGTAGAAATCGCTGATCTGCGCTTCGATCACCTTCTTCTCGATGCGGCGGCGGATCAGGTAGAGATCCTTCTCGAACTCGCCGACGTCGCGTTCCTCCGGCATCGGGCCGGCGATCATGATCTGCTCGATCTCGGGACGGGTGCGCTGCGCCTTCTCGCCGATGACGGAGACGTCGACCGGCACCTGGCGCCAGCCATAGATGGTGTAGCCCGCGTCGATGATTTCCGCTTCGACGATGGTGCGGCAGGTTTCCTGCGCGCTGAGGTCGGTGCGCGGCAGGAAGATCATGCCGACGGCGAGGCGGTTGGGCAGCGGCTTGTGGCCCGAATCGGCGATCGCATCGTCGAAGAAGCGGACCGGCAGGTCGACATGGATGCCGGCGCCATCGCCGGTTTTGCCATCGGCGTCGACCGCGCCGCGGTGCCACACGGCTTTCAGCGCATCGATCGCGGAAGAAACGACGCGGCGGCTGGGCCGGCCGTCGGTCGCGGCGACCAGGCCGACGCCGCAGGCATCGCCCTCCATCTCGGGATGATACATGCCCTCGGCAGCGATGCGTGCCCGTTCCTCGGGGCTGGCCATATAGGGGGTGTCGGTCATGTCGCTATCCAATCCTGTCGTTCGGTTCGAGCCTGTCGAAATCTGGCGCCGCGTTCTGGACAAGCTCGAACCGAACGGACGGAAGGGGGATCTCAGGCGGCGACGCGCTCGCTGGCGGCGGCGACGGCCTTGGCCTTGAGATATTTGTGCATATGGTCGGTCACGTCGCGGCCATCGCGGATGGCCCAGACCACCAGCGATGCGCCGCGCACGATGTCGCCGGCGGCGAAGACGCCGTCCATGCTGGTCATCATCGTCTTGTGATCGACGCGCAGCGTGCCCCAGCGGGTGACCGACAGGTCGTCGGCGCCGAACAGGCGGGGCAGGTCTTCGGGATCATAGCCCAGCGCCTTGATGACCAGATCGGCTTCCAGCGTATGTTCGCTGCCCGGATCGGGCTCGGGCGCGCGGCGGCCGGACGCGTCGGGCGAACCCAGGCGCATCTTGGTGACCTTGACGCCGGTGACATGTTCCGTGCCCTCGAAGGCGATCGGCGCGGTCAGCCAGACGAACTCGACGCCTTCCTCCTCGGCATTGGCGACTTCGCGCTGCGAGCCGGGCATATTGTCGCGGTCGCGGCGATAGAGGCACTTCACCGACTTGGCGCCCTGGCGGATGGCGGTGCGGACGCAGTCCATCGCGGTGTCGCCGCCGCCGATCACGACGACATTCTTGCCGGTGGCAAGCAGGGTGCCATCCTCATGGCCAGGCACGGCATCGCCGAAGCCTGCCTTGTTGGAGGCCGTGAGATAGTCGAGCGCCTTGACCACGCCCGGCGCGCCGACGCCCGGCGCCTTGATGTCGCGGGCCTTGTAGACGCCGGTGGCGATCAGGATCGCGTCATGCTTCGCACGCAGCTGTTCCATGCTGGCGTCGCGGCCGACCTCGAACCCTTCGTGGAAGATGATGCCGCCGTCCTTGAGGCGCTGGACGCGGCGCATGACGACATCCTTTTCCAGCTTGAAGCCGGGGATGCCATAGGTCAGCAGGCCGCCGGCGCGGTCGTGCCGGTCATAGACATGCACTTCATAGCCCGCGACGCGCAGATATTCGGCGGTGGTGAGGCCGGCGGGGCCGGCACCGATGACGCCGACCGACTGGCCGCGCGCGGCGCCGGGGACGAGCGGTTCGACCCAGCCTTCCTTCCAGGCGGTGTCGGTGATGAACTTTTCCACCGAGCCGATGGTGACCGATCCGTGGCCGGAAAATTCGATCACGCAATTGCCTTCGCACAGACGGTCCTGCGGGCAGATGCGGCCGCAGATTTCCGGCATGGTGCTGGTCAGGTTCGACAGCTCATAGGCTTCGCGCAGGCGCCCTTCGGCGGTCAGGCGCAGCCAGTCGGGGATATGATTGTGCAGCGGGCAATGGGTCGAGCAATAGGGCACGCCGCATTGCGAGCAGCGCGACGCCTGTTCCTCGGCCTTATCCAGAATGAAGGACTTGCTGATTTCCAGAAAGTCCTCGGCGCGCGCATCAGCGCCGCGCTTTTCCGGATAGGCCTGTTCCTTGCCCACGAACTTCAGCATCGGATTTTCAGCCATGGCATTTCCCTGCAACGATTGTTTGCAGTGCGCATAGCAGGAAAACCCGCGGAGTCACGCGGATTCTGGCATTTAAGACAGCTAAGCTGACCTATTATCTGGCGGTTTGGGAAAAGGCTGTCGCGGCGCTGTAATTATCTTTCAAATATTAGGTCCGTATCGGCCTTACCTCAGGCTGAGCCAGACCAGCGCGCCGATGCCGGCAATGATTCGATACCAGGCAAAGGGCGCGAAGCCATGGCGCGACACCAGACCGACGAACCATTTGATCACCAGCAGCGCGACGATGAAGGAGACGATGAAGCCGAGCGCGATGCTGTCCCAGCCGACCTGGGCGCTGGTGAGCTGGTCGCCCTTCTTGAGCAGTTCCAGCGTCGAGGCGCCGAGCATGGTCGGGATGGCGAGGAAGAAGCTGAATTCGGCGGCGGTGCGGCGTTCCACGCCTAGGGTCAGTGCGCCCATGATGGTCGCACCCGAGCGGCTGACGCCCGGCACCATGGCGAGGCACTGGATGAAGCCGATGCCGATGACGCGGACCAGCGGAATGTCGGCGATGCCGTGGAATCGCTGTTCCCTGATCAGGCGTTCGATCACCAGGATGGCGACGCCGCCGACGACCAGGGCGCACGCGACCACGCGGGGCGAGCCGAGCAGCGTGTCGATATAATCGTGCAGGGCGAGGCCGATGACGACGGCGGGGATGAAGGCGACCAGCAGGTTGCGCACGAAGCGGATGCTGACCGGGTCGAGGCGGAGCAGGCCCATGGCCACTGCCCAGAAGGTGCGCCAGTAGAGGACGACGACGGCGAGGATCGCGCCGAGCTGGATCATGACGTTGAACATCGCCCAGACCGACGCATCATAGCCGAGCAGCTCGCTCGCCAGGATAAGGTGGCCGGTCGAGGACACGGGGAGAAATTCGGTCAATCCCTCCACGATGCCGAGCAGGATGACCGTCAGATAATGCATGTCCATGGGGATGTCGGATCCTCAAGCAGGGGGCGCATAAGCCAAGCCCTCCCCCCGCGAAGGGAGAGGGCCGGGCAATGCCTATATGTCAGGGATGCACCATGCCGCAGTGCAGCGAAAAGGCAAAGCGGCATGGCCACGGCCGGTCGTGGCCGATCATCGGCCCGTCGAGCCGATGGCGGGAATGGATCAGGCCTTCACGCGGCCGGCGAAGCGGCCATGCTTGCGATAAGGGACCATCCAGCGTTCGGCGACGGCGGCCATCGGCGTGGGCGCGACGCCCAGCGCCTCAAGGCCCGGCGCGCCGGGCGCGGCGACATTGTCCTGGCCCAGCATGGCGAGCTGGTCGCGGGTGATCGGGCCGCCGGGCAGCATCGCCAGCAGCGAGGCGAAGGCGCCGGGCACTTCGACCAGCGGCTTGTCGCCCCGGCCGATCGCCTTGGCGACCCAGGCATTGATTTCCTTCATGCTCATGACCTGCGGGCCGGCAAGCTCGAAGGTCTTGCCGCCATAGACGCCGGGCTGCTGCGCCGCATTGGCGATCGCCTCGGCAACGTCGCCGACATAGACGGGCTGGAATTTGGTGGCGGCGCCGATCACCGGCACGACCGGGCCGCTGCTGGCGACGCCGGCGAAGCGGTTGAGGAACTGGTCCTCCTGGCCGAAGATGATCGACGGGCGCACGATGGTCGCGGTCGGGAAGGCGGCCAGCACGGCGGCTTCGCCCGCAGCCTTGGACCGGCCATAGGCCGAAGGGCTGTTGGCGTCGGCGCCGATCGCCGAGACATGGACCAGCGCGGTGACGCCGGCGGCGGCCGCCGCCTTGGCGACATTGGCGGCGCCCTCATGCTGGACCGCGTCGAAATCGCCGCTCAATATGCCGACCAGGTTGATGACGATGTCGCTGCCGTGCAGGGCGCGGGCGACGGTGTCGGGCTTGCGGATATTGGCCGCGACGAACTGTGTCTGGCCCAGATTGCCGAGCGCCTTCACCTTGACCGAATTGGCGAGGTCGCGCTGGGCGATGCGCACGCGCGCGCCGCGTGCCATCAGCGCCTGGGCGACCTGGCGCCCGAGAAAGCCGCCGCCGCCGAAGATGGTTACCAGATTGTCCTTCATCACGCGCGTCCCATGCTGTTCGAAAAGGGGAAAGTTCGTGCCGTTTCCCTTGCAACTTCCGCCGCCCGCTGACAACCGCCCGCCGGCGGCGGCGTTCCCTTTTCTGGAGCGTTTTCTAATCGGGTGGCATCACCCGACGCTTGCGAAAACGCGACCAGCCAATCAGCCGATCCAGCCCTGCAGCCCGGCGATCATCCAAAGGCCCAACAGCAGGAAGAGTAGGGCCGCGCCGACCTGCAGCGCGCGCATCGGCACGCGCTTCGCCAGCGCCTCGCCGAACAGCACGGCCGGGACATTGGCCAGCATCATGCCGCAGGTGGTGCCGGCGGTGACGGCGAGCAGATTGTCGAACTGGGCGCCCAGCGCAACGGTCGCCACCTGCGTCTTGTCGCCCATCTCCACCAGGAAGAAGGCGACCAGCGTGGTCACGAACACGCCGGCCTTGGACGGGGCCTTGAGCGGCGCATCCTCGTCGATCTTGTCGGGCACCAGCGTCCAGAGCGCCATGGCGATGAAGCTGCCTGCCACGGCGTAGCGGAACCAGGGCTGGGTCAGCACCCCGGCGATCGAATGGCCGACCAGCGCGGCGAGGAAATGATTGGCGATGGTCGCGACGAAGATGCCCAGGATGATCGGCACCGGCTTGCGGAAGCGGGTGGCGAGCAGCATGGCCAGCAACTGCGTCTTGTCGCCCATTTCGGCAAGCGCGACGAGCGCGGTGGAGGTGAGGAAGGCTTCCATGAATATCGTCCGGGCCGGGCTCTGACAAAAGACACAATGCCACCGTCTTCCCCACCCGGCCGGACTGGGAAGCCGATGCCATTGGTCTCGCCCGATGCAGCTGGATGCTGCATCCCATATGCCATGGCCTCTCGGCCAAATATGTTGACATATGGCCCGTCCCGTCAGCGGAACGGCTGGCTACTCCCCAGATGACGCGCTAGCCTCTAGTCGGACAGGCCGCGAAAGGCAAGCCGATGGCGACGGGTGAGAACAAGACCATGGAGACGGCGGCGGATGTCGCCGCCTATCTCGACACGGTCGAACCGGCCGAGCGACAGGCGGATGGTCGGATCGTCGCGGCGTTGATGGTGCGGCTGTCGGGTGAGCCGCCGCGGCTGTGGGGGCCGAGCATCATCGGCTTTGGTCGCTATCATTATCGCTATGACAGCGGGCGCGAGGGCGACATGTGCCGGATCGGCTTTGCGCCGCGCAAGACGGAACTGGTCTTCTATCTCGCCGGTCTCGACCAGGCCGATTTCACGGCATTAGGCAGGCATCGGCGCGGCAAGGGTTGCCTCTATGTCAAGCGGCTGGCCGATATCGACATGGGGGCGCTGGAGGCGCTGATCGAGCAGAGCCTGGCGCATATGGACGGGCTGTATCCGCGCTAGGAAAAGCGCTCAGGGCGTGCTGCTGCTCTGCTGCATCCGCCGTTCGGCGAACCATTGTTGCAGCATCTGGGCGGTGCAGCCGGTGAAGCCGTTGCTGCCGATGGCGGAGCAGCTGTTGGGCAGGATCTGGCGCTGGGTCTGTTCCATCGTCGCGACCTGGCTGCCCCAGCCGGGGCCTCCCACTTCTTCGGGCTTTTCGCGCAGCTTCTTGGGGATGCGATAGCGTTCGGATTCGGGCTTGCGGGCGCAGACCACGATTTCCTCGCCCTGGCCGGTCGGGCAGGGGTCATCGCCATAGACGATGAGGTTGAAGATCTTCTGCGGCGGATCGTCCTGAGCGACGGCTGGCGCGGCGGGCAGGGCCAGCGCGGCCAGGCCGGCAATCAGCAGGGGGCGGGGGAGACGCATCATCAATTCCTTCATTCGCCCCGGTTGCACCCCGTTCGTCCCGCGCTGCGCTGGCGCAGGATCGATATGAACAGACGCCGCAGGACGCCCCATGCCGTCACGGCCGGGGCGGGACTTCCTGTTCCTGCGCCTTCTTCGCATCGGCGTCGGCCTTTTCCTCGGCCAGCACGCGCTTTTCGATCGCTTCGCTGTCGGCATCGATGGTCGACAGGCGCCTGGCGCGCTCGGCTTCGACCAGATCCTTCCAGCTGGCATTGTCGGCCTGTTGCCGTTCCGCCTTGGCGAGGCGCGACAGCTTGGCGAAGCAGCCGGTGGCGCCGCCGCCGCCGACCGGCGAGCAGCTTTCGGTGCCGTCGCGACCGACATATTCCATCGACTTCACCCGCTCGCCCCAGGCCTGGTTGCTGGGCTTGTTCGGATCGCCGCGCAGCGGCTCGGGAATGCGGTAGCGTTCCTCCTCGCCCTTGCGCGCGCACACGACGATGCCGTCGCCCTGGCTCTGGGGGCAGGCATCATCGCCATAGACGATGACCAGATTGACCTTTTCGGAGCCGGTGCTGGTGGCGGCCGTGGGGGCGCTGTCCTGCTGTGCGAGCGCGGGGGCGGCGGTGCCCAGCATCAGGCCGGCGGCCAGAGCGATCAACGGGGTCTTCATCATCGGTCCGTCCCTTGTTCAGATGCGCTTCGAGAGCGCGATGGCGGCGCGGCAACCCAGGCGGATCGCGCCGGACAGCAGCGGATAGGCCGGGGCCTGTTCCGCGCCATGGGCGATGGCGGCGTCGCGATGCTCGACCTCCTCCGCCTGGAAATCCTTGATCAGGGCAGAGAGTTCCGGGTCACCCTCGCCCAGTTGCTGCAACTGCTCCTCATAATGAAGGTCGATCTCGGTCTCGATCGCGGCGGTGCAGGCCATGGCGGCCTTCGGCCCCATTGCGGCGGTCACGGCGCCCAGGGCGAAGCCGGCGACATTCCAGATCGGGTGGATTGCGGTCGGCCGCACGCCGCGTTCGGCGATCAGCGCGTCGAAGGCGGCGCGATGGCGTTCCTCCTGCGCGGCCATGCCGGCGATCAGCCGGCCATAGGGATGGCGATCGCCCATCACCGCAAGCTGCCCGGCATAGATGCGCACCGCGCCGAATTCGCCCGCCTGGTCGACGCGCACCATGGAGGCGCGATCGGCGCTATTGGTGCGATGTCCGGGACGCGGGAAATCCTTGGTGGCGCTCATGCCTTCCTCGCTTTCAGCAGCAGGGCCAAGATGGCGAGCGCGGCCGCGCCCGACAAGAGGCCGTTATAGCCTGCCAGCGAAATGCCGAAGAGGCTCCAGGGCGCGACATCGCAGCGGGTGATCGGCGTTGCCATGATCTGGCTCAAAATATCGGCGCTGCTGCCGCCGGTCGGCGTGGTCGAGCAGGCGGTCAGCCCTTCCCACCAGCCATATTCGACCCCGGCATGGAACAGGCCGATGGCGCCGCTGATGCCGATGGCGATGCCGGCGAAACCGGCGAACAGGCCACTCATGCAGGCACGGCCGCGCAGGGCATAGGCGACCAGCGCCAGCGGAATCGCCGCCATATGGGGATAACGCTGCCACCAGCACATTTCGCACGGATGCAGCCCGCCCAGATATTGGGAGGCATAGGCCGTGCCCAGCGCGATCACGGGCACGAGCAGGGCAAGCAGGCGGGCACGGCCCAGAGCGGGGGACAAGCTGTTCATATCGCCCGCTTAAACCCTTGTCCGCCTTTCGTCATGCTGAACTTGCCCGTCCGGTCATCCGAACGGGCACGACTCATTTCGCGCCGGGCTTGCGCACGGCGGCCTGCTGCGCCTGGGCGATGGTGGCGCCGGGCGTGCCGGCGAGGCGGGAAATGGTCTTGAGCGCATAATCGAGCTGGAAGTCCTCAATTCCCTTCTTCTTCAGCTCCTCGGCCGTCTGGGCGAAGCGCGGATCTTCCTTGCTATCCTCTTCCAGCGCGGCGTCGTCGGTCTTGATCTCGTTGATCAGGTGGCGGCGCAGGTCGCTTTCGCGGAACTTGGGACGATCCTTGTAATCCGGGTCGCTGAGCTGCGGCACCTTGATGTCCGGCTGGATGCCGCCTTCCTGCACGCTGCGGCCCGAAGGCGTGAAGTAGCGCGCGGTGGTGAGCTTGAGCGCGGTGGTGTTCGACAGCGGCAGCATGGTCTGGACCGAGCCCTTGCCGAAGCTGCGTTCGCCCATGATGAGCGCGCGATGCTGGTCCTGCAGCGCGCCGGCGACGATTTCGGAGGCCGAGGCGGAGCCCGCATCGACCAGCACGATCACCGGCAGGCCCTTCGCGTCATCGCCGGGCTTGGCATAATAGCGTTCGACATCGCCCTTGTTGCGGCCGCGCTGCGACACGATTTCGCCGCGTTCCAGGAAGACGTCGCTGGTCGACACCGCTTCGTCCAACAGGCCGCCGGGGTTGGAGCGCAGGTCGAGGATATAGCCGGTCGGCTTGTGGCCCAGGCTCTTGTCGATGCTGCGAATCGCCGAGCGGACATCGGCGCCGGTATTGGCCGAGAAGCTGACGATGTTGATGACGCCGATATTGTTCTTCACTTCCCACTTCACCGGCTTGATCTCGATGATCTCGCGGGTAAGGGTCAGGTCGATCGGCTTGTCGCGGCCGGTGCGCACGATGGTCAGCTTGATGCTGGTGCCCGGTGCGCCGCGCATCTTGTCCACCGCCTCGTCCAGCGTCCCGCCATAGATGAGCTGGCCGTCGATATGGGTGATATAGTCGCCCGCCTTGATCCCGGCACGCCAGGCCGGCGTGTCCTGGGTCGGGGCGATCACCTTGACCGCGCCATCCTCCTGCGTGACCGACAGGCCCAGGCCGCCATAGCTGCCCTCGGTCTGGGTACGCAGATTCTGGAAATCGCGCGCGTCGAGGAAGCTGCTGTGGGGATCGAGGCTGGCAAGCATGCCGTCGATCGCGCCCTTGATCAGCTTTTCGTCGTCGACCTTCTCGACATAGTCGCTGCGGACCTTCTGGAAGACGTCCATGAATTCGTCGAGCGCCTTGTAGCTCGATGCCTCGCCATCGGCGAGCGCCGCGGTGGTGGCGGGGATGAGCGCAAGCGCGCCGAGCGCGACCGCGCCCTGCAGGAAGGTGGATTTCATGGCTGTCCTTGGAGTCCGCATCAAGGGATCGATATACGTCGATTCGCTATCCAACGCAAAAGCGCGCTTCGACCAATGTTGCCTGGCGTCGATGAGCGTGGGGTTAATGGGGCCGGTCGGATTGCCAGGCGATGCCCAATCGCATGGCATTTTCGTGCAGCCGCCGGTCGCGTGCCCATAGCCGCGAGCCGGCAGTCAGGCGTGCCGATGCAAGCAGATGGGCATCGACATACCCGATACCGCGCCCAAATAGATATTCAGCCTCGATCAGCAGTTGCACTTCATCATTGCTGGCTTCCGTCGCTCTAGGCAGGTCACGCAATAACGCGAGAAAGTCGTGCCGATCGGGCAGACTTCCCAAGGCCAATTCGCCAATCACAAAGGGGTGGCAAAGGACAGCCTCGGCATTGAGAAGATCGGTCAGCATCGGATTGCCGCTGCGCAGATGATCGATCCAGACGGAGCTGTCGACAAGGATCATTCAGGATCCGATCGGCGGCGTGGTGCCGGTTCCATATCGGGCGCGCTGCCACCCAACAATGCGAGGCGTCGCGCTGCTTCGCGCTGGACCAGAGCGGTCAGCGCTTCCCGCACCAGCGCGGATTTTTCCTTGATGCCGGTATATTCTTCCGCCTTGGAGACAAGCTCATCATCAAGGGCCAGTGTCGTACGCATATATCATGCTCCTTAGGCACGATATTTATCATCATATGATGATGATTTCAATGCTTCAGCCGATTCCCACCAGCGGCACGATGTCCACCGGGCGGCCGTTGCGGCGCAGTTCGATGGTGACGGTGGGGCGGCCCTGGGCGGCGGTGAGGCCGACCGGGTCGCCCTGGCGCACGGTCTCGCCGACCTGGGCGGTGACGCGGTGCAGGCCGGTGATGAGCGTGGTCCAGCCCTGGCCATGGTCGATGATCAGGATCTGGCCATAGCCGCGATAGGGGCCGGCAAAGGCGATGCGGCCGGCGGTCGGCGCGACTGCCTGGGCGCCGGCCTGGGTCACCAGGGTCAGGCCGCGCGATCGCACGCCGCCGTCATTCACCTCGCCCATGCCGGTGACGAGCTGGCCGACGACCGGCAGGCGATAGGGCGGCGGGCCGCTGTCCAGCGCTTCGCGGTCGGGGGCGGGGGCACCGGCCTGGTCGGGGCGGGCGGGGCGCAGCACCGGACCGGACAGTTGCGCCAGGCGATCGCGCAGGTCGCTCGCCACCTCCAGCTGGTCCATCAGGTCGACGATGTCGCGCGCCTTCTCGCCCAGCGCCAGCGCGCGTTCGCTCTCCAGCCCGGCATTGGCGCGATAGTCGCGGGCGGCGACGCGCTTTTGCGTTTCGAGCTGGCGCAGCGCGGCCTGGCGATCGGTGAGGTCGCGGCGGCTCTTGGTCAGGGCGTTGGCGGCCTGCTGCGCGGTGGCGCGGATCGCGCGGCTGCGGTCCAGTTCGGCGCGCAGGCCCGCGGTGCGCTGCTCAATCACCGGCAGCACCTGTCCCAGCACCGCGCGCATATGGACGGCGTCGCTGATCGATCCGGGCTGGACAAGGGCAAGGGCGAGGGGGCGGCGGCTCATCATCTGCAGCGCGGCGGTCAGCCGCACCACCGGTTCCTGCCTGGCGGCGAGGCGCGCGGCCTGGGCGCGCTGCATGCGGGCGATGATGGCGATGCGGGCCTGGGCGGCCTGGACATCGGCCTCGGCCTGCTGGATGCGGGCGGCCATGGCGGCGGCGCGGCGGCCGGCCTGTTCGGCCTCGTCACGGGCCATGCCGGCCTGGCGCTCCAGCCGGACCGATCGGTCGGCGGCCTCGATCGACTGGCGGCGGGCGTCGCGCAGCGCCTTCTGTTCCTGTGCCAGGGTGGTGCCGGCGATGCCGGGCAGGATGATCGCGGCATCGTCCGCGGCGGGCAGGCGCGTGGCGACAAGGGCCAAGGTGCCGGCCAGTGCGATGCCCGTGATGCTGTTGCTGATGATGCTGCGCTTCAACCGCTTGTCCCGCCCGATAGGGCTTTGACTAGGCGCAAGCCGCAGGCATGTCGAGCCTCAGCCTTCGCGGTGATAGGGGTGGTTGGCGAGGATCGAGCAGGCGCGCCACAGCTGTTCGGCGAGCATGGCGCGGGCGATCATGTGCGGCCAGGTCATGGCGCCAAAGGCGATCAGCAGGTCGGCATTGGTCCGTTCGGCATCGTCGAAGCCGTCGGCGGCACCGATCAGGAAGCGGATCTCGCGCGTGCCGGTGTCGCGCCAGCCCTCGATCCGCCGGGCAAAGTCCATCGAGGAGAGCTGCTTGCCCTTTTCGTCGAGCATGACCGTCACCGTGCCGGGGCCGACGGGCGGCAGCTTGCCGCCCCGGTCGGGCATTTCGGTGATCTTGTGCGGCATGGTCAGCCGCTTGACATAGCGGTCGACCAGGTCGGCTTCGGGCGAGCGCCCGATCTTGCCGCGCGCGATGATGTGGAGGAGCATGGCCCCTCCCTAGCCTGTCATCGCGCCCATGTCGAAGGGCGCGACGGCAAGGATCAGGCGTTGCCCGCGACCGGTGCGTCGACGAAGCCCCACATCCGTTCCAGATTGTAGAAGCTGCGCACTTCCGGCTTGAACAGATGGACGATCACGTCGCCGGCATCGATCAGCACCCAGTCGGCGACTGGCAGGCCTTCGACCCGCGCGGAGCGGCCGGTGGCCTTCTTGATCCGTTCGGCCAGATGCTGGGCGATCGCCGCGACCTGACGCGACGAACGGCCGCTCGCGATCACCATATGATCGGCGATGCTGCTCTTGCCTTCGAGGGGGATGGAGATGGTTTCCTGTGCCTGGTCGTCGTCGAGCGACTGCATGACAAGGGCGTGCAGGGCGGCCACGCTATCGGCGGCGGGCGCCGTATCGTTGGCAGGGGCGAGGTTAGTCAATTAAACTCCAATCTAGACGATCATCCGGCGCGTGAGCGGATCGCGCACACACGTTGCTTCATATTCGCGATGCCAGAGGGGGTCCGCCTGCCGTAGCAGGGTTGCCGATCTTGGATCAGGGCGAAAGCGCAATAGCACGAGCGCCGGTGGTCTCCAATTCGTCCAGTCTGCACTCTGGCGCGCGGACCGGACGAAGCGCCGCAGCCAGCTCATGGCCGTAGAGCCACGGGCAGCGTCATCATAGCCCGGACGGGCGATGACGGCAATGGGCATCTGTCGCGCTATGCCGCGCCAGTCGCGCCATTGGCCAAATTGCGCCAGATTGTCGGCGCCCATCAGCCAGACGAAGCGGTTGCGGGGGTAGCGCTGGCGGAGCGCGCGCAGCGAGTCGACGGTGTAGCGGGTGCCCAATTGCCGCTCGATCGCGGTGGCGCGAATCGGCGCGCGGCGGGCGATCTTCTGCGCATGGGCAAGGCGGACGGGCAGCGGTGCCATGCCCTTGGCGGGCTTCAACGGATTGCCGGGCGACACCAGCCACCAGATTTCGTCAAGACCCAGGGCTTCCCTGGCGAACAGCGAAATGGCGCGATGCCCGCCATGCGCCGGATTGAAGGAGCCGCCGAGTAGGCCGATCTTTTTCATGGGGCAAGCCATGCCAGCGCCGGGGCAGGGCGGCAATGGGCAGATTCTTAAGGCTTGTGCGCTAGACGGGCACCATGCAGGGGCGGCTGATCGGATTTGACGGATTGCGCGGGATTGCCGCACTCAGCGTCCTGCTGTTCCATGCGCAGACCTGGGCCACGGGGGCGGCGCGCGGCAACGGCTATCTGGCGGTCGACTTCTTCTTCATGCTGAGCGGCTATGTGATGGCGCGCACCTATGAGGTGCGGTTGGGGCAGGGGCTTTCCACCAGCGCGTTCGTCCGCGCGCGATATCGGCGTTTCCTGCCAGTGATGGCCATTGCCGGACTAATCGCGCTGCCAGGGTTTCTGGCCACCAGCGACATGGCAGCCTGGCCGGCGGCGCTGGTCAGTCTGCTGCTTGTTCCCAGTTTTTTCACCTGGCGTCTCTATCCGCTCAACGGGCCGGTCTGGTCGATCCTGGCGGAACTGATCGCCAATATCGCCCATGGCCTGGTCCTGCGCCGTTTATTGACCAGGACATTATGCCATGTCGTGCTGTTCAGCGCCGTGCTGTTTGCCGTCATCGCCAGCCGGGTCGGGGTGGATGTCGGCGCGCAGCCGGCCAGCTTCCTCTTCGGCCTGCCGCGGGTCATGCTGTCCTATGGCATGGGGATCATCCTGTGGCGCTGGTGGCGCGACCGGCCGACCATCATGGTTTCGCCGCTGGCGGCCTTTGCCCTGATGCCGCTCTATTTCGGTATTGGCACGATGGTCGATGCGCATGGCTGGATAGATGGGATGGTCTTCATCCTGCTGGTCTGTCCGCTGATGCTGGCCGGCGCCTTGCGCTGGCGGGGCAGGTCGCGGCTGCTGGTCGGCGGCGGTGCGCTCTCTTTCCCGCTTTATGCGGTGCATGCGCCGGTCTGCATGACGGGGCTGATGCTGGGCGTGCCCGTGGCCGGCGGGGTTGCCGCCAGCCTGGTGGTGGCCGGACTGATCGCCTGGGTGCAGGCCCGGCCGCGCCGTCCGGGATCCACGACGCTTTCGTCCGCGCCTGCGGCTGCAAGCTAGCCCGAGACGATCCTATTCCGCTGCCGGCAGCGCGCGCGCCTCGTCGGCCTGGGCGTCGCGGGCGAGGACGTCGAGCGGTTCCATCGCTTCGATCTCCTTGCCGCCGGTCTCGATATCGAGATCGCGGAACTTGCGCCCGGTGGAGAGGACGCGGGTTTCGAAGCTGCCGATGAAGCTGTTATAGTTGGAGACCGCGCTGTTGAGGCCCGAGCCGAGGCGCTTGAGGTGGGTCGCGGCAACGGCCAGCCGCTCATAAAGTTCCTTGCCGAGCTGGCCGACCTGCTGCGCCTGTTCCTGCATCTTGGCCTGGCGCCAATGGCCCGCCAGCGTGCGGGCGAGCGGCAGGAAGGTGGCCGGGCCGCAGATGATGACGCGATTCTTGGCGGCGCGTTCCCAAAGCTCCATGTCCGCCTCCAGCGCGGCGGTGACGAAATTGTCGCCCGGCACATACATGATGACGAAGTCGGGCGCCTTGTCGAACTGCTCCCAATAGGCCTTGCGCCCCAGCGCGTCGGCATGGGTGCGCATCGCGCGGGCATGGTCGAGCATATGGGCGTCGCGCAGCGCCGGATCAACCTGATCGACCGCGTTCAGATAGGCGACCAGCGAGCATTTGACGTCGACCACCATCTGCTGGTCGCCGGGCAGGTTGATGACGAAGTCCGGGCGCAGGCGGCCGTCCTCGACCGCGACCGACACTTCCTCCTTGAAGTCCACGAAGGGGGAAAGGCCGGCGGTTTCGATGAGATTCTTGAACTGCTGCTCGCCCCAGCGGCCGCGCGTCTTGGGCGCGGCGCGCAGCGCGTTGACCAGCTTGGCGGTTTCCTCGCGCACCTGGCCTTGGCCGAGATGGACCTGCTGCACGGCCTCGCGCAGTTCGGCATAGCTGCCGACCCGATCCTTCTCGACGCGGGCGAGGCCTTCCTCATAGCGCTTGAGCGTGGTTTCGACCGGATTGAGCAGCGTCTTCAACTGCGCCTCGCTCTTCTCGCTCGCCTGGGCGAAGCGCTGGTCGGCGCGGGTCAGGAACTGGGTCTGGGCGGATTCGAGCAGCTTGCCGCCGATTTCGCTGAACTGGGCGGAGAGCTGTTCCTTGGCATCCTTGAGCGCGGCGATCTGCTGCTCGAACGCCTGGGTGCGGGCATGGATGTCGGACTGGAGCGCGGCGAGGTCGCGCAACGCAGCCTCGCGCTCGGTCTGGATCGCCTCGATGCGCTGGCTGGCGGCGGCCTGCAGCGCCTCGATCCGCTGTTCGGACGCGGCCTGGGCGGATTCGAGCCGGGCGAGCTGGCTCATGCCCTGCGCGACCCGTTCCTTCTCGACCGCCAGTTCGGCGATCGCGCCGTTGCGCTGGGCGGCGGCGATGTCGAGCTTGCCGGCCAGATCGGCCTTTTCGGCGGTCAGCGGCGCCAGCGTCTTGCCCTTGAGCAGCCAGCCGACGGCGAGGCCGATCAGCAGCGCGATGGGAATGAGAAGGGCGGCGAGGCTGTCCATAACTATCCTTTTTGGGAACGAAACAAGAACCTAGCGGGCCGCGTCGAAGGTCGCAAGAACCTTCCTTATGCGTGCCGTCATGCCGCCTGTGCGCTGGGCGCGGCGAAGCGGGCGCGATAGTCGCCTGGCGACAGGCCGACCAGGCGGTGGAACAGCTTGCGGAAGGCGGCGGCATCCTCATAGCCGACGCTCCAGGCGATCTGGTCGATCGTGCGCCGGGTAAATTCGAGATGCTCGCGCGCCCGCGCCACGCGCAGATGCTGGACATATTCGATCGGGGTCATGGCGGTCGCCGCCTTGAAGCGGCGCTGGAAGGTGCGCTCCTCCAGCGCGGCCTGCGCCGCCATCTCGGTGACGCTGACCGCCTTCGCCTCCCGCGCGGCAAGCCAGTGCTGCACCTTCAGGATCGGCTCGTCGCCATGGGTCAGGCGCGGCAGGAAGCGGGCGAAATGCTTCTGCTCGCGCCCGGCCGTGTCGATCAGCAGGAATTTGGCGGTGTCGAGCATCACCGTCGGGCCGAGCAGCCGGTCGACCAGCCGCATGCCAAGGTCGGTCCAGGCCATCAGCCCGCCGGCGGTGATGATGTCGCCATCGTCGATGACGATGCGGTCGCAATCGAGCTTCACGGCGGGGAAGCGGGTGCGGAAGGCGTCGGCGAACCACCAATGGGTGGTGGCCGGGCGGCCGTCGAGCAGGCCGGTCGCCGCCAGCAGGAAGGCGCCGCCGCAATTGGAGGCAAGGGTAGCCCCGGCGGCATGGCGATCGAGCAGCCAGCGGGTATAGGGCGCGGCTTCCTCCGCCTCGGGCACGCCGGTCAGGCGGCCGGGGACCAGCCAGATGTCGGGCGTGCCACCGAAGTCGGGATGCGTGTCATGGCTGCGGGCGAAGCAGCCATCGACCTGCATCTGCCAATGGCTGACGCGCACCACCGGGCCGCCATGCTGGACCGAGAACTGCCCGGCAATGTCGATCAGGTCGGTCATGCCATGGACCATCGCCTGCTGGCAGCCCGGATAGAGCAATATGCCCACTTCGGCACGCGGAAGGCTGCTGTCGGCCATGTCCAGATCCTTTGTCGGAATCGGCCCGCTTAATGTCGGAACCGCCAATCCCGATCCTCCGCCATCGGCCCTAATAGTGCAAGCACAGGGCGTGAAGGACGCCCTTCTGGAACAGAAGAAGGGAATTTCACATGAGCAACTATGTCACCACCAGGGACGGCACCCGCATCTTCTACAAGGATTGGGGACCGCGCGACGGCCAGCCGATCATCTTCTCCCATGGCTGGCCGCTCAGCGCCGACGCCTGGGACGCGCAGATGGTCTATTTCGCCAATCATGGCTTCCGCACCATCGCCCATGACCGCCGCAGCCATGGTCGGTCGGACCAGGTGTGGGACAATAATAATATGGACCAATATGCCGACGATCTGGCCGATCTGATCGCGGCGCTGGATCTGTCCGACGTCATCCTGGTCGGTCATTCGACCGGCGGCGGCGAAGTCACCCGCTATATCGGCCGCCATGGCACCAGCCGGGTCGCCAAGCTGGCGCTGATCGGTGCGGTCCCGCCGCTGATGCTGAAGACCGAAGCCAATCCGGGCGGCCTGCCGATCGACGTGTTCGATGGCATCCGCAAGGGCACGTTCGACAATCGCAGCCAGTTCTTCAAGGACCTGACCATCCCCTTCTACGGCTATAACCGGGACGGCGCGGTCATCTCCGAGGGCATTCGCGACGAGTTCTGGCGGCAGGGGATGATGGGCGGCCTCAAGGGCCAGCTCGACTCGATCCGCGCCTTTTCCGAAAGCGATTTCCATGCCGACCTGGCGAAGGTCGATGTGCCTACGCTGGTCCTGCATGGCGATGACGACCAGATCGTGCCGATCGGCGCGGCTGCCCTGTCGACCGTCAAGGTCGTTACGGATGCGGTGCTGATCGTGTATGAAGGCGCCGACCATGGGCTGACGCAGACTCACCAGGACCGGTTCAACGCCGACCTGCTCGATTTCATCAACGGCTGACACAGATACCGTTCGCCCTGAGCGAAGTCGAAGGGTTCCACCGAGCGGAGCGAGGTGCCTTCGCTTCGCTCAGGCAAGGGCTTCGACTTCGCTCAGCCCGAACGGGAAAATAGTCTTTCCAAGGAGACATCCCATGACCAAAGACACCATAGTCATCACCGGCGCGTCGGACGGCATTGGCGCGGTCTATGCCGATCGCTTTGCCAGGCGCGGCGCCAATCTGATCCTGGTCGCCCGTCGCGCCGAGAAGCTGGAGGCGCTGGCCGCCCGCCTGCGCGCCGATGCCGGCGTCAGCGTCGAGGTGATCGCCGCCGATCTGGCCAAGGCCGATGATCTGGCACGGGTCGAGGCACGACTGCGCGACGATGACGCGATCACCGGCCTCGTCAACAATGCCGGCATCGCCGGGGAGCAGGCCTTTGTCGAGACCGATCCGGCCTATCTCACCGGCCTCATCGACCTCAACATCCTGGCGGTGACGCGGCTGTCCCGCGCCATTGCGCCGCGGCTGGCCGCGAAGGGCGCAGGCACGCTGATCAACATCACATCGGTCACGGCGCTGATGCCGGATGGCTTCACCGCCGTCTATCCCGCGACCAAGGCCTATGTGCTGGCCTTTACCGAGGCGCTGCAGGTCGAACTGGGCGGCAAGGGCGTGAAGGTGCAGGCGGTGCTGCCCGGCATCACCCGCACCGCCATCTGGACGGCGGAGCAGATTGCCGGCCTGCCGCCGCACATGGTGATGGATGTCGAGGTGATGGTCGACGCGGCGCTGGCCGGGCTCGACATGGGCGAGGCGATCACCATCCCCGCCCTGCCGGACAATGCCGATCTCGACGCCTATCTCGCCGCGCGGGCTGCGCTTCGGCCCAACCTGTCGCTCAAGGATGCGGCGCCCCGTTATCGGGTGACCGCCTGATCTCTTTCGTCATTCCCGCGAAGGCGGGAATCCATCTCCTGCCCTTGCGTCTCGATGCATCGTTGGGAGATGGACCCCCGCTTTCGCGGGGGTGACGGGAATTTTCCAGGGAGAAGCATCATGATCCTCGGCCTTTCCATTCCCGCCTTCATCGCCCTGCATGTCGCGATCAGCCTGATCGGCATCGTCAGCGGCCTTGTCGCCCTGCCGGCCATGGCGAAGGGGCATGTCCTGCCAAAAGTGCAGGGCCTGTTCCTGGTGACGACCCTGCTCACCGGCCTGACCGGCTTCCTCTTTCCCTTTCGTGGTTTCACCCCGGCGATCGGCGTCGGGACCCTCTCGACGCTGGTGCTGCTTACCGCCTTCTCTGCCTTTTACGGCCTTGGCCTGCGGGGCCGGGCGCGGGGCGTCTATGCGGTGACCGCGACCATCGCCCTGTGGCTCAACCTGTTCGTGCTGGTGGTACAGGGCTTCCTCAAGGTGCCGGCGCTCAATCGGCTGGCCCCGACCGGCACCGAGCCGCCCTTCCTGGCCGCGCAGGCGCTGCTGCTGATCCTCATGCTGATCCTGGGCGCGGCGATCCTGCGTCAGTCCAGGCTCGCGCGGAAGGCGGCAAGCCGCTCGATCGCCTGATCCAGCGTCGCGTCCGACTTGGAGAAGCAGAGGCGGACGAGATGGGTGACCGGATCAGCGGGGTAGAAGGCGGAGATCGGGATCGCCGCCACTCCGGCTTCGTCGATGATCCGGTTGCAGAAGGTCACATCGTCCATCGCGATGCCCGATGCCGGCAGGTCGATCGACAGGAACCAGGTGGCGTCGCTGGGTTGCACGACATAGCCCGCCCTGATGAGCCCCGCCGCCAGCCGATCACGCGACGCCTGATAGGCGGCGCGCTGGTCGTTGAGCCAATCATCGGGCCAGTCCAGCCCCTGCGCCACCGCCCATTGCAGGTTGGGCGGGGTGGTGAAGGTCAGGAACTGGTGCGCGCGGGCGAGCAGGGTGGCGATTGGCGGCGCGGCGCACATCCAGCCGACCTTCCAGCCGGTGACGGAGAATATCTTGCCCGCCGACCCGATCTTGACCGTGCGCTCGCGCATGCCGGGAAAGCCGATCAGCGGGCGATGCGGCAGCCCGTCATAGACGGTCTCCTCCCACACCTCGTCGCAGAGCGCGATCAGGTCATGGGCGACGCACAGGTCGGCCAGCAGCGCCAGTTCCGCCTCGCGCAGCACGATGCCGGTCGGATTGACCGGATTGTTCATCAGCAGGATGCGGGTCCTGGGCGTGATCGCCGCTTCCAGCGCGTCGCGGGTGACGCGCCATTCGGGCGGGGTCAGCTTCACCACCCTGGCCACGCCGCCGACCCGCTCGACCAGCGGCAGATAGGCGTCATAGAGCGGCGCCAGCATCAGCACCTCGTCGCCCGGTCGCACCAGCGCCAGCAGGCTGGCGGCGATCGCCTCGGTCGCGCCCGATGTGACGATGATGTCCTGCGGGCTGAGGTCCAGCCCCTGACGCCGGGCATAATGGTCGGCGACCGCGCTCCGCAACTCGATCAGGCCCGGCATCGGCGGATATTGGCTGGACCGGGTCAGCAGCGCGTCAGCCGCCGCCTGCAGCACTTCCTGCGGCCCCGCCCCCTCGGGAAAGCCCTGCCCCAGATTGATCGCACCGGTTTCCCGCGCGCGAGCCGACATGTGCTCGAAGATGGTGGTCGGCATGTCCCGGTAAACGGGATGGCCAAGTTCGGTGTCGGGCAAGCGAGGCTCCATCAGATGCGGCGGGTGGGCCGCTCCCGATGGTCTAATGCGCGCAACCGCTTGCTGTAAACCGGCCGGTCAGGGCTTGGGGGTGGCCGCATTCCAGGCGGCGACCTTCGCCTTCGTCTCTGCCAGCAGCGCGTCGAGCTTGGCCCGGTCCTGCAATGTGCCGCGCAGGATCACCGCATCGATCGCCTTGGTGGCGTGGATATCCTCCAGCGGATTGGCGGTCAGCAGGACCATATCCGCCTGCTTGCCCTCCGCCACCGCGCCATAGCGGTCGAGCAGGCCGAACCAGGCCGGGCCGGCGCGGGTGGCGCTGGTCAGCGCTTGGGCCGGGGTCAGGCCACGATCGACATAGAGCGCCAGTTCCTGGTGCAGGGCAAAGCCGGGATAGTCGAAGCTGTTGAGGAAGCCGGCATCGGTGCCGGCCATGATGGTGACGCCGGCCTGCTGCAACAGCGGCAGGATCGCGGCATTATGCTCGTAGATGGCGTGGCGCTGGGTGATCTGATCGGGCGTCGCCTTGGCCGCGCGCTCGGTCCGCCAGTCATAGGTCTTGCGCAGGCGCGGGCCGATATAGGCCAGTTCGGGATCGGCGCTGTGATCCTCCTTGTCGAGATAGGCGACGGTGCGCGAGATGCTGAGCGTCGGCGTCACGAACACGCCGCGTGCAGCCATGTCGCGATAGGCGGCCATGGCGGTAGCCTCGTCAAAGCCGGCATCCAGTTGCGCGCTCGCCTGTGCCCGGTCGATCTTGCCGGCGGCGAAATCGGCGGTGATCCGCGCCTCATCCTTCACGCCCGCTTTGTGGGCATAGTCGATATGCTCGATCGAACTGATCCCGGCGTCGATCGCCTGGCCAACGGTCAGTGCCATCGGGATATGGCCCGAGGCACGCAGCCCGGCAGAGCGCGCCTGACGCACGGCATAGAGGAACAGCTCGGGTTTCAGGGTGCTGTCGGTGATCTTGACGAAATTCACGTTCAGCGCCTTGAGCCTGGCGATCGCCTGGTCGACATCGGCCTGCGACCCGGTTTCCAGCGTGCCCTTCCACACCGGCTTGATCCCCTCGATCTTGGGCCCGGAACTCAGCAGGGTCGGGCCGAACAGCCGCCCGTCGGCAATCTCGCCGCGCCAGCGCAGCACATCATAGGGCAGGTCGCCCGACGCATCGCGCACGGTGGTGATGCCATTGGCGATATAGAGCGGCAGCAGCGCCTTATTCTCTTCGATCAGATCCGGCCCGCCGCCAAAATGGACATGCATGTCCCACAGGCCGGGGATCAGGTAGCGGCCCTTGGCCTCGACATTCTTGCCCGCGCGCCAGGCGGCGGCAATCGTGGCGTCGTTGCCGACCGCGACGATCTGGTCGCCCCTGGTCGCGACCGCCTGATCGGGGACCAGGCGGCCAAGCTCGACATCGACCAGCGTCGCATGGCGGATCAGCAGGTCGGCGCGGGCCGGCGTGGTCTTTGCCGCGGCGGGCAGGGGCAACAGGGCAGTGGCGGCCAGCAGCGCGGCGAGAAGCGTCTTCATGAAAATCCCCGGTTCTTGTGCGGCGCGCAGGATAGGCAGGGGCTGTATCATCGACAAACAACATATATGAATGGCAATCATTCATGATCCAAATGGAATGCCATGCTCGATCCGCGCCTGCTCCGTGCCTTTGTCGCGATCGCCGACAGCGGCAGCTTCACCATCGCGGCGCAGCGGCTGCACATGACCCAGTCGACCATCAGCCAGCAGCTCGGCCGGCTGGAGCAGGCGGTGGGGCATATGCTGGTCGATCGGGCGGCACGGCCGGTGCGGCCGACGGCGGCGGGCGAGCGGCTGCTGGGCCATGCCCGGCGTATCCTGTCGCTGCAGCAGGAGGCGGAAAGCCTGCTTGCCGATCCGGCCGGCAGCGCGTCGATCCGCATCGGCCTGCCCGACGACATTGCCAGTCGTGATATGATGCGGGTGTTCGCGCGCTTTTCCGAACAATATCGGGCGGTGCGGCTGGACGTCACCACCGGGCTCAGCCGCGATCTCACCCGCCGATACCGCGCGGGCGAGTTTGACATCATCGCTGTCAAGGAACCGACGCCGAGCGCCGATTGTCGCGCCAGCTTTGCCGAACCGATCGGCTGGCATGAAAGCGCTGATCGGCAGGGCGACTGGCCCGATCCGCTGCCGCTGGTCGCCTTCCCGGCGGGCGGCCTCTATCGCGACGCGATGTTCGACCGGATCGGGCGGGAGAGGCGGCGCTGCCATGTCGCCTTCACCGGCAGCGACCTCACCAGCGTGCTGACCGCGGTGGAGGCGGGCATGGGCCTGTCGCTGGTGCCGCTGCGCGCGGCGGCCGGGCGGGCGGTGCGACCCTATGCGCCGTTCGGTGTTGAAGCCGAAATGCGCGTGTCGCTCTATGCCTGGGACGATGCCGGGCCGACCGCCGAACTGGTGGCGCAGATGGCGGCGGTGCTGGCGGCGCGGTAAGCGGCAAGGGCTGCGGCGGCTTGCGCCGCCGAGTAAATCGGATGACCGTCCCCCGGACGGTCAGTTGTTCCGATTTACTCCCACTCGATTGTTCGCGGCGCCGTAGCGTATTGAAAAGCAAGCATAAAAATATTTTCGCTCCATTTATACCGTGCGCAAACCGGGCAAAAATCTAAGCTTTTGTTTTCAAAGGGATAATCCGCCGATTTCGGCGGCCACACCCTTCAGCGACATTCGATACGTCGGCTGGGCCAGGCGGTCGTCGACGGTATAGCACGCATGCTGCCATCGCAAAGCGATCAAGCCGCATTGTTATGAATCCTCGGGGGTCGGCCTCAACCTCCGAGGATTCATAACATCGCAGGGCCTACGGTCGGTCACCGCGATCCTGGTGCGACCTATCAACGTCCTGGGAAACTTCATCGAGCAGTCGCGGCCCTGCTTCCATCCTCCGGCTGAGAGCTTCAACGAAGCGTTCCCAGCGCTCCTTCCCCATCGCCTGAGCGGCTGCGCGAGCGTCTTCCGGCATCGGCGGATTCGAGGTCAGCCAGAAGCGGACGAACAACGCGACCGTCTCGTTGGCTAGCCCGACGTTCCATTCCATCCGATCAAGCTGGCGGCCGATCCTATCCAGACGCCTGCTGATCGCCGCCTCAAGGCGATCGGCCCCATCCGGTGAGAGGAACGATGCGAGTGCCGCCTCGACGATCGCCGCCTGCGAGACTTTCCGCGAGCGAGCGTGCTGGGCGAGGTCCCGCGCGAGATCGGGCGGCAGCCGGAAGGTTTGCTTTACCCGGAGACCGCTCACAGCTCGATCCCATCGTCAGGATCGAGCGATGCCTGCCTGGCGGCGCCGACCACCCGGTCCCGGAGCGCGAGATTACGGATGTGGTCCTCCGTGCCCTCGCTCTCGTCGAAATCGAACTCGTGGTGGGCGGGTGCCATGGTCGCGACGATCTCCTCGTGCTCTGGAAGCTCAGGCTCGAGACGAACGCCGGCGTTGGCCTGGTCGTCTGCCGCCTCGCCGAACGATTCGGCATCCTGAGCCGGCGCCGCGATGTGAGCAATCGGCCGAAGCCGCGTCCAGTCGTCAGCGGGTCGCGTGCCCGGTGTGGCCGTGAACGGACTTGGGGGCGGCAGGATACGCTGCGAGAGACGGGGATCCGCATAATAGCGGGCCTTCGACGCTCGGATCGGCGAGATGCCCGCCACCATCACGATCTCGTCGTTCGGCGGCAGCTGCATCACCTCCCCGGGCGTCAGAAGTGCGCGAGCAGTCTCCGATCGCGAGACCATAAGATGACCGAGCCAGGGCGAGAGGCGATGTCCCGCATAGTTTTTCATCGCCTTCATCTCGGTCGCGGTGCCGAGGGCGTCGGAGATGCGCTTCGCGGTCCTCTCGTCGTTGGTCGCGAACGACACCCGGACGTGGCAGTTATCCAGGATCGCGTTGTTCGCGCCGTAGGCCTTCTCGATCTGATTGAGCGACTGCGCGATCAGAAAAGCCTTGATCCCGTAGCCCGCCATGAAAGCGAGGGCGCTCTCGAAGAAGTCCAGGCGACCGAGGGCGGGAAACTCGTCGAGCATGAGAAGCACGCGATGCCGTCGGGCCTTCGGCGTCAGCTCCTCCGTCAGGCGGCGGCCGATCTGGTTGAGCACGAGCCGGATCAGCGGCTTCGTCCGGCTGATGTCGGATGGAGGGACGACGAGGTAGAGAGTTACAGGGCGGTCACTGTCCATGAGGTCGGCGATCCGCCAATCGCAGGCCCGGGTCACGCGGGCGACCACCGGATCCCGGTAAAGCCCAAGGAAGGACATCGCGGTCGAGAGCACGCCGGATCGCTCGTTCTCGGACTTGTTAAGGAGTTCTCGCGCGGCGGAGGCGACCACGGGGTGAACGCCGGCCTCGCCGAGATGAGGCGTTGTCATCATCGCCCTGAGCGTGCTGGTGATGGGGCGCCGCGGGTCGGACAGGAAAGCCGCGACGCCGGCAAGGGTCTTATCGTCTTCGGCATAGAGGACGTGAAGAATAGCACCCACCAACAGGGCGTGACTGGTCTTTTCCCAGTGGTTGCGCTTTTCGAGGCTGCCTTCCGGGTCGACCAGAACGTCGGCGACGTTCTGCACGTCCCGCACCTCCCACTCGCCGCGCCGCACCTCCAAAAGCGGGTTATATGCGGAGGATTCTTGGTTGGTCGGATCGAAGAGCAGGACGCGACCATGTTTACCGCGAAAGCCGGCGGTGAGCTGCCAATTCTCGCCCTTGATGTCGTGGACGATCGCGCTGCCGGACCAAGTCAACAAAGAGGGCACGACCAAACCGACACCCTTGCCGCTCCGCGTCGGTGCAAAACACAGGACATGCTCGGGGCCGTGGTGTCGAAGGTAGGCTCGCTTGAGGAGCCCGAGGATGACGCCCTCGTCTCCCAACAGGCCGGCGGCCTTAATCTCCTTTTTCGTCGCCCAGCGAGCCGATCCATATGTCTCCGCGCGCTTGGCTTCCCGCGCCCGCCAAACGGACATTGCGATCGCCACAACGACGGCGACGATACCACCAGACGCAGCAATGGCAGCGCCCCTCTCAAATATCCGGGGCGCATAGGCATCGAACCCGAACCACCAAAAGAAGAATGCGAAGGGCTGGTAGACCGGGTGACCGCCAATAAAGAACCAAGGCCTACCCAGTTCGGGCTGGTAACCGAGGGCCGACGCCGTCCACTGCGTCGCGCCCCAAACGCAGCCGAGCGCGATCAGGAAGACGACGATGACTTGGCCCCAAAGGATCTTCGTTGCCGACATGCGCTTCTCCGACGGCAGCGAAAAGTCATTATTCCAGGTCAATCAAGCACCATGTCTCCTTGGTCGCAGCGTGGCGTTGGCAAAGAGGCGATGGCGTAGTTTGGGACAAAGCGGTCTTTATCAACAACGTGCTCAACGGCAGCTTGCTATCACTGAGCTGACATTCCGCGTCTGCCGTTTGATAACGTATGATGGCATCCGGGAACCCACGGCGACCAGCTAGGCTGCAATCGCGCGATCCTCTTCGAACGTGAACGCGCGAGGCGTTGCGACGGCGTGCCCCTCAAAATTTCGCGTGATCTCGACAGCAATCAGGCTGTCGCCGGGGAAGGCCGGGCTCAATTCCAAGGTGAGATAATCGAACAGAGCGCGCTCGTGGACCGCGATGATGACCTGCCGATTCATGCCTTTCGCCAATGTCCGCAGCAAAGCTGCAAACTGCGCCGTGTGAACATCGTCCATCGACTGAACGGGGTCGTCGAGTATGAGCCAAGGCATCTTAACCGGTACGGAGAGGTGAAGCGCCAAAAACAGCGTCAGCGCAGCAGTATTCAGATTGCCCTGACTGAGCATCGCGCCGGGGGATCCGGAAGCCTTGCCGGACCGATGCAATGTTTCCAAAACCGCTTCCACCTTACCGCCTGAGCCCGTCGGTAATCGAAAGCCCGGGACGAACTGCTCGGACGGAGCCAACCGAACGAACAAATCGCGCCAGATCTTATTCAGCGACGTGCTGAAAACCTTCTTCACGATCGCCGAACGAACCGAATCAGCGGCTTCCGACACCTTCTTTGCGTGCCCCCTGCTGGTCTCAACGTTCTTGAGCGCCTTCTCGACATCGGCCAGTCGCTTCCCATCGCGGTCTCGCTCCGACTGCAACGTCCGCAGTTTCTCCAAGTCGCGTGCGCGGCTATCCAGTTCGGCAAGCGCTTCGATGCGAAGTGAGCTCACCCGCTCGGCCGCTGCAATCTTCGCTTCCACAGCCCGAACGGCCTCATTGAGTGCGTCCTCTATTTCTGGATACGCGCTTGGCGATTGACCCAATGCGGCCTGGATCACGGTTTCGATCTCGGGAAGCATCGATACCGACAGTTCGTCACGGCGCCTCGCGAGCACCAAGGTTTGGCGGGCGAAAGCAGATGCGGTAAGCAGACGGACGCCTTCTTGAGCGGCCGCTTCAAGATTTCGCAGTTGTCGTGCCAAGTCAGCCATCTGCGCCTTACGGACCGTATACGCCGCAACATCTTCAACACTGAGTTGGCCATTGCCCGCTCCCAGAAGATCGCGCTGCGCTTCGGACAAGCGGGCGCTTTCTTCTGCCCGCGCGGTCGCAAGGGCCTGCAAACGACCGGCCTCGCTGGTGAGAGATGCGATCTTGGCTGCTATGTGTGACGATAGTGGTCCGACATCCTGTTGGGCAAAATCACGATCGCAGACAGGGCAGGTGTCGCCGTGAATATGCGGGACGACGCCGGCCAGCGCGGTCGCGAGCGATCTCGCATCTTCCGCAGAACTGGCCAGGTCCTTGTTCAATTCCTCAATGCGGCTCGTGGCGCGCTGCACTACGGCGTTCAGTTTCTCCACGTTTTCAGTGGCCGCTGTGTGTGTGGCGAGGAGCGAATCCAAGCGTGTTTCTTCACCCGCCGCGCGCCGCAAAGCTTCGCTTCGGGCCTTTTCCGGTCCATCGTCCAGCGAAGGAACGTCTGAAAAGGCCGATCGCGCAGCATCAATCGCTCGATCCAGCGCATTCCCCGTTCGCTCGTCGGCTCGCCAAGCCATGAACGAATTCGACGAGGCTTGATCGGCTCGCTCCTTTTCAGCAACGTCACGGCTGGCGTCTTCCGAGGGAAGCGACTGCCACCGCTCGAGCAATCCCCGCAGTTCCGAACGCTGCCGACTGAGATCGCTAAGGCCGCGATCTCCGTCCTGCGCCGATCGAATGTCAGCTCGCATCGCGCTGAGATTGGTCTCATCCGTAACGATCAGTGGCGCGTTGCCGCCGATGTTGCCCAAAATCTCGTTGATTCTGGCGCGACGGGCCTCAGCCTCCGTTGTCGCCGCAGCGATGGAGCGATCAGACTTGCCGATCTGCTCCTGCAACGATGTCTTCAACATTTCCGCACGGCGGTAATCGGGCGCGATCCTACGGACTCGAGTCACATTGAAGGCCGGGTCCAGGCCATCAACCAAAGCGTCTAACGGATCGAGCCCGAGAAGTTCCTTCACGAACAGCGTCAAAGGCGACGTGCTATCGGTCTTCTGGTCGTCATAGATTTCGAGCAGGCGGCCCAGGGTCGCCTGGGGTAGATAGCAACGTTCCGCGAAGAAGCGACCATCACGCGCATCGAGCAATGGCGTAGGCGTAAATGTCCCGTCGTTAAACTTCAGGGTGCCTTCCGTCCGTCCGCCCTCGCAATGCGGCGCTGAGGTTGCGAGCGAAATCGAACCCCCACCGGAATCCAACGTGGTCAAATACGATTTGTAGCCTTCTCCATCCGCCGCCAGATGGGCAATCTTCCCCGTGAGGCCCAGCTCTAGGGCGGACAGCACGCTGGTCTTGCCCATGCCGTTCGTGCCGTGGACGAGCACAACCTGAGCATCGAGCGGGATCACGACCTTACCGCGCAGACTCCGAAAATTCTCGATGATCAGGCTCTTCAGCCGCGGACCGGTCATTGCCCGTCTCCTTCGTCATCGAGGATCGCCTTGACGCTGGCGGTAATATCATTCGCCAGCACCGCTTCGACAGCGGCTTTCCCGCGAGGTGCGGCCGCCACGAGGGCATCCATCAACGGACCGTTGGCAGTATCTGGAGTGACTGCGCGTAGATCGCCTTCCCAATCTAGCATGGTGTCGACAGCCGGAGGCTGTGTCAGCGGCAGAAGGACCGATAGCCAGTCGCGCACAGCCTCGACCGCATCAGGTCCTGCCGGCGCGCCGACGGGGAGGACACGGCAAACCCGGCTTATCGATTGAACCGTCTCCGAGCGCGGTTGCCCCGATGTCAGCACGGCCGTGACCGGCCGTTTCGAGCGCTGGACGTCGAGCGCACGAGTGAGCGCCAAGACTTTACGAATAACGGCCTCGTCGGCCGTATCTCCTCGCAACTCGATGACGATCACGAGGTCATTGGCTCGCTCGCCAGCTACAAGAGCGTGGGTGAAATCGAACGATTGCGAGCCCACTTTGAACGGCTTCGGCAGCGGCTTGTAGCCGCCCTCGTGGGTGAGGATGTCGACGACGCGATCACTCGTGCTCACAGCCCGACCTCCCCGCGAAAGCGATCACGGAGGTCATCGAGATCTGCTGCCTCCGATAGCATCGGGCCAAGGGCGATGTAACGCGGGCCAAGCGAGCCGTCTCTTCGATCTCCGCTTGGGCTTCGTTGCTGCCGCTCAGCGACGCGTCCGGAGCATATCACGACCGCGTCGCTATCTGCTTCATCAAATGCTCCGCAGTCCAGGAGATTGGTGATGTTATCGTCGTTGGCGGCGAGGAACACGCGAGCGCTCGCGCCGGATGATGTTAGGCGAAGTGCCCCCGACCGCGGGTCTTCGGGATCGTCCACGGAACTCGTCCAGGCGGCAGCCTCTTCGAGGCCAACCAGCCCGAGCGCGACGGCCGCCTCCCGTTGGCCGGAACTCTTGAGCGCGGGCTTTCCTTGCATGAGATGTGCAGGTTGGTCGTCCAACGGAAAATAGCGTTGGCCCCCGGCGCCGCTCGTACCGTCCTGCAATTGATGCCGCGCCCGGGCCAAAACCGCCGCAATTGCTCGCGCAAGGCCAAGGCGATCACCATTGCCGGCGTCGGCGACACGGTCGCGCAATATCTTGATTCCCGTTGAAATCGCTGTCCGGGCGGTCGCATCGAGATTCGGAGCATGGGCGTCGTTGGCGAGCACCTCAAGCTTGGCAGCGAGGACGTTCAGGACGAGTGCCAATAGCAGCGGCTTGGCATATGCCTGAAGGCGTGCCTCGTTACAGATATTATCCCGGTGCGCCTCGTACTCCTGCTGACCATAAACGACGATGAGCAGATCTCGCTGGTCGTCGCCGATCTTGTCGGCAGAAAAGACGACCGGCGTAGGCGCGTCCGTCCACTTCCACCCATTCTGCTGATTCACCTTGGCGAAGAGGTGCTTGATGTTCTCGTCTTGTGCGGACATCCCGATCATCAAGGTGCGCTTGGCTTGAACAAGAGCATGGAGTTGGTCCCGAACGATCGTGAACCGATTATCGGCGTTCCACCCGGTAATTTGGGCCGAGCGCGCGACAAGGAGAGGCCGATATGTACCCTCCTCTGCAATTGCCCTCAAAGCGCAGCCGTGAAATTTGTAGAGCTTCGCCGCCGCAGCCGGATTGCGCAGATCCTGACCGGTTACTGTGATCCTGTAGAAGGTCTCGTTGTATCCGAGTTCCTTCATGGCGGCTTCGAGGAGCCCATCCCAATTTGCGGTCGCCAGATCGGTAACGGCCCCCTCAAGCGCCAGCATGCCTACAGCTAGGTGCTCAGCATCGGCCTCTTGCGCCGCGAAGGTCGCGGGGAAATCGAGGCCATCCCACAGGAGATAGTCCAAAGGTTCGCCGGGAAGCTCGACCGATAGGACTGCAGAATATTGGCTCCAGAGACGGCCGAGAATGACTTGAATGCAAGCCCACTGGTCGCTGGGAACGTTAAAGTCGATCTGTGCACGTTCGGTCGCATCAGGTGCGGCCATGTCGATGATCTTATTAAGAGCGACGCGGTAACCGCAATCTGCGCTCGCCGTCACCTTGCTTCGCAAGAACTCAATCAATTTCGCGAGCACGCCATCGAGGCCGATAACTCGGTCTCTAGAGATGCCCGAGCCAAGCCAAAGAGCGTAAGAACCTTGGGCAATACCGGTTGCAAGACCCGAATATTGGCCATCAAGAAGCGCCAGCGTATCTTTGATCGAAATAGACGCAGCAGGCGACAAGCGCGATTCCCCCCAAAGCCCAGCGGTGATGTTATTGCATCGCCGAGCCGCTTGCTTACCAATTCTTACGCCAGTGTGGATAGTGCGATCGTGTATCACCGGAAGGGAAGGCCGTGGTTCTCGGGACGACGACGAACGTGACCCCGCACCCTTCGTTTGGAGCCGACAGTCTCAAAACTAGGTCCGTCTGACAGCGCTTTGCGACCGAAGTGGGCGGCATTGCCCAACGGTTAGACCATGCGAGCCGATGGCGGGTCCCAGCAATAGCTGTCGGTCATTCAACGATGCCACATGTCATGATCTGGTCGCGAGCTGCCCTTTCGCTACCCGGGTGCGAGGACCCGCAACCGGACGCTCAGACCGCCCTTGCCACCCTCAATCTTCTGCAATTCGTTCATATTGCAAATCGGGTCCGCAGGCCCTGGCCGCTCCCGATGCTGAACTGCGAGATCTGGGACCTCCCTCCCGGTCAGTCCGCTCTCGAACAATGGCTCGGCATAGCTGCCGCTTGTTTGCACGGCTGGCCGCACATCAATCGAAGCCGTAGATTGTCCTATGGCGAGTAACCCATAAAGGGCCAATCGGTGGGATATATTCTCGGTAGAAGGCATAGACGGTGCAAGGGGTGGGCTTAATCATCTCTCGCCTATGCAGGCGTGGAGGAAACCCAGGTGAGAATGATCAGGCAATTGGCGATCGCG